>ERZ724525.312-NODE-312-length-26831-cov-5.789849_pt1 | contig 26831 bp, 28 predicted proteins | sample MGYA00376058_ERZ724525 | MGnify/ENA primary metagenome ERZ724525 (study PRJEB28724, sample SAMN07190888) | wastewater metagenome | isolation source: influent of sewage treatment plant in Hong Hong | place: USA: Christiansburg, Virginia | collected 2016-03-01 ... | reverse complement strand
AGCCCCGTACATTGGGGCTTTTCAAGAAAAAATACAACTTATGACAAGTTTAAAATTAAATAAGTGGAAACCACTGGGCTTATACATTACAAGCTAAAACTCAGTGAAAACTCAATGAAATCCTAACAAAATATTTATTTAAAATATTTGAATTAACAAACACCGCAAGCACCTGGCCAAACCATCTCAATTAAAGCATACAACGATTAAATGTCATTCATCATGTCATTGATCATCGGACTTGACATCAGACTTGGTATTAAAACCCTTAAAAATCGCACTGGTCTGTTGATTCATTTGCTCCTGCATTTGAATGAACATGTTTTTGCTTTGCTCAATGTAGTTTCCCATCATCCCTTGCATCATGGGCGCTTGCATCGACAACAGTTGTTGCCATGCATCATTGTTGACCGCATGTTGAGACTGGGCAGATAAGTTGCTTTGGATTTCAGCAAATGCTTGCATGTTTTTTTCAAGGTAGCTGCCCAACATCCCTTGCATCGCATTGCCATAAGAACGGATGATTTGCGATAACACCGTGGACGAAAACAAGGGTAAACCACCCGCTTCTTCTTCTAAAATGATTTGCAACAAAATGCTTCGTGTGAGGTTTTCATTGCTTTTCACGTCAACCACTTCAAACACTTCATTGGCCAACACCATTTGTTTCACATCCGCCAACGTGATGTACGTGCTGGTGTGGGTATCATACAAACGACGATTGGGATATTTTTTAATGATGCGTTGGTCGCTGCGTTTGCGCATGTGTGTGCTCCTGTCTTTTTTAATGATTAAAATCAATGATTCTGCGGCATTTTTTTACTCTTGTTGATGCACTTTACCAGTGCAGACGTGGTTCTGTCCACTACTTTTGCACAGCAGCAAAAAACGCAAGTCATTCTCTTTCAAGATTAATTTGTTGCACCCGCACGTCCGCTTGCCCACTGAGCATTCGCCAATGTTCATCGCTGTCTGGACTGAGTGATGAAGCATACCAACGGCTATAACCCTCAATTTTCTGTGGATTTAAGCCATGCCGAGCACACAGCACATCTTTGGTATAGCGGGCAACAGGGGCACCGCTGTCAATGATTTGTACATTTTTATCTAGCAGTGCACGAATGTGCTGCACCACAAAAGGATAATGGGTACAGCCCAGCACCACCACATCGGCTTGTGCCGCTTGAACAGGTTTAAGGTATTGTTTGATTAAATCCAAAGTATCTGGAGCATCCATCAACCCGGCATCAATTCGCTCTGCCAAACCAACACAAGGAATTGACAAGACCGCCATATTTAGTTCAGGCAAAACCGTTCGTTTGAGTAAGGCCTCATATTTCGCACTTTGCACCGTTCGCGCTGTTGCCAACATGGCTATGCTGTGATTTTTGGTCAAAAGCAAAGCAGGTTTGATGGCAGGCTCGAGCCCAACAATAAACACGTCAGGGTACACCCCCCGCAAATGCGTGGCTGCAGCAGCAGTCGCAGTATTGCACGCGATCACGATCGCTTTACAGCCTTGAGCCAAAAACCAATCAAACATCTGAACCATGCGCGCCTGAATCCACTCCTCAGGCTTATCGCCATAAGGCACATTCGCATTGTCTGCCACATAAATAAAATCTTCATGCGGTAAAGTGGCGCGCAAATGCCGCCAGACGCTCAACCCACCAATGCCTGAGTCAAACACACCAATCGGCGCACAGGCTTGCGCTGCCAAACTGGGCCCTTGAGCCGCCCGTAAAAAAGACATCATCATATCGCCGCCAAAGCCGTGAGTTCTTCCTCAAAAAACCCAGCTGCCCGTCGTGCAACCAAATTAAACGGAGGACGTAAACGCGGCGCATTGTACTGCTCTGCCAAAGCACGGTATTGCATGACTGGATTCTGGCTGTTGAGCTCACACGCATAAATAAACCAGCGATTGCCCAGTGCCACATGTCCAATTTCATCATGCAAAATAATGTCCACAATATCAGCCCCCCGCGCATCCCCAGCAGCCCGCAATTTATCACGCATCAATGGGCATGCATCCAAGCCCCGCGCCTCCAGCGTCCGTGGCACCATCGCCATGCGATCGCCTAAAGAAGACGCTGTCTTTTCAGCCATGTCCCACAAACCATTGTGTGCAGAAAAATCACCGTAATCCGCCCCCATACCTTGTAAATGCTCACGCAACAGTGAGAAATGGTATGACTCTTCAAACGCCACTCGCCACCAATCCCAATAAAAAGCTTCTGGTAAATTTGCAAACCGCACCATCACATCCAGAGCCAAATTAATTGCATTAAACTCAATGTGAGCCAAAGCATGAATCATCGCCTGTCGCCCCTCAAGCGAGTGCGCACGGCGGCGTGGCACATCCAAAGCAGACATGAGTTCGGGTTTCGCTGGACGACCTGGACACTGTGTGGTGAACACCAAATCGTCCATAAAAGAACGTCCAGCATCCAAAATCACCTCATCGGCTTGGATTTTGGCTTGTAAAGCCAAACACAAGTCCCTTTTTTGATCAAGGTCTGTACATGCCAAAACGACCAAAGCGGCAGCACGCAATTCAAGCGTACCCTGTGTTTGGAGCCATTGGAAATCCTGCTCATCCATCAATTCGGGCAATTGTTGCATCATAACCAGCACATTCGTAAGTAAAAAGAAAACACATAAAATCAATATTCTATCTGTTTTTATTCTTCATGGGCTGTGCAGCTCATGTTATCCCCCCATAAAACGCTGCAAATCGCGGTCTGAAGCTTCAAATCAGACCATCAACACCAGTAATGCAATAAAAACATTGAAAACGGTGCATGAGCAGGTACAATTGATTCGATTAAGCACACCCTTTTTTTGACTTTAAATGAGACCATCATGCCCATTTATGCATTTCATTCATTCCGCCCAACCCTTGCTGACGCCACCTTCGTTGCTCCGACAGCGGTTTTAATCGGTCAAGTCATTATCCACTCGGGCGCAAACATTTGGTACGGTGCCGTCTTGCGCGGTGACAATGAACCCATCACCATTGGCGAAAACAGCAATGTCCAAGAAAACTCCATTCTGCACACCGACATGGGCTGTCCTTTGACCATCGGCGCACAAGTCACCATTGGTCACGGCGTCACGTTGCACGGCTGCACGATCGATGACAACAGCTTGATTGGCATGGGTGCAATTGTCCTGAACCGCGCAGTCATTGGCAAAAATTCGATTGTTGGTGCGGGCGCCTTGGTCACCGAAGGTAAAATATTCCCAGATGGTGCACTGATTGTCGGTTCGCCTGCTAAAATAGCGCGCATGTTGACGGATGAAGAGATCGCCAAATTGCCGAACAATGCCTTGCACTACGCGGCACGCGGACAAGATTACCTGACCCACACACACGAAATTTAATAAAAAATAAAGGCCACCATTCAAGATTGCTGCTAAAACCATGCAAACTTGCCATTAAAGATGACCGAATTTGCCCCCAACACCTCCCAAGTGGTGCACCAAACCATGGATGCTTTTTTAGCGAGTGTCGAACGACGCGCCTATAAGCAAGCCCTGTTTGCAGTACGCAATGAAGAGAACGCCTTGGACATTGTCCAAGATGCCATGCTCAGCCTCGTTCAATCTTACGCCGAAAAACCTGCTGCAGAATGGCCGATGTTGTTCACACGCATTTTGCAAAATGCAATTCACAATCATTTTCGCCGCAGTAAAGTACGAGATTACTGGACACCGACCTTTTCCGAGTTTGACCACTCCACCGAAGATGAAGCCAGCTTCGACATTTTAGAAAGTTTATTGGCGCGCAATCCAGACAATCAAACGGTCTCCGCCGAAGAAACAGTCTCGCGCGAAGAAATGTTGAATTTGATTGATGAGCTGATAAAAAACTTGCCTGACCGTCAACGAGAAGCCTTCTTGCTGCGTTATTGGGAAGACCTGAGTGTGACAGAAACCGCAGAAGCCATGGGCTGCTCGGAAGGTAGCGTGAAAACACACTGTTCACGCGCCGCCCACAGCTTGGCAAAAGCCCTGCGAGACCTAGGAATTACATCATGAACACAAACACCACGCCCCAACACCTAAAAACACAACATGTCGCCCATGCCATTCAATTGACCCGTCAATTACTGGATGCGGGTGTGGATGACTTGCCTTATGACATCACGGAGCGCCTCCGCGCCGCACGCATGCGAGCCATCGCACAAGTTAAATCACACGCGCCTGCTGTCGTTCAAGAAAAACACATCAGTGACGGCTTAATCGGCTGGTTGCAACGCATGCCCACTTTGGCAAAAACACTCATGGCTGTACCCGCATTGTGCATGGCGATTGTTGTTGCTGAAAACACCAGCACATCCAATGCAAGCAACACAAGCAACATCACCTCACAACCCACAGCCTTGATGAGCAGCCCATTCACGGCGGCGTATGCCCCCACCTCGATGGACACCATCAACGCATTAAATATTGATGCCATTTTAAAAGAGCAAGTGCCTCTACAGGCGTATTTGAACGAAGATTTCAACCACTTCATCGATCAAGACAAGCAAAACAAAGCAACTCACCCTCAAACCTCGGGAACAAATCATGTTCAAAAAAACACCATCGTTCAAGCATTACGCTAAACGCCCAGTACTGCTTACAGCACTGCTGCTTGGCTTAAGCTTATGCGCTGGTGTCGCCCAAGCCCAAAACTGGGAGGACATCAGCCCCGCCAGCCAAACCATGCTGCGACCACTGCGCGGGACGTGGGAGCAAATCCCCCCCTTGCAACGCCAACAATGGCTGCAACACGTGCCGCGCCTGCAAAACATGAATTCAAGTGACCGAGACAATGCCCAAGAGCGCATGGCCGAGTGGGCCAGTCTGTCGATGCGTCAACGCGTACAAGTTGAACAACGTTTAAAAAATGAAGTCAACGACAATGCAGACACACGCAATCAATCATGGACACGCTACCTAAAATTTCGTTAATTCAGAATCGATGCAACGTTCATATGCAACGTTCATTGAGCACTCATTGTGCATTCATTTAATATTAATCGGCATGAGTTCAAAAAGGGTTTAACAAGAGCTTGCCCCATTTAAGGGCTTGACCCATTTCCATTCAACATGATTGCTATACACACCTAAATCACGCTACAATTCAAACGGCTGCCATCGTCCGCGATGCGGCCGTTTTTTTGAAATTAAATCGCCGCCTCAACACATTCACAGCCACATCTCAGCAGCCACTGTGCTTGTAGAGCATCCTAAAGCAAGTAAAAGACAGCTGTACATAAAAAACCATGACCACAAGCCCCCCCATCGCCCCAGCCATCCTCCGCCGTTTCGCCGCCAGCATTTATGAATTTGCTTTACTTTTTGGCGTTTACTTCATTGTCGGTGGCTTGGTACAAGTTGCATTTGCATTGGTCGGCAAAACGGCCCCCATTTGGGTGTTGCAAATCACCATCTTTTTGGCATTTGGCTACTATTTCACGTACTCTTGGACGCGTGCGGGTCAAACCTTGGCTCAGAAAACATGGCATATCCAAGTCACCCAAGTCGATGGCGTCAAACACGTCACACATAAACAAGCATGGTTGCGCTATGTCTTCAGTTACTTAGGCGTTTTACCTGCATTGCTGTTGCTGTTCACCCAAACGCATGGCCAAACCTCAGCTGAAGGCGACAATGCCATGGTCATTTACATTCAAGTGATTTTATTCATGATCATCAACTGCTTGGCTTTGCTCGGCACTTCATTGATGAACCCCCAGCGGCGTGCCGTCCACGAAGTGCTGTCGGGCAGCCGCACGATCCATCAACCTGCCGCATAAAAAACCACCATGCGTTGGTGGTACTTATTTACGTCAGATCGCATGGGCAAGCCACTTTAAGAATTGCTTACATCCAATTGTGATTGCCCCAACAAGCGACTTGTTGAGGTCAATCACAATAACCATCAGATGATTTACAAGCTCTACTGGTAAATTTCACCACACCATTAAGGCAATCGGCTGTTTTCACAGCCTTCCTTATTTTCACCATTTTCCTTTTAACGAATCAACCAGCATGATCCACTGTTTTGACAAATAAAAACTCTCGATAGTGTTTCAACTCATCAATTGACTCATACACATCGGCCAAAGCCGTGTGCTTGGTTGCTTTTTTAAAACCATCATACACTTTGGGCTGCCAACGACGAGCCAGCTCTTTGAGTGTGGACACGTCCAAATTGCGGTAGTGGAAGTATTTTTCGAGTTCAGGCATGTGCTGTGCCATGAATCGACGGTCTTGGCAAATCGAATTACCACACATGGGGGATTTATTTGGACCAATGTATGCTTTGAGGAATTCCAGCATATGCGCCGCAACGTCCTGCTCACTTAAAGTTGATGCACGTACCTTTTCCGTCAAACCTGAACGGCCATGCGTGCTGGTGTTCCATGCATCCATCCCCGCCAAAACCTCATCCGATTGATGAACCACCAATACAGGTGCTTCGGCAATGGTATTCAAATGGGCATCGGTCACCACAATCGCGAGCTCCAAAACTTTATCTGTCAATGGATTCAGTCCCGTCATTTCCATGTCGAGCCAAATTAAACGATTATCGTCACGGGGCACTTTGTTTTGTGTGGTGTTTTCTGTCATAATGCAATCTTTCATAATCCGAAAAATGGAATGTCTAATGGTTGAGTTTTGGGGCAAGTTGTTCAACAGTCCGAATCAAATGTTCACAGCGTTGTTCATTTGCGCGTGTCTTTCTTATTTTACCGTAAAGTGGTGGCTGTCCTTGCGCCAAATACGGCATATCATGCGCCATCGTGACGTCGTGCCTGCGCCTTTTGATACCCAAATCACCCTTGAGCAACACCAATATGCCGCTGATTATGCGCTGGCGCGTCACCGTTTCGGACGCATCAGCTTAGTGGTGTCGATGGGGTTATTGTTGTTTTGGACGCTGGGCGGAGGTCTTGGGATATTGGCGAGCTGGGTGTTGACTCATGTCACAGACCATCCTTTACATTTCGGTGTCACCTTCATGGTCATTTTCAGCCTCATCGGCGGCGCGCTTGAACTGCCTTTGGCTTATATTTCTCAGTTCAAAATTGAAGCTGCATTTGGTTTTAATTGCATGACGATGAGGTTATGGCTGTTGGACATGATTAAAAATGCTTTGCTGTCGGCCGCCATTGGTATTCCGTTGCTCTATGGGATTTTTAAATTCATTGAAATTGCACCACACACATGGTGGCTGTGGGCATGGTGTTTATTCATTGGACTCAATCTGCTGATGTTGTGGCTGTATCCAACGGTGATTGCGCCGTGGTTCAACACATTCACCCCGCTCGAGAATGGCGAATTAAAACATCGCCTTGACGCACTGCTCACACGCTGTGGTTTTAAGAGCAATGGCATGTTTATCATGGACGGTTCTCGTCGCTCTGCGCATGGCAATGCCTATTTTACGGGTTTTGGTGCAAATAAACGCATCGTATTTTTTGACACGTTACTTAAACAATTGAGCGAATCACAAATTGAAGCGGTGTTGGCACATGAATTGGGGCACTTTCACCATAAACACATCTTCAAACGCATGGCTTTGATGCTGCCACTCAGCTTGGCTGTGTTTGCGTTGCTCGGTTATGTGTCGCGCCAATTGTGGTTTTATGAGGCGCTGGGCTTGAACCATGCCGTCAATGCTTTAAGCGCATTGTCGACACAACCCACTCAATTGTTTGCAGTGGGGTTGGTTTTGTTCAGTTTGGTGCTGCCTGTATTTGCCTTTATTTTTTCACCCATCGCCTCCAATGGTTCGCGTAAAGATGAGTTTCAAGCCGATGCGTTTGCAGTTAAAAACAGCAATGGCCAAGACCTCATCAATGCTTTGGTGGCCATGTACCAAGAAAACTCCAGCTTCGTCGGTACCGATGCACTGTACTCGCTGTTTTATGACTCACATCCACCCGCACTGATTCGTGTGGCTCGAATTCAAGCGTTGCTGCGGGGTGCGGCATGAGCACCACAGTTCTTCGCATCGTCGCCAGCTACGGCCATCAATTTCTTGGTTTACCCTTGGATAAACGCACCGATACCGATGCAACGGCTTACATTCAGCTGGTCACACGCGGTAAAAAACAAGGTTATGCGGTGGGTGATTGGGTCAATGTGACTTTGACTTCAGGCAATCAAGGTGCCATTGAGTCCATCCACACCCGCGAGAACCATTTTTACCGTTCAGAATTCAACAAGCAAAAAAACCTCGCCGCCAACATTGATCAAGTCGCCATCGTCTGCGCCACTGAACCGGCTTTTTCTGAAGAACTGCTCGGTCGCGCACTGATTTGCGCCGAAGTCGCCGAAATCGACGTGTTGATTATTTTGAACAAGGTCGACGTGCTCGATAAGCTCGATGCCGCCCGTGAAACCTTATCACTGTATCCAAAGCTCGGCTATCCGCTGATTGAAGTCGCCGCAAAAAACACTGAATCGCTCAAGGCTGAATTGATTCCACGCCTCGCAGGCAAAACCACCCTGCTCATGGGACAGAGCGGCATGGGCAAATCATCACTGATCAACGCACTGATTCCCGATGTGCAACTCAAAACCCGTGAAATATCCAGCGTGCTCAACAGTGGCAAACACACAACCACTTTCACCCGCCTGTTTGATTGCAGCTTCAATGGCGAAGCCACACAGATTATTGACTCACCCGGTTTTGAACAATTCGGTATGGCGCAATTTTCACATTCGCAAGTCCAACATGCGATGCCTGAATTTGTGCCGTACCTCGGCAAATGCCGTTTCAACAACTGCGCCCACATCCGCGAGCCGCAATGTGCCATTCTTGAAGCCATCGAAGCAGGCACAATCACCGAAAACCGCTATCACTTTTATTTACGCCTTGTTGAACAACTCAATTATTACGATAACGCCCGCTACTGACACACTGACATGACCCATACGACCCCCTACCTCGACCAAGAGCAAACCACAACACCCATGTTGCGCCCCGCCATTCAAGTGCTTGAACGCGCCAACACCTTGCTCGATGTACTTGCACGGCACAACCAACCGATGAGCCTCAAATCTCTCGCTGAACAAACGGGACTGCACATTTCCACGACGCACCGTATCCTAAATGACCTCGTGCTCGCCCGCATGATTGACCGCCCGACTTCAGGTCATTATCAACTTGGCATGCGCCTGCTCGAACTCGGCAACCTGGTCAAAGCACGGCTCAATGTCCGTGATGTCGCCCTGCCCATCATGAAAACACTGCATCAACAAACGCGACAAACCATCAACTTATCAATGCGCCAAAATGACGAAATCATTTATATTGAACGCGCTTTTTCTGAACGCTCAGGCATGCAAGTGGTGCGCGCCATTGGTGGCCGCGCGCCCCTGCACTTGACCTCAGTCGGCAAGCTGTTTCTCGCACAAGACGATAAAACGGCTCTGCTGTCCTACGCAACGCGCACCCAGCTCAAAGGCCAAACGAAAAACAGCATCACCACACTTGAAAAACTGCACAAAGAACTGGATTGGGTGCGTTTACATCACGTCGCCCGAGATCGCGAAGAGCTCGAACTCGGTGTGTCTTGTATGGCGGCTGGCATTTATGATGACAACCACCAACTGGTGGCCGGTCTCTCCATTTCAGCCCCCGCCGAGCGGGTGCAAGAGGTCTGGGTCAAGCTGTTGCAAGATGCCGCATTTAAAATATCACATGCCATGGGTTACTCGACCAAAAACAGCCACACACACATGGCCGACTGACATGCTTCCCTTAACCATGCTTCATTTAATATGGTTCATTTAAAAATCACAAAAGAATCGCCATAAAAGGCATAAAAGTCATCCCACATGCATGGAAAAGCTTACAATCAAACCATGCAACCCATTGGAGACCGTTATGCCCAATTCATTCCAAAACACCGATGCATACGACATCGGTATTAAAATCGCTACATTCAACCTGCGCAACTTCGCTAAAGCAGGCTTTCAATTTTACGAAAACCAAGACCCATATACCCAGCAAGAATACGACGATAAAATCGCATGGACAGCCGCACAAATTGACAAAATCAATGCGGACATCATCGTCTTTCAAGAGGTTTTCCACCTTGAAGCCCTGACCGATGCGGTTAAAGCCAGCCGCACCATGCGCCATGCCAAAATCATCGGTCGCGACGCTGTGGCCATGCCCCCCAAAAACAGCCTCGTTCCACAAGTCGCCATCGTCACCCGACTGCCCCTCGTGGATGAGCCCAACTGGGTCATCAACTACGGCAAAGGCTTCAGTGTCACGCCACCAGGTTACGATGAATCCCTTTCGCAAATCACCCGTGCCATTCTGCACATTGCTGTCAGACTGCCAAATGACATTAAGCTGCATGTCCTTGGTCTGCATTTGAAGTCAAAACGTCCCGACTACCTACACAACGAAGATGAATCCAACCCCGACCACCTTGCGCTGGCCACCTACCGCTCACTCGTTCGGCGGGGTGCAGATGCCATTGGCATTCGTCAATATTTGAATGGTTTGTTGCAAAAAAATCAAGAACCCTGCATTGTCACCGGCGACTACAATGACCATGCCTACGCCGTCACCACACAAATGATCGCAGGTACGGGGCGTTTTGGCAAAAGCTTTTATGACTTTCAATTGTTTGATGCCATGCGCATTCAGACCAAGAATGACCCGCAACGTTATGTCGCTTACACGCACATTCATGAGGGTGCACTTGAAGTCCTCGACCATGTTTTTGTGTCCGAGGAATTCCACCCCGAATCGCGTCACCAAATCGCAATGGTGCGAGAAGTGTACAGCTTAAATGATCATTTACACCAACGCTCACCAGAGGTCTCCGACCACGGGCAAACGGTCGCACAGTTTTTATTTAAACGCGGCACACCATCGGCAACATAACGATACTTTTGTCCTCCTCCTGCATTTTGAATGCGTGTGGAGGATGCAGCCATGCATTTCGGTCTTATCGTCCGCACTCAACTCTCTCGCACATAGCCACCCTCCAATGCAGCTTGTGGATTTGAGAAAATAGCCATCGCTGTGGTCATGCATTTGAATCCAAGTTTTTTATAAAAACCTTCTTTGCCAGGTACAGCATATAAAATAATCTTCTTATGAGCGGCGGACAATGCAACCAACTTCGCAACGATTGCCTGCCCCAACCCTTGATTTTGATGACTGGGCAAAATGGCCACATCACAAATGTATGAACAATCCACGCCATCCGCAAGTGCGCGCCCCACGCCAATGAGCCGTTCATTTTCGTAGACAAAGCAACGGAATCGACTGTTTGTGAACACTGTTTGCAAATCTGAGGGGCTCTTATCTCCCAACGGTGCCACTCGGTAAAGAGCCGACAATTCATCCCAGTTTAATTCTTCAATGGCATCGGACCACACTTGAACCATGCTGTTTTCCCTTTATAAAAATGAGTCAATTATTCAATCGTTTATTGTGCATGCACTGCATGCGTAGTGATATCAAATTCAACCCAATGCTTTAACATACTGATTCAACATATTGTTTTTTAATAGACTTTTCTAGTTTTTTCGAAACGGTTATAAAGTAAACCAAGTCTTATTTTTGTCATTTGCGCAAGGGCTAGAATCCAGTCAAGTGCATTGCATTTGTTGGTCGTGAGAGCACATTGAGCATCAAACAGTGTGCTACGCACCCAGTGGATTCAAGCCTACACGAGAGTGGCAAAATAAAGATTTAATTTCGGAAATGTCCAGTGAACAAACCATGTCATCGATGAATACAACCTTCAATGTGGTCATTCACCAGTCCCATGGCTTGCATGAACGCATAACAGGTCGTTGGGCCGACAAACTTCCAACCTCTTTTTTTCAACTCTTTTGACAAGCGAATTGAAGTTGGCGTGCTGGCGGGAATCAAAGCACGGTTGATTTGTTCTGGTCGCTCGTGCGCGGGTGGGATGAATTGCCAAAAATACGCATCCAACGAGCCAAACTCTTCGATCAAGTCCAAAGCACAGCGGGCATTGTGGATCGTCGCTTCAATTTTTCCCCTGTGGCGGATGATGCCCTCATCTTGCAATAAGCGCTCGACATCAACCTCCGTTAATGAAGCCACTTTTTTGATATTAAACTGTTGAAAGGCTTGACGAAAACCTTCGCGCCTTTTCAAAATCGTGTACCACGACAGCCCTGATTGAAAGCCTTCAAGGCAAATTTTCTCAAACAAGCGCACGTCATCATGGACGGGCTTGCCCCACTCACGATCATGGTAATTGACATAAAGTTCATCTTCGCCGCACCAAAAGCAGCGTTGGTTAATGAGGTCTGGTTTTGTGTTCATGGATGCCTTATGTTAAGGATTGAATCCCGTAGTATGCCGCAAAAAACCGACCCTGTTGGCGACTTCATCTGCTTTTCAGCAGCAAACAATATCACTTAACGCATCCGCCCCATACTTTTAGCACATGATTAAAAATCAGTTATTAAGCGTCATTTTCATTTTGACCACAACAAGACTCGCCGATTCCAGTCAAAACAACCATCCAATCCATTGGCTTTGTTAAATTCACCACCAAACACAATTGACCGGCACCGTGCTTTCGGTTATCGTACTTTTTCTTCGTTGATCCACTTTTGACTTAAAGGCCAAGTAATGCCCATCAAACCGCCCATGCAGTCTAATCTGTATCATGAAACCCATGCCCGCCCCTATCTGACCGTGAGCACACCCAGTGTGGTCGGTCATGTTTTATTTTGGAAAGGTGGCACGCACTCGAAAACACTGTGGCACATCGCACAGAGTCTGATTGTTCAGTACTATCCTGTTTTGACAGGCACGACAGCCCCTTTTTTTGAGTATGAATGTGCTTCTCATCGTTTGCGCTTTGAGCAACACACCGAATTTGACACATTGACTTTGACTCAACCTTTGCGCGCCATTCATGGCATTGATCAAGTCAATCCGCTGGATTTGCTTGACCCAGCACAACTTCAAGCGTGCACTCAAGACCTTTTGGTTAAAACATTGGTTTATGTCGTGCCTGATGCCATCAGCCACATCGGCGCAGATCACGGAGCTTTTGAGCACCCACAACTGCAAGCGATCATGGATCCAAAATATGGCGCTTATGTTTTAGAAAAACGCGCAGCGGTGTTCACCGATTTTGATTTAGACGCCAAAGGATTTTCACGTTTTGTGATTGCCAACCAGTCCCTTAATGACAGCACAGTCGGTCGTGTGGTCACCCGTTTGTTGGAAATCGAAAACTACCGCATCATGGCGTTGATCCCGCTCGAAGCGGCGCGCTCGGTCAGCCGCAGTTTGGCAGGCATGGATGCACATTTGGCTCAGTTATTGAATCAACTCACGCAAACCAGTGATGAACCTGTGCAGCGCGAATTGCTGGCACAGCTGTTGGACATTGCCAAAAACATCGAACACCATCGCAATCAATTGTCGGCACGATTCAATGCCAGCCAAGCGTACTACGATTTGGTGCAGTTTTCTTATGGCAAGTTGTATGAAGAAAATTTTGGCACGTTACAACGCCTGCAAACCTTCATTGAGCGTCGCCTCGGCCCTGCGATCCGCACCTGTACATCCGTTAAACTGCGTTTAGAAGACATTTCACAACGTGTTGACCGCATTGCCGAGTTATTGCAAACAGAAATCAACTTACAAATTCAAGTGCAAAACACCGCCATGCTTTCAGGCATGCACCAAAGCACGCGCATGCAGCTTAAAATGCAGAAAACAGTGGAAAGCATCTCGATTGTCGCACTCACTTACTATGCACTGGGTGTGCTGGGCTATTTGTTCGCAGGCATCATCCCCAGCGAATACAAAACCAGTGTGATGACCATTTTAGTGATTCCCATTGCTGGATTGATCTGGCACATGCAGCGTAAAATCATTCATCAACTGCATACGTCGGATGACGAAAGCAGCCAATCTTAAAAAAACATAAAAACAAGGGAAAAATCCAAACTGATTTTTCCCTTGTTTTTTACCATGTTTTCAAGATGTTACAGGTTCAATCGCTGTGATGACTGCAAACCGAAAATCGCCTGCACATACTGGGTGCAGAACTACTGCTGGCCTTTAAGCCTTCTGATCTCTTGCTGCAAATCTGCAATCAAGGCCGAAATGTCAAGATCAACCTCCAAACGACGCTGCAATTGACGCAACTCCAAAGCACGTTGTAAATCCTGATGCTGAAAACGCCATTCGTTGAGATTTTTTTGCACCATCGATGTGTGCAGCACACTCAATTCAACAGCTTGAGTCACCCACGTCAGGCTCACACCACACGCTTGAGCCAGCTCAGTGGCATTCAGCGTATGCTCTTCATTGATGACCGTTACGGTTAACATGTTTTTCATGATGCATGTCCTTTCCAATCGTGGCGTGGGTCAAATGGAGCCACTTCAGCCAAATGTTGATACGCTTGTTTGACCGCCTCAGAGTGAGCGGGTGGCAGAACAATTTCAAGAACCAAGTACAAGTGTCCATGCGTTTTGCCTTGCAAGCCATAATCACGCAGCCTCAACTTCATCCCCGCACGAGAATTGGGTGGTACACTGACCGAGACATTTTTACCATTCGGTGTTGGAATTTCGATGCTGGTACCCAAAGCCGCTTCAGTGGGCGTCACAGGTAGATTCATGTATAAATCACTGCCTTCAACTCGATAGCGCGCGTGTGGTGCAATGCGAATTTCCAAATACAAGTCACCCGCTGCTGCCCCACCATAACCAGGTGAACCCTGCCCAGACAAACGAATGTATTGACCGGGTTGCACGCCGACAGGAATTTTGACATTTAGGGTTCGGTTTTCAAAAGTAAGTTGCCCTTGTGCATCGTGCTTTAAGGCGCGTAATACAATCTCTTTTTCAGTCCCTTTAAGTGACTCTTCGATCGAAACCTCAATCGCAGCATGCTGATCTTCACCACGAACCTGTTGATTTCGTTGACTTCTTTGTTGTTGCGCCTGACCAAACAGTGAAGAGAAAAACTCGCTGAATTCGGCGTGGTCAGCTGAATGGCCATCCGATGAACGATGAAACTCAAAACCTTCATCCCAATTGGGCGGCGCTTGAAAACCTTCACTGGAATAGCTGCCACGGCTGGCGATTTGATCAAGCATGGCGTTGTACTGCGCTCGCTTTTCTTCATCTCTCAGTACATCATTGGCTTCATTGACATCCCTCATGCGCTCCTGAGCATCGGCTTCTTTACTGACATCAGGATGGTATTTGCGGGCAAGTTTACGATAGGCTTGACGAATTTCATCTTGTGAAGCGCTTCGCTCAACTCCCAGCGTTTTGTAATAATCTTTAAATTCCATGAAAAAATCCATTTTTAAAAATTTTAATGATATTTCTTACGCCAATGAACCTATTTTTAAGCTGTTTTTGTGTGAGACAAGGACATTGAAAGTGTGTTTTTGAAACACCATTTTCATGTTCTTTGGGTATATTACCATACTGATATTTTATAGATTTTTTATCTTTCAAACACATTGAAATGGCTTTAATCACAAACGATTAATGAAAATCAACCCACTTTACGCCATTAAAAAAACCGAAGCTTTTGGCTTCGGTCTCTTGTCCACTTAAGGTGTTGTACAACATCAAATGGCTGTTTTTCTGAACAGTGCAGCTTAATTTTTGGGTGAAGTCAAGCAGTGAGGTGAGCAAAGTCTGCCCAACCCAAACACATCCGATCAGTGGAATTGTTCTTCTTCAGTAGAACCAGTCAATGCTTTCACGCTTGAGGAACCACCTTGGATCACAGTTGTGACATCATCAAAGTAACCTGCACCCACTTCTTGTTGATGCGATACGAATGTGTAACCCTTGTCGCGTGCTGCAAATTCTGGCTCTTGTACCATTTCCGTGTAGTGCTTCATGCCTTCGCCTTGTGCATATGCATGGGCGAATTGGAAAGTGTTGTACCAGTTGATGTGGATACCCGCCAATGTGATGAACTGATATTTGTAACCCAACGCTGACAAGTCTTCTTGGAAAGAAGCGATTTGTGAGTCATTGAGGTTTTTCTTCCAGTTGAACGATGGAGAGCAGTTGTAAGACAACAATTTACCTGGGTTTTTCTCCAACACGGCTTGTGCAAATTCACGAGCGAAGCCGATGTCAGGCACGCCTGTTTCACACCACACCAAGTCAGCGTACGGTGCATAAGCCACGCCGCGGCTGATGGATTGCTCCAAACCATTTTTCACACGATAGAAACCTTCTTGTGTGCGTTCACCTGTCAAGAATGGTTTGTCGTTTTCGTCGTAATCAGAAGTCAACAAATTAGCCGCTTCAGCATCCGTACGCGCCAAAATCAATGTCGGTACGCCCATCACATCCGCTGCGAAACGTGCTGCGATCAGTTTTTCGCATGCTTCACGTGTTGGCACCAAAACTTTACCGCCCATGTGACCGCATTTTTTAACAGCGGCCAATTGATCTTCAAAGTGAACACCCGCAGCACCCGCAGTGATCATGTTTTTCATCAGTTCAAATGCATTCAACACACCACCGAAACCGGCTTCAGCATCAGCAACGATGGGTAAGAAATAATCAACGAATTCGGGTGACGTTGGATCAATGCCACGACCCCATTGGATTTCATCAGCACGTTTGAACGTGTTGTTGATGCGGCGAACCATGGTTGGCACCGAATCATAAGCGTACAAAGATTGATCTGGATACATGGTTTCTGATGTGTTACCGTCAGCAGCCACTTGCCAACCTGACAAATAAACCGCTTCCAAACCCGCCTTGGCTTGTTGCATGGCTTGACCCGCAGAAATCGCGCCAAAAGCATTCACATAACCTTTTTTCGCACCACCGTTGACTTTCGCCCACAACTTTTCTGCACCATTTTTTGCCAAAGTGTGTTCGATTTGCAAACTACCACGCAAACGCACAACGTCTTCTGCGGTGTAACCACGTTTTACGTTTTTCCAACGTGGATTTTCTGCCCAATCTTTTTCAAGGGCTGCAATTTGTTCTGCACGAGTTGCCATGTCATTCTCCTAAAGGATTTGAATAAAAAACGAAAATGTTTGGGCTTGATGTGCAGGCTAAAAACATGGCGCATTGCAACACAAGCCTTATGTCTTATATAAGACACAAGTTAAGTTGAATACTACCCTCCACAAACCATTCGTGCAAGTGTTTTTTATAAAAATCGTATAAAAATCATTGAAATAGCATTTTTATTTTCATACTATGAAAGTTGATTTTCACAATATGACATCAGTTTAATTTAAAAAATGCCCTAAAGTAAAAAAATCGCCGTTGTTGCAACACGGCGATTTTTTTAATGATTAGATGCATTCAAAAGGTGTTTTCGTGCGTTCAACAAGTACAAGTGCCCTAATCAACCAAGTCAAACTTAGGGGCTCGTTTAAACAAAGCGTTGAGTAAGACAGCACTCAAAGTGGCCACCCCAATTCCACCCAATTTTAAATCACCAATAGACAAGCCAAAGTTTCCAGCACCGATGATCAATGTCACCGCGGCCACAATGAGGTTTTTATTTTGTGAGAAATCCACATGGTTGTCCACCCAAATTTTGGCTCCAGTCACTGCAATCAAGCCAAAAACGACGATCGATATGCCGCCCATCACAGGATCAGGGATGGTGTGTATCAAAGCCCCCATCTTGGGTGAAAACCCAAGCAAAATGGCAAACAAACCCGCAAACACAAAAGCCAAAGTGGAGTAAATTTTAGTGACAGCCATGACACCAATGTTCTCAGCATAAGTGGTGACCCCTGTGCCACCCATTGCACCTGACAACATGGTTGCGAAGCCATCCCCCATGAATGCCATACCAATTTTTGAATCCATGTCTCGCCCCGTCATGGCCTGCACCGCACGCAAATGCCCCAAATTTTCAGCCACTAAAATCACAGCCACGGGCACAATAATGAGCATCGCAGCAGTATCAAATACTGGAGTGGAAAAGTGAGGTAAGCCAAACCATGCGGCCTCCTTGACTTTTGAAAAGTCAATTAATTGAACCCCTGAATCACCACCAACGCCCCAACCCAAGCCATTAACGAATAAACCATAAAGCAATGTTGAAATCATTAAGCCAAATAAAATCAACAGCCTACGTAACATGCCTGTGGTGAACACAGACACCACAGCCACGCATGTCACCGTCATTGCCATATACCACGCGCTGGAATTTGAACCCCTTGCCTCCATCACGGCCACACTGGCAAGATTCAACCCAATGACGGCAACAATAGATCCGGTCACAACAGGCGGCATGATCTTTTCAATCCAAGCATGCCCAGTGATTTTTATCAAAAACCCAATCGCCACATACAACAGACCACACGCAATGATGCCCCCTAGGGCCACAGCCATATTGGGGTTTGGCATGAACGAGGCAATTTTATACCCAGTTGCGGCACCAACTGGTGCAATGAATGCAAAACTTGATCCCAAATAACTGGGTACTTGTCCGCGCGTCAATAAAAAAAACAACAAAGTCCCCACACCTGACATTAAAATAGCCACATTGGGATCAAAACCCATCAGTAAAGGCGCCAAGACGGTTGCCCCAAACATTGAAATGGCATGCTGTACCCCCATCAAAGCGGTTTGTCCTATTGGTAAGCGCTCATCAGGCGCTATGATGCCATTGTGCTTTTCAACCCAATGAGGAAATAATTTAAAAGACATACATGTTGCCCTAGAAAATACGTGCGTTATACGAAAAAACCCGCAACTAAGTATTATATACTACTCAATATGAGCGAACGTCAATTGTACAACACAAATAAAAAACAAACATCAATCATGGACTCAAACGATAGACTCACTTCAATTTAAACCACCTTTACACTTTATCAGGACAATGATGAGACCGCATGCAGATTTTCCAAACCTTTACGTTGTGAATCACCCATTGGTGTCACATAAATTGTCTTATATGCGCAACGTCGACACGTCAACGCGTAATTTTAGAGCCTTATTGCGCGAACTCACACTGCTCATGGGTTACGAGCTCACCCGAGATTTACCGCTCACCACCATCAACATGAAAACACCTTTGTGTGAGTTTGAAGCCCCTGTTATAGCAGGAAAAAAAGTAGCTGTTGTTCCGGTTCTGCGTGCAGGATTGGGCATGGCGGATGGGCTGTTGGATCTGATCCCATCCGCCCGTCAAGGACACATTGGGTTATATCGAGATGAAGACAATCTTCCAGTGGAATACTACGTACGCCTACCAGAAGCGACAGGTCGCTTGTTTATTTTATGCGACCCCATGCTGGCGACAGGACATTCTGCCATCCATGCTGCACATGTTTTACTTAAACACGGCGTAGATGCAGAACACATCCGCTTTTTGGCTTTAGTTGCAGCACCTGAAGGCATCAAAGTGTTTCACGCTGCACATCCTGACATCAAGGTCTTTGTGGCGGCATTGGACAAAGAACTCAACGAACATGCTTATATTGTGCCTGGATTGGGTGATGCCGGCGACCGTATTTTTGGAACAAAAAGCTAGTCTCTTCATTTTCTATCTACCCACATCCAACCACTCTTCATTGAAATCAGCCCGCCTTTACGGGCTGATTTTTGTATGAAAAATGGGACACTCCCAGAGAATTAATAAAAAGACCCTAAAATAATTAGGGAATAGCTTCAGAATGTTTTCCTTTCAAAAATACAAGCGTACAATAGACAGAAAGCAGTAAATAAAAGTTATGAATTAACACACAGGAGGTTTTTATGACACAAGAAAACACATCAAACGATACGCAGAGCGTCACCAGCAACGCTGCGACTGCGACGAGCAGCCAAACAGCAAGCAATGGTGTAAATCCCCCAGCCCCCAAAGCACTAAAGCACCAACCAAAACCCCATCGAAACGCAGTGCAACAGCCAAAGTGCGCACCCCAGCTCAACCCAAGCTTGCCGTGCTGCCTGAAGTTGTGCAAAATGATATTCAAGAACGACAAGACGGGACGGTTTACGGCCAATTGCAAGCCGTCAGTGACATCGTGTCCAACACCATTAAAGGCAGTTCAAGCAAAAACACTTCGGCCGTTGCACACGATGCAGTTAAATCTTTGGTGGGCAGTTGGGCGCCCGATGACCGAGAGCTGCTGTATAAAGTATTACGCGATGATGAACGCGAACGCAACAAATCCAATATAAAAGACAAAATTAACCCCGATGAGGTTTTGTCTGAAAAATGGCGTCAAGGTGCGTATCCGTACAAAAACCTCATGCAACGCAAAACCTATGAGGAGCAAAAGTACCGTTTACAAGTTGAACTGCTTAAGCTTCAAAACTGGGTTAAGGAAACAGGTCAACGCGTCGTCATTTTATTTGAAGGACGCGACGCAGCAGGCAAAGGGGGCACAATTAAACGCTTCATGGAGCACCTCAATCCCCGCGGTGCACGTGTCGTTGCACTGGAAAAGCCAACCGATATGGAGCGTGGTCAGTGGTATTTTCAACGTTATATCCAACACCTGCCCAGTGCAGGCGAAATCGTCATGTTTGATCGCTCATGGTACAACCGCGCGGGCGTTGAACGCGTCATGGGGTTTTGTAACGACCAAGAATACACAGAGTTCATGCGTCAATGCCCTGAATTTGAACGAAACTTAGTGCGCAGCGGCATCACCCTGATTAAATTTTGGTTCTCCGTCAGCCGTGGTGTGCAACGCCAGCGTTTTGCTGAACGCAAAAACCATCCTTTGAAACAATGGAAACTGTCGCCCATTGACATGGCCTCATTGGATAAATGGGACAACTACACCGCAGCCAAAGAAGCCATGTTCTATCATACGGACACAGCGGACTCGCCTTGGACGGTTATCAAATCTGACTGCAAAAAACGGGCTCGCCTAAACGCCATGCGCCACGTTTTACAAATCATGCCTTACACCAACAAAGATCCAAATGTCGCCTTACCAACCGACGCCTTATTGGTCAGCCGCCCAGGCATGGGACATATTTTGACCAATGGTCGACGTGCCGATACATTTGATTAAGCCTGAGCGTACGAAGACAGTCACCCTGTCTTTAAAACACACTAAAACCAGCCGATGTGCTGGTTTTTTCTTGCAAAACAAACTGGGGTTTTCAATGCAACTGTGTCGTCCAATTTAGCAACACCACACCCAAAATCACACAAACAATACCCATAACTTTCACAGCGCTCACACTTTCGTTAAAAACAACCATGCCCATCAGAGCGGCCAAAGCAGTACCCACACCCGCCCAAATGGCATAGGTGATGCCCATTTCAAGCTGCTTCATCACAATGCCCACTCCCCACGTCGCAAACAAGAAACACAGCCCCATCAAAACTGTGGGTACGATGCGTTCATACCCATTCGATGATTTTTGGAAATAAATGCCAATCACTTCGCTGAGGATGGTTAAACTTAATAAAAACCATGGGTTCATGATGTGTCATCCTCAGCATCAAATATTTAAGCGTTTAAAATAAAAAATCCGCGCGTCTTTCGACGAGCGGATTGCATACCCCCAATGGCATTAAAAAAAGTTTACCTTAAAAAGCATTAAAATCATAACAAATAATTAATAAAACACACAATCCGATGCCATCACAAACCGTCATACCACATTCATGGCAAGTACAAATAAAACGCGGTAGAATGTCATCCTTTCATCGCCGTTTCAGCGGCGTCCACCATCCTTTTATTGGAGATTTAATATGGCAGTTCTCGTCGGAAAACCCGCACCAGATTTTAACGTTGCAGCTGTTTTAGGCACAGGTGAAATTGTTGATTCGTATTCATTTTCAGCAGCCAGTAAAGGCAAATACGCCATGGTGTTCTTCTACCCACTCGATTTCACCTTCGTTTGCCCATCAGAATTGATCGCCTTGGATCACAAAATGGCTGAATTCGAAGCACGTGGTGTTGAAGTGGTTGCGGTTTCCATTGACTCACAATTCACCCACAACGCATGGCGCAACACGGCCATCAACGACGGCGGCATCGGCGCAGTCAAATACACAATGGCTGCGGATACAAAACACGACATCCAAAAAGCTTATGATGTCGAATGTGCAGATGGCGTGGCCTTCCGTGGTGCATTCATCATCGACAAAAATGGCATCGTCCGCTCACAAATCGTCAACGATTTGCCACTCGGCCGCAGCATGGACGAATTGCTCCGCATCATCGACGCCTTGCAATTCACCGACGAACACGGTGAAGTCTGCCCAGCCAACTGGAAAAAAGGCGACAAAGGCATGACCGCCTCACCTGAAGGCGTGGCCTCTTATTTGTCTGAAAATGCAGGAAGCTTGTAATCGGCCTTGCAAGTCATAAAAAAGTGAGCGGGAACGCTTGCTTTTTACGACCAAACAAAGTAAATGGAAATAATTATCATTTATGTTTGCAACATTTAAAATATCCAGTATACTTACATCAGTTCGAAACACAATGCTAAACGACTTCCTCGGTCTTGTAGCATTCGAATCGGGAAGTGGTGTTCCCTCCTTCATGCCGCACAGAATAAAAACTGTGCGGCTTTTTTATCGCCATTGAAAATGCGGGTCATGACATCATCCATATGAATCATGCCATGAGGCATGTGATTAAGCTTCACCCTTCCTTCAATTCTGATCTACAACTGTTTTTTCTAATATCTCAATATGCATCGTGATGACACAAAAAAGCCCTTCAACGCCGCTGCTGAAGGGCTTAGAAATTTCAAATATTAAAAAACGTCATTGAGTCAAATGTCACTCACCCCAATGTTGGCATCACAAATGCATTTGCATGTGCCATACCCGATTCTGGCCAGCGGCGGGTAATCACTTTACTGCGGGTGTAAAACCGAATGGCTTCTGGCCCATAGATGTGTTGATCGCCAAACAACGAATTGCGCCAGCCGCCAAAAGAAAAGAAAGCAATGGGTACGGGAATCGGTACATTGACACCCACCATACCGACTTCAATCGCATTTTCGAAGCGGCGAGCAACCGCGCCGTTGCTGGTGAATACGGCAGTGCCATTGGCATACATGTTGCGATTAATCAGTTCAATCGCGTCTTCGAGCGTTGCAACGCGCACCACGCACAGCACTGGACCGAAGATTTCTTCTTTATAAATTGTCATGTCAGGTGTGACGTGGTCAAACAATGTGCCACCAACAAAAAAGCCATTTTCGTGTCCTTCAACGCTTAAACCACGGCCATCAGCAACCAAAGCGGCTCCTTCTTTGACACCCGAATCAATGTAACCTAAGATTTTCTCACGGTGCAAAGCAGACACCACGGGGCCCATTTCCGTGCCTGTGACCATGCCATTATTGATTTTGAGGGTTTTGACTTTCTCATTCAATTTAGCAACTAGCGCATCGGCCACATCACCCACAGCAACAGCAACTGAAATCGCCATGCAACGCTCGCCCGCTGAACCATACGCCGCCCCCATCAAGGCATTGACGGTGAAATCCAAATCGCAGTCAGGCATCACCACACCGTGATTTTTTGCACCACCGAGTGCCTGCACACGTTTACCGTGTTCAGCCGCCGTTTGATAAATGTATTTGGCAATTGGCGTTGAACCAACAAATGAAACGGCTTTGACATCAGGATGTGTCAACAAGCCATCAACCACCTCTTTATCCCCATTGACCACATTGAGCACACCGTCAGGTAAGCCCGCTTCTTTCGCCAATTGAGCCAACAACATTGAGCATGAAGGTACCTTTTCAGACGGTTTAAGCACAAAGGTGTTGCCACATGCAATCGCCATCGGAAACATCCACAACGGTACCATCGCAGGAAAGTTAAACGGTGTGATGCCTGCGCACACGCCGAGTGGTTGGTGTAAAGAGTGCGAATCCACGCCCGTACCGACGTTTTCAGCCATTTCACCTTTGAGCATGTGGGCGATGCCTTGGGCAAACTCAACCACTTCGATGCCACGCGTGACCGAGCCTTGTGCATCATCAAACGTTTTGCCATGCTCTTCAGTAATCAAAGCAGCGAGTTTGTCGCGGTTGACTTCCAGCAACTCACGAAATTTCATCATGATGCGGGCGCGGCGCAACGGAGGTGTGTCACGCCATGCAGGAAATGCGGCATGTGCAGCAGCAACAGCGGTATTCACATCATCAACCGATGACAACACGACCGTTTTACTGATTTCACCCGTTGCAGGATTGGTCACATCATTGTGACGGGTCGACGCACTGTGGCTGACTTGATTATTAATCCAATTTTGAATCTGTGCCATCTTGTTAATCCTCTAAACTTTTTTGAAAATGGAAGCATGAAATGCTCATGCCTTGTTTCATGTAAAAACGGTGTGCATCCGCGCGTTGAACGCCTGAGTCCAAATGTAAAAAGCGGCATCCTTGGCTTTTTGCCAAATCAGTCAACCAAGCCACCAATGCATCACCATGACCCCGTGAACGCGTGTTTTGGTTACTGACCAGATCGTCCACATACAAATGCTTACCCATCCAAAGGCTTCGCGCCACGCGAAAGCCTGCAACTGAAACCAGCAAGCCACCTTCTTTAATGAAAGCCAATTGATAACCACCCACCATCATCTCGCGAATGATGCCGATAAATTCTTCCTTAAGCAAATGGGGGCGCAGTTGATGCATGACATCAAAGCATGCCAAAATATCCTCATCCGATTGTGCAAGAGATGCTGTTTTCATATCACTTCACCAACCGCAGGGCTTCGGCCACAGTTTCAAAAATGCGAGTGATCTCTTCTTCGGAGATAATCAATGGTGGAGAAAATGCCAAAATGTCGCCGGTGTAACGCACCAACACACCCTGATTAAAGCAATGTAAAAAGACTTCATACGCACGCGCACCAACCTCACCATCACGCGAGACCAACTCAATGCCACCGATCAAGCCCAGATTACGGATGTCCTTGACATGTGGCTCACCTTTCAATCGATGGATTTCATTTTCAAAATGAGGGGAAAGTTGAGCAGCACGTTCAAACAGTTGATCGTTTTTATACACATCCAGTGTGGCACACGCTGTCGCTGCGGCGAGTGGGTGGCCTGAATAAGTGTAACCGTGGAAAAATTCAATGGCATTTTCAGGTGAAGCATGGACAACGGTGTTATAAATCTCGTTTTTACACACCACAGCCCCCATCGGCACAGAGGCATTGTTCAAACCTTTGGCCAAGATCATGATGTCTGGAGTGACATCAAAATACTGCGCTGCAAATGGGGTGCCCAAGCGGCCCAAGCCTGTGATGACTTCATCAAAAATCAACAACAACCCGTGTTTATCACACAACTCACGCAGGCGTTTCAAATAACCTTTGGGCGGAATCAACACACCAGTCGAGCCTGCAACAGGCTCAACAATCACACCCGCAATCGTTGACGCATCGTGCAAAGCCAAAATACTTTCCAAATGATCCGCTAAATGCGCACCCCACTCTGGCTCGCCACGACTGAAAGCCATGTGCTCAAAATCATAGGTATGGGGCAAGTGATCGCAACCTGGAATCAAGTTGGCAGAAAAATGCTTGCGATTGCCACCAATGCCACCAACAGAAATGCCACCAAAACCGCAACCATGATAGCCTCGTTCGCGACCAATAAATTTAGTGCGCTGAGCCTCACCTCGAGCACGGTGATAAGTTAAAGCCATTTTCAATGCAGAATCGACCGCCTCCGAACCCGAGTTGCTGAAAAACACTTTGTCCATACCATCAGGCGTGATTTCAGCCAGTTTAGTCGCCGCTTCAAATGCTTTTGGATGACCCATTTGAAACATCGGCGCGTAATCCAGTGTCTGAGCCGTTTCCGTGATGGCATTGACAATTTCGTCACGGCCATGACCTGCATTGACACACCACAAGCCCGCAGTGCCATCTAAAATTTGACGACCATCATCGCTGGTGTAGTACATGCCTTTGGCCGAAACCAGCATGCGAGGCGCTGCTTTGAATTGCTTATTGGCCGTATACGGCATCCATAAGTTTTCCATATTAATTGACATTTTTATCTCCAAATTGACTTTTATAATTCACAGTTGTAACAAGACTGACGCAACTATAGTTCAAATATTGGCTTGCAAATAGTTCCAATTTATATGGCTTACTCAGACCATTAAGGACAATGGTTTGTCATCCAATGCCATAGCGCAAAGGCTTACACACCAAAACCAAAGAGGCGCAAGACAGTAAACACCAACATACCCACAAAAATGGTCAATAATAAATTTTGACGAATAACAAATACAATGCTGGCAATGACACATGCAATGAGCGCTTTATTGTGCCAAGAAACATCCACATGCCCCGCTTGCATGAATATCTCAGGCGCAATCACTGCTGTAATTGCAGCCGTCGGGGCAAACCGCAAAGCGCGTTGAATCAAAGGTGGAAACACAAAAGCAGAAGGTGTGAGCAGAAAAAAAGAACGCGTCACAAATGTCACCACACACAACCCCAAAGTGGCTGCAATCAGCCAAACGTGATCAAAAACATCCATTATTTTTCACCCTTCGCGTGTCGAGCAGAAGCGCTCAAATAACCATTTTTCCACACCGATTCCACCACCATTCCCACAAACACCCCAGCAATGATGGCCACAATCACCCACAATTTATAGGGTAGATCCTGTAACAGCACAGCAACAGAGGCTGCTGCCAAACAAGCAAACACGGTGGCCCAATGGTTGACCGTTTTTAAAATCAAGACCAATAATGTAATGGTGCCCGCCAGTTTTAACCCCCATTCATTGGGAATAAAGCTGGCAAACAAAACCCCCATTGCAATGCCTATCTGCCAAGCAATGTAATTGGGAATGGCCATGCCCAT
>ERZ724525.311-NODE-311-length-26850-cov-6.501623_pt1 | contig 26850 bp, 30 predicted proteins | sample MGYA00376058_ERZ724525 | MGnify/ENA primary metagenome ERZ724525 (study PRJEB28724, sample SAMN07190888) | wastewater metagenome | isolation source: influent of sewage treatment plant in Hong Hong | place: USA: Christiansburg, Virginia | collected 2016-03-01 ... | reverse complement strand
AACTTCATAGGCCATTCAGCTCTCTCCTTATTCTTTGTTTTGATAGCAGCCAGCGCTTGTTAGATAAGCGCCAGCTGCCATTTAGAGCTTGCTTCATCGCTAAGGTAATCGCCTCAGCGACAAAGATCAGGCGGGGAACACGCCTGTAGAGAGGTAACGGTCACCGCGGTCGCACACCACAAAAACAATGGTGGCATTTTCTTCGCGCTTGGCAATTTCTTGCGCAACCCACAGCGCTCCGGCGGCCGAGATCCCGGCAAAAATACCTTCCTCACGCGCCATGCGGCGGGCCATGTCCTCAGCATCATCCTGGGACACATAGACCATCTCATCGACCAGCGATGCGTCATAGATCTTGGGCAGATATTCCTCAGGCCATTTGCGAATGCCTGGAATGCGCGAACCTTCGGAAGGCTGGGCACCCACGATCTTGATGTTCGGGTTCTTTTCCTTGAGGAATTTAGCCACGCCGGTGATGGTGCCAGTCGTGCCCATGGCACTTACAAAGTGCGTGATCTCGCCACCCGTCTGCTCCCACAGTTCAGGGCCGGTCGTTTCGTAGTGGGCGCGAGGGTTGTCGGGGTTGGCAAACTGATCCAGCACCACGCCCTTGCCTTGCTTGACCATCTGGTCAGCCAGATCGCGGGCATATTCCATACCGCCGCTCTTGGGTGTCAGGATCAGCTCGGCACCATAAGCCTTCATGGTTTGAGCGCGCTCAATGGACAGGTCTTCGGGCATGATCAAAATCATGCGGTAACCCTTAATGGCAGCCGCCATGGCCAAGGCAATGCCGGTGTTACCCGACGTAGCTTCAATCAATGCGTCACCCGGCTTGATCTCACCACGCTCTTCAGCGCGCTGAATCATGGACAGCGCAGGCCTATCCTTGACGGAGCCAGCTGGGTTGTTGCCCTCAAGCTTGCCCAGCACCACATTTCCGCGCTCGCGATTGGCATCCGCGCCAATGCGTTGCAATGCCACCAGCGGCGTGTGACCGATAGCATGTTCGATGGTCATATATGTTTTCATGCCCAATACTGTGCCATAATTCACGTCTGCGCTAAGCAAGCCCGGGTGGTGAAATTGGTAGACGCAGGGGACTCAAAATCCCCCACCGAAAGGTGTGCCGGTTCGATTCCGGCCCCGGGCACCAAATACAAAAAGCCGTTAAGTTCCAAAGACTTAACGGCTTTTTCGTTTGTGTTTTTGCCTTTCAACCTACGTCCGTTTTGCAAACAAATAGGCACATAGAAAAAAGACCGTAGGCGCAAAAAACCATAAAGCCGTCAGCGCTAATCCCTTTCATCCACACAGCTTCCGCCGCTTGGCCATCTTCAGCGGTTGAAATGAGAGCGTTTGCTCACCAACAGAAACGCGCCATATACTGTACAAATATCCAGTACACGTATGCATGCCATGCCAGCAAAAAACGCGATCGGTGAGCAATTTCAGAGTGACATAGATGAGCTGAGTACATCTGTGTCAGCGCTCTGTGAATTGCTGGCAGCAGCACAAAATTCACGGATCAGTGCTGCGGCGGTACATGCAATCCTCAAGCCAATGGCTCGCAAGCTGGACAATGTCGCAGGCACCGCTGCAGACATGGCGACGCTGCCTAAATCCTCGTAATTTCTCGTAATTAAATCCAGCCCCCTTATTCTTCTCAGCGCTAGGACTGGCTTCATTTGCAGGTTGCCGACCGGCTCGTAATTTGCGCCCCACGAAGCGGGCAGGCGCGGCGGGGGCGTCATGGCGCGCCACGGGGTGGGCACCTGCTTTGATTGGGTCGTTTGAGTACCCTTTTGACCTTTGATGACCGTCTCGCGGAATGCCATGCACCAGATACAGCGGTGCATGGCATTGGGTATCGGGCCATCACAGGGAAGTGCTCAGTAACGGCTAAAACTAGAGTCCAGCAACTAGGTCAGCTGATTTCGGTTTGCAGCCAGAAGCCAAGATTGCAATACTCTGAGCACATCAAGATGTCCACCTCATCAGTGGGCAGCTAGCTCAGTGAGCGATGTTGGCGCCTGCCGGGCACTCAGCCACGTCAATACAACCAACACCCCGGCTGATGCGAGGATGAATGCCAGCCATTGCTCGGTGCCAAGCATCACAATCTTCCCTGCGATAGGAGTGGCCGCAGCCGAGATAGTGAGTTGGAAAGCGCCAAGCAGTGCAGCGGTAGATCCCAGCGCTGAGTGCTGAGAAGCCATGGCCATCGACATCAAAGTGGACTCCGCCACTCCCAAGCCCCACATAGCCACAAACATGCCCAAGACGATGCCGGGAAGGCCCAGCGATGTCGCAGCGGAAACCAGTGCCAGAAACGCACCCGCAGCCATTGCAAAGGAACCTCCAACGGCCAGACGGGCGACCCCGTAGCGCTTTACCAGTCGCCCGCTGGTGACGGCACCCAAGAGCACCGCAACACCGGTAGCGCCAAAGACAAGTCCAAAGCGGTCAGGAGTAAGCCCGAAATGTTGCTGATAGACCAGTGAGGCACCAGCAATATAGATAAACAGGAAAAAGAACGCGCTGGACAGCGCAAGCGCAGGAAGCAGGAACTGTTTGTCGCGTCCAATACGTGCATAGGTCTTGATGCCCGTGGAAACACTCAGCGGAATTCGAAGTTCTCGCGGAAGGGTTTCGGGCAGCGCAAAGATGGTGTTCAGTAGCGCGACCAGCCCCATAGCGCTAAGTACGATCATGACGCCCCGCCAGCCAAAATGCACGTCCACATATCCGCCCACGGTAGGTGCCAGTACAGGAGCCAAGCCTTCGATAGTCATCAAAAGTGCAAACAGCTGAGCAGCACGCGCGCCTTTGGCGACATCACGCACCGAACTCATTACCACCACGAGGGTCAGCGCGGCCGCAAGACCTTGCACAAAGCGGCTGGTGAGCAAACTGCCAATGGAAGCGGATTGACTTGCCCACAGCGACGCAAGCGCGAAGACCAAGAGTGCCGCCAATAGTGGTCTGCGACGACCGATGGCGTCAACAATGGGGCCAAAAATCAGCTGCCCCAGCCCCATGTCCATCAAAAATACGGTGAGCGTTAGCTGAACGCTGGAATAAGGAACCGACAACTGAGTTGCGATCTCTGGCATTGAAGCCAGGTACATATCTATTGCGGATGGACCAAGCACCGCAACAAGCGCCAGGGAAGCAGCAAATCGAAAGCCACCCAGATTTGGTTTGGAAGTTGTGTTCACGGGAATAGCCGCTACAGCGGACGATGTAGATGTGAAGAATTCAAGGGCTGAGTCAACGCGTTACCGACTCATGGCGCAGTGATGGCAGATGCATGCGAAAGAATTGCCAGCACTACCGAAGTTGTTCCTGCAATGCCCGCGGCAACAAGCATGGCAACAAGGTCACGACGGGCGATGTGGGTACGCCGCCCCAACCACGCGCCGCACAGAATGGATGCACACCAAATGCCGAAGGCATGTGAAGCCAGCATCATGTGTGCGCCCTCAGCGACACGCGCACAGGGGTGCTGCAGTAATCCGCAACACGAGAGACAGGAAGATGGAGAGAGAGGGTGTAAAGCACGGGGTCCTTTCTGTGGAAATACCGCAGGAAGGCCCGTAAAAACACAAATGCCGCCCTTGCGGCGGCATCGTTTCAATAGACGTAGGAAATCATGCCGCGCTTTAAGTAGCGAGGCGATCCAGTACTCCGAATGCGTACGAGATGATGACCATGCGACAAATTATAGCGAGGTGCCGAAAGCACTTGCACTGGCGACTCTAGAAGTTCAGATCTGATCAGAAAGTGCGCCTCGCCATAAATGGCGATTTCCCATGGAAAAAAGCTGTAAGCGTCTTTATCAATTCGAGAGAGAGTGAGCACCCAACGGGGAAGCCTTGTGAACAAATTTCATCAGGAACAGCGCCTGTTCTCCATCAAACGAAAGAGGCTCAAAGCAACTAGCTCGGACTCGGCTCATGAGGCAAGAACCTCACAATCTCCAACCCAGCCCACTCATTGAACGTCTCAAATAGTCCTTGCAGCGGGACAATCTCGTTCTTGAAAAACACATCCAGAGACTGGCTGGCATTGCCAAACCCGCCCGTGTTGTTGGGGATGATGCCCAGCAGTCCCGGCGGAACGCGATGCGCAGCCAGCACATCGTCCTTGCTCGCATTCTTGATAGCGCTGAAATCATCCTTGGCCGCAATCTCGCTCACTGGTATCAGCTTGAGCCCTTCGGGCTTGCCCCCTGGGGCATGGACAAACAGATTGCGGAAGTTGCCCGGCCCCTTGGACTTGCGCAACTGCTCGCGCAGCTTCTCCACATCCCCATTGCTCACCGCGCTGTCGCTCAGGTACATGATGAAGCCTGCATGGCTGCCGTTCTCGTAGTAGCGGCGCCGGAAGATCGTGGCCGACTCATTCAGTAGCGCCGACTGCAACGCGCTCAGATACTCGGGCAGTCCATACAGCTCCTGATTGATATCCGGCTCGCGCAGATGGAACACCGAGCCCGGCACAAACTCATGCTCTTCATTCCAGTTCGGCACATAGAAGTAGCGCTTCTCCTTGCCCCGGCGCATGTAGCGGCTCAAAGTGTGTTCAAAGCGCATGGCCCTGCCGGTCAAGGCGCGGCGGGTTTCCAGATAGGCATTGCCAAACACCAGAAAATCCAAGGCCCAGGCCTTGAAGGTTTCACGCGACATCATCGGATGCGGAATAAAGCTGGCGGTCAGCAGATTTCGCTTTAGGTAAATGGCAGAACTGTGGTGCGGCGATGCCCTGAAGGCACCGGCCAGCCCATCCACCGGAAACGGCGGCTCATACCAGCGGCCGTTAAACATCGCTTCCACATAGTCCAGCAAACGCAGGCGGCTGACTGGCTCGGGGTCCCCGAAGGTGAAGACCTCCACCCGTCGGTCCTCTGTCTCGGCCTTGGCCATGTTGGCGGGGTTCTTTTTGGTCATTCGTAAACCTCTACAGATGAGCTACCGCCGAGGACATCCCCGGCGAGTGATTCGTTATCCAGTGCGTGCATCACCGCCCAGGCCAGATCGGCGTGGCCGATGTCATCCGAACGGCCGGACTGATAGGTGACATGGCGCTGGCTTGGGGTCAGCACCTTCTTGATGGCCATGAACGCGGCGGCCACATCCGTGCAATCGGCGTCCATTTCCAGACGGCCCTTGCTGATGACCTGCTTAGCCTTAAGCACTAGCCGCGCCTTGAGCGCCAAGTCGTAGTGATAAGACCGCGCCTGCGGATAAAACTTGATGACGTTCTGATAAACGCCCTGCCCCAGGCCGGTCGTGTCGATGCCCATGAACACCACGTTGTACCGAAGGGTGACACTGCGGATGTACTCGGCCTGTGCCTCAAAGTCGGCACCCCGGAACTGCTGGCGGTGCAGCAGACGGAACTTGCCGCCCGGCACCTTGGGCGGTGCAATCACCACCAGGGCGGCCGTATCGCCGGTAAACGAGGGGTCATAGCCCACCCAGACCGGCTGCCACGCAAATGGGCGCTGCGCCAGAGCCTTGAAGTCGTCGGCCCACAGTTCCCAAGAGTCCACCATGCAGTCCTGCATCATCTTCAGCGTGAACATCGAATTGCTGTCGTCGATGAACTCGCAGCGGAATAAATTGGCAAATTCGTCGTCCGGGTACTCATCCAGCAGCTCGGCCAAGTCAAACAGATTGCAGCCCAGGCGCAGCGCGTCATCAATCGTGACGATGTGGCGGAATCGTCCGTCCACACAGCGCAGGCCGTTCGCCAGTGCCTTGTGGCTCAGGTCAATCTGCACATGCTTGGATTTGTCCCTGCCCCGGTTGCGGTCCTCGCCGGTCCAGAACGAATAGGCCTCATGGCTCTTTGCAGATGGCGTGCTGAAATAGGTCTTGCGCCAGTGCTTATGTGTGGCCATCGCGCTGGCCACCTTGTTGAGTTCCTTGAAATTGCCTGTCCAAAAGAACTCATCGAAATAGAAATCGCCGCTGCGGCCTTGGGCCGTCTTGGCATTGGTGCCCAAGAAATGCAGCTCGGCACCATTCCACAGCACCATGGGATCGCCGCCCAGGTCTACCCCTACCTCATTGCCAAAAGCCACCATGTAGTTTTTGAACTGGTGCGCCTGGGCCTTGGATGCAGACAGAAAAATCTGATTGCGTCCCTCAGTCAGCGCGCGAATCAAGGCCTCGCGGGCAAAGTAATAGGTAGCGCCAATCTGGCGCGACTTGAGCAAAATGCGCGTGCGCTCCTTCTGGGCCTCAAACCATTGGTTTTGATACCCAAAATTCCCCGCATGGAATATCTCTAGCAGTTGCTCTGTCTGCTCTGGGGTGAATTCGTTGCGCTTGGCTTTGCGCTTGGGTGTGGCATTGCGGCGGGCAATGTTGGGGTTTAGGTCGCCTTCCTTGCCGGTTTCTTGGTAGCGCTCCACGCGTGCGGTGCGCTCCAACTGGCGGCCGAGCAGGTCAATTTCTTTGAAGTCTGCGCCAGACTTTGCCTCTTTCATGATGAGCTGCACCATGCGCAGCTCAAGCGCACCGTTCACCCGCTCAAGCGGCTTGAACTTGTCCCACTCTTCCGCGTCACGCCATCCATACACAGTGGACGCGGGAACCCCTAAATACTCTGCGATCAACTTCGGCCGCCAGCTCTGCCAATACAGATACCGCGCCACCTGTTTGGGCTGCGAGCTATTGGCCAGCACGGCCGCCTGCATGGCGCTGCCCTGCTCCTGAGTCTGGGCAAGCACCAGCGCACCGAAATCGGCGTCCTTCTGCTTGGTGGCTTTGGCCTGTGGCTGCTCGTCAGCTGCAAATGGGGTGCAGTCCTCCCCTGTCGGTTTCTTTCGTGCCATGCCATGGAGTTTTCCGGGTGGGCACCAACTGAACCAGCGCGCGATTACGTCCACCGCGCCGCCACAACGACACACGCGTGACGCAGCGCAGGCCGCTGGACACCATGAGAACTCACCGCTAACTCATCGCCGCAAACCGGCAACCCCATCAGCGAGGCTCATTCATCCATGTCCAAGAAATCCCGCTTCTTCCGTGTCGCCGTCGAAGGCGCCACCTCTGACGGCCGCACCATTGACCGTGACTGGCTGCTGCAGATCGCCAAAAGTTACGACCCCAAGGTCTACGGTGCTCGCATCAACATGGAGCACATCCGGGGTTACGGCCCTAACAGCGACTTCCGTGCCTATGGCGATGTGCTGGCCGTCAAGACCGAAGAGGTGGACATCGGCGGCCAGAAAAAGCTGGCTCTACTCGCCCAGATCGATGCCACCGACGAACTGGTCGAGCTGAACAAGCGCCGCCAAAAGCTCTATACCTCTATCGAGGTGCGCCCCAGCTTTGCCGACTCCGGCGAGGCTTATCTGGTCGGTCTGGCAGTCACCGACAACCCCGCCAGCCTGGGCACCGAAATGCTGGCCTTTGCCGCCCAGAACCCAGACGCCAACCCTTTCAAGCTGCGCAAGGAACAGCCCGACGATGTGTTTGCTGTGGCAGAGCCGCTGGAGCTGGAGCTGGAAGACGAAAGCGCCGGCATCGTCGCCACCTTCAAAGCCGCCATCGGTGCAGCCGTCGCCAAGTTCAATGGCAAGGCCACCAGCGATGACGCCCGCTTTGCCGCCGTAGCCGATGGTTTCCGAGTCCTGGGCGACAGCTTCTCAGAGCACGCCCAGACCACGGCCAACCAACAAACCCAGACCACTCAAGACGTCAAAGCCCTGCGCCAAGACCTCGACAAGCTACAGCAGCAGTTTTCCAAGCTGGATAACACCGAAGCCCCCAACCACCGCCCCGTGGCCAGTGGCGGTGCCGGTCAGCAACAGACCGACTACTGAACCACCCGCCCCATTCCGTACCACTTCAAGGAATCACTCATGCGCAACGAAAGCCGTAAAAGCTACAACGAACTTCTCGCCCGCGTGGCTTTGCTCAATGGCGTCAACGCCGACGACACCAGCAAGGCATTTGCAGTCGCTCCCAGCGTCCAGCAAAAGCTGGAAAGCGCCATGCAGGAGTCCAGCGAGTTTCTGCAGCGAATCAACATCATCCCAGTGGATGAAATGCAGGGCGAAAAGCTCGGCCTGTCCCTCTCTGGCCCCATTGCCAGCCGCACTAACACGGACAGCAAGGACCGCCAGACCCGCGACCTGAGCGCCATCAACGCTCGCGGCTACCACTGCCAGCAAACCAACTACGACTCGCATCTGAAATATGCGCTGATCGACGCCTGGGCCAAGTTCCCAGACTTCCAGATCCGTGTGGCGCGCATGCTGGCCCAGCGCCAAGCGCTGGACCGCATGTGCATCGGCTTCAACGGCGTGGCCATCGAGCCTGATACCGACCTTGCGGCCCACCCCTTGCTGCAGGACGTCAACAAGGGCTGGCTGCAGAAAATGCGCGAAGAAGCTCCCCAGAGCGTCATGCACGAAGGCAAGGTAACTGGCAAGGTCGTCATCGGCACTAATGGCGACTTCAAAAATCTGGACGCTGCTGTCTTTGATGCCAAGCAGATGCTGGACCCCTGGCACCGCAACAACCCCAACTTGGTCTGTGTCATGGGTGCCAAGCTGCTGCACGACAAGTATTTCCCGCTGGTCAACACCAACCAGGCACCAAGCGAAACGCTGGCGGCAGACATCGTTATCAGCCAAAAGCGTGTGGGTGGCCTGCAGGCCGTGCAAGTGCCCTTCTTCCCTGAAAACGGCCTGTTCATCACCACGCTGGACAACCTGTCCGTGTACTGGCAGCGCGGCGGCCGCCGCCGCTACATCGTGGAGAACCCCAAGCGCAACCGCGTGGAGAACTACGAATCCAGCAATGACGCCTACGTGGTGGAGGACATCGGCCTTGCCGCCGTGGTCGAAAACATCGAAATCGTCGAAGCCTAAGCCCAGCCGGGCCGCCGCCAATCCGCATCAGGCGGCGGCCTCTCTCCGCAACTACCGGAAAACGCACCATGCAACTCACCCCCGCACAGCGCCACCGCGCCCGCGTGCTGGCTGCAAAGGCCCAGGCTGAAAGTCCGTTCGGCATCGAGGTACAGGGCAGCGAATACGAGCTGATGATGGCCAAGCTGGCCACCGACAAGCGCACGCTCAAGAATCTGGAATCCGTGCAGCTCAAGCGCCAGACCAAGGCCGCCATGCTGCCTGACTATCTGCCATGGATTGAGGGCGCATTAGCCAATGGCCAGGGCGCAAAGGACTTTGTTTTCACCACCACCATGGTCTGGGCGATTGACGCCGGGGCTTACAGCCTGGCATTGCGCATGGCGGCCTACGCCGTGCAGCACAAACTGCCCCTGCCCGATCAGTACCACCGCAGCACTGCCGCCCTGCTCATGGACGAGTTTGCGGGTGCCTACCTGAGCGGCCAGTGGAGCCCCGTCAAGCCGGACGCCAGCGGCATGGTGCCTGATGACACCCACCCGGCCGAGCACCTGACGGCCGTGGATGGCATCACGCAAAGCCTGGACGCCCCAGACCAAGCGCGCGCCAAGCTCTACAAGGCCACGGCTTATGCCATGTTGGGCAAGGTGCAGACAGCAGAGGAACCGCAGTTGGATGGCATCCCTCAGGAAACGCTGGGCGGCGTCCAGGCGCTGCTGGCCAAGGCACTTCAGCTGGACACGCAAAGCGGCGTCAAGAAAGACATGGAGCGCATCGAGCGCAAGCTGCGCGCCCTGGCGGCACCAGCCAAGGACGAACAGGCCGCCGCAACGGACGCTGCAAAAGCGCTCACGCCTGCGCCTGCACCGGCAGCCGCCATAACGCAGCGCAAGCGCGCTGCTTCCGTTAAGACCGCAGCCAAGGGCAAGCGTTAACCCACCGAGCACAGCCCCCGTGCTGGGCGGCTCGCAGGGCAATGCCAAGGCTTCGGCCTCCAGCAACGCCCTGCGACCACCGCCCACTACGTTGGCACCACACCAGTCCAGCACCATGACCATGACCATGATTGCCAACGCTCCGCCCATCATCGTGACCGACCCGCCCAGCAAGCCACCCATTACAGGCGTGCTGGACGCTGGCAGCTTCTGGCCCCACATCGACCTCGCCAAGCTGCGCGACAGCGTGGACGTGGACGGCTCCGTGACTGCTGCCCGCCTCACCCACGCCGCCGCCAACGCCCTGGCCAGCGTCATACAGGACCTGAGCAGCTGGGCAACTGTGCAGACCGCTGCCGGGTTCGCTGCGCTTTCCTCTGTCCCGGCCATCGACATCAACGGCACCAGCGTCAACGTGCTGCGCTTTGAGCGTGCCGTCTATGCCTATGCCAAGGCCGACCTGATCGAGCGCTATGCGGGCACTGATGCCACTGGCCGCACCGAGCCCGGCGATGAGCGCCGCGAGCTGCAGTCCAGTGACTACCGCGCAGATGCCTTGCGCGCCGTGCGCGACATCCTGGGCGTGGCCCGCATGGAATCGGAGCTGATCTAGCCATGACCATCACCATCCAGGCACAGCAAGGGGACACCGTGGACATGCTTTGTCTGCGCCACCTGGGCACCACTGCGGGGGTGACAGAAGCCACCTATGCATTGAACCCAGGCTTTGCCGCGCTTGGCCCTGCTCTGCCTCTGGGGCTGCGGGTCACCCTGCCCGATCCGCCCACCGCCCCCACCGCACCGAAAACCATTTCCCTGTGGGACTGACACCCGATTCACAACACCACTTCACCGCCATGTCTGAACCCACCTCTGCTGTCGGAACCTTCGCGGGCTACAAACTCGCCCTCTTCTCCCTGCCGGTCCTTGCCAGCCTGATTGCCTTCTGGCTGGGCCTGCGTTTCGTACCGCTTCGCAGCACCGACCCGCGCGGCGACCTGCTCAACCGCGTCCTGGCCTGCTTGGTCAGTGGCTTTGTGCTGGGAGTGCCTGCACTGGTGCTGCTCATGCAGCACTGGCCGGGCGTCTTTGAGGCTGGCATGCGGCTCGCCACCATGGCAGCCGTGCCGTCCATTGCGGGCTTTTTCATCATCACCGGCTGCGTGCTGGTGGTTTGCTCCATCCCTGGCCCGTGGATCGTGGCGGGAGTCTTCCTCTGGCTCAAGCGCAGTGAAGGGCAGACCATCACCGAAATGGCAGACCAATTGCGCGGCGACATTGCAGGCCACGGCGCAGCAGGCCGTAAGGGAGGTGCGGAATGAGCGCCGTTACCTACATCAATGAATTAATCGAGCGCGAGGGCGGCTATGTCTTCGACCCCAGGGACTCGGGCGGAGAAACCAAATTCGGCATCACCGTGGCCACCGCTCGCGCCTATGGCTACACCGGCCTCATGCGTGAACTGCCTCACGCCACAGCGCAAACTATCTACCTGCGCCGCTACTGGGTAGAGCCCAAGTTTCACCTGATCGATGAGGTCTATCCTGCGTTGGCAGAGTGCCTGCTGGACTTTGGCGTCCTGGCTGGCCAGAAGACTGCCTCAGCTCACCTGCAGCGGGTGCTGAATGTGCTCAACCGCCAGCAGGCGGACTATGAAGACCTGGAAGATGACGGCCGCATCGGCACCATCACGCTGGCGGCCTTGCGTACCTTCCTCAAAAAGCGCGGGCGTGAAGGCGGTGGCGTGCTTTTCGGCATGGTTTGCGCTCGCCAGTCGGTCTATCTGCAGGAGCTGGCCGAGCGCCGCCCAAAGGACGAGGCCTTTCAATACGGCTGGCAGCTCAATCGCGCCCTGGGTGAATTCCTGGGCGGTAAATCTTTCCTGCCCGCATGACGCCCGCCGCCATCCTCTCCACCTTGACCCGGCTGCTGTCACCGCTGGCCGTGCTGACGCTGCTCTATGCGGTGGACCAGCGCGCGGAAGAACGCGGCATGCAGAAAGCCCAGGCCCAGCACAGTGCTGCCGCTGTCCAGCGCCTGGAGTTCTCCATCGAACGCAGCGGCCAGCTGGCTGGGCATCTCGGCCAACTGCTGGACCGCAACCAACTGGACAAAGCCGATGCAAAAAAAGCCTTTGATCGCCTTGACGCTGACCTGCGCACTGGCGCTCTGCGCCTGTCAATCCGTACCACAGCCCAGCCGAGAGGCAATCACGGTGCCGCCTCTGGGCCTGTCCAAACGAGAGCCGACATTGACCCAGCGGATGCTGCAGCTCTTGTCCGCATCACCGAAGACGGCGACAACGCAATCAGGGACCTCAACACCTGCATCGACGGATACGCCCAGGTAATGCGCCAAGCCAACGGGGTGCAGCCATGAAAAAACCGCAATCCCTGCGCAACTTCATTGCGGGCGCCATCCTTGAGCTGCAGACCGACCCGCAGCGGCTCAAGATGTTTGTGGAGTCCGGCAACATCGTGGCGCGCAGCGGTGAAACGCTTTCCTTTGAATACCGCTTCACTGTGCGCCTCATCATGCTGGACTTCGCGGGCAATATGGACCTGTTCGCCGTCCCTATCCTGGCTTGGCTCAGCACCTACCAGCCGGACCTGCTGCAGAACAAAGAAAGGGCCGCCAAGGGGCTGCGCTTTGATGTGGAAGTGCTGGCCAACGACAAAGTGGACCTTGTGATCGAGGTGGACTTGACAGAGGCAGTCATCGTCAAGGAAGACAAGGACGATCAAGGCCGCCAGCGCCTGACCACAGAACACAAGGGAGAGATTTACTGCCCCAAGCCCTACGCATCCGGCGACTACAGCCTCTATCTGGGCGACAAGATCGGCGCAGAGTGGCACCAGACACAAGGGATTGACTGATGGCCGACGCCCTGCAGCAGCTCGCGCAGTGGGTCACGCCATTGCTGCAGCGCATGGAGCCAGCGGGGCGCAAGGCCGCCATGCTGGAGGTGGCCACTTATTTACGCAAGAGTCAGGCCGAGCGCATTGCTGACCAGCGCAACCCGGACGGCACGCCCTATGAGCCACGCCGCCCGCGTGAGCAGTTGGCCAAGCGTCAGGGCGCCATACGCGGGCAGATGTTCATGGGGTTGCGCAAGGCCCGCAACCTGCAGCGCAAGGCTACTGCCGACATGGCCAGCGTGGCCATGAATCCCCGTGTGTCCTATGTGGCGCGCGTCCATCACTACGGCCTGCGCGACAAGGTGGACCGCCGTGACCGCAACAGCCCTGTGGTGAAGTATGCAAGCCGCGAGCTGCTGGGCTACACAGAGGCGGAGCTCAAAGACATTGAAGACATTTTGCTGAGACACACAACTCAGTAATAAAAAACAAAAAAGTCACGAGAAATATCGTGACTTCTTAGAGGCAGTCGTGCAGGTTAAAAAGTACTTATTGCTTTATCGATTGCTGCAGCTTTTTCGGGGTAGAGCTTGACCAGCGACGAGCGCGACTCTCGCACAATCAGGGCTGCATCCTTATTGGTAGGTGCAATCCGCACCAGGCGGTCAACAACTTGCGGAAGCCACTGTGGACGCTTTTCTGGCGCAAGCTCCAGCATATCGAATGAACTGGAGTTGTTTCCTCCAGGAATGAATCGATGACCATCAAAGCCACGTCCCAAAATCGCACGCCCCACCGAAATTTCCCCTGAATCAAACATATCCTCAGGTTGCTTACCCGGGCAAGTCATCTGATAAGTCAGGATGACATGCCCTGCGATCACACCAGGCGCAGGCGGGGTGACCTTTGTTTGGCTATCGTGACTCTCGACTATTTCCCAAGTACGTTCCCAGGGGACCACGGCTCCCTTGAAAGCACAGTTATTGGTTGAGCGGGTAATTTCTCGCATCTTGACTGGGATTGCCCATGCATAGTCGAGCTCATCATTGAGATCCAACCCATCCTTGGTGCCCACTCGATACTGCGTCGAAGTCACATCGTCTACAACTTTGAATGCTTGATAAAGCAAGATATCCGCAGCACACCCACTCAAAACCGCCGACACGGCGATGGCCGAAGCCGCCAAATACTTTTTCATCTCACTATTTAAATTTTTAGATACAAGTAGATACATTCTACATAGGCCTATAGCACACGGACGAAACCCCTTACGTCCACATCACCGCCACAACACCCCCCGCTCGCCCTCGCGCGCAAGGCTGGGCACAGTGGGTGAATGCATTCCGAACCCGCTATCGCCATTGGCGAAATGCAGCGCTTGCTGCACAACATGATCCGCGTGGGGAGCATCCAGGCCGTGGACCACGGCGGCCCAGGCAAGCCCGCGCTGGTGCGGGTCTCGCTGGGTGAACTGATCACAGACTGGCGGCCTTATCACGAGGCCCGTGCGGGAGGCACAACCACATGGAACCCGCCCACCGTTGGCGAGCAAGCCACTGTGCTGTCCCCCAGCGGCGACCTGGGCGCGGCCGTGGTCATCGTCGGACTCAACAGCACCGGCAAGCCAGCCCCCAGCAGCGACCCCAATAAGACCGTCACCAAATACCCGGACGGCGCCGTGATCGAATACGACCACGCTGCCCATGCTCTGGTGGCCACGCTTCCTAGTGGCGGCACGGCCAAGCTGGTGGCGCCGGGTAACGTCACCATCGACAGCCCACAAGTCACCATGACCGGCCACTGTCTCGTCAAAGGCTCTTTGATCTACCAAGGCGGCATGCGCGGCAGCGGGACGGCAGAAGGAGCCAACGGCGCGGCTGAAATCCAGGGCACGCTGCGCACGACTCAGGATGTGATTGCCAGCGGTGTGAGCCTCACGGGCCACCGCCATGGCGGCGTGCAAACGGGCAACGGCAGCACCAGCACGCCTACAGGTGGTGCAGCATGATGAACGTCAGCAACGGCAGCAGCATCGACTACGCAGCGCACATCAGCCAGTCCATCACGGACATCCTCACAACGCCCATCGGCTCGCGCCTCATGCGCCGGGGTTACGGCAGCTTCATCCCGCAGTTGATCGACCAGCCCATGACACCCGCCAACATCCTGCGGCTGCAGGCTGCCACCGCACAGGCAATCATGAAGCATGAGCCCCGCACACGCTTGCGCCGGGCTCTTCTGGGCTTTGACGCCAGTGGCCGCGCCGTGCTGCAGCTGGAGCGACAAGACCGTGGGCAAGCCTCCACGCGCAGCCAATCCGTGGCCATTCAACCCGCCCAAGGTGCCAGAGCATGAGCAATGCCCAGATCATCGACATGAGCAAGTTACCGGCGCCCGCCGTTGTCGTGGTGCCGGAGTTTGAAACAATCCTTTCCGCGCTGAAGGCCGATCTTGTGGCGGCCATGCCTGCAGAGGCTCGTTCTGCCGTCACCGACACCCTGGCCCTGGAGTCCGAGCCATTGACCAAGTGGCTGGAGCGTCTGGCATTCCAGTTGGTTGTCGAGCGCAGCGACAGAAACGACAGCGCCCACGCCGTCATGCTGGCCTATTCCCGTGGTAGCGACCTGGACCAGCTTGCCGTTTTCTTCGGCGTGCAGAGGTTGGTAATCACTCCTGCCAATCCAGCGGCTATTCCGCCCGTGGCGGCCGTCTATGAAGACGACGACACATTCCGCGCCCGCATCCAGCTGGCCCCGCGCGGCTACAGCGTGGCCGGACCTGTGGGTGCTTATGTCTTCCACGCCAAGACCGCAGACGGTCAAGTCTTGGACGCAGCTGCCACCAGCCCCACGCCGGGCCGTGTCGTGGTTTCTGTGCTCTCCCGTGTGGGCAGCGGCGTGCCCAGTCAAGCCTTGCTCAATGTCGTGTCGGCCTCAGTCAATGCGGACGACATCCGCCCACTCACGGATGAGGTCATCGTTCAGGCCGCCAGCATCGTCAATTACCAGATCACCGGAAAGATTTTCACCTTGCCGGGGCCGGACTCGTCCAGCGTCCTGACCACCGCTCAGCAGCGCGTGGCGGCCTATGCCGAATCCATGCACCGCATCGGCCGGCGCCCCACCCTGTCCGGCATCTATGCAGCCCTGCACATCGAGGGCGTGGACAGGGTAGAGCTGACCAGCCCGAGCGCAGATGTGGTTGTGGGCGAAACCCAGGCCAGTTGGTGCACCGCCATCAATGTGACACATGGGGGCATCGTTGGCTGATTCACTGCTCCCACCCAATGCCACGCCGCTTGACCGGGCCGCCGAGTCGGTCATGGTTAAGCACCTTGATGCCATCGACCAGCCGCACCGTGCCCTATGGAACCCCGATACCTGCCCACTGGAGTTTCTGCCATGGCTCGCTTGGACCATGGGCGTGGAAGCCTGGCGCAGTGAGTGGCCCGAAGCCATCAAGCGGGCGCTGGTTCGCAATGCCATTCAGGTGCAGCGGCAACGCGGCACCCTCAAGAGCGTGCGCGATACCGTAGCCAGCTTCGGCGGTGCCATCGGCATTCGGGAATGGTGGCAAACCGCACCTAAAGGAACCCCGCACACCTTCGAGCTGGTTTTCACGATGACCGGCCAGGACGGCGAGCAGGCCAGCGCTGCATTCGTGCAGGACGTTATGGCCGAAGTCTCCCGCGTCAAGCCGCTGCGCTCTCACTTCACTTTCATCCAGGGGCTCAGCGCCCAGGCATCTATCAACCTCGCATGCGTTGGCAGGCCCGTGGCATACACGCGGCTTGACATGGATGTGGGCTGACCTCAAGGCAACCATCACTGCACCTTATGGCCATCATCTTCAAACTCACCGCTGCAGGGCGGCAGGCGCTGGTAAACGCCGCCCAGAACGGGACCCAGGCGCGCACTTTGGTCAGCGTCGGCGTGACTGCCACCGCCTTCACGTCCACCGAGGCATTGACCGCCATCCCCAACGAAATCAAGCGCATCACCACCATTGCCGGGGATGTGGTGGCAAAGGACACCATCCACGTCACCATCCGCGACGATGGAAACCAGACCTACACCGTGCGCGGTTTGGGCTTGTATCTCGATAACGGTGTGCTGCTGGGCACCTACAGCCAAGCGGCGGTAATTCTCGAAAAGTCCGCCGCGTCCATCTTCCTGCTGTCCACCGATTTGCGTGTGCTGGATGGCTCCGTCAACATCAGCACGCTGCAGTTTGGGGAAACCAATTTCATCAATCCACCGGCGACCATTGACCGCCAGGGCGTGGTGGAGCTGGCTACCGAGGCAGAAGCCAACGGGCTGGCAGATGCTGTGCGTGCACTCACGGCGGCCAGCGTCAAGACGCTTTTCAACGCCCGCGCCTTGGCCGCCACACTCATCACCGCAGGCGTGGGCCTCACGGGCGGCGGCAGCCTTGCGGCCAATCGCACCCTCACCCTGGCCAACACGGCAGTGATTGCTGGCAGCTACGGCAGTGCCACGGAGACTCCCACCTTCACCGTCGATGCCCAGGGGCGACTGACGGCGGCGGGTAGCGCCACCGTCACACCAGCCTGGGCCAGTGTCACCGGCAAGCCCACCACCTTGGCGGGCTATGGCATCACGGACGCCGCTCTGGCAGCCCGCACCATCACGGCAGGCACGGGTCTGACGGGTGGCGGCAACCTGACCGCAAACCGCACCATTGCCCTGGCAAACACCACGGTGACAGCAGGCAGCTATGGCAGTGCCACAACGGCCACTTCCTTCACCGTCGATGCTCAAGGGCGCTTGACGGCGGCCAGTAGCGTGACCGTCACTCCAGCCTGGGCCGATGTCACAGGTAAGCCCACCACGCTGGAAGGCTACGGCATCACGGACGCAGCTCTGGCTGCTCGCACCATCACCGCAGGCACAGGACTGACGGGCGGCGGCGACCTCACTGCCAATCGCACCATTGCACTGGCCAACACAGCAGTGGCAGCAGGAAGCTACGGCAGTGCCACGGCCATGTCCACCTTCACGGTCGATACCCAGGGGCGGCTGACGGCAGCTGGCAGCGTGACCGTCACCCCTGCCTGGGCTAGCGTCACCGGCAAGCCCACCACGCTGGCAGGCTACGGCATCACGGACGCTGCCCTGGCTGCGCGCAATATCGTGGCAGGCAATGGCCTGACCGGCGGCGGCAATCTCACGGCAGACCGAACGCTCACCATGGGCACGCCCGGCACGTTGAACGGCGCAAGCACCAACGCGGTCAGCACCACCAGCCACACCCACAAGGTGGATGCAGCTACGGAGACTGTCGCGGGCTTGGTCGAACTGGCCACCCCGGCGGAAGCCAAAGCGGGCACCGATCCTGGGCGCGCCGTGACGCCAAAGGGCTTGGCGGACACCTTGGGTGAACACGTTCCCACGGGAACCGTCATCATGTTTTCTACGTCTGCTCTGCCTGCCGGATATCTGAAATGCGACGGCTCAGCGGTAAGCCGCACCGTCTACGCCAAATTGTTTGCAGTGCTTGGAACCCTGTATGGCGCGGGCAATGGAAGCACCACATTCCATCTGCCCGATTTGCGTGGTGAGTTCCCGCGCTTCTGGGATGACGCTCGCGGCATTGACCCAAGCCGGGCGTGTGGCTCCTGGCAATCCGGTTCCCCTGTCGTGCATGACGACTCGGGTGGAATTGAGGGCTTCAACATCGTGAGCCCAGGTGACAGCAGCTATGTCCAGTGGTCTGAAATCTCAGACAGATGGGTAGGCAACTACCCACTGGTCATGTACACGTCGAGCGTGACATCAGGAGGCACTGCACTTCAGTATGTGTCGGCATCGTCAATTGGCTTCGTCAACATGTCCCGCCCTCGAAACGTGGCCCTGTTCGGCGTCATCAAATACCTCTAAGGATCAACATGAAGACCAAACCCGTCTTTCAAACTGATGAGCAGGGCTACTTCATAGGCATCACCGAGGCCTATGAAAGTCCGCTTGAGCCCGGCGTCTTTCACATTCCCGCAGGCGCTTATGAAGATGAGCCGCCCTACCTCAATGAGCCGGGCGTGACCTACTGGCGGTGCGTAGATGGAGCTTGGAAACTTGAAGACGTTCCCAAACCACCCGAAAGCCCGCCGCCAGAAACGCCGACAGTCTGCAGTCCTGCACAAGGTCTGGTTGCGCTCTTCGCCATCAAGCACATTACCGAGGACGATGTGCTGGCGGAAATCGCCAGCATTCCTGATGAGGTGCAGCGCTACACCGCGCGCATCGGCTACCAGCGCGCCACCAGCTGGGAGCGCAACAGTACAACCATGCAAACCATGGCCCAGCTGCTGCAGCTCTCGGAAAGTGATCTGGATGAACTGTTTACCTACGCTACGGGCGTAGCGGTGTAGTGGAATCTGGCCCAGGGTGCAGGCCAGTTACGTGCAAGTCGCCGCCACAACGGGCCGCGCTGGCACCTTCGAGCACCGGGCGCAACCATAGGGGACCAGCAACCCACCCCTATGCAAAGCCCATGTCTCAATCGACAAATCCCAATGTCGTGACGCTGACCGTCACACAAGAAGCCGCTCATTTCATCATCGACTGCGTGGCCGACCGTCCTTTCAAGCAAGTGGCCCCTCTGCTGGGCGAGCTGCAGGCCCAGGTGCAGGTCCAGGCCAACACCCAAGGCACAGATACCGCTGCCGACAACGCTGAAGCGGCCGCCCCTGCGGTCTAAGCGCCCTCCCCCGTTTCACCCCCTCATTCAAAGGAAGCCAAATGGCTGCAACTGAATACCACCATGGCGTCCGCGTCATCGAGACTACGGGCGCAGGCGCGGCTATCCGCGTTGTGTCCACGGCCGTCATTGGTCTGGTGGCAACGGCCCCTGACGCCGACGACGAAGTATTTCCCATCAACACCCCTGTGCTGCTCACCAACCCAGCGGGCGGCATTGGCAAGGCTGGCAAGGGCGGCACACTGGCCAGGGCACTGACGGCCATCAGCGGCCAGTCACGTGCGCTGACCATCGTGGTGCGCGTGGAAGAAGGTGCAGACATCGCGTCCACCACCTCCAACGTCATTGGCTCCGTGACCGCTACCGGCCAGCGCACCGGCATCCAGGCATTGCTGGCAGCAGAATCCGAGCTGGGCGTAAAGCCGCGCATCATCGGTGCGCCCGAGCTGGACACCAAGGCCGTGGCCAGTGCCCTGGCCAGCGCTGCGCAGTCCTTGCGCGCCTTCACCTACGTGGCCGCACGCGATGCCACGGGCGGTTATGCCAAGACCAAAGAACAGGCCACCACCTACCGCAAGGAATTCGGCCAGCGTGAAGTCATGGTGCTGTGGCCCAACTTTATGGCCTGGGACAACACGGGCGGCACCGAGGGCACCGGCGCTGCCGTCACCCTGGCCGCATCCGCTTACGCCCTGGGCCTGCGCGCCAAGCTGGATCAGGAGGTGGGCTGGCACAAGAACATCAGCAATGCCGTCATCAACGGTCCCCAGGGCATCACCGTGCCCGTGTTCTTCGACCTGCAGAACCCAGCCAGCGATGCGGGCTACCTCAACGCGCTGGAAGTCACCACCATCATCCGCCGCAGCGGATACCGCTTCTGGGGCTCGCGCACCTGTGAAGAGCAAGGCGGCAAGTTCTCCTTTGAAAACTACACCCGCACGGCCCAGGTGCTGGCCGACACCATTGCCGAGGCGCATTTCACATTCGTGGACAAGCCCATGCACCCCAGCCTGGTGCGCGACATGCTGGGTTATATCAACAGCCGTTTCCGCGACCTCGTGGGTGGCGGCTACCTCATCGGCGCAGAGGCCTACTTTGACTCGGACCGCAACAGCAAGGAAGACCTCGCTGCGGGCCGACTGCTCATCAGCTATCGCTACACGCCCGTGCCTCCGCTGGAAAACCTCATCTTTGAGCAATCCATCACAGACGACTTCCTGGCCGAGTTCGCGGCTGCCATCCAGGCCTGAGCCTGAAACCATAGGAGCACCAATCAATGGCACTGCCTTCCAAACTCAAAAACTTCAACCTCTTTGGCGACGGCAACGTCTGGCGCGCACTCATCGACAGCGTGACCCTGCCCAAGCTCGTGCGCAAGGTCGAGGAATGGCGCGGCGGCGGCATGCACGGCCCCATCGAGGTGGACCTAGGCCTGGAAAAGCTGGAGCTGTCTTTCAAGGCGGGTGGCTTTCTGCTGGATGGCTATCGCGCTTTCGGCGGCAAGACCCACAACGCCAACCAGTGGCGCTTTGCGGGTGCCTATGAAGACGACAGCACCGCCGTGGTGACGGCCGTGGAAATTCTGGTCAGTGGCCGCGTGCGTGAACTAGACCCCGGCGACGCCAAGGCGGGCGACGACACCGAGCACACCCACACCATCAGCGTCAGTTACTACAAGCTGACCGTGGACGGCCGCGATGTGATCGAGATCGACATGCCCGGCATGGTCTTCAACGTCGATGGCCAGGACGTTCTTTCCAAAATCCGCCGCGCTATCGGTCTGTGATCGAGCGCCCCACATTCATCATCATTTGAGAACCCATCACCATGAACGAAAACGAAACCAAGGACCTGAGTGCAGGCACCACCACGGTGGTCGAAGGCGTGGAAGTTGTCACGCTGGATTTCCCCATCAAGCGCGGCGACACCGAAGTCAAGGAAATCACCCTGCGCAAGCCCCTGACAGGTCAATTGCGTGGCATCAAGCTGGGCGAGCTGCTGAATCTGGATGTGGCCTCTGTGCAGATGCTGCTGCCACGCATCAGCACCCCCACCCTGCTGCCCCATGAAGTTGCGCAGATTGACCCGGCAGACATCGCAGAGCTGAGCATCAAGGTGGCTACTTTTTTCGCCCGCAAGAGTACCCGCGAGGCGTACCAGAACTTGTAGAGGACGCCATGGCCGACTTGGCCATGGTCTTTCATTGGCGGCCGGTGGACGTGGAGGGCATGACGCTGGCCGACCTCATGGAATGGCGTGAGCGTGCCCGCATTCGCGCCCAACATCAGGGTGTGTAATATGGGCCATGTTTGCCGACTTCTTCCTCTACGCGTTGCTTGTACTCGCCGCACTGGTCATGCTGGGCTTTGCTCTGGCCCCCATCATGGCCGCAACCGGCCTGTGGGCGCACACCAGCGCCAAGGATCACCGCGCCCAGGCCCGAGAAATCGAGCGCCTGCTGGCCGACAAAGACTAACCACAGTCCTGCACTCCCGCGCCCTGGCGCAAGGGGGTGCCCATGTCTGATACCCGGCTGCGGCTCATTCTTGAGCTGCGCGATAAGGTCCTGGCGCCACTGCGCGGCATTCAGTCCGGCAGCAAAGAAGCTGCGGCAGCACTCAAGTCCACCCGTGACCAGCTGCGCGACCTTGAAAAAACCCAGCAAGACATGGAGGGGCTGCGCAAGACCCGCGTGCAACTGCGTGGCCAGCAGCGCGACCTGCAGGATCTGCAGACAAAACTGACTGGCAGCAATGCCAGCCTGGCAGACCACCGAGAACGCCACAAGAACATCACCGCATCGCTCAAGACCGCACGCGAATCTCACAGCAAGCTCACCAAAGCCCTGCAAGACGGTGCCACTGCCACACCTGAATTCAGCCGCCAGCTGGAACTGGCCCGTATCCGGCTGCAAACCAGCCAAGCGGCCTATGAGCGCTCCAACTCATCACTGCGCCAGTACCGCAACCAGATAAAGACCACCGAGACAGGCATGGCACAGCTGTCCGGAAAAATCGACAACGGCAAGGAACGCCTTCTGGGATACCAGCAGCGCCTGGAACGGGCAGGCATCAGCACTGAAAAACTAGGGCTGAAGTCTCGTAATCAGAAAATCCAGATCGAAGCTGCGACTGCTGCCATGGAGCGCCAGAAGCACGCACTTGCGGGGCTCAAGGCCCAGCAGGAAAAGCTGGCCGCCTTGAAGGAAAGCCACGCCAAATCCATGCTGCACACCGGCATGGCCGTGGGTGCGGGCGTGGGTATGGTGGCAGCAGGCCGCAAGGGTGTAGAGACTGGCATGGGTCCAGTCAAGGATTACTCCGAGCATCAGGACCACATGCTCGGCATTGCGCGCCAGATTGAGGGCGCACGCGATAGCGCAGGGCAACTCACGCCTATCTATTTCGCCCTTGAAGAGCAGATACGGGACATGAGCCACCGCATTCCTCTGGCAACTACAGCCATCACCGACATGGTGACTGCAGCGGCGCGCATGGAAGTGCCGAGAGACAAGCTCGCAGAATTCACGCTGATGGCATCGGAAATGGCGACGGCATTTGATGCTGTGCCTGATGAAATCACAGAGTCCATGGGCAAGGTGGCCAAGAATTTCAAGATTCCTACGGAGAACATTGCCGACATTCGCAGCTTGGCCGACTCGATCAACCACCTTGACGACAACGCCATCAGCAAGGGCGCAGACATCATCGGTTTTCTGAACCGGACCTCCGGCGTCATTTCAACCGTGGCGATGTCTGCCAAGGATGCTGCGGCCTTGGGCTCCACATTGCTGACATTGGGCGAACGCGAAGAAACTGCGGCCACTGCTGCCAATGCCATCGTCCAGAAGTTCGCTGCCGCCTCGAAGGGCACCAAGAAATTCCAGGCGGCGCTGAAAGAGGTGGGCCTCAACAGCAATGCCGTGCAAAAAGGCATGGCCAAGGATGCAACGGCCACCTTGTTGAAGGTCGTGCAGTCCATTCAAAAGCTGCCTGAAGACAAGCGCATCGGGGTCATGGTGGAGCTTGTCGGCATGGAGCACAGCGACACTCTGGCCAAGTTGGTGGACAAGCCAGAAGAACTGCAACGCCAGCTCAAACTGGCCAACGGCAGCCAGGCTCAGGGCTCAATGGCCAGGGAGGCCGATGCGCGCAATCAAACGCTGTCTGCACAGTGGCAAACAACGAAGAACCGCGCATTCAACCTCAAGGCTGCTATCGGTTCCTCGCTGGAACCTGCTCTGATTCAACTGATGAAAACCGTCAATCCATTGATTGAAGGCTTTTCGGCTTTTGTGCAAGAGCACAAGGTTCTGGCTAAGTGGGTGCTGGGCGGCGTGGTTGCCATCTCTGCACTGATGGCTGTACTGGGTGCCCTGTTGATACCGCTTGCCTTGATCGCTGGCAAGTTCATGCTGATGCGCTTTCTGTTTGGCATGCTGGGTATCAAGGTGCCCTTGCTGGGCGCGGTCATCAAGGGGCTGGCGGGTGGAGTGGCAAAACTTACAGGTGCCCTGCTCTCTGGCCTGGCGGTGGCCTTGCGCGCCACCATGGGCGTCATCGTCAAGCTGGGTGTGGCACTTCTAACCACACCCGTGGGCTGGTTTGTGCTGGCCATTGCGGCTATCGCGGGCGCGGCCTATCTGATCTATAAGAACTGGGGGGCCGTTTCTGGCTTCTTTTCCGGGGTCTGGGGCAGCGTCAAGACCCAAACCGCAGCGGCCTGGACATCCGTCAAAGCCAGCCTTTCCGGCCTGTGGTCCAGCTCCGTCAACACGGCACAAACTATCTGGGCAGGCCTGCCGGACTTCTTCTCTGGCATGTGGCAAGGCATCAAAGACACCGCCTCTGTCGTTTGGACTGGCATTGCCTCCATGCTCAGCCAGATGTGGGCAGCAATGGTTAGCACCGCCAGCACGGTCTGGCCGCAAATGGGAGGCTCTTTCCCTGCTGTGCTGCAAACCATCAGCACCGCCATCATCAACTGGAGCCCGCTGGGTCTGTTCTATCAGGCCTTCGCGGGCGTCATGAGCTACTTCGGTGTGGAGCTTCCCACCAAGTTCAGCGAGTTTGGTGCCAACATCATTCAGGGGCTGGTCACCGGCATCACCAGCAAGCTGTCCATGGTGCGTGAAGCCGTAGGCGGAGCTGCGGATTCGGCCATTGGCTGGTTCAAGGAAAAGCTGGGCATTCACAGCCCCAGCCGCGTCTTCATGGCCGCAGGCGTTAACGTGGGCGAAGGCGCGGCTATTGGCATCGATAGCACGCTAGGCATGGTGCGCAAGTCTGCGGCGGCCATGGCTGCTGCAACGGGTCTCTCGCTGGCAACACCCGCTATTGCTGCACCCAACATGCAGCAGTTGCCCAAGCTGGCCCAGCAAACCATCCCCCTGCAAACCGACCCAGTGCAGATCGACCGCCGCCCGGTTTTGGCCCCGCCCGCAGCAGCGCCTGCAACTGCGCGCCCTGCTCCCGTCATTCAGGGGGACACCATCACCATCCAGATTCACGCCGCCCCAGGCATGGACCCGCAGGCATTGGCCAGAGAGGTCGAACGCCTGCTGGAGCAACGCGACCGCGCCAAGGCTGCCCGCCTGCAAGCCAGCTTTACGGATTGGAACTGACCATGCTTTGCCTCGGCCTCTTTGTTTTCAGCCTCGACACCCTCTCTTATCAAGACCTGCAGCGCCGCACCTCGTGGAAGCACCCCACGCAGAGCATTGTGGGTGGGCGCGACACCTCCCAGTTTCTGGGCTATGGCGAGGACATCATCACCCTGAGCGGCAGCATCGTCCCTGAATTCAAGGGCAAGCGCGCCAGTCTGGAAGAGCTGCGCCTGATGGGAAACACCGGCCTGGCCTTCGCGCTAGTCGAAGGCAGCGGCACCGTGTACGGAGCCTTTGTCATCACCGAAATGCAGGAAACCAAAACCTATTTCGAGGTGGACGGAACGGCCCGCAAGATCGAATTCACATTGACCCTGCGCCGCGTGGACCAGGACGATGAAGGCGGTTCCGGCTACTCCGAAGAAATGGGCGACCTGGAAATGTCCGAAGCCGTAAGCCTCAATTGAGCCTGAACTGACCATGAGCGACGTATCAGACATCCGCGACCGCCAGCCCTACGCCACATCCACAGGTGGCCGTGGTCAGCGTCTCTTCGCACACCTCACCCCCATCTGGCGCGTGACCGTCAAAGGCCAGGACGTATCTGCGCGCTTTGCGCCGCGCCTTGTCAGCCTCAACATCACCGACAACCGCGATGGCGAAGCCGATGAGGTCGAAATCGTCATCAGCGACCATGACGGTGCCGTGGAGCTTCCCGAAACCGGCGACACCATGACCGTGGCCATAGGCTGGCAACTCAGTCCCGGCAGCGGCCCCTACCGTGCACCCACACAGGAAGAGATGGGTGGCTTCCCCCTGGGGCTGGTGGACAAAGGCAGCTACACCATCCAGGCCGTGGAATACAGCGGCGCGCCCGACACCATCACGCTGCGCGGCCGCGCGGCCAACATGCTGGACGAGCTGCGCACCCTCAAGGACCGCAGCTGGCACAAGACCACCGTCGGCACCATCGTGCAAAGCATTGGCACGCAGAACAAGCTCAAGGTCAGCATTGATAAGGAAATTGCCACGCGCAAGATTGGCCACGCCGATCAGGCGCAGGAGTCTGATGCCTCGTTTCTGCGACGCCTGGGCAGGCAAATGGATTGCCTGTGCAACATCAAAAACGGCACCCTGCTTTTTAGCCAGGCCCGCAAGGCCCGCACGCCCAGCGGCACCGACCTGCCGCCTGTCACCATCACCCGCGATGCAGGCGACCAGCACCGCTGGGCGCGCTCAGACCGCGACAGCTACAGCGGTGTCAAAGCCTTCTACAACAACATCAAGCGCGGCACCCGCTCAAGCGTCATAGCGGGCATCAGCGGCAGAGCCAAGACCCTGCGCCAGACCTATGCCAGCGAGGCCGATGCCCTGGCCGCCGCCCGTGCCGAATGGCTACGCATTCAGCGCGGCATTTACTCCTTTGACATCACCTTGGCCTATGGCCGTGCCGATGTCATGCCCCAGCGGCCGGTGATCGTCAGCGGCTGGAAAAAGCAGATTGATGAAACCGTGTGGATGGTCACCGCCGTGCGCCACAGCCTGAGCAGCAGCGGCTATGTCAGCCAGCTGACGCTGGAGACTCAGCAGGGTGAGGGCGTGGACGGAGGGGACGAAGCAAATAATTGATCACTCAATCCCTATATCATCATTATTATTTCTATTCTTATGAACGTTATATTCTTTAACTCTCTTATTAATATTAGAAGCCATTGAATATTTTTTTATCTGAGACATAAAAACCATAATTATCAAAGCACAGATCAAAGAAAGAACTGCAGCAACTGCTTTCGACTTATTAACCGTATCTTTATAGAATTTTTTTCCTTCGTTACTAAATAT
>ERZ724525.309-NODE-309-length-26941-cov-5.727963_pt1 | contig 26941 bp, 29 predicted proteins | sample MGYA00376058_ERZ724525 | MGnify/ENA primary metagenome ERZ724525 (study PRJEB28724, sample SAMN07190888) | wastewater metagenome | isolation source: influent of sewage treatment plant in Hong Hong | place: USA: Christiansburg, Virginia | collected 2016-03-01 ... | reverse complement strand
CAGACTTTTGAACGCTCTCCAACTCAAGCGCTGATGCCAACACAGGATGTAGGCAAAGAAATATCTTTTAGCTCAACTACATCACATCGTGACATAAAAGGATAAACTGGGAGAGATTCTCCCAAGTCCGCTGTGTAAGCGGCGGTTGCCCCCCTATGAAACTCAATATCCTGTCTGATCTGCACCTCAGTCGCGATGCAATGGCGGTACCCCGCAATGATGCGGATGTCGTCATCCTCGCGGGTGACATTGCCCGGCCGAAAGAGGCGGTTTCCTGGGCCTTGGAGTTTGCCAGACCGGTGCTCTACGTTGCCGGAAACCACGAGTTTTACGGAGACAGCATCGTGGGAGCCACAGGAACGCTCAAACGACTGTGCTACGGAACGAATATTCACGTGCTGGATAACGACCAAGTCGTCATCAACGGCGTGCGGTTTCTGGGGACCACGCTATGGACGGACTTCATGCTGTGGGGTGATGGCGAGAAGCGCGCGCGGGCCATGCAGGAAGCGCAACGCTTCATGCGTGATTTCAGCGCGATCCATGTGGAAGAGCCCGACTCCAGACTCTTCACGCCCGATGACGCAGCCGCCCTGTGTCGCGCCAACGCACACTGGCTTGAAGAACGGCTGGACGAGCCCCACGCGGGGCCGACGGTCGTGATCACACACCACGCACCTTCGCGCATGAGCATCCATTCACGGTTTTCCGGCTCACTGCTGAATGGCTGCTTTGTGTCCGATCTGCGGCATCTCGTTGACGGAGAGCACACCCAGTTGTGGGTACACGGTCATACCCATGACAGTTTTGACTACATGCTCCACGGGACGCGGGTCGTGTGCAACCCGCGAGGTTATGCAAAAAGCGGGGTCAATGAAAACCCGTTGTTTGACAGTAATTTCGTGGTGGAAATAAAGCCTGTAACGCAAGGCGCGAAGCACCACTGAATCGCATGCACACATGGTTCTCAAAACAACTCGGTGATGGGGTTCTGGCTCACGCACCGAAAGAGCATATCCAGGATATTTTTCTGGCACTGTTTGCTGCTGCGGGTCGCCCTGCAGACATGGCTGTTTTTACACGGCACGAAATGGACGGACGCCTGCAATGCGAGGTGGTGGCCTACTTTTCTCCGGCCGCTGGCGCCATGGCACGGCAACTCGACGCGCAAGCCTGTGAAAAGCCATGCTGCTGGGAGCTTGATTTGCTGGCCGGTGAGCTGGGCAGCTGGGCAGTTTTGTTTCCTGAAAGAGGTTAACCATGGGTCATTCGCACCCCCAGGACTGGGATCCCAAGTCTACCGCGGTACTGCGCGATCAGCGCACCGCCTTTGATGAGATGCGTGAGCGCTGTCCGGTCGCGTACAGTGATTTGCTGGGGTGGTCACTGTTTCGCCATGAGGACGTCATGCGCGTCCTCCATGACCCCGACACTTTCAGCAGCGAGGTGTCCTGCAATCTGTCGGTTCCAAACGGCATGGACCCTCCCAATCACGGTCACTACCGTCGGCTGATTGAGCCCTATTTCGCGCCACAGGCCATGGAGGCGTTCGAGCCGCAATGCCGCGGCCTCGCCACCGAACTGGTGCGCTCCCTCCACGCACGCACGGAGTTCGATCTGATTAGCGATTTTGCGCACCCCTTCGCGGTTCGGGTGCAATGCGCCTTTCTCGGCTGGCCAGCCAGCATGCACGAGCCCTTGCGCCTTTGGGCACAAAAGAATCAGGCCGCCATCTTTGCCCAGGACCGATCCGCCATGGCCGATATCGCCCATGAGTTTGCGGGATATGTCACGGGTTTGCTACAGGCCCGCCGCACCGCTGGTGTTCATGGCGAGCAGGACGTCACGGCCAGTCTGGCCTGCCAACAGGTCAAGGGTCGGCCGCTCAACGATGAAGAGATTGTCAGCGCCTTGCGCAATTGGACGGTCGGTGAGATCGGCACGATCTCCGCGGCGCTGGGAGTGGTCGCCCAGTTCCTGGCGGAGCAGGCCGATGTACAGCGCCAATTGCGCACGCAGCCAGCCCTGCTGCCCAACGCAATTGACGAGATACTGCGGCTCTACGGTCCGTTGCTGTCGAACCGGCGTGTGACCACCCGCCGCGTTCAGATCGGTGGGCGCACCATTGAAGCCGGCGAGCGTATTTCCCTGAACTGGGTGGCGGCCAATCGCGATGGCCGCGCCTTCACTGTTCCCCAACTGTTTCGTTCAAACCGCGATGCAAGCAGCAATCTGCTGTACGGTGCCGGCATTCACGTGTGCCCTGGTGCACCGCTGGCGCGCATGGAATTGCGGGTGGCGGTGCAGGCACTGCTTGAAGGAACGACGGGTATCGACCTTGTTGCTCAGCACCCACCCACCCATGCGGTGTTTCCGGCCTCCGGCTTTGCCACCCTGCCCTTGCACATCACATTTGCGCGGTAGCCCGCACGACACTTCCCATCGCGGACTGCGCATGAACCCCGAGGCACTTCATATGACCCATCTTCGCACCCGCTCCGTCCACGCCGGGCAGCAGCCCGATCCCGGAACCGGTGCAATTGCAACGCCTATCAATCAGACAACTGCGTTTGGCTACGGCACACTGGAACATGGTGCCGCTATCTTTGCCGGTGAGGCGCCGGGTTATCGCTACAGCCGCTTTGCCAACCCGACTGTGGCGGCGCTGGAGGCCAAAATGGCCGACCTCGAAGGCGCATCCGCGGCGGTGGCGTTCAGCAGCGGCACGGCAGCCACCTCGTCGGTGTTGCTGGGCCTGCTGAAACCCGGTGATGAAATTGCATTCCTCGGACCCTTGTATGGCGGCACAGAAGGTTTGTTTCGATCGCTGGGCGAGCGCTTTGGCATCCGGGCAGTGGACGCAACGCAGACAGGATTGGCGGCCAGACTGACACCCGCCACCCGCATGGTGTGGGTAGAGACACTCACCAACCCGGGCCTGTGCCTGCACGACCTGGTCGAAGTGGCTGCCATTGCCAGGGCGCACGGTGCGCTCACGGTAGCAGACAACACCTTTTGCACGCCATGCCTGACGCGGCCATTGGAATTCGGCATTGACCTGGTGCTGCATTCCATGACCAAATACCTGGGCGGACATGGTGATGCGACAGGCGGCATCGTCGCAGGTTCAGCTGCGCTCATTGCCCAGGTGCGCAAAACAGGTCTCGGGCACGTGGGCGGCAACCTGTCGCCACAAGAGGCGTTTTTGTTCTTGCGCGGCATCAAGACACTGCCACTGCGCATGGCGGCGCACTGCGACGGAGCGGCGGCGGTAGCCCATTTCCTGGCGGACCACCCTGCCGTGCGGGCAGTGCACTACCCGGGCCTTGCCAGCCATCCGCAGCATGCATTGGCGTTACGGCTATTGCAAGGCGGCTTTGGGGGCATGGTGACCTTCGAGCTGCAACGCAGGGAGCGCACTGCGGCAGCGGCTGTGCTCAATGCGCTCCGGTTGTTTACGCAGGCGGTTTCATTGGGTGATGTCGACAGTCTGGCCTGTCATCCGGCGAGCACCACGCACAGCTTTGTATCGCCCGAAGCGCGCCGACAGAACGGCATCTCTGAAGGAATGATTCGACTCAGCATTGGCATTGAGCATCCAGACGACCTGATAGCCGACCTGGAGCAGGCGTTGCAGTATGTCGATGAACGAAGCCGTCCGTGATGTACCCACCGATTGAACCCACCGCAACCAGGCTAGCCGACCTTGTTGGAACTGGCGTCGGTCACCGACACGAACCGCCGCTTCAGGGCGGCCAGCGGAGTGTGGCGAACGGTTTCGTGCTCCTGCTCTTCGGCATACAAGTCAAACGAAGGTTTCACCAAATCGCTGCGGCTGATAATGCCGACCAACCGACGCGAGCGCGCATCCGTCACCACGGCCAGGCGCTCCAACCCATGCACGGCCATGCGCGTCGCGACCGTCCGACACGACTCACCCGGCAAGGCCACAACGGGGACGTTGGCGCCAAACAGATCGCTGACCCGTTCAACCAAACCGCCTTGTTGCTGCGCCAACAGCAATGCGCGATCGACCATGCCCAGGAAGGCGCCGTCTTCGACAACGGGAAAGGCTCGGCGGGTTTGGTGCTCGCCAAAATAGAGGAACAAGGCATCGCATACCGACATCTGTGCGGCAACCGTTTCCACGGCGTGTGCCATCACCTCCTGCACGGTGTGGCGCTCCAGTGGATCGATGCCGTACTCGCGGTAAATGTGGTAGCCACGCCGGGCGATCTTCTCGGTCAGGATGGAGCGCGGCATCAGCAAGACTGTAAAACCATAGGCCACGCTGGATGCCGTTAGCAGCGGCAGCAGGGCCTGCACGTCGTGCGTTAACTCCAGCGCAAACATCACCGACATAATGGGCGCGCGCATCATGCCACCCAAGGTTGCAGCCATGAGGACCAGCGGCCACAGAGCCGGGTGACCACCGGGCAACCAGGGGCCCAGGACGACTCCCAGACCGGCACCCATCATCAACAACGGGGCCAGCACGCCGCCCGATGTACCCGACCCCAGCGCGACAACCCACATCGCCGCCTTGCACAACAGCAAGGCGACCACGACCTGTACGGCCAGATGGTTCTGCAGCAGGTCGCCGATCACGTCGTATCCCACGCCCAGCGCGCGGGGCTGCAAATAGCCGCCTACGCCGACCGTCAAACCGCCCAATGCCGGCCACCACATCCAGTGGATAGTCAACCGGCCAAAAAGGTCTTCTACCTTGTAGAGCGCGCTGGACAAAACCCAGGACAGGGCTCCCGCAGCAAGGCCAGCGACGGCGCAGGACAACAATCCCACCACACCGATAGGCGGTGTTTGCAGCGCAAACAAGGGACCGGCGTCAAGCAACAAGGGGCGCACGAAGCCAGCAACGGCGCAGGCTATCGCCACCGGCAACAAACTTCGCGGGCGAAGCTCGAACAACAACAACTCAATCGCCAGCATGACGGCCGCAATGGGCGTGCCAAATACTGCCGTCATCCCCGCCACTGCACCGGCCACCAACAAGGTCTTTCGCTCGGCACCGTTGATGTGAAAGTACTGACCGATCAGCGAGCCGAGTGCGCCGCCCGTCATGACGATGGGTCCCTCTGCGCCAAATGGGCCACCGCTGCCAATGGCGATTCCGGATGACAGGGGCTTAAGCACCGCGACCTTGGGCGACATCTTGCTTTTCTTGAACAGGATGGCCTCAATAGCCTCTGGGATTCCGTGCCCGCGAATCTGCTCAGAGCCAAAGCGGGCCAGGAGTCCAATGATCATCCCTCCCGCTACCGGCACCACAATCACCCACAGGCCTAAGGTATTGGCGCTGGGAGGCTGCACTTGGGTTGTCAGCATCTGGAAGAAAAACAGGTTTGTAAAAAACCGTATCAACAGCAGCAAAAAATACGCCGTGACGGTGCTCAATACACCCACCACCGCCGCAATGGCGGTTATGCGCAGCAGGCGCGTGTTAGCCGCAAAGTCTCCGCGCGGACTGTATTTATGCACCATTGGCGTCCAATGGGTGGATGGTCGGAATAGAGAACACGTCGGCCAGTGAACGCAGCTCTGTGCGGTGCAGGCTCGCAAGATGCGTCAAGATCCGCTCCCCTTCCGCCAGAAGATGGACTTCGACCTGGCGCCGGTCACTGGCACTGGGCTGGCGCTTCACGAACCCGCGCGCCTCACAGCGGCTGACCAGGGCGACTACGCCATGGGGCTTGGCCTGCAGGCGCTCGGCCAACTCACCAATGGTGGCGAAATTACGACCGGGGTAACCCTTGATATGCAACAGCAGCAGGTATTGCAGCGGCATGATGCCGTGTCTCTGCACCGCATCTTCTGAAAAACGCTCAAAGCGGCGCAGCTGATAGCGAAAGGTCGATAGCGCCTCGAAATCGGCTTTGGTGAGCGGGTCTTGGTCCGAAATTGGCATGGGTGGGAATGCGGCCCGTGATAGGGAAGATCGCTAATATATCACGTTATGATCTATATTGAGCCCATCCGTACGATTCGTGTAAAAACCTGCCACATTGCCGTTTTCGTCTAGTTTTAGGCCCTGAGGCGTAGCGGGTTTGGCGCTGTTACGGTTCCCGGTCCTGAAACTATGGGCACCGCATGACCTCCACCCCCGCGCGAGTAATTTATCCAGAGCTACCTGATCCTCTAACCCTGGCGACTTGCAGCAACTCTTCAGCCCAAGCTCTGACTTGTGCGCGTTCAGTCCGCCGTTAACACCGACTACTACGTAGCGCCTAAAGCGCGCTACCCATCAATGCAGCAACCTATGGCAAAGCACTGCACGCTGAATAACTTTCCTGACTCCACCGACTTGGTTCATGAAGCTCTTGCCCGCCCCGATTCACTGGCATCTTTTAGTCGGCTCGACCTGATGTAGTCCCTGGAACCAGTTACCCACGTCAGCATAAGGGTTGCCGATCAGCACTTCATTGCTGCGTTATTCATAGCAGTCTATGCATATATCCAGAAGGCTAGCGGATGAAGCGGCAATTGGTATAGCGAGAGATGATCACCAGACCCTGTGTGCACCGTGTCACAAATAGGTTAGAGCGATTAAGATTCATATTACATACACCTTAGAGAAAAAAGTTATGGCCATCACTTTGACAAATACGGCTGCGCGCCAAATAGCCTCCCAGCTTGCCAAGCACTCAAGTGGTCCAGGTTTAGGTTTGCGGGTGGGTGTCAAACCTGTAGGCTGCTCCGGCTTGGCGTATACCTACGCGATCGCCGAGCACATCAATCCGGACGACCATGTGTTTGAGCATGCGGGCGCCATGCTGGTGGTCGATGCCAAAAGCCTGCTCAGTATTGACGGTGCCCGGCTCGACTTTGTGAATGACGGCATGAAGCAGGCTTTTCAATTCGACAATCCCAATGTCGGGAGTACGTGCGGTTGTGGCGAGAGTTTCAATTTGAAAAAGCTTGCACCATGAGTAGCACCTTGCGAGATTTGGTTGTCCAGCGTACCGAAATGAAATTTCAATCCACCAAAAAATGGGGCTTGGACCGCCGCGAAATTTTAATGGCCACAAATTGTTGGGTGGCATGAAGATATGCATTAACAGACCCGTGCACAACCTCCGTGCACAAGTTGAAAGGTAGCTCACAGATGGACAGTGCAATACTAAGCTTACTGGGGGCCTTCTTGCTCTCGATCATGGGGTTGTTCTTCTTCATCTGGTCGATGCGCAAGGGCTTGTTGGTGGAGAACCCGCGCGCTGCGACCGTCATCTTTGCGCCCGGCGAGTTGGGGCGGGTAGATGATCCCGCATTGCAGGGCGGCGCGCAGGATCGCTGGCAGGGAGCCATTGCCAAACCCGGCGAAAGCGACCACGTGGAAGACCCGGACGAGTTGCGTCACCGCATTGAGGCGGATCACTCCACCGCCTTTCCAGTCTTCATGTTCATTGCCTTTGCGATCTTCTGGCTTGTGCTGGGGTCGCTTGCGGGTCTCACCGCGTCGCTAAAACTGCACATGCCCGACCTGCTGGTCAGTGAGGCGTGGGAAACCTTTGGCCGCATTCGCACTATTCACCTCACGGCGGTGCTTTATGGCTGGATCACCAATGCCGCATTGGGCGTCATCATCTGGCTGCTACCGCGCCTACTGCGCACGCAACTGGTGGGTGCCATGTGGGTGATGTTGGGCGGCGCGCTAATCAATACTGGCATTGCCAGCGCTATTGGCGCTATTGGTTCGGGCTGGACCGATGGCATGGAATACCTGGAGATTCCTTGGCAGATCGGCATCTTTATCGTGGCCGGCTTTGTTTGCATCATCGGCCCTGTGCTCTACACGCTGGTTAACCGAAAAGTGGAGTCGCTGTACGTTAGCGTTTGGTACATGGTGGCGGCGTTATTGTGGATTGCGCTGCTGTTCATTGTCGGCAAGCTGCCTGGTGTTCACACCGGTGTACAACAGGCCACTACCAACTGGTGGTACGGACACAACGTGCTGGGATTGTGGTTCACGCCGGTGAGTGTGGGCGCCATTTACTACTTTTTGCCCAAGATCATCGGGCGACCAGTGCGTTCCTACAACCTCTCGATTTTGGGCTTTTGGACGCTAGCCTTCTTCTACGGTCAGGTCGGCGGCCACCACCTGATTGGCGGCCCGATTCCCGGCTGGCTGATCACTCTGTCCATCGTACAAAGCATGATGATGATCATCCCGGTGGCGGCGTTCACCATCAACATGGCCGGCACGATGTGGGGCCGCATGCACTTGGCGCGCCAGTCGCCCACACTGCGCTTCATGATGTTTGGCGGCTTCATGTACATGCTGTCGTCGCTGCAGGGCTCGCTGGAGGCACTGCGCAGCGTGAACCAGGTGGCGCACTTTACGCACTTCACTGTGGCACACGCCCACCTGGGTGCATATGCCTTCGTAACCATGGTGCTGTTTGGCGCTATTTATTTCATGTTGCCGCGTGTGCTGAACTGGGAGTGGCCGTATCCGCGCCTCATCACCTTGCAGTTCTGGCTGGCCGTGTTGGGCATTAGCATTTACTTCGTCGGTCTCTCTATCGGTGGCTGGTTGCAAGGTCTGGCCATGTTGGACGCCTCCAAACCGTTCATGGAGTCGGTGGCTGTGACCATTCCGTATCTGCAGTGGCGCAGTGTGGGCGGCTCGTTGATGCTGGCCAGTCACCTCGTTTTTGCCGGACATTTCCTGGCCATGGCGTTGCGCTTTGGCCCCACGCGTACCGGCGCAGCCCTGTTTACCCGCCCCACCAAGGCATTGGAGCTCGCACATGGAGAATGAAGTCAAACTCGCCGCGGGCGCCATGGTCGCCCTCTCGGTGGCGACTGCCGCACTGGTGGTCTTGCCCTATTTGCAAGTGCGCGACATCAAGCCGCCCAAAGGGCTCACGCCCTATACCAGCGCCGAGCTGCGTGGGCGGCAGGTCTACGTCGCCAACGGCTGCGTCTATTGCCACAGCCAGCAGCCACGGGACCGCAACTTCGGGCCGGACGCGCAGCGCGGCTGGGGCCGGGCCGCGGTGCCGGGTGACTACTACTACGATAAGCCGCACTTGCTGGGCAGCATGCGCACCGGGCCGGATCTGTTCAATATCGGCGCACGCCAGCCCAGCAAAGATTGGCAGCTGGGTCACCTTTACCAACCGCGCGCGTATGTGCCGGGCTCGATCATGCCGTCCTACCCCTTTCTCTTTGACGTCAAGGACGCCGCCGAACCCGACGATGACGTGGTCAAGCTGCCACCGAACAAAGCACCTTTTGGCAAGGTGGTGGTCGCGCGGCCCGAGGCGCTGGACTTGGTGAAATACCTGCAGGGCCTGAACCACACCTACCCGGTACTGCCGCCGCCGGTGCAGGCTGCGCCGGCCAGCCCAGCAACGCCAGCGTCCTGAACTGCACGAAGCCCTTATGACCCAAGACATTGATCCCTCCAACAAAGCGCAAGAGCGCGAAAACGCCGAGCCGGAAGAGCGTATCCGCCCCATGCCGCTGCTAGCCATTGCCATCACCGTGGTCATGGTGCTGTTTGGCGTGGTGTACATCTTGACCGCTGAGCCCTTTGGCACGCCCGAGCTGGGCGACCGGCGCACCGTCGCAGACCTGTCTGGTCCCGTGCCCGCCGCTGCGGGGGCTGCGGTGGACGGCAAGGCCGTGTTTGCGGCGCAGTGCGCCGCCTGCCACCAAGCCACTGGCAAGGGATTGCCCGGCGTGTTCCCGCCGCTCGATGGCTCGGAATGGGTGCAAGGGGATGCACGTACTTTAGCTAACGTTTTACTGCATGGCATAACCGGCAAGATCAGCGTTGCGGGCGCAGACTACAGCGGTGCCATGCCGTCGTTCCAAAAACTAAGCGATCCTGAGTTGGCCGCAGTGACCAGCTACATCCGCAGCGAATGGTCCAACAAGGCGGAGCCTTTGCCGGTCAGCTTGTTTGAGCAAGAACGAAAGTCCAGCACGCGGACAACGCCGTTTGACGGTGGTGAAGCGCTCAAGGCCTTGACTGCCAAGGTCGAATGACGAAACGCCAGGGCTAGTTCAACGCCATGTTGCGTACAGCCTTTCTAGCGTGCTTGGTGGCGCTGGCCGGCTATGTCAGCGCCAGCTGGTTGACCCACGATTTTGAGGTTTGGACCGCCGAGGGCGCGCGCCGCCTGGAAGTCGCGCAACAACCCGTGCCGGTGCCGCCGGTGAGCATCGACGGCTGGGGCATTGCCGCGCAGCGCTTGCCAACACTGTTGGCGCAGGGCGGCGGTATCACCCTCGTCGACTTTGTGTATACCCGCTGCCAGACGGTATGCCTCTCGCTGGGCAGCAGCTTTCAGCAATTCCAAGCCGCGCTGCAGGCCGACCGCGCCGCAGGCAAGTCGCCTATGGTGCACTTGCTTTCCATAAGCTTTGATGGCGCCTACGACTCCCCCGCTGTTTTGCAAGCCTACGCGTCCAAACTCGATGCCGACCCGACGGTGTGGAACTGGGTGCGGGTGCCAGACACTGCCGAGCAACAGAAGCTGATGCAGCGTTTGGGGGTGATGGTGATTCCCAATGGCGTGGGCGACTACGAGCACAACGCCGCCTTTTTGGTGTTCGATGCGCAAGGTCGCATGGTACGGGTGTTTGACCTGGGGGAGCAGCAACTCGCGCTGGATTATGCGCGGCATTTGGCGAAAGGCGGGCGGCTGTGAACGGTCCGCCTTTGCCCAGATGGCGCGCGCTGGTGGCGGCGTTCGCTTCGCGCTGCACGCCACGGCGGCAGATGTTACTGGCCGTGGCAGTGTTGGCGCTACTGCTGGTGCCCGCGCTGCGTCAGTGGCTCACCGCCAGCATGTGGCGCCACATGGTGCTGCAGTTCCCTTTGTGGCTGGTGGTCGGAGCCTTGCTGGTCGCTGGCCTGTCGCCTGCAGCACGCTCGCGTATCGCGCGTTGGAACGCTTATGGAATTAGCGGTCTGGTGGGTGCAGGCACCGTGCTTGCCGTGCTGATGGTGCCGCGCGTGCTCGATCTGGCGCTGGTGTCTGCACCACTCGAAGCGGCCAAGTGTACCGCTCTGCTGCTCGCGGGCGCAGCGCTGCGGTTGTCCTGGAAAGCCGCGGGTCTGCTGGTGCAGGGCTTCTTTTTGGGCAACATGCTTCCCATGACCGCCGTGGTGGGGCAGCTGTACATCGACAGCCCGCTGCGCCTGTGCAACGCCTACCTGCTTGATGACCAGGCCCGCCTCGGAGCCTGGCTGGTGACGGCGGCCGCGCTACTCGCCTTGGGCTGGCTAGCACAGGTAGCCAGGCGGATGTCCTAAAGGCCTGACGCCACCCCATCCATCGAGATGACCCGGTTGAAAATGCTGAAGATTGACACGCCCGGTGGACTGCCCGTCCACAGTTCGGCAGGTATCGGAAAAGGAGAACAGAAATGAAGATCGGAATGATTGGTTTAGGCCGGATGGGTTCCGGTATGGCGCAACGCCTGATGCGCAAAGGCCATGAATGCGTCGTTTATGACGCGAAGTCGGCAGCAGTGACCAATCTGAAGGAAGACGGTGCCACCGGTGCTGCGTCGATGCAGGAAATGGTCGCGCAAATGGCAAGGCCACGCGCCATTTGGCTGATGATTCCAGCGGCTATGGTCGACCATGCGTTGAACGACCTGGTGCCTCTGCTTGCCCCTGACGACATCATCATAGATGGCGGCAATTCGTATTACCGTGATGACATGCGTCGAGCCGTCGAGTTGAAGGCCAAAGGCATTCACTATCTGGATGTAGGCACCAGTGGTGGCGTAGCCGGCATTGATCGCGGCTATTGTCTGATGATTGGTGGTGAAGCTGAACCCGTCGTGCGCTTGCGGCCGATTTTTTCGTCCCTTGCGCCGGGCATGGCGGTGGCAGCGCGCACCCCGGGCAGAATTGCTAACCCCGGTGACGCCGAAGAGGGGTATCTGCATTGCGGTGCGCATGGTGCAGGTCATTTTGTCAAAATGATCCACAACGGCATCGAATATGGCCTGATGGCGGCGTACGCCGAGGGTTTCAATATTCTGCGCAACGCCAATGTGGGCAAGCAAATGCACAACAAAGATGCGGAGACGACACCACTGCACCACCCCGAGTTCTACCAATTTGACATGAACTTGCCTGAGATCGCAGAGGTCTGGCGGCGCGGCAGCGTCATCGGCTCCTGGTTGCTCGATTTGACCGCTGAAGCCTTCCAAAAGAATCCTGAACTCGACACCTACGGCGGCCACGTAGCGGATTCTGGCGAAGGTCGCTGGACGATCCAGGCGGCCATCGAGGAAGGGGTTCCTGCGCATGTTCTTGGCGCTGCGTTGTTCGCGCGTTTTACATCACGCGGGCAGGCCGGTTTTTCCAACCGTGTGTTGTCAGCAATGCGCGCCGGGTTCGGCGGCCACATGGAAAAGACCGATGGGTAGCTGAATTGCATTCGCGATGCATTAGACGCGCCGAAATCAGAAAACCCATTCGACCATAACGGTCAAATCGAACGATCAGCTTTTTCGAATTCACAAAGATACATAATATATATATCTTATAAAAATAACCCACCACCTTTCCGAACACAACAAAGGCAGACCATGCAAACGACCGAACAAGCACCCGCCCTGAACCAGGCTCTGGATGGTCCCTACCGGCATGGTTTTGTCACCGACATCGAATCGGATGCCTTACCACCAGGTCTGGACGAGAGGACTGTTCGCGCCATCTCGCGCAAGAAACGCGAGCCCGATTTTTTACTGCAGTGGCGTCTGAAAGCTTTGGCCTTGTGGCAGACGCTGCAGCCGCCCCAGTGGACCTCATTGCGCATCAACCCGATCGACTTTCAGGCCTTGTGCTACTACTCGGCACCCAAGTCGCTGAAGAACGCGCCCAAGAGCCTGGCCGAGGTGGACCCCAAGTTGCTGGAAACTTATGAAAAGCTGGGCGTGCCGCTGCACGAACGTGCCCGCCTGGCTGGCGTGGCGGTGGACGCGGTGTTCGACTCGGTGTCAGTGGGCACCACATTCCGTGAGCAACTGGCCAAAGTGGGCGTGGTCTTCAGCTCGTTCTCGCACGCGGTGGAGCACCACCCGGAACTGATCGAACGCTACCTGGGCAGCGTGGTGCCGATGGGTGACAACTTCTATGCAGCGCTCAATTCAGCCGTGTTCTCCGACGGCTCCTTTGTCTACATCCCCAAGGGCGTGCGCTGCCCGATGGAGCTGTCGTCGTACTTTCGCATCAACGCGCGCAACACCGGGCAGTTCGAACGCACGCTGATCATTGCCGAGGAAGGCAGCCACGTGAGCTACCTGGAAGGCTGCACGGCGCCGCAGCGCGACGAGAACCAGTTGCACGCGGCCGTGGTGGAACTGGTGGCACACGACGACGCCCACATCAAATACTCGACCGTGCAGAACTGGTACCCCGGCGACGAACAGGGGCGTGGCGGCATCTACAACTTTGTCACCAAGCGCGGCCTGTGCGCAGGCCAGCGCGCGCACATTGCCTGGACGCAGGTGGAAACCGGCTCGGCCATCACCTGGAAATACCCCAGCGTGGTGCTGCGCGGGGATGACTCCAGCGGCGAGTTCCATTCCATTGCCGTGGCCAACCACTTCCAGCAGGCCGACACTGGCACCAAGATGATCCATCTCGGTCGCAATACCAAGAGCCGCATCGTCTCCAAGGGCATCAGCGCCGGGCACGCCCACAACAGCTACCGGGGCTTGGTGCGCGTGGCCCCCACTGCCGCCAACGCGGGCAACACCACGCAATGCGACTCGCTGCTGATCGGCCCGAACTGTGGTGCCCACACCTATCCGTATGTGGATACCGCGCGCAGCGATGCCGTGGTGGAGCACGAGGCCACCACCACCCGCATCTCGGAGGAGCGGCTCTTCTACTGCCAGCAGCGCGGCATTGCCCCGCAGGACGCCACGGCACTGATCGTCGGCGGCTTTTGCCAGGCCGTGCTCGAAGAGCTGCCGATGGAATTTGCCCTGGAAGCCAAGGCCCTGCTGGCAGTGTCGCTGGAAGGCGCGGTGGGTTAAGGATGTGATGTGGAGAGGCGACAAATATCTGAACAAAAAACGCCATTCCCGCACGTCCAGTAAGCGTTTATTGCTATCAATATTGAATAAAGGATACCCCATGACCACCCCATCTCCCCTGCTGCAAGTGCGCAAGCTGCGCGTCGATGTGGGTGAGCGCAACGTGCTCAAGTCGGTCTCGCTCGACGTGGCGCCCGGCGCTCTGGTGGTGCTGATGGGTGCCAACGGCAGCGGCAAAAGCACGCTGGGCCTGGCACTCGCCGGCCACCCGAGCTACCGCATCGTCTCCGGCCAGGCGCGGTTTGGCGGGCAAGATTTGCTGGCCATGAACGCCCAGGAACGCGCCCGTGCCGCCTTGTTTTTGTCGTTTCAGGTGCCGCCCGACATCCCCGGCGTGAAGAACAACCTTTTTATCCGCAGCGCGCTCAACGCGGTGCGCGAAGCGCGCGGGCAGGTGCCGCTGGACGCTTTTGACTTTCTGGCCAGCGCGCGCACCGCCGCGCAGCAGTTGGGCCTGCCAGAAGCCATGCTGGGCCGCCCGGTCAATGAGGGCTTCTCCGGCGGCGAGCGCAAGCGCAACGAGCTGCTGCAGCTGGCCTTGCTGCAACCCCGCTTGGCGGTGCTCGACGAGATTGACTCCGGCATGGACGTTGATGGTGTGCGCGCGGTGGTGCAGTTGGTGCAAGGCCTGCGCGCCCAGGGCACGGCGTTTGTGGTCGTGTCGCACTACCTGCAACTGATCGAATCACTGGAGCCCGATACCGTGCTGCGCCTGGACCAGGGCTGCATCGCCGAATCGGGCGACCTGGAGCTGGCGCGCCGTATTGCACGCACCGGCTACGCACACGCCGCCGAAGCGGTGGGGGCCTGAGCATGGACACCGCCCGTGCCGACGCCCTGGCCGCCCGCGAACACCTGCACCAGCAAGGCTGGATCGCGCCGCGCAACGAATCCTTCCGCCACCTGCCGCCCCCCGGCATGGAGCGCTGGCTCCAGGGGCCAGCCGACGTCACAGCCCCTGGCTGTGACGCCCCGCCGCTGGCCGGTGCGGGCTGGACGCTGCACCCCGTTGGCAACGCACAGCAGGGTAGCGTACAGGCCCGCTGGCTGGACGCGCAGGACCCGGCGCAGCGTGCCGAACTGTTCGCCGGCCTGCCGTTGCCGGGCGACGGCGACGCAGCCCCCTTTGCCTGGGCCCACCGCGCGCTGTGCCGCCAGGGCCTGCGCCTGCGCGTGCAGGCCACACCCGGCAAAACAGGGCCTGACCAAAGCACCGTGTGGCTGCAACTGCGCCACCAGCCACGCGCCGAGGCAGAGGCCCCCCTGCTGGTGCTGGAGGTGGATGACGGCGTGCGCTGCGTGCTCATCGAAACCCACGAGCGCGAGGCTGCGCAGTGTGGCCGTGGTGTCGCGCAAAACCTGCACGTGCACATTCGCCTGGGCACCGGCGCTACGCTGCAGCACCTGCGCATGGCCGCGCCCGGCCCGCAAGACCACATGGCCCACCATGTGCACGCGCGGCTGGCCCCGCACGCCCACTACGAACAGGCCCTGATAGCCACCGGCAGCCTCTACCACCTGCAGCGCACCACGCTGGACCTGCACGGCCACCACGCCGCGGCCCACGCCGCTGGCCTGTTGCTGGCAGCGGGCACGGCGCTGGAGCAGCAGGTGCACACGGTACACCACACGGCCCACACCATAAGCCAGGTGGAGACTCTCGCCCTGGCCAGCGGCAGCGCACGTGTGGTGGTTAACGCGCACACCCGCATCGCCCCCGGAGCCGACGAAGCCGCCGTGCGCCAACGCCTCACCGGCATTCCGCTGGCAGGCCAGCCCCGGCTGGTGTTGCGTCCGCACCTGGAAATCCTGCACGACAAGGTGCAGGCCGCGCACGGTGCCACCTGGGGCGCACTGCCCGAAGACGCGCTGTTCTACGCCCGCCAGCGCGGGCTGGACGACACCAGCGCACGTGCGCTGATCGTCCAGGGCATGGCCCATGCGCTGGTGGCGCGTTGCATCGATCACCCGGAGTTGCTGGCCACCTGGCAAGACAGCGGCTGGCTGGCGGCCACCATCGCGCGCCATCTGGCGGCATCGCAGGAGGTGCCCCATGGGTGATATGCACACAACAGCGCTCTCGCCCACCCCACTGGGAAGCCCGCTGCGCGCCCAGTTTCCCATCCTGGCGCAGCGCATCAATGGCCAGCCGCTGGTCTATCTGGACAACGCCGCCACCACCCAGATGCCCCTGGTCGTGCTGGACGCCATGCGCCAGTTTGAAACCACAGCGCGCGCCAACATCCACCGGGGCGTGCACACCCTGAGCCAGCGGGCGACGGATGTATTTGAAAACGCACGCGAAACCGTCAAGCGCTTTGTGGGTGCCACGCAGGCGCACGAGCTGGTGTTTACCAGCGGCACCACCGAGGCGCTGAATCTGGTGACCCAAGGTTTGGTGCACGGTCTGGATGGCCGCACCGCCGCCATCGGCCCGGGCGACGAGATCATCGTCAGCGGCCTGGAACACCACGCCAATCTGGTGCCCTGGCAACAGGCAGCTAAACGTAGCGGTGCCACCCTGCGCATTCTTCTGCCCAATGCACACGGGCAACTGCAGGCCGACGACCTGGCCCGGCTGCTCTCGCAGCGCACTCGTGTGTTCGCGCTCACGGCCGGCGCCAACGCTAGCGGTGAACGCCCGCCGTATGAGGCCCTGCTGGCGCTGGCACAGGCGGCAGGTGCCATCACCGTGCTGGACGCGGCCCAGGCCGTGGCCCACAGCGCCCTGCACATGGACACCCTGGCCTGCGATTTCATGGCGTTTTCCGCCCACAAGATGTACGGCCCCATGGGCATGGGCGCATTGGTGGGCCGCCGCACGGCGCTGGAGCGCCTGACACCCCTGCGTTTGGGGGGCGACATGGTGCAGTCGGTCAACTACCAGGGCGCGGTGTTCGCCGAGTTGCCCGCACGGCTGGAAGGCGGCACGCCCAACGTTAGCGGCGCAGTCGGCATGGCGGCTGCGGCAAGCTTCATCACATCCATCGGCCAGCACGCCATCGAATCCCATCTGGCCGACCTGCGCCAGTACGCCGTGCGCGGCTTGCAGCACATCGACGGGGTCACAGTGCTGTCGGCGCAGACGCGAATGAGTGCCATCATCTCCTTCGTGGTGCAGGGAGTGCACCCGCATGACATCGGCACGTTGCTTGATGCACGCGGCATCGCGGTGCGCAGCGGCTACCACTGCGCACAACCCTTGCTGGACTACCTGGGCACCGGGCCGACCACGCGAGCCTCGCTGGCCATCTACAACACGCGCGACGAGGTGGAACAACTGCTGGGCGGCGTAGCCCACGCCATTGGGGTGTTGCGATGAGCGCCGCGCCGGGAAATATGCGCATTGACTTGGACCTTTATCAGGACATCGTGCTGGAGCACAAACGTGCGCCGCGCAACTTTGGACCGCTGCCGGATGCCACACACCAAGCCGAGGGCACCAATCCGCAGTGCGGTGACCAGATCAGTGTGGCGCTGAAAATCGAGCAAAACCGGATTGCCGATGTGCGCTTTCAGGGCCAGGGCTGCGCCATCTGCATGGCCTCCACGTCCATGATGACCGAGGCAATCAAAGGTGCCAGCACTGCCACCGCACAGACGCTGCAAGAGCGCTTTCGCGGCGTGTTGACCGGCACCGTAGAGCCCGACGCGGCCTACCTGGGCAAACTCATCAGCTTGGCGGGGGTGGCGCGTTACCCCAGCCGCATCAAGTGTGCCCTGCTAGGCTGGCACGCGCTGGGGCACGCATTGGAAACCCCGCTGCCCGGCAGCGACCATCCACAGGAGCACACCCCATGAGCAGCCTGCGCGAAACCGTGGTGGTGCGCCGCCCGGTGCATGCCCAATTAATCCCCCACGGCGATGTGTACGAGTTGCCCGAAGGCACCATGGGTGTCATCACCCAGGCCATGGGCTCGTCGTTCACGCTGCACGTGGACGGATTTTTGATGCGCATTGCCGGTGCGGATGCAGATGCCATTGGCAAAGAGGTTCCGGTGCCCCCGGTGATACCGAGTGACATCCGCCCCGAGGACTTGCGCGGTGTGGTGTGGGATGTGCTCAAAACCTGTTACGACCCCGAGATACCAGTGGACATCGTATCCCTGGGCCTGGTCTATGTGTGTGATGTATTGCCCATGGAAGGCGATCGTCTTCGGGTCTCCATCAAAATGACCGTCACCGCGCCCGGCTGCGGCATGGGCGAAGGCATTGCCCAGGAGGTGCAGGACAAGCTCGAAGCCTTGCCCCGGGTCGGCCAGGTTGATGTGGAGATTGTGTTTGATCCACCCTGGGACCGCTCCATGATGTCCGAAGATGCACAACTGGCTTTGGGCCTGTGACCTACCGTTTACCCACCTTGAAAGGAACCTGCCATGACGACCTTCCCCGCATTTTTTGAACAGGTGCCCGGCATCACCGTGCACGACCCGCTGGCCGATTTGCTGGGTGCGGCCCAAGGTGGACTGGTGCACTACGGCTATGCCGACGCCGTGCGCCTGGCGGGGCACTCATGCCCCACGGTGGCCAGTGCCTACTGGCTGGGGGTACGGGCCTTGCGCGCCCTGTATGGCGAGGCCGTGCCCCAGCGCGGCGCAGTGGCGGTGGAGCTGCGCGAGGCGCAGTACGAAGGAGTCACCGGCGTGGTGGCCAGCGTGCTGAGCCTGCTGACCGGAGCGGCAGGTGATGGCGGTTTTGCCGGGCTGGGCGGCCAGTTTGTGCGCCGGGGTCTGCTGCGGTTCAACGTGCCCATCGAGACGGAACTGCGCTTCACCCGCACCGACACCGGGCAGTCCGTGCTGGCGCAAGCCCATGTGCAGGAAGTGGCTGGCGACCCGCAGACGCGACGCCTGATGCAGTTGTGCCTGACAGGCCAGGCCAGCGCTGAGGAAAGTGCCGAGTTTGGCCGCCTCTGGCAAGACCGGGTGCGCCGGATTTTGCTGGAGCATGCGCATGACGCCGCGGTTTTTGAAATTCGGATTGTGTAGCCCAAGTAAATGGGCTGCAGGATGGTGCATCGCAAAGTGGCTGGTTAACCTCCAGGAGAATCTTTATGACTTTTGTCGTGACCGAATCGTGCATCAGCTGCAAATACACAGACTGTGTAGATGTCTGCCCGGTCGATGCTTTCCGAGAGGGAGCAAACTTTTTGGTGATTGATCCAGATGAATGCATTGATTGCGCCGTGTGTGTGCCTGAGTGCCCGGTGAATGCCATTTACGCCGAGGAGGACGTGCCAGCAAATCAACGAGACTTCATTGCGCTCAACGCCGAATTGGCACCGAAGTGGAAAAGAATTCTCAAAACCAAGCCAAGCCTGCCAGATGCGGATGCATGGGCCAAGGTTGACAACAAACGTACCGAACTCCAGCGTTGATGGCCACATTTCCAATGCCACTCTGGCACTTTCGCTATTTGTTGCGGGCACCGCATCGCTTGGCTTTCTTCATGGGGGCGGTGACGCTAGGCGCATCCGCGCTTTGGTGGGCAGGCGTATTGCTAGCGCGCGCGTTGCAGTGGCCGTTGAATCCTGTTGTTCCCGCTAGCTTGATGCATGCACTTGTGTTTAGTCTTTCTTACATGCCGCTGTTTTTTTGCGGCTTTTTGTACACAGCAGGCCCCAAATGGCTCAAGCAGCCAGCAGTCAGCGCGCGCAGTCTTGTACCCGCGTTGGCCCTCCTCATGACCGGCTGGCTGGTGACGTTGATTGGGATGCACTGGCAACGGCAAGTGGCAGCACTGGGTATGGTACTGGTTGCGCTGGGCTGGGCCGCACTGTGCTTGCGCTTTACTTGCATGGTGTGGCGCAGTCGTGTGCAGGACAAAACGCACATGGCACTTGTCAATGCCGCATGCCTGGTGGGAGTGGGGGTGATGGTGGCGCTGGCCGTAGCATTGGCGCTGCATTCAACACTGCTTCTGCGTATGGGCATTCACATGGGTATCTGGTGGTTTTTAGCACCGGTGTTCGCGGTGGTTTCACACCGTATGGTTCCGTTTTTCAATGCGAGTTTGATTCCATTCCTTGATGCCTGGAGACCAAACTGGCTCCTCACCGTCATGCTCGGTGCGCTGCTTTTGGAAGGCGTAAGCAGTATGGTCGACCTGTGGTGGCAGACGCTGCCGCAGGCGCTGCGTTGGCTGCAGGCCGGGTTGGAAGTTTCTCTGGCGTTGCTGATGCTGGGGTTGGCGGCGCGTTGGGGCTTCATCCAAAATCTGAAGATTCGTCTGCTGGCGATGTTGTATGGCGGTTTGGTTTGGTTTGGCTTGGCGCTAGGGCTCAATGCAATGTCTCACGCATTGATGGCCTCCACGGGCGATTCGGTGTCGTTGGGCCTGGCCCCCCTGCACGCCATGACCATGGGCTACCTGGGGTGCACGATGTTTTCCATGGTCACGCGGGTGGCCAGCGGCCACGGCGGCCGCAAAGAGTCTGCAGACAATGCGGTCTGGTGGCTTTACTGGGCTTTGCAGACGGCCGTGGCACTACGGGTTGTCGCGGCAGTTGCGCAGGCGTATGCGCAGGCAGTGTTACTGACTGCGGTGGCAGCATGGTGTGTGGCCATGGTGTGCTGGGCGCTACGCTATGGCTACTGGTTTGGTACGCCCCGGCCGGATGGACGGGATGGGTGATGCTTAACCCACCTCTATCGCCGCAGCCAGATCAGACCAGCTCAGTCCAGATCAAAAATCTTTCCCGGATTAAGAATGTTATTCGGGTCAAACACCCGCTTGATGGCCTGCATGTAGGCAATTTCTTCCGGCGCGCGGGTATAGCCCAAATACGGTTTTTTGGTCATGCCGACACCATGTTCGGCAGAAATCGAACCATCGTATTTTTGAACGGTTTCAAACACCGCTTGGTTCACTGCCTGGCACTTGGCAAAAAACGCCTCCTTGCTCACATGCTCGGGTTTGAGAATATTCAGGTGCAAGTTGCCGTCGCCAATGTGGCCGAACCAGACAATCTCAAAGTCCGGGTAGTGGGTTTGCACAATCGCGTCGATATCAGCAATGAACGCTGGAATGTGGCTAATCAGCACCGAAATGTCGTTTTTGTAGGGAGTGAATTTGGTAATCGTCTCCGAGATGTCTTCCCGCAGCCGCCACAGACTGCGGGCCTGGGTTTCGCTTTGGCTCATCACGCCATTGAGCACCCACCCCGCTTCCATGCACGTTTCAAAAACCTGCATGGCTTGTTCTTCAATGGCACTGGAGAGCGCCTCAAATTCAAGCAGCGCATAAAAAGGCGTTGCTTCTTCAAAGGGCCGGGCCACATCACCGCTGGCAATGACCTTTTGAACCGCCAGTTCCGAGAAAAACTCAAACGCCGTCAAGTCCAGCGTGGCCTGAAAGGCGGCAAGCACCTGCATGATCGTATCGAAGTTGGGCGTGCCAAGCACCAATACACGCAATTCGCGTGGCTTACGCTCCAGCTTGATTTGCGCTTCGGTCACCAACCCGAGCGTGCCTTCAGCCCCAATCATCAAATGGCGCAAGTCGTACCCGGTTGCGTTTTTGGCCATGCCCTTGTTTAAACGCAAAATATCGCCTTTGCCTGTGACCACGGTCAGACCCAGCACCCACGCACGGGTCATGCCGTAGCGTATGACTTTGATGCCACCGGCATTGGTGCCAATGTTGCCGCCGAGCTGGCTGGAGCCGGCCGAGGCAAAATCAACCGGGTAATACAAACCGCGTTCATCCGCGTACTGCTGCAATTGCCCAGTCACCATGCCAGCCTGTATGTGCACCATACGGTCCGCAGGAAAAAAGCCGAGCACTTGGTTCATGCGGTCAAAACTGATGACCACCTCGCCATGCGCCGCCACCGCACCAGCGGACAAACCGGTGCGTCCACCCGAAGGCACTAGGTGAAATTTCTCGAGATTGGCCAAATGAACAATTGCCTGCACTTCTTCGGTACTGACAGGAAACACAATCGCGCTGGCGCAAGGGGTGTAGTGTTTGGTCCAGTCGCAACCCCAGACCCGCAGGCTGTCGGCATCTGTTTTGACGCGATTTTCGCCCACAATGCACTGCAATTGTTCGATGATTTTGGGGTTCATGGGTATTGTTTTCACAGCAAATGTTCTTGCGAATTCTCGTGCTTCGCTTTCGGCGTTACCTGCACGTTGCGCCGGCCCGATTTCCATGACCGGAATATTACAGAACGCCGAGAACCAACTGCGCACACACTGACCCCGATCTTGGGGTAACGGCTGCTTTATCCGCCACAGGCGCCACAACAATGGTCTACACCATGTCTTCCCTTGAGTTTGGTAACGGCAACACGCCAAACATCCGGGCCGCTTTCCAGGTAGGTCCAGGAAAATAAGTTGGGCTTCTCAAGCTCAAACTGGCTGCGCAGAGTGAGGGGGTCTTGGTCGTTGACAAGCTCCATGGTCATATCGACGCTGAGCTGGTCAAATTTCGAGAAGACCAAGTCGCGACGGTTGCGAGCCTCTAAGGCGCGGGTATCGACTTGCATTGCATGGGTGATTTGTGACATAGGTGGCAACCCTTAAATAAATTGAGAATTAATTATAAGATACATATAAAATGGATCTTATACATATTTTGTAAAAACACCATGACTACTCTTCCCAATCGAACCGTTGTTGCCGGGCTCCAGTCACCGGAGTCAAACGTAAAGGGCCCCATCGACCCCAGTATGAAGGCCTTTTTGGAACTGGCTTTTAGACCCCTGTATTTGGCAGGAGTGGGCTGGGCTTTAGTGGCCATCGCGTTGTGGATTTATGCGCCATCTTTGCTCACCGCTCCTCTGGGTGGCGTCGCATGGCACGCACATGAAATGCTTTGGGGCTTCATTGCCACCATCGCCCTGGCTTTCTTGATGACGGCCGGTGCCAATTGGACCGGCATTAATCCCATGAGCGGCAAACTGTTGGCCTTGGCCTGTGTTTTATGGGCGGTTGCGCGTATTGGTTTTCTGCTGCCCTGGGAGACCGCATTCTGGATTGCAATGACGTCCGAGTTGGCATTCTTTTTACTGGGCTCCAGTGCCATGCTGCGCGCGGTGGTGATGTCAAAAAACAGCCGCAATTACGCTGTACCCGGCCTGCTGGCTGGCCTGGGCGCCATGGATGCGCTTTACTTGTTAACCGCACGCGGTGGCGACTACCTGCTGTTAATGCAACGATTCAATGCCGGTTTGGTGGTTATGGCGCTCATCGCGCTGTTGATCGGACGTCGTGTCATCCCGTTCTTCGCCATGCGCGCTGTACATGAATTGAGTCTCCCCAAGCAAACAGAGACTGGTTGGGTGCAGCTGGGGGCCTGTGCGGTGGGCGTTCTGGGCTTGCTGCTGGGTCAGCCCATGCCGACGGCCTTTGGGCTGGGCCTGGCGGGCGTTTTGGCCATCGTGCACATCGTCAGTTGGAAGCCGTGGGCGGTACGTTCCAACGCCTTGCTGTGGATTCTGTACGTGGGCTACGCAGGCGTTGGTATCGGCTTGATGTTGGCCGCGTGGGCGCAAGTGGGACTGGCGCTGCCGCGCGCGCTGCCGGTGCACACCATCGCCATGGCTGGCTTTTCGGTGCTGATTATTGGCATGGTCACCCGTACTGCGCTGGGTCATACCGGAAGGCCCCTAGTCACTGACAGGACCATGCGAACGAGCTACTGGCTCATTTTGATTGCCGTTGCATTGCGGTTAGCCGCTCTTGCAAATACACCAGCCACCGCGGTGTTGCTGAACCTTGCTGGAGCAACGTGGATTGCATCCCTCGCGTTGTATTTGTGGCAATTCACTCCCATTCTGATTCGCCCACGGCAGTAAGACAGAATTTTTTCATCCATACAGAAAGGTTCTTCCATGCGCTTGACCACCATGACCGATTACGCCATGCGGCTGTTGATGTACGTGGCGCAGCAGCCCGACAGGTTGTCCACTATTGCGGAAGTTGCGAAGGTCTACGACATTTCCGAAGCACATCTGATGAAAATCACCCACCAACTGGCCCTCAACGGATGGCTGGAAACCGTTCGCGGCAAGGGCGGTGGCATGCGATTGGCGGCGCTGCCCGCCGACATCAACTTGGGCGCTGTGGTGCGCAGTATGGAGACAGACTTCTATCTGGTGGATTGCCTCGCCCGCGAGACGTCCTGCAACCTGGCTGGGAACTGCAAACTCACCGGCATCATGAGCGGCGCCTTGCAAAGCCTGATGCAGTACCTTGATGCCTATACCTTGGCCGATTTGCTACCACCGGACGCCAAGGCAGACAAAACCTACGTGCCGATTACGCCCCCAAAAGGGCCTTACCGGAGCAACAGCGTCGTAACAAGCAAGATCCCCTGAAAAGTGCCCCGATTAGCCCACCTTTGAAAGCACCATATGAATAGCCGAATCACTGATTTTTTTGCGCAGAAAGCCACTCTGAAGGCGGTACTTCTTGAAGGCATACACCCCTCTGCGGTTGATGTTCTTCGCCAGGGTGGGTACACGAACATAGTCACCCATACCAAAGCCTTGACGGGCGACGAACTGCTGGCTGCGTTGGATGGTGCGCATTTTGTGGGCGTGCGTTCACGCACCCAACTGACGGCTGCAATACTTGAAGCGGCGCCGCAGCTCGCCGCTATCGGCTGCTTTTGTATTGGCACTAACCAAGTTGACCTTAAGAGCGCCACGCGCTTGGGTATTCCGGTCTTTAATGCGCCGTTTTCCAATACCCGCAGCGTGGCCGAGTTGGTACTGGCACAAGTCATCATGCTGATGCGCGGCATTCCCGAGAAAAATGCCATCCTGCACCGGGGCGGCTGGGTCAAGAGCGCGGCCCATTCGTACGAGGTGCGTGGCAAGACCTTGGGCATCATCGGTTACGGCCACATCGGCACGCAGATTGGTGTACTGGCCGAGCAGATGGGCATGCGTGTGGTGTTCCGCGATATTGAAGCCAAACTACCCTTGGGCAATGCGCGCGAAGTGACCAGCCTGGACGAGCTGCTGGCGACCTCCGACGTCGTCACCCTGCATGTCCCAGAAACACCGCAAACCCACCAGCTGATGGGTGCCAAGGAGTTGACCGCCATGAAGCCGGGAAGTCACCTCATCAACGCCTCGCGCGGCACGGTGGTCGATATCGAAGCCCTGTGCGCCGTGCTGGAGAGCCGCCACCTGCAGGGTGCCGCCATCGACGTGTTTCCCGTGGAGCCGCAGGGCAATGACGGTGCGTTTGTCTCATCGCTCACGAAATTTGACAACGTGATTCTTACGCCCCACATTGGTGGCTCCACGTCGGAGGCCCAAGTCAATATTGGCAGCGAAGTAGCGGCCAAGTTGGTGCGTTACGGCAACAACGGCTCTACGACCTCCGCGGTCAATTTCCCAGAAGTGGCACTACCTGAACACACCGGACGCAGTCGCCTGCTGCACATTCACAAAAATGTACCCGGCGTATTGGCGCACGTAAACGAGCGACTATCAGCCGCCAGCATCAATATCGCAGCGCAGTACCTGAGCACATTTGAGGACGTGGGTTACGTGGTGATCGACGTCGACAGCGCCGCCAGCGAGGCCGCGTTGGATGAACTCAATGGTGTGCCGGGAACCATCCGCTGCCGCATCCTTTACTGAGTTTTGTCGTGAAACGCATCCAAGCTCTTCAAGATTTGTCTCGCGAGCACCACGAAGCCCTGGTGTTGGCCCGACGGGCCTGTGCGGCTGCGGCTGATCCGCACGGGCCAGACGCACAGGCGCAGCGTGCGCACCTGTTGGAGCGCTGGGCCGTGCAGTTTGCGCCGCATTTCGCACTGGAAGAGCAGACCTTGCTACCTGCTCTGGAGCGCGCCGGTCAGCATGAGCCAGTCGCAACTGCGCTGGCCCAGCACGCATGTCTGTGCGACCTGATTGAGCGCATACGCCACGGTGATGTACTGGCCTTAGCCCCGTGGGGTGATGCCATGGCGATCCATGTGCGCTTTGAAGAGCGCACCTTGTTTCCGCTGGCACAAAGCGTATTTGAACCATCCGAGCTGACCGACGTGATGAAGCAGTCAGCCCCCTCATCCATCCTCATCAACTTGAAAGAAAGAAGACCATGTCCCAAGCCTGCAATCACACCACGCCCGAAGCCATTTACCCCTTTGATGCGCGCGGTGTCGCCAAGCGCTTTCGCCATGCGGCGATCTTTGGCGCACTGGACTCGCTCACCCCTGGAGAGACCATGCGTTTTGTCAATGACCATGATCCGCTGCCACTCCTGAACCAGCTTCAGGCACGATACGGCACTGCGGTGCAAATCAGCTACCAGCAGCGCGAGCCGGGCGCGATCGTGATTGATTTTTCCAGGGTTGGCGTTTCATCGTAAGCCGTGCTGATAGGAGCATGCTCCAAGCGCTGTCTGGTGCTGGGCGAGCAGGCGAACTAGGGCAAGTAGCACCTCAGTGTGAATACCAAGGCTGCACTAGACCGCCTCCTCGACGAATTGGGGGGCAAGCCTCCATAGCCGATACCACGTGTACCAAGCCTTGGGACTGGCCACGCGGGTCCTGCATGCGCTGCACCAGTTCTTCCTCCGGGAAGTGGCTCATGCTGCTGAATTCGCTTTGTGCCTTGATTGCCACACATTGGATCAAGTCCGATGACCGCACTTGTCAATTGGAGGTGCTCAATTTTGCAAAATGGTCGCCATAAAGCCGACTATTGGTCTGTGTAAGCGAACGGCCGGTTTAGAGGAGGGAAATCGTAAACCTAAGCACCCGCTATTGGCGGCGGGTTTACGTTTTTGGCCTCCAACCCTCTGTTTCAGAGGGAAACTCCGCTCATTTTACCTTTTCGAATATGAAGGGACTTCCGCGATTGCCCTGGCGCAACAAGTTA
>ERZ724525.306-NODE-306-length-26995-cov-11.078025_pt1 | contig 26995 bp, 22 predicted proteins | sample MGYA00376058_ERZ724525 | MGnify/ENA primary metagenome ERZ724525 (study PRJEB28724, sample SAMN07190888) | wastewater metagenome | isolation source: influent of sewage treatment plant in Hong Hong | place: USA: Christiansburg, Virginia | collected 2016-03-01 ... | reverse complement strand
TTGCGGCCCTCAACATGTATGGCAACGACGCGCCCGGCGCCGGCCTGATCGCCGGCATCGGGCGCGTGAGCGGCATCGACTGCATGGTGGTGTGCAACGACGCCACGGTGAAGGGCGGAACCTACTACCCGCTGACCGTCAAGAAGCATCTGCGTGCGCAGGAGATCGCTGAGCAGAACCACCTGCCTTGCATCTACCTCGTCGATTCCGGAGGCGCCAACCTGCCGAACCAGGACGACGTGTTCCCGGACCGCGACCACTTCGGCCGCATCTTCTTCAACCAGGCCACCATGAGCGCGCAGGGCATTGCGCAAATTGCCGTGGTCATGGGCAGTTGCACGGCCGGCGGCGCCTACATGCCGGCCATGAGCGACGAATCCATCATCGTCAAGAACCAGGGCACCATCTTCCTGGGCGGCCCGCCGCTGGTGAAGGCCGCCACGGGCGAAGTGGTGACCGCGGAAGACCTGGGCGGTGGCGATGTGCATACGCGCCTCTCCGGCGTGGCCGACCACCTGGCGCAAAACGACCTGCACGCGCTCAAGCTGGCGCGCATGGCCGTCAAGAATTTGAATAAAAAAAAGGCTCCAGCGCTTAAGGATAGTGCTCCGACAGCTCCTAAATTTGCAGCAGACGAACTGTACGGCGTGATTCCGGTGGACACGCGCAAGCCCTTTGACGTGCGCGAGATCATTGCCCGGATCGTCGATGGGAGCGAATTCGACGAGTTCAAGGCGCGCTACGGCACCACGCTGGTGACGGGCTTTGCGCGCATCGAGGGCATGCAGGTGGGCATCATCGCCAACAACGGCATCCTGTTTTCCGAGTCGGCGCTCAAGGCCACGCACTTCATCGAGCTGTGCTGCCAGCGCAAGGTGCCGCTCATCTTCCTGCAGAACATCACCGGTTTCATGGTGGGCCGCAAGTACGAGAACGAAGGCATTGCGCGCAACGGCGCCAAGATGGTCACCGCAGTTTCGACCGCTGCGGTGCCCAAATTCACCGTCATCATTGGCGGCAGTTTTGGTGCCGGCAACTATGGCATGTGTGGCCGCGGCTTTTCACCGCGATTCCTGTGGATGTGGCCCAACGCGCGCATCAGCGTGATGGGCGGCGACCAGGCTGCTGGCGTACTGGCCACGGTCAAACGCGACGGCATTGAACTCAAGGGCGGCCAGTGGAGCATGGAGGAAGAAGAAGCCTTCAAAGCCCCCATCCGCCGCCAGTACGAAGAGCAGGGCCATCCCTACTACGCCACGGCGCGTCTGTGGGACGACGGCGTGATCGACCCCGCCGACACGCGCCGCGTGCTGGCGCTGGGGTTGGCCGCGTCGCGCAATGCGCCGATTGAAGACACCAAGTTTGGCCTTTTCCGCATGTAATGTGTATGATTTATTGAATACATACACAAAAAGGAACTCCATGCGGACCAATATCGTGATTGAAGACAAGCTCATGGCGGATGTCATGGCGATGGGCCAATTCAAGACCAAAAAGGAAGCGGTTGAAGAGGGCCTGCGTTTGCTCAAGCGCCAAAAGGCCTACGCTGCGTTGTTGGCCGCGCGTGGCACCCTTTTTTGGGATGACTCCGATGAGGCCTGGATGGCTGCGCGGGAGCAAGAATCGCAGCAGGAAGTTTGCGTGCAAGAGCCTGCCGCCAAATACGCGGTTCAGCCCGCGGGCAAGGCGAAAGCAGCGCGCGCTGCAGAGGCGCATACAAAGACGGCCAAGCGGAGCAAAGCGGCGTGATCTTGGTGGACTCCAGTGTGTTGATTGACCACTTGCGGGGCACTTCCAATGTGCAGACCGAGCAGCTCGCGCGCTGGCTGTCGGGGCGAGAGGGCCCGCCGGACATTGGAGTCGCCGATCTGGTGGTGTTCGAGGTGGTTCGCGGGTTCCAAACTGCTGGCGTGCAGGTGCGTGCGCGCGACCTGTTGCTGGCGCTGGAAGTGGTGGAAATCGGCGGGCTGGACAACGCGCTGCAGGCGGCCACGCTATACCGGCGCTTGCGCCAAACGGGACGCACCGTGCGCAGCCCCATCGACGTCCTGCTCGCCAGTTACTGCATGACGCACAGACACACACTCTTGCACCGCGACGCCGATTTCGACGCCCTCAAAGCGCTTGGAGGATTGGACACATGGCCGCGATAAGCCCTTGGCACACCCATTTCCCCACCTTCGCCCGCTACAACGCGTGGGCCACGGCTCGTGTGCTGGCGGCGGTGGCGGCCGTGCCCGACGACGCCTACCGGCGCGACGTCGGCCTGTTCTTCAAAAGCATTCATGGCACGCTGAACCACCTGCTGGTAGGCGAGCACCTGCTGTGGTTTGGCCGTTTCGATGAGGGCGTCTCGCCCAGGCTGGCGCTGGATGCCGAAGCAGAAACCGAACGCGCGGCGCTGGCCGAACGGTTGCAGGCAGGCGCAGCGCGCTGGGCGCCGCTGGTTGCCAGTTGGCCCGAAGCGCGTTTTGGCGGCACGCTGGACTACACCACCATGCGTGGCACGCCCGCATCGTTGCCCTTTGCTGCGACGCTGGCCCATGTGTTCAACCACGGCACGCACCACCGCGGGCAGATCACCGCGGTGCTGACCGCGCTGGGCCAGCCTTGCCCCGAGCTTGATCTGGTTTATTTCCTGCAAACCGAAGCCACGCCACCATGAGCCACCTGCAGACCACCTACGAGGGCGCTGTTGCCCGCATCACGCTCACCCAGCCCGAGGTGCGCAACGCGTTCAGCGACGAAGTCATTGCCGACATCACCGCCGCCTTCAGCGAGGTGGGCGCACGTTCTGAGGTACGCGCCGTCGTGTTGGCAGCCGAAGGGCCGGCATTTTGCGCCGGCGCCAATCTGAACTGGATGCGGCGCATGGCCGACTACACGCGCGCCGAGAATGTGGCAGACGCCGCCAAGCTCGCCGAAATGCTGCGGGTGATATACGAATGCCCTAAGCCGACCATCGCCCGCGTGCAGGGCGACGTCTACGCCGGTGGGATGGGCCTGGTGGCCGCGTGCGACATAGCTGTGGCTGTGGATACGGCGGGCTTTTGCCTGAGCGAAGTCAAGCTGGGGCTCATCCCCGCCACCATCAGCCCTTACGTCATCCGCGCCATGGGTGCGCGGGCGGCGCACCGCTACTTTCTGACGGCAGAACGCTTTGATGCGACCGAAGCGCTGCGCATCGGTTTCGTGCATACCGTGGTGGCAGCCGATCAGCTGGACGCCAAGGTAGCAGAGTTGCTCAAGGCGCTCACCAGCGCCAGCCCAAACGCCGTGCGTGCGTGCAAGCGCCTGGTCATTGAGGTGGCCGAGCGAGAAATCAACGCTAGCTTGATCGCCGCGACCGTTGACCGCATTGCGGACATCCGCGCGAGCGATGAGGGCCGTGAGGGCGTCCAGTCCTTCCTGCAAAAGCGCAAGCCCACTTGGCTCGCGAACTGACTCCGAAGTTCATAACATGGACGCCCTCTGGTTGCACATCGTTCAGTGGCTGCACACCGTGGGTCTGCACGTCGATGCGGGCACCGCGCGCGAGGTCGCGGTCGGCATGGCGCAGGCCACGCAGAAGCTCGATATGCCCAGTCTGATCGCGCTGGCGGCGGCGCTGGGCTGGGCCAGCGGCTTTCGTCTGTACGCCGTGGTATTCCTTGTCGGCCTGATGGGATCCACGGGACTGCTCGCACTGCCCGCCGGCCTCCATGTGCTGGAGAACCCGCTGGTGCTGGCCTTGGCCGGCAGCCTGATGCTGGTGGAGTTTTTTGCCGACAAGGTGCCGTGGATCGACAGCGCCTGGGACGCCATCCACACCGTCATCCGCGTGCCCGGCGGCGCCCTGCTGGCGGCGGGCGTGTTTGGCGCCGACAACGCCACAATGGGCCTCGTTGCCGGTCTGCTGGGCGGTTCGCTCGCCGCCACCTCCATGGCCACCAAGATGGCCACGCGCGCCGCGGTCAACACCTCGCCCGAGCCGTTTTCGAATGGCATAGTCTCGCTGTTTGAAGACGGTTTGGTAGTGGGCGTCGTCTGGTTGGCCACGCAGTACCCCGTTGCTTTTGGCTTCGTCCTGGTGGTGATGGTGCTGCTGTCCATCGTGCTGCTGGTGGTGCTTTTCAAGTTCCTGCGCGCCGTGCTGCGGCGTGTGTCTTTGTTCTTTGGCGGCACTGCGCAGCCAGTCTTGGAGAAACCGAATGTTTAATAAGATTCTGATTGCCAACCGCGGGGAGATTGCCTGCCGCGTTGCGGCCACCGCCAAGCGGATGGGCGTGAAAACAGTCGCCGTCTATTCGGACACCGATGCCAACGCCAAGCATGTCGCGGTCTGCGACGAAGCGGTGCACATCGGCGGCAGCGCGCCCAAGGACAGCTACCTGCGCTGGGAGCGCATCCTGGAGGCGGCCAAGGCCACGGGCGCGCAGGCCATTCACCCCGGCTACGGGTTCCTAAGCGAGAACGAAGAGTTCGCCCAGGCCTGCCAGAACGCGGGCCTGGTCTTCATCGGCCCGCCTCCCTCGGCCATCAAGGCCATGGGCCTTAAGGCCGAGTCCAAGCAGCTCATGGAAAAGGCCGGCGTACCGCTGGTGCCGGGCTACCACGGCCATGACCAAGACCCCACTTTGCTGCAGCGCGAGGCCGACCGCATTGGCTACCCAGTGCTCATCAAGGCCAGCGCCGGCGGCGGCGGCAAGGGCATGCGCGCCGTGGACAAGACCGAAGACTTTGCCGCAGCCCTCGCCAGCTGCAAACGCGAAGCTATCAACAGCTTTGGCGACGACGCGGTGCTGATTGAAAAATACGTGCAACGCCCGCGCCATATCGAGATCCAGGTGTTTGGCGACACGCAGGGCAACTACGTCTATCTGTTCGAGCGCGATTGCTCGGTGCAGCGGCGCCACCAGAAGGTGCTGGAGGAGGCCCCCGCGCCCGGCATGACGCCCGAACTGCGCGCACGCATGGGCGAGGCAGCGGTGGCGGCAGCGCGTGCGGTGAACTACGTGGGAGCGGGCACGGTGGAATTCATCGTCGAGCAGCCCGGCGGTTACGCGCACCCCGAGCAGATGAAGTTCTTCTTCATGGAAATGAACACCCGCCTGCAGGTGGAGCACCCGGTGACCGAAGCCATCACCGGCCAGGACCTGGTGGAGTGGCAACTGCGCGTGGCCTCGGGCGAGCCGCTGCCGTGCATGCAAGACCAACTGAAGATCACCGGCCACGCCATTGAAGCGCGCATCTGCGCCGAAAACCCGGACAACAACTTCCTGCCCGCCACGGGTGCGCTCCAAGTCTATGGTCTACCCGAGTGCGTGACGTTCGAGAGAGGCGCGGTGCGCGTCGATTCGGGAGTGCGCCAAGGTGATGCCATCAGCCCCTTCTACGACTCCATGGTGGCCAAACTCATCGTGCATGGCGACACACGCGAACAGGCGCTGGCGCGGCTCGATGAAGCGCTGGCGCAGACCCATATCGTCGGCCTGGCCACCAATGTGCAGTTCTTGCGCCGGGTGGCCCACACCGAATCGTTTGCCAAGGCCAACCTCGACACCGCCCTGATCCCGCGCGAGGAAGCCGTGCTGTTCAAGCAGGAGAGCGTGGGCCTGCCCCTGGCCGCCGCTGCTGCCGTGGCGCAAACCCTGCTGCGCGAACGCGCCAGCGAAGGCGCAGACCCGTTCAGCCGCCGCGACGGCTGGCGCTCGCATGGTCTGGTGGAACGCCGTTTCGAGTTCGATTTTGGCGGCGCAGAGGCCAAGGCCAGCCTGGCCTATCTGCACGACGGCGCCCTGCACCTGACCGTGGGTGAGGGTGCTGAGGCCGTCACCGGCCTGCTGGTGTTCGCGCCCACCGAGCGCGGTATGGACCTGCAGTACGCAGGCCAGCGCACCCTGGCTACCGTCTACGCCCTGGGCGAGACGGACCACGTTTTTACCCCGCAAGGCGCGACGCAGATCGTCGCCATCGACCTGCTCGCTCATGCCGGCGAAGCCCAGGACGAAGGCGGGCGCCTGACGGCCCCCATGCCGGGCAAAGTGGTGTCGTTTGCCGTGCAGGCCGGCGACAAAGTGAGCAAGGGACAAGCCCTGGCCGTGATGGAAGCCATGAAGATGGAGCACACCATTGCCGCCCCCGCCGACGGCGTCGTGGCCGAGCTGCTCTATGCGCCGGGCGACCAGGTGGCGGAAGGCGCCGAGCTGCTCAAGCTGACCGCTGCGTGACAGGCAAGGCCAGGGCGCCGAGGTACGCTGGGCAGCTATGAAAATCAGTTTTTGCTGCACCGATACCAAGGCCGAGCCCTGGCTGCAGGGCCTGCAGGCCGCACTGCCGGGTGCGGCCCTCAGCGTCTGGCAGCCTGGCGCTCCCGCTGCCGATTACGCCGTGGTCTGGGCGCCGCCCCAGCAGTTTCTTGATGAGCAGACCGGGGTGAAGGCCTTGTTCAATATCGGCGCAGGCGTTGATGCGCTGCTCAAGCTGCGCTTGCCGCCGAGTGCCTTGGTGGTGCGCCTCGACGATGCGGGCATGGCCGTGCAAATGGCCGAATACGTCTGCCATGCCGTCATCCGCCATTTCCGCGAATTTGATCGGTATGAGGAAGCGATGCGCGCAGGCCAATGGGCCTTTCGCAAGCCGGAACTGCGCCAGGATTTTCCTGTCGGGGTGTTGGGCCTGGGCGTGCTGGGCGAGCGCGTGGCCCGGGCGCTGGCGCAGTTTGATTTCCCCATCAATGGCTGGAGCCGCACACCCAAGTCCATCGGCGGTGTCCGCACTTTCAGTGGCGCAGCCGGCATGAACGATTTCCTGGCTGCCAGCCGTGTCTTGGTGAACCTGCTGCCGCTTACGCCCGAGACGGAAAACATCCTCAACCGCGCAAGCCTGTCGCGTCTGCAGCCAGGCGGCGATGTCATCAACGTGGCGCGCGGCGCGCATCTGGTGGACAACGATCTGATCGCGCTGCTGGACAGCGGCCATTTGGCTGGCGCTACGCTCGACGTGTTCCGCACCGAACCGCTGCCTGCTGACCACCCGTTCTGGAACCACCCGCAGATCACGCTGACGCCGCACACCTCGGCACGTACGCTGCGGGACGAGAGCATCAGCCAGATTGTGGGCAAGATCGTCGCGCTGGAACGGGGCGAGGCGATTGCCGGTATCGTGGATCCTTTGCGGGGGTATTAAGCCGCCCGACCTTTTATGTTGAGAGTTTTGTGATGAACATCCCCACCCGCGTCCAACTCATCGATGTCGGCCCGCGCGACGGCTTGCAGAACGAGAAATCGCCCGTACCTGCCGACGTCAAGATCGAGCTGGTGCACCGCTTGCAGGCGGCGGGCCTGCAAGAGATTGAAGTCACCAGCTACGTCTCGCCCAAATGGGTGCCGCAAATGGCCGACAACCACGCGGTGATGAGCGGCATCAGGCGGAACGCGGGCGTGCGCTACTCGGTGCTCACGCCCAACCTTAAAGGCTTTGAAGCAGCGCTGCTGGACCAGCCCGACGAAATCGTCGTCTTCGGCTCGGCCAGCGAGGCCTTCAGCCAGAAAAATATCAACTGCAGCATCGCTGAGAGCATCGAGCGCTTTGCGCCGGTAGTCGAGGCCGCTCGGGCGGCCGGCATCGCGGTGCGCGGCGCCATGAGCTGCACCGTGGGCTGCCCGTACGAAGGCGAGATTGCGCCCGAGCGCGTGGCGTATCTGGCAGGGCTGCTCAAAGGCATTGGCGTGCAGCGCGTGGACGTGGCCGACACCATTGGCGTGGGCACACCGCGCAAGGTGCAGCGCGCAATTGGGGCGGCGCTCCAGCACTTCGATATCGACCATGTTTCGGGCCACTTCCACGACACCTACGGCCAGGCGCTGTCCAACACGCTGGCGGCGCTGGAGCTGGGGGTGTGGAACTTCCAGTCCTCCGTTGCGGGCTTGGGCGGGTGCCCTTACGCCAAGGGCGCGACGGGCAATGTGGCAACCGAGGACGTGGTGTACCTGCTGCACGGCATGGGCATTGAGACGGGCATCGATCTGGACAAGCTGATCGACGCGGGCGTGTTCATCAGCGATTTTCTGGGTCGCAAGCCCAATTCGCGTGCGGCGACGGCCCTGCTCAACAAGCGGGCCGGGTGAATCGCATGTGTGGAGCTGAACTGAAGCCGCTGCCGGGTGGCGTGCAGCGCGTGGCCAGGGCTTTGCAGGAAGCCGGCCACCTGCATGCGCCGCGCATGCTGGACGACGCCTGCCGCACCGCGCAGCAAGCGGCGGATGGGCTGGGCATTGCGGTGGGCCAGGTGGCCAAGAGCATCATTTTTCGGCGTGTGTCGGACGATGCGGTGGTGCTGGTTATCACCTCGGGGGACCGGCGCGTGGACGCGGCCAAGGTTGAAGCGCTGGTGGGGGCGCTGGGCCGGGCCGATGCCGCCTTTGTCAAGGCGCACACCGGTTTTTCGATTGGCGGCGTGGCGCCCATTGCCCACGCGGTGCCGGGCGTGACGCTGATTGACCGCGAGCTGCTGCGTTTTGACACCCTGTGGGCAGCAGCGGGCCATCCGCATGCCGTGTTTCAGCTGTCGCCGCAGGATCTTGAGCGTCTGACGGGCGCCCCACTGGCTGATGTCACCGAGGCCCGGGAGCGCGCATGAATGCTATCCAGACCATAGCTGCTCGCGCAAGCACATTAAGCGCTGCAGGCTATTTTGACCATAATTCTGATGAAGTCGTGCCGTCGCCCTGCGTGTCGGTGTGCCGCATGTCGGCCGACGGCAGCCTGTGCGACGGTTGCTTTCGCAGCATCACCGAAATTCGCGGCTGGTCCCTGGCCGACGACGCCACCCGCCGCACCATCTGGATGCGGCTGCTTGCGCGGGCTGGCGCCCCCGTGCCAGCCCGCCTGCAAAGTACGGAGCAGCCATGAAGCGCATCACCTTCTACCTCGACTTCATCTCTCCCTACGCCTGGCTGGCCTTCGAACGCCTGCCCGAAGCGCTCGATGGCCTGAGCTACAGCGTCGAATACCGGCCGGTGCTGCTCGGCGCGCTGCTGCAACAGCAAGGCAACCCAGGGCCGGCTGGTATTCCCCCGAAGCGCGACTGGACCTACCGCCATGTGAGTTGGCTCGGCCACTCGCTGGGCATCCCCTTGCAGATGCCGGCGCGCCACCCGTTCAACCCTTTGCCTTTGTTGCGCCAGGCGCTGGCCTGTTCGGTCGATGGCCGCATCAACCGCTTTGTGGCGGGCACGGTGCTGCGCCACGTCTGGGTGGGTGGCCACGACGCACTCGACCCCGCGCGGCTCGATGCGTTGGCGCAGGCGCTGGGGCCACAGCTCAAGAGCGACATGGAGCCGCAAGGCGCCGCCGTGAAAGCGATGCTGCGCGCCAACACCGATGCGGCGGCGGCTCGGGGCGTGTTCGGTGTTCCGGCCTTTGGCGTGGACGACAAGCTCTTCTGGGGGTTTGATGCCCTGCCCATGCTGCGCGCCTGGATGGAAGGCGATGCCTGGTTTGGCGCGGGGTGGGAGGCTTCGGCCCAGGTGGCGAGCGGCTTGCCCGGTTGATCCAGACATAAAAAAACCGGGCACAAGGCCCGGTAAAAGTGGCGCGGGTTTCTAGGGCCGCGCCCATAGGCTTGCGCCCATTCTTGTGTTCAGTGTCCAGAGGCTCCCGAAGCACCCAGGCCGGTTTCCGAACGCACTTGCTGCGCCGGGAAGGCGGCGCGCTCGCGGGCGGCGTTGGCGCTCTTGTCGGTGATCGAGAACAGCCAGATGCCGACGAAACCAATGGTCATCGAGAACAGCGCAGGTGACGTATAGGGGAACCAGGCGGAGCCGGCCGGGTGGCCCAGCGTGGCTTCCCACACCGAGGGCGACACGATGGTCAGGCCCACCGACGAGATCAACCCGAGGAAGCCGCCAATCACCGCGCCGCGCGTCGTGCAGTCTTTCCACAGCACCGAGAGGAACAGCACCGGGAAGTTGGCGGAAGCCGCAACGGCAAAGGCCAGCGAGACCATGAAGGCGATGTTCTGCTTCTCAAAGGCGATACCCAGAATCACTGCCACGACACCCAGGCACACGGTGGTGATGCGCGAAACACGCAGCTCGGAGGCGCTGTCGGCCTTGCCCTTCTTCACCAGCGTGGCATACAAGTCGTGCGACACGGCCGAGGCGCCCGAAAGCGTCAGGCCCGCCACCACCGCCAGGATGGTGGCAAACGCCACGGCAGAGATGAAGCCGTAGAAGACGTTACCGCCCACCGACTTGGCCACCAGAACGGCCGCCATGTTGGCCGTACCCGCGCCACCGTGGATCACGCCCTTGACCACATCGGCCATTTCCGGGTTGGTCAGCACCAGGGTGATGGCGCCAAAGCCGATGATGAAAATCAGCACGTAGAAGTAGCCGATCCAGGTGGTCGCCCACAGCACCGACTTGCGTGCTTCTTTGGCATCGGGCACGGTGAAGAAGCGCATCAGGATGTGCGGCAGACCGGCGGTACCAAACATCAGCGCCATACCAAACGAGATCGCCGAAATCGGGTCTTTAATGAAGCCGCCCGGGCCCATGATGGCCAGGCCTGCCTTCGCAGCCTCTTCAGGCGTTTTTCCCGTATTGGCGGCGATGGCGGCGCGCACTTGCACGCCCTTGGCAAACAGCGCTTCGGGGCTGAAGCCAAACTGCGCCAGCACCATGTAGGCCATGAAGGTCACGCCTGCCAACAGCAAACAGGCCTTGATGATCTGCACCCAGGTGGTGGCCGTCATGCCGCCAAACAGCACATACACCATCATCAGCGCGCCGACGATGACCACGGCCATCCAGTACTCCAGGCCAAACAGCAGCTTGATGAGCTGGCCGGCGCCAACCATCTGCGCGATCAGGTAGAAGGCCACGACGATCAGCGTGCCCGACGCTGCGAAGGCGCGAATGGGGCCTTGCTGGAAGCGGTAGCCGGCCACGTCGGCAAAGGTGAACTTGCCCAGGTTGCGTAGGCGCTCGGCCATCAGGAAGGTGATGATGGGCCAGCCCACCAGGAAGCCGATCGAATAGATCAAGCCGTCGTAGCCCGAAGCCATCACAGCGGCAGAAATGCCCAGGAAGGAGGCGGCCGACATGTAGTCGCCGGCAATCGCCAGGCCGTTCTGGAAGCCCGTGATGCCGCCACCAGCGGTATAGAAGTCGGACGCCGACTTGGTCTTGGAGGCGGCCCACTTGGTGATCCACAGGGTGAGCAACACGAAACCGCCGAACATGCTGATGGCCGTCCAGTTCGTGGCCTGCTTGGCCGCCTGGCCAAGATCGGCGCCAGCGGCTTGTGCAGCGCCTGTGGTACAGACGGCAAGCAGCGCCAGCAGCGCTGCGCGTGACATGGTGCGGGCGTTCATTTCGTGGCGTCCTTCAGGATTTCCTTGGTCAACGTGTCGAACTCGCCGTTGGCGCGTCGCACATAGATGCCGGTGATGACAATGGTGAAGATGATCACCGCCAGTCCGATCGGAATGCCGAGTGAGGTGACCCCTTCGCCGATGGGCTGCGCGAGAAAGGATTTGTCAAACGCGATCAGCGCGATGTAGCCGTAGTAAACGACCAACATCAATATGGTGAGCGTGACGCCCAGCCGGTTGCGTTTGTGCTTGAGTAGCGCGTACTTGGGATTGCGCTGGATCTTGTCTGCGACGGGATCGGTCATGTGTTTTCCTGCTGTTGCTGCGCCGCACACCCGAAAGAGCGGGAGGGCGGCAGATTGTCAACAGAAGGCCTGACCAAGTTCTTACGCGCAGAAGCCCACTACCAGTCGCATTGCTGCGATGCACCAAAGCAGTGCCTTCGGAACGGCGTGCGTTTCGCATGGTGGCGCCAAAGCCAAGGGTTTACCCGTGAATCGTCAGCGTCGCATCAGCGCCGTGCAAGCTCCTGTAAGGTTCGCATCAGCGCGGCGTCAGACAGGTAAAAAAACCGTCCGAAAAACTTATTTTGTAAAGATGGCGATGGCGATGGCGATGGCGATGGCGATGGCGCTCAGCGCCGGAAGTAGCCGTCGGGTCCGATGATCGACAGATCGGAAAAATCCAGGCCGGAGTGGTCTTCGGCGGTGTAGCTGAGCGTGAGACCGCCCAGGTCAAACTTTTTGAAATTTTCCAGCGCGTTGTGCAGGCTGGCGCGCGTGGGGTTGGGCCCGGCGCGGCGCAGGCCCTCTACCAGCACTTTGGCGTTGGTATAGCCCTCGACCATGGCAGGTGTCAGTTCCACCTTGGCTTGCTGTGCCAAGGCGGTCGCCTCGCGCACCAGCGGAAAGGTGACGGCGCGCTCCGACGGAAAGACCTGCGTCACCACCACGCCGCGCGACGCGCTCCCCAGCGCCTTGACGAAGCCGCCGGAGGCGTTGTTCGACAGTGTGACGATCTGCCCGGTGACGCCGGCGGCGCGCAGGGCCTTGATGCCGTCCACCACGGCCGAGCCGGTGCCGAAAATCAGCACGGCCTGCGGGTTCTGCTTGGCGACACTCGGCGCCAGGGCGCTGAAATCGGGTTTGGCGCGGTCAAATTTTTCAACGAACAAGGCGTCGAGTTTGTTGTCCTTGAAGCCCGCGAGTGCACCGACCAGGGCGTCGGCGCCAAAGGTGTCGTCCACGTGGACCACCCCAATGCGCTGTACCCCAAGCGTGGCCAGATGGGTAATGGCTTTTTTCACCTCGCGCTGGTAGGGCGCACGGACATTGAAGATGTTTCTCTTCACGGGCTCGTGCAGCACCATGGCGCCGGTGGACGGACCCACGAGTGGCACGCCGAATTCGTCCAGCAGTGGAATGATGCCCACGGTGTGCGGCGTGCCGCGCGTCATGAACAGCGCCAGAACGCCTTTGTCGACGATCAGCGTGCGTGCGTTGGAAAGCGTGAGTTGGGGATCGAATTTGTCGTCCAGGGTCAGCAATTCGATCTTCTGGCCATTGACGCCGCCGCGCGCATTCACGGCGTCGAAGTAGAGCTGCGCCCCGCCCATCGATTCCTTCACGGTGGCCGCGGCCGAGCCGGTGACGCCGACGGTCTGTCCAATCAACAACTGCGCATGCAGCGCGCCGTGCAGACCCGCTAGCAACCCACCGGCCGCAACGAAGAATTTCCAGAATTTCATAGGGGCTCCTTTGCAATGCCTTTGCAATGTCTTTGCAATGTCTTTCTCAGTTTAGGTCAGGAAGCAGCGCGTGACCACCTCCATGGAAGTGGCGTTATTTCCGACAGAGCGCGGGAGCCGCTCCACTCCTATGATGTTGGCCCCTACGTGAAGGAAGCCATGTCTGAAGGAACCATCCGCATCCACGGTGCGCGCCAGCACAATCTGAAAAATCTCGACGTGGCGTTTCGCACCGGCGAGCTCACCGTGGTGACCGGGCCCAGCGGCTCGGGCAAATCCAGCCTGGTGTTCGACACGCTCTACGCCGAAGGGCAGCGGCGCTATGTCGAAACCTTCAGCGCCTACGCGCGCCAGTTTCTCGACCGCATGGACAAGCCTGCGGTGGACAAGGTGGAGGGCGTGCCACCGGCCATTGCCATCGACCAGACGAACCCGGTGCGCAGCTCGCGCTCCACCGTGGGGACGATGACGGAGCTGAACGACCACCTGAAGCTGTTGTTCGCGCGCGCTGGGCAGCTCTTTGACCGCGAAACGGCCCAACCGGTGCGCCACGATTCGGCCGAAACCATTTATGCCGAACTTCTGGCGCGCAGCGCGGCGGCGGACGACCGCCTGGTGGTGACCTTCCCGGTGGAACTGCCCGCCAACACCAGCGCCGAGCAGGTGAGCGAGTGGCTGTCGGCCAGCGGATTCACCAAGATTCAGGCCGAGCGCGAAGTCGCGGGCGTCAAGCTGCTGGACGTCGTGGCGGACCGCTTTCGCATTGTTGGCGTCGAAAAAGCCCGTGCCATCGAAGCCATCGAAGTGGCGCTCAAGCGCAGCGGCCGCATGGCGGTCTACCGGCTGGTGGAGGGCGCCGAGGCCGAGATCTGGCAGTTCTCTACCGGGCTGCATTGCCCGGACAGCAACTTGCGCTACAGCGAACCGTTGCCGTCGATGTTCTCGTTCAACTCACCCGCCGGTGCCTGCGAGACCTGCCGCGGCTTTGGCCGGGTGATTGGCGTGGACTACGGCCTGGTGATTCCCGACCCCAAGAAAACCCTGCGGGCCGGCGCCATCAAAACGCTGCAAACCCCCGCCTGGAAAGAAGCGCAGGACGACCTCATGCGCCACGCTGAGGCCGCCGGCATTCCGCGCGACACCGCCTGGAACCGCCTCACGCCCGAGCAGCAGCAGTGGGTGATTGGCGGCTCCCCCAACTGGAACGGCAAGTGGAACCAGCAGTGGTACGGCATTGCGCGCTTCTTTGAGTACCTGGAGAGCAAGGCCTACAAGATGCACATCCGTGTGCTGCTGTCCAAGTACCGCAGCTACACGCAGTGCCCGACCTGTGCCGGCGCGCGGCTGAAGACGGAGAGCCTGCTCTGGCGCATCGGCAGCAAGGCAGACGCCGATGCGGTGCTGCCGCCGTCGCCGTGCCGGGCCGCTCCAAGCGGCGACAGCCCCCTTGGGGGGCAGCAAGGACACGATAGTGCCGAGCGTGGGGGCTCCAGGTCCGGGCGTTTTATGCCGCAGGGCGTGGGCTGGAGCCGCGACCAGTTGGAAGCGCTGCCGGGCCTGTGCTTGCACGATTTGATGCTGCTGCCGCTGAGCCGGGTGCGCAGCTTCTTCGAGCGCTTGTCGAAAAACACTACGAAGTTGATAGCTGCTAGCTCAGGTGGAATAAGCGCTGGAGGCCAATTTGACTTAAAAAGTGATGTCATAGAGGCGCCCGCACTGTCCGCCAGCGCCGCCCGCGAAAGCGGTGATGCCCAGGCGCTCAAGCTGCTGCACGAAGAAAGCGGCACGCGCCTCAAATACCTGGACGAAGTCGGCATCGGCTACCTCACGCTCGACCGGCAAAGCCGCACGCTCTCGGGCGGCGAGGTGCAGCGCATCAACCTGACCACGGCGCTGGGCACGTCGCTCGTCAACACGCTGTTCGTGCTCGACGAGCCCAGCATCGGCCTGCACCCGCGCGACATGCACCGCATCACCGAAGCCATGCTGCGGCTGCGCGATGCCGGCAACACGCTGGTGGTGGTGGAGCACGACCCGGCGGTCATGCTCGCCGCCGACCGCGTGCTCGATTTCGGCCCCGGCCCGGGCGAACGCGGTGGGCAAATCGTGTTCGACGGCACGCCCGACGAACTGCGCCGCGCCGACACGCTCACCGGCCAGTACCTCGGCGGGCGCAAGCACGTCGGCCTGCCGTTTGCCCGCAAAGTGACCGACGCCACGCCACGCCTGATTCTGGAAGGCGCGCGCGAGCACAACCTGAAAAACATCACGGTCGATTTCCCGCTGCAGCGTCTGGTGACGGTGACTGGCGTCAGCGGCTCGGGCAAATCCAGCCTGATTCAGGACGTGCTCGCGCCCGCCCTCATGCGCCACTTTGGCAAAGCCACAGAAACCCCCGGCGCGCACGACCGCCTGCTGGGCGCGGACCACCTCTCGGACGTGGTGTTTGTGGACCAGTCGCCCATCGGCAAAACCGCGCGCTCCAACCCCGTCAGCTACGTCGGCGCTTGGGATTCCATCCGCGAACTCTTCGCCGCAGCACCGCTGTCGCGCGAGCGTGGCTACACCGCCAGCAAGTTCAGCTTCAACAGTGGCGATGGCCGCTGTCCTACTTGCGGTGGCTCGGGCTTCGAGCATGTGGAGATGCAGTTTCTAAGTGACGTCTACCTGCGCTGCCCCGACTGCGATGGCAAGCGCTACCGCCCCGAAATCCTGGAAGTGACCATCACCCGCAAGAAGCTGGATAAATTGGGGTCAGACTCCAATTTATCTTCGCGCGCCGGTCAAGCCAAAGAATTGGATTCTGACCCCAATTATTCTTTGTCGGTGGCGGACGTGCTGGCGCTGACGGTGAGCGAAGCGGTGGCATTCTTTGCCAACGACCGCGAGGTGCTGCGCGCCCTGGCGCCCATCGTTGAAGTGGGGCTGGAGTACGTGAAGCTGGGTCAGCCGGTGCCGACGCTGAGCGGGGGTGAGGCGCAGCGGCTCAAGCTGGCGGGGTTTCTGGCTGGGGCGGCGAAAAGTGCTTCCAGCAGTCGCCAGCCGCTGGCGCGGCGGGGTACGCTGTTTCTGTTTGACGAGCCCACCACCGGCCTGCACTTTGACGATATCGCCAAGCTGATGCGCGCGTTTGCGCGGCTGCTCGATGGCGGCAACTCGCTGATCGTCATCGAGCACAACCTGGACGTGATTCGGGCCAGCGATTGGCTGATTGACCTGGGGCCGGAAGGCGGCGACGGCGGCGGCGAGCTGGTGGCCGAAGGTACCCCAGACGAGGTGCGCGAGCACCCGCGCTCGCACACCGGCGCGGCGCTGCGCGACTACGCTGCGGCGCTGGGGGCGGGCGGAAGCGGCGTGTCCGATGCGATGTCCATGCTCCTGAATCAGAAGCGTCTGGCGCAAGCGCAGCGTGCGCTGAAGGCCAAAAACAGCATAGAAATCGTCAACGCACGCGAGCACAACCTGCAAGGCCTGTCGGTCGAGATTCCGCGCGGGCGCTTCAACGTGATTACCGGCGTCAGCGGCTCGGGCAAGTCCACGCTGGCGTTCGACATTCTGTTCAACGAGGGCCAGCGCCGCTACCTCGAATCGCTCAACGCCTACGCCCGCAGCATCGTGCAACCGGCGGGTCGGCCTGAGGTCGATGCGGTGTATGGCATTCCACCCACCGTGGCCATCGAGCAGCGCCTCTCGCGCGGCGGGCGCAAGAGCACGGTGGGCACCACCACTGAGGTCTGGCACTTCCTGCGCTTGCTGTATGTGAAGCTGGGCACGCAGCACTGCATCCACGACGGCGCGGCGGTGCAGCCGCAGACGCCCGAGCGCATCGCCGCGCAACTGATGCGCCAGTTCCGGGGCCAGCACATCGGCCTGCTGGCGCCGCTGGTCGTGGCGCGCAAGGGCGTCTACACCGAGCTGGCCGACTGGGCCCGGCCACGCGGCTACACGCACCTGCGGGTCGATGGCAACTTCGTGCCCGTCACCCCGTTTGCCCGACTCGACCGCTTCAAGGAGCACACCATTGAGCTGCCGGTGTGGAGCCTGGATGTGAACCCGGCGAACGAAGCGCTTTTGCGCGAACAGCTAGCACGCGCGCTGGACCTAGGCAAAGGCGTGGTGCATGTGCTGAGCGGTCTGGAAGGCTTGTCGGAGGCGCTGGAGCGCGGCGCGCCCACGGCGGGCACCGGCCAGTTGCAGGTGATTTCCACCAAGCGCGCCTGCCCGGTCTGCGCCACTTCGTACCCGGAACTCGACCCCCGCTTGTTCTCGTACAACAGCAAGCACGGCTGGTGCCCCGACTGCGTGGGCACGGGCGTCAAGCTCAGCAAGGAGCAGCGCAAGGTGTTCGATGATTCGGTACAGGCCGACGACCAGAAGGGCCGCGAGCAGACCTTTGCCGAGCCCGAGGTGGAAGACGTGCAAGACCTTGCCTGCCCGACCTGCGCTGGCACGCGCCTGAACCCCACCGCCCGCGCGGTGCAGTTTGCCGGTGTGGCGATTACGGACTTGGCCCAGCGTTCGGTGAAGGACATGCACGCCTGGGTGCAGAGCTTGGACGCGGTGGATGCCGATGCCGAAACCCCAGCCGCCTTCGCGCTCAGCACGCGCGAAGCCGCCATTGCCCGCGACCTGCTGCCGGAGATTGCCGGGCGCCTGTCCTTCCTCGAACAGGTAGGCCTGGGCTACCTCACGCTGGAGCGCGGCGCGCCCACGCTCAGCGGCGGCGAGGCGCAGCGCATTCGCCTGGCGGCCCAGCTCGGCAGCAATCTACAAGGCGTTTGCTACGTGCTTGACGAGCCCACCATCGGCCTGCACGCGCGCGACAACCAGATGCTGCTCGGCGCGCTGCGCCAACTGAGCGAACACGGCAACACGCTGGTGGTGGTGGAGCATGACGAAGACACCATCCGCGCGGCTGACCACATCATCGACATCGGCCCCGGCGCCGGCAAACGCGGCGGCACGCTGGTGGCGCAGGGCACGGTGCAGGACGTGACCGCCGCCGAGGATTCCCAAACCGGCCGCTACCTGCTGCACGCCATGCGGCATCCGCTGCAAGCGCGGCGGGTTGTGGCGGATCACAGGCAGGCAGAGCAGGAGCATGCTTCTGATTTGATAGCTGCTAGCGAAGACGGGATAAGCGCTGGAGGCCAAAAAGGCTCGAAATCTGAGGAGCCCCTCACCTGGCTCACGGTCCACGGCGCGCAGCTGCACAACCTGCAGAACGTCACCGCCCACGTGCCGCTGGGCCGCCTCGTCGCCATCACGGGGGTCAGTGGATCAGGCAAATCCACCCTGGCGCGCGACGTGCTGCTGACCAACGTCCAGGCCTGGGTGCAGCAGCGCTCGACCAAAGCCGGGCGCGACGCCATGGATGCGGGCAAATCGCCCGCGCTTGTCGGCTGCACCGGCCTCTCGGGCTTTGAGACCATCGACCGCGTGCTCGAAGTCGATCAGACGCCGATCGGCAAAACGCCGCGCAGCTGCCCCGCCACCTACATTGGTTTCTGGGACACGGTGCGCAAGCTTTATGCCGAAACATTGGAAGCCAAAGCGCGCGGCTACGCGGCCGGGCGCTTCAGTTTCAACACCGGCGCCGGCCGCTGCGCGGTGTGTGAAGGGCAGGGTGTGCGCACCATCGAGATGAGTTTTCTTCCCGACGTGAAAGTCCCCTGCGAGGCCTGCCACGGCGCCCGCTTCAACCCCGAGACCCTGGCCGTCACCTGGCGCGGCAAAAGCGTGGGCGAGGTGCTGCGCATGGAGGTCGACGAAGCGGTGGACTTTTTCGCCGCCATGCCGTCGATTAGCCACCCGCTGCAATTGCTGAAGGACGTGGGCCTGGGCTATCTCACGCTGGGCCAACCCAGCCCCACGCTCAGCGGCGGCGAGGCGCAGCGCATCAAACTCGTCACCGAGCTGACCAAGGTGCGCGACGAAATCGGCCGGCGCGGGCAGAAGGTGCCGCACACGCTGTATGTGCTCGACGAACCCACGGTGGGCCTGCACATGGCCGATGTCGACCGTCTCATCCACGTGCTGCACCGCCTGGTGGGCGCGGGCCACAGCGTGGTCGTCATCGAGCACGACCTGGACGTGATTGCCGAAGCCGACTGGGTGCTGGACCTGGGACCCGAGGGCGGCAACGGCGGCGGGCGCATCGTGGCGGCGGGCACGCCCGAGGACGTGGTGCGCGCCGGCACGCCCACGGGGGTGGCGCTGGCGCCGGTGCTGGCGCGTTAAAGCGGCGGCGGTGTCCTACGGCCGCCGGTGCACGGAACGCACAAGCATCTGTGGGGGCCACTTTTAGCATGGGGCATGCGCGGCAGAACTCTCTGCCGCCGTTCTTTCACACTTTGCTTTGGAGTTCCCCATGCCTGTTTCCCGCCTTCTTTGCGCCGCCGCCGCGGCCAGCGCACTTCTCCTGACCGCCTGTGGCGGTGGCAGCGACGAAAATCCGATTCCGAGCAACAAGGCAGGCGTTCTGACCGTCAGCCAGGCCACGGTGAGCGGGCTGAATGGCATTTACGGTGATGGCACGATCAACCTGACCGACGTTGAGCGCAAGAACCCCATTGGCTCCGTCCCCGAGCTGTGCTCGTTCAAGTTCGATGGCGCAAAGAAAGTTGGCTCGGGGGCTGAGGCGTTTGGGGATGTGCGCTACGAAAGCGGCGGGGATGCGCTGTATATCATTTACCTCACCTTTGACGGCAAGGAGTACAAGAGCAACGAGACCACCGACACGGCGGTTCGACGTGATCTTGATCAGGTCTTTTTGAACGGAAAAGTCCTTCGCGCCAGCGACGACTCGGGCGCTACGGTCAAGGTCAGCGCAGTGATTCCGATGCGCGGCAGCCGCCCCGCTGGTTGCTAAAGCATTCGATCCCATTGAAAGACCCCGGCATGCCTTTTCGGCCTGCCGGGGTCTTTTGCTTGGGGCCGGGAGATTCGGGTTAACACGCGGTGCTAAGTCCCTGATTTATCAGTGTTTTCCCTTGGCTTGGCGTTTTTGCCGCAGCTTGGTGATATTTCATCAGTTGGCTGTAAGGTTTGCCGCTAAAAGTCGGCCACGCAATCGCGCGACTTCGTCCGTTCGGCTGCGTGAGGGGCAGCGGGTTTTCTCGCTGTGTTTCAAAAACGAAAGAGGAGACAAAATGAAGGAAGACAAAAGCAGTCAAGCCTACTGGAAGGCCACGCTAAGCCTGTTGTTCAAGATATTGATCGTCTGGTTTCTCGTGTCGTTCGGGGCCGGCATCTTGTTCGCAGACATGCTCAACAGCATCCATCTGGGCGGCTATCCACTCGGGTTCTGGTTTGCCCAGCAGGGGTCCATCTACATCTTCATCGTGCTGATTTTTTATTACGCCAAGAAGATGGGTGACATCGACCGCAAGTTCAACGTGCAGGAAGAGTGAGGACAGAGCCATCATGGATCTCCAAACCACCATTTACATCTTCGTCGGTCTGAGCTTCGCGCTCTACATCGGCATCGCCATTTGGGCGCGCGCGGGCTCGACGAGTGAGTTCTATGCCGCCGGCGGAAGCGTTCACCCCATTACCAACGGGATGGCGACGGCGGCCGACTGGATGAGCGCGGCGTCGTTCATCTCCATGGCCGGCCTGATCTCCAACATGGGCTACGGCGGCGCGCTGTTTCTTATGGGCTGGACGGGCGGCTACGTGCTGCTGGCCATGTTGCTGGCGCCCTACCTGCGCAAGTTCGGCAAGTTCACGGTGCCCCAGTTCATTGGTGACCGCTTCTACTCAAAGACGGCCAGCACCATCGCTGTGGTCTGCCTGCTGATCGCCTCGCTGACCTACATCATCGGCCAGATGACCGGTGTGGGCATTGCATTTGCGCGCTTCCTGGGCGTCTCCAGCGACACCGGCATTTACGTGGGCATGGCCATCGTGTTTGCCTACGCCGTGTTTGGTGGCATGAAGGGCATTACCTACACCCAGGTGGCACAGTACATCGTGCTGATTCTGGCGTTCACGGTACCGGCCGTTTTCATCTCGTTGGCGCTGACGGGCAACGTGCTGCCACAACTGGGTCTGGGCGGCGACTACCGTGGCACGGACATGACGCTGCTGGCCAAGCTCGACAGCGTGGTGACCGACTTGGGCTTTGGCAAGTACACCACCTCACTTCCGGGCAGCAAGCTGAACATGTTCATGTATACGCTGTCGCTCATGATCGGTACCGCCGGTCTGCCGCACGTCATCATGAGATTCTTTACCGTCCCTTCGGTGAAAGATGCACGTCTGTCGGCCGGCTGGGCTCTGGTGTTCATCGCCATTCTGTACACCACGGCTCCCGCTGTGGGCGCCATGGCCAAGTTGAACCTGCACGCCACAGTGAACACTGCGGTGAAGGCGGGTGGCGATTTGTTCGCACCGGAAGCCAGTATCAAGGCGGCGACGCAGCCCGACTGGATGAACCGTTGGGAGAAGACGGGTCTGCTGAAGTGGGAAGACAAGAATGGCGATGGCCGCATTCAGTACTACAACGACAAGACCAAAGACAAAACCGTGCTTGACAAAGCAGCGGCTGCTGGCTGGAAGGGCAACGAGTTGACGGTCAACCCCGACATCATCGTGCTGGCGAACCCCGAAATCGCGCTGCTCCCCAACTGGGTGATTGGCCTGGTGGCTGCGGGTGGCTTGGCTGCGGCGCTGTCGACGGCGGCCGGTTTGCTGATGGCCATTTCGTCAGCGGTTTCGCACGACCTCGTGAAAACCGTGTTCAACCCGCAAATCAGCGAAAAGAACGAGTTGCTGGCCGGCAAGATATCCATGGCGGTTGCGGTGGTCGTGGCAGGCTACCTGGGGCTTAACCCGCCAGGCTTTGCTGCGGGCACTGTGGCGCTGGCCTTTGGTATTGCGGCCAGCTCGCTGTTCCCCGCCATCATGATGGGGATCTTCAGCAAGAAGATGAACAAGGAAGGCGCCATCTCGGGCATGATTGCCGGCCTGTTCTTCACCCTGTTCTATGTGTTTGCACACAAGGGCATCTTCTTCATCAAGGGCACCGAGTACCTGGACCTGATTGGCGGCGCCAACAGCTTCTTCGGCATTACGCCGGAAGCCATCGGTGCTGTCGGCGCTGCGGTGAACTTCTTGGTGGCTTTCCTGGTGGACAAGGTGACGGCGCCTCCGCCCGCGCACATCCAGGCCATGGTGGAAGCCGTTCGCATTCCACGCGGCTCCAAACTGGTCGGCGGTGCACACTAAAGGCGTTGGCCAGCAGGTGACTGCCATGCCGCGGAGGTGACGCGGCGGCAGTCACCATCCAAGGCCCCGCCGGCTGTGCTGGCAGGGCCTTTTTTATGGATATTCACAGATGGCAGCGCTCGCACCGCAGCCGTCCGCTTTGGGAGCCCCGCATGGTTTTTGATGTCAGCGTCGCCTTGACCTGGATTCTCTATATCGCCTTGTTCCCGATTGCCTTCTTCTGGTTTCGGCGCGCTTGGCGAATTGCCTTTCGCCGGGATTTTTCGGAGGTGGCGCTCAAGGGGGGCGAGTCACCACCCAACGCTGAAAAGTATGCCCCCTATGTCATGGCCATCAATCTGCTTGCGGGCAGCGTGGCGGTGGTGGTGATCGCGGGCGTGGCTCTGGGGCAACTCGACTACAACACCTGGACCGCCATGGCGGGCAGCACCATCTGGTGCAAGTTTTTTATTGATTTCGCGATTTCGCGCCATGCGCACATGCAGCGCGGGGCAAAGCCGCAGCAGCGCGCCGGGAAGTAAGTCACTGGTAAGTGGCCGGGCCACAATGGTGGACTCCGCGCGCCTGCCGTGCGTTGCCGCCCTTGAACGGAGATTGCCGTGAGCAACACGCTGCGTTCCCAGCGCCTCGGCGCCTTGTTTGCCGCAGGCTGGCTGCTGCTGAACTTTCCGCTGCTGGGTTTGTGGGACAGCGAGATGACGGTGCTTGGGATTCCGGTGTTTCCGCTGGCGCTGTTTGTGATCTGGGGCGGCACGATTGCCATCGTCGCTTGGTGGATGGAGTCGCGCGCGGCGCTTGAAACGCCTGCAACTTCCTTGCCCGAGCCAGCGCCGCAGGCGCGGGAATGACCGCCATGCTGCCAGCGCCGCTCGTCATCGGCACCTCGCTGGCCTATCTGCTGCTGCTCGTCGGCGTCGCTTATTGGGCCGACCGCCGGGCTGCGGCGCGCCGCTCAGTCATCGCCAGGCCCTGGGTGTACGCGCTGTCGATGGCGGTGTACTGCACCGCCTGGACCTACTTTGGCAGCGTCGAGCGCGCGGCCACAGGTGGCATGTGGTTCCTGCCCATCTACCTGGGGCCCACGCTGGCCATGGTGCTGGGCTGGACGGTGCTGCGCAAGATGATTCGCATTGCCAAGACGCACCGCATCACCTCGATTGCCGACTTCATCGCCAGCCGCTATGGCAAAAGCCAGTTGCTCGCCACGCTGGTGACGCTGGTGGCCGTGGTGGGCATCGTTCCCTACATTGCACTGCAGCTCAAGGCCGTGTCCTCGGGCTATGCGCTGCTCACGTCCGGCAGTGCGGTGGCGCCGGCGCATCTGCACTGGAGCCAGGACAGCGCCTTTTACGTGGCCATCGCCCTGGCCGGTTTCGCCATCGTGTTTGGTGCGCGCCACCTCGACACCACCGAGCGCCATGAGGGCATGGTGGCGGCCATTGCCTTTGAATCGTTGGTCAAGTTGGCGGCTTTTTTGTGCGTCGGCGTGTATGTCGTTTACGGCCTGTTTGGTGGCCTGGGCGACATTTTTGCCCAGGCGCGGGCGCGGCCTGAGCTCGCGGACCTGCTGCATGCCGAGCAGGGTGGGGCGTATTCCTGGGCGCGCTGGATGGGGCTGATGGTGCTGGCCTTGTGCGCTGCGCTGGTGCTGCCGCGGCAGTTCCAGGTGATGGTGGTGGAGAACGTGCACGAAGACCATGTGCGCCGCGCGAGCTGGATGTTTCCGCTCTACCTCTTGTTGATCAATCTTTTCGTGCTGCCCATTGCGCTGGGCGGTTTGCTGTATTTCAGCAGTGGCGAGCACAACCCCGAGCACTTCGTGCTCTCGCTGCCCATGGCCGCCGGGCAGAACGCGCTGGCGCTGTTTGTCTTCATCGGCGGTCTGTCGGCCGCCACCGGCATGGTGATTGTCGAAACCGTGGCCGTTTCCACCATGGTCAGCAACGAGCTGGCGCTGCCGCTGCTGCTGCGGCTTCGATTGCTGGGCGCCGCCCACCAGCCGCGCGATTTCACGCGTTCGCTGCTGATGATCCGCCGCGCCGCCATCGTGGGCGTGCTGCTGCTGGGCTACATGTATTTTCAGCTCGCCGGGGACGCCTATGCGCTGGCGAGCATCGGCCTCATCAGCTTTGCGGCCGTGGCCCAGTTTGCCCCAGTGCTGCTCGGCGGCATGTACTGGCGCGGCGGCACGCGTGCGGGCGCTCTGGCCGGGTTGATTGTGGGTTTTGGCGTATGGGTCTACACGCTCATGCTGCCGTCGATTGCCAAATCGGGCTGGCTGGATGCCGGCTTTCTCACGGCCGGGCCGTGGGGCGTTGCCTGGCTGCGACCCGAATCGTTGTGGGGTCTGCAGGGGCTCGACAGCCTGACGCATTCGCTGTTCTGGAGTCTGCTGACCAACTGCGCGGCCTATGTGATCGTCTCGCTTTGGCGTGCTCCCTCCGGGCGCGAAGCCAGCCAGGCGCTGCTGTTTGTCGACGTGTTTAGGCGCGGCACGGCGCAAACGCCGGTGTTCTGGCGCGGGCGCGCCGACGCCGCCGAACTCAAACGTCTTTGCGAACGCTTCCTCGGCGTAGAGAAGACCCGCGAGCTATGGCGCAGCTACGCCAAGGAGGCTGGCTTGCTCGCGGACCAGGCCCTGGTGCCGGACGCACGCCTGGTGCAGTTTGTCGAAGCCCAACTGGCAGGGGCAGTGGGCAGCGCCTCGGCGCGGGTGTTGGTGGCTTCGGTGTCTGATGAAGAGGCGCTGTCGCAGGCCGACGTGTTGGCCATGCTGGAAGAGGCCTCGCAGTTGCGCAGCTACTCGCGCGCGCTGGAGACCAAGTCGCGCTCGCTGGAGCAGGCCACCAGCGAGTTGCGCAGCGCCAACGAGCAGCTCAAAAGCCTGGACCGTTTGAAAGACGATTTCATGTCGTCGGTCACACACGAGCTGCGCACACCGCTGACGTCCATACGCGCGCTGGCAGAAATTCTGCAGGGTGATGCCGAGGTGCCGCTGCCGCAGCGCCAGCGCTTTGTCGACATCATCGTGCAGGAGACCGAGCGGCTCACCCGGCTCGTCAATCAGGTGCTCGACATGGCCAAGATCGAGTCCGGGCATATTGACTGGCGGTTGGCCGACATCGACGTGCGCGCGCTGCTCGAAAAAGCCATGGCCACTACGGCGGCGCTGTTGAGTGACCGGGGAGCCGAGATGGAGCTCGATGTGCCCGAGACCCTCCCCCTGCTGCACGCGGACCCGGACCGTTTGCTCCAGGTGCTGCTGAACCTCATCTCCAATGCCGCCAAGTTCGTGCCACCGCAGGGTGGGCGCGTGCAACTGCGCGCGCGCGGCGATGGGCAAGGTTTGAGCGTGTGCGTGCAAGACAATGGTCCGGGTGTGCCTGCCGGCCACGAGCGCCTCATCTTTGACCGTTTTCATCAAGCAGGCGGGCCCACGCCGGGCGGTCAGGGCACCGGTCTGGGCCTGCCGATCAGTCAGCACATCGTGGCGCACTTTGGCGGGCGCCTGTGGCTGGAGCCGCCTGTCCCTGGCGCACTGCCCGGCGCCTGTTTCTGTTTCTGGCTGCCCTGGCAGCCCGCCCTTTCTGGAGACACTGCCCCATGACCCAAAAGAAGATTTTGATTGCCGACGACGAACCCAATATCGTGGTCTCACTCGAGTACTTGCTGCAGCGCGAGGGCTACGCGGTGAGCATTGCGCGCGATGGGCAACAGGCGCTCGACGCCATCGCCCGCGAGGTACCGGACCTGGTGCTGCTCGATGTGATGATGCCGATCAAATCGGGTTTCGAGGTGTGTGCCAGCGTGCGGGGCGACGCAGCGCTGGCGCACACGCGCATCCTCATGCTCAGCGCCAAGGGGCGCGACACCGACCTGGCCAAAGGCATGGCCCTGGGCGCCGACGACTACATGACCAAGCCCTTTGCCACGCGCGAACTGGTGGCGCGCGTCGCCGAGATGCTGGCCAAGGAACGGTCATGAGCCCTTCTGTGTTGGCCCGTCGGCCTGCCGAGTGCTTCGCGGAGACCGCACCGTGAAGCGCACGGACCCGCGCCTGCTCGCCGCCATTGCGCTGGCCGGCCTGGTGATGGCGCTGTGGCTGGTGCTGATGTCGGCCATCGTCTGGTCCACCCTCGGTGCGTCCGAGCGCGAGGCCGTAGGCGAGGTGCTGGCAGGCCGGATCGCGCTGGTGTTTGTCGGCTGGGTGCTGGGGCTGATTGCCGTGGCGGCAGTGCTGCGCGTGCTGCACCAGCGCTACGTCGGTGCGCCGCACCGTTTGCTGGAAGAAGCCCGTGTCCTGTTGGCGGCGCGCCGGCCACAACTGCTCAAACCGCGCGGCACGCGCGAGATGCAGGCGCTGGCGGTGGCCGTGAACGAGCTGGCGGCGCAGCGTGATCGCCTGCGCGCCGAAATGGACGCCCAGGTCACGCAGGCCAGCGAGCGTGTGCAGCAGGAGAAAGACCGCCTCGCGGCGCTGATGGCCGAGCTGCACCAGAGCGTGGTGGTGTGCAACCACTCCGGGCGCATCCTGCTTTACAACCAGCGCGCACGCCAGACCGTTCGGGCGCTCTCGCAGGGGCCGCAGCTGGCCGGTGGCGCTGAGCTGATCGGCATTGGCCGCTCGATTTATGCGGCGCTGGAGCGCCAGGTGCTGG
>ERZ724525.298-NODE-298-length-27318-cov-9.147709_pt1 | contig 27318 bp, 22 predicted proteins | sample MGYA00376058_ERZ724525 | MGnify/ENA primary metagenome ERZ724525 (study PRJEB28724, sample SAMN07190888) | wastewater metagenome | isolation source: influent of sewage treatment plant in Hong Hong | place: USA: Christiansburg, Virginia | collected 2016-03-01 ... | reverse complement strand
GCCGCCCGGCCTAGTGGAACCCCTGATTTTACGGTTTTGCTGCACGGCCTTGCGGCGGTAGGTCATAGCCGCTTGTGTAAGAACGTGTTTGCGATCACTACGCAGCCGCGTTGCGGCGCAATCGGGATGAGTTCGAAGCGACGGAACGCCGCTTGCACCGGGGTGCAAGCAAGAGGCAGCGCGAAGAAATCGCCCGATTTCGCCACAACCCTTCGGGCAAGTGTCTTTGCGGGTGGTTTGCGGTGTTGCGCTCACTTGCAAGGCATGAGCCTTGCAGCGTTCCCGCGCCTAGCATCCCCTCCCGCAAAGACACTTGCGCGGCGCCGAGGCGATCGCAAACACGTTCTAAGGCAGCTATGACCGCCTGATTCAGGCCGCTGCGTTGTCGCGTGCAAAGCCCAGTACACGGTCTTTGAAGACGTAAACCACCCAGCCTAGCGTGACCAGAATCTGCAGGCTCAGAGACACCCACGGCACATAGCGCACCCATGCGCCGACTTGCTCTGCCGCATTGGTCGAGCCAAACCACATGGCGACCACGGGTTGCACAATCAAGGCACCTGTAGAGCCGCCCACGCCATAGGCCAGCAGCGGCGCGGCGAAGTTGAGGATCAGCCAGGCAATCACAAACGCGGCCATGGGCGATTTGAGCTTGCCCGCCAGCAGGGCAAAACCCGTCAGCAGCAGGCAGTCGCGCAGCAAATGCAGGCACAGATAGAGGTTGAGGCTGTTGAGCTGGCCGCGGATGGCAGTCTCGAAGCTATGCGGGGCGAACAGCAGCAGCAAGGCCATGGCAAAGGCCAGCAGCAGGCTGACGGGCCACAGCGGCAGCGCCTCAAGTGCCTCGCGCCAGCGCTGGCGGCTGGCCGACCATTGGACCTGTCTCCATGCTCGCAGGTGCTGGTCCATGTGCTGAAGTGCGACATAGGCGGTGCCTGCCAGCGCAATCAAGGCGGTACTGCTGAAAAAAGCGGCAATGCCCATGTGCAGAGAGCCTGCGGAGAAAAAGCCCGTCAGTGCCAGACCCAGCGGCCAGGCCCAAGGCAGGGTGCGTACATCCAGCCGCGTGCACAGCTGGCGCCACAGGCCCAGCAGGCCCAGGCCCAGAACCAGAGCGCCAGACAGATAGGCCAGGCCCAGCCCGCCGACATCCATGCCCCACCACAGCACGGGATTGCTGCTGTTATCCACCACGCTTTTGTAAACATGGCTGATGAAGGGGCCGGGTATGAAAAACAGGAGCAGCAAAGGCAGTATGGCAGCGCGTCTACGGTTGACGGGGCGGTCTTGCTGGCCCCAGCTCATCAGCACCGAGTTCATGGCCCAGGTCTGCAGGCCCAGCCCCCAGAGCACGGCCAGGCCAATGGTGTGGTGAATCTGTATGGGCTCCATCACCCACACGGTGGCAATGGCTGCCGAGGCAATCGCAAACCACAGCACATACAGCCATGCGGGCATGGCCGCGCCCAGCAGCTTGCCCCATGCCATCTGCCAGGGCGACAGGGCAGACAGGCGCTGCCAGTCCCAGGTGTTCTGGCTGGCTTCTTCGGCCAGACTGCGCCCGGCCAGCACGCTGCCGTAGACGATGGCGGCCACCCACACCCCGGCAATGGCCGTCATGCTGAGTGAGCCCGGCAAATCCTTGGGGGAAGACAGGGCCAGCGGCATGGCCAGTATCAGCAGGCTCAGGCCCAGACTCCATGCCAGCAGCGAGGGGCGCCAGTTCAGCCAGAGCTGGCGCTGAAATTCGGGGTTGCGCGCGGCGCTCATGCTTGCTCCTTGTTCTCGGTATCACGGGCCTGCGCCGTGCGGGCATAACGGTCTTGCAGCCGCTCACGCACAGGGGCCAGCGATGCGACGGGAATGCCGGCCTGCACCAGCTGGCTCAGCCATTCGGCCCGGGCTGGCGCTGAGGCGGGCAGCCACAGCTGAATGGGGCGGCTGCCGGTGATGTCAAAGTCCTGCACCGTGGTGCTCAGCAGGGCCTGGCGCAGGCGGGCTTCAAAGCCCTCGGTCTGCGGCATGGCCACTTCCAGCGCGTAAAGCTGTGGCTGAGTGTTGGCGGCGGCCTGATGGCTCTGCTGGCTTTGGCTGACGCCGCCTGCGCTTTGCAGCGCCTCATGGCTTTCAATGCGGCCGTTGCGAATGCTCAGAATGTGGGTGCAGTACTCGTCCAGCTCGCTCAGGATGTGGCTGGAGACGATCAGCGTCATGCCCTGCGCCTGCAACTGGCGAAACAGCTGTGACAGGCTGCTGCGCGCATCCGGGTCCAGCCCGCTGGCGGGTTCATCCAGTAGCAGCACGCTGGGCTGGTGAACAATCGCCTGCCCAATCGCTACCCGCTGGCGCTGGCCGCGAGACAGCTCGGTAGGGTGGCGGTGCAGCAGCTCCGTCAGCCCTAATTGCGTGGCGACCTGCTGCACGCGGGCGGGCACGCCACTCGGCTCTACGCCCATGGACAGCGCCGAGTACTGCAGGCAGCGCATGACGCTCAGGCGGTCGTACAGACCATAAAAATCAGAGAGATAGCCGAGGTGGCGGTGCACCTCGCGCGGTTGCTCTTCGACGGACAAGTTTTTGACGCGGATATGGCCGGACAGCGGTTGATCCAGCCCGGCAATGCAGCGCATCAGCGTGGATTTGCCCGCGCCGTTGGGCCCCACCAGCGCGGTGACGCTGCCTGCGCCAATCGAGACGCGCACGCCATCGAGTGCGCGGTGGCCGGGGTATTCGAACACCAGTTGTGAAACTTCAATCAAGTCTGCGCTCCTTGCTTTGTGAGCAATATAGCGGAGGCGGCTGTCAGGGCTGCATCGTGTGCACTCTTAAAACGAGAGCGGCTAGCGCTTTATACATATTGGTTCTTGGCATAAAGCATGTTTGAAAGCATTCAGTGCAGGCGCTAGCCGCTCTCATTTATGAAGCAAAGACCCGGCCCGCAACTACCTATGAATTGCTGGCGCGCATTTGCATGGAGAATCGCAGCATCGCGCGGCGGCCGGGCAGTGACCGGAAGATCGTCGACACATCAGCGCCGCTGCCCCGTGGCAGCGCACAAGCAGCATTGGGAATCACATGATTGACATCACCATCGAGAATTTTGAAGCCGAAGTCATTGCCGCCTCCATGGCCGTGCCGGTGCTGGTGGACTTCTGGGCGCCCTGGTGCGGCCCCTGCAAGACGCTGGGCCCGATTCTGGAAAAGCTGGAAATCGCCTACGAAGGCCGCTTCAAGCTGGCCAAGATCGACTCTGATCAAGAGCAGCAACTGGCCAGCATGTTTGGCATTCGCTCCATTCCCACCTGCGTGCTGATGATTGAAGGCAAGCCCGTGGACGGTTTCACAGGGGCTCAGACCGAAGGCAAGCTGCGCGAATTCCTCGACAAGCACCTGCCTGCTGGCGACGAGATGGCGGCTGAATCTGAAGTCGACGAAGCGCAAGCCCTGCTGGCGGCTGGCGACACCCAGGCCGCACTGCAAAAAATGGCTGATGCACTGGCGGCCGACCCCGCCAACGACGACGCCCGCTTTGACTATGTGCGCCTGCTGATCGCCACCGGCGGCTTTGAAGAAGCCCGCGCCCTGCTGGCCGAGCCCATCAAACGCATCCCCCAGCCGCTGCGTTTTGAAGCACTGAACCAGTGGCTCAAAGCGCTGGAGTTTGCCACCGAAGGCGACAACGCCGATGTGGCCAAATACGATCCGCTGATCGCTGCCAACAAGCGCGACTTTGACGCCCGCTTTGGCCGCGCCCGCGCCCTGCTGGCCCATAACCAGTGGACCATGGCCATGGATGAGCTGCTGGAAATCATCATGCGTGACAAGGGCTGGAACGATCAGGCCGCGCGCAAACTCATCGTCGCAGTGCTGGAGCTGCTCACCCCGCCCAAGCCCCAAAAGCAAGACGCCGTGCCCGGCCAGGCCGCTGGCGGCATCGAGCTGCTGGGCAAAAGCAGTGCCGAGCTGGATGAGGCGACCGCCATGGTCAACAGCTACCGCCGTCGTTTGAGCATGGCGTTGAATTAAGGCTCCCCCTGAGGCGCTTTGCGCCTTCCCCCTCTCTTGCTGCGCGGGAGGGGGACGACAGCCTCGCTGCGCGGCGGCGCTTGCTTGCTGTCCCTTGTCGGGTGAGTGACGGTTTTTAGCCTTAGGGGCGGTATGAATCAGATTTTTGCGACGGCCTTTCAGGGCCTGTTTTTGTATCTGGGGCTGGCGCTACTGGTTGCCGTGCTGCTGGGCGTGCTGCGCTCGCGGCGCTTCAAGGGCTGGCGTGGTGAGCGGGCGGTGCAAAACACCATTCGCAAGCATCTCAATCCGCTGGTCTATGTGGATTTGCACAACGTCACCTTGCCCACAGCCGATGGCAGCACGCAGATTGACCACCTGATTTTTTCGCCCTACGGCCTGTTTGTGCTGGAGACCAAGAACTATCAGGGCTGGATTTTTGGCAGCGAGCGCCAGTCGCAGTGGACGCAGCAAATCTTTAAAAAGCGCAGCCGTTTTCAGAACCCACTGCGGCAGAACTACAAGCACACCAAGGCGATTCAGGAGTTGCTGGGCCTTGCGCCTGAACATGTGCACTCGGTGATTGCCTTTGTGGGTGATTGCGAGTTCAAGACCGAGATGCCGCCCCAAGTCACGCGTGGCGATGGCTTTGTCAGCCATATCCAGAGCTTTACGCAGACGGTATGGAGCCCTGAGCAAATGCAGGAGCTGCTGGACAAGCTAGAAGCCGTGCGTCTGCAACCCGGTCGCGCTACGGATAAGCAGCATGTGGCGCATGTGAAGGAGTTGCAGGCCGCCAAGTCGCAACCCAAGCCAAAGATTCCGAGCAAGACGCCTGCACGGCCCAAGCCTGAGCCTGTGGCAGAGCCCGTAAAGCCACCGCCGCCCGATGTGGTCGATATTTTGCTGGAGCCGGTGGCTGCGGCGATGGTCGAGTTGCCGGTAGATGTGCCGCCCGAGCGAGCCGCTCCCGTCCCCGACCGGACTCCTGCCACAGTCAATCGCATGAATGAGGTGCGCGAATGCCCGCAGTGCACATGGCCGCTGCGCAAGCTGGTAATGCAGCGGGGGCCACTGGCTGGTCAGGGCGTCTGGCGCTGCACCAATACGGCAGCGTGCAGCTTTGTGCAAGAGGAAACTTCACAAAGCTGATTTGTCAGAGTCCGCGCTTGCCATGCATGATGGGCTTTCTTGAACAGAAAGCATGTGATGGACCCTCATCTGTATCAGGCCTCCCAGCCACTGGTGCCAGACCAAGAGCGCGTGGCGCAGCTCTATCAACTGGCGGTGTCGCCCCGCGACCCGCAAACCATGGAAGCGCGTGTGCGCACCGGACTGCTGCTGGTGGCTGCCCTGCTGCTGGGCTGTGGTCTGATTTTTTGGATTGCGGCCAACTGGCAGGAGCAGTCCCGCCTGTTCAAACTAAGCCTGATTGAAGCGGCGCTGGCGTCAGCCGTGCTGGCCGCCTGCCTGTGGCCGCGCATGCGGGTGGCGGCACTGTTCTGTGCCACGCTGGTGCTGGGCGGCTTGCTGGCGTTTGTGGGGCAGACCTATCAGACCGGGGCCGATGCCTGGCAGCTGTTTGCCGTGTGGGCCGCGCTGTCGCTGATCTGGGTGGGCATGTTGCGTAGCGACTGGCTGTGGCTGCTGTGGGTGCTGATTGTGGCACTGGGCATTGTCATGTGGACGGGGCGGCTGGACTGGTGGGATGTGCTGTTTCTCGGCAATGGCTCGCAACTGAGTAGCTGGCTGAACATCGGCCTGTGGCTGGCGCTGCTTTGTGTGCCCACCCTGGTGTCGCTGCTGCCCTGGTTGCGTGTGCAGGGCGGCATGGGCTGGTGGTCGCACCGTGCGGCGCTGGCCTGTGCGCTGGCGGTGTGGAGCAGCATGTTTATGTTGCAGATTTTTGATTTTGAGGCGCGTGGCACGAGGGCTGTACTGGTCTGCCCGCTGGCACTGGTGGCCGCCAGTCTGGTGCTGTCGCTGAAAGGGCGTTTTCAGGACTATGTCTCGCTTTGCCTGGCCACGCTGGCCGTCAATGTGCTGCTGCTGTCGGCAGCGGCCCGGGTTCTGATACGCGCGGATATTGAGGGGCTGCTGATTTTTGCCCTGGTAGGGCTGGCCTGTCTGGGCGGCTCGGTGCGCTGGCTGGTGAGCGTGCAGCAGCGCATGCGGGAGGAGCAGGTATGAAGTATTTTTCATCACAGCCCCACTGGTGGCCTGCCGCGCAGCAGCAAGGACTGGTACAGGGCGATGCTGCGCCCGTTGATGTCCATGAACCCTCGGTGCTGGTCATTGTCATGGCCATGCTGGGCGTACTGGTCTGTATGGTTCCACTGCTCGCCTTTGCGTTTTTGGGCTTGGGCGAAGAGGTATTTTTAGGTGCTGGCGGCATGGTGCTGGGCCTGCTGGCCTTGGCCGGTGGCGGTGCCTTGCTGCGCAGCGGGCCGCAGGCTTTTGCAGGCTGCGCAGGTCTGGTGCTGTGGTTGTTAGGCGAGGCGCTGGTGCTGATCAATCTGGGTGTCGATTACCTGGATTCTCGCCCCCACCTGTTGATGGCTTGTGTGTTGTTGGCGGCCCTGAAGATGCTGGGGGCCTGGCTGTCTCCGGCGCGCTGGATTCAGGCCATCATGGGTGTGGCCTGGGCGGTCGCTGCCTTGGTTTTCTTTATGGTGCTGCAAAGCTGGTTGCCGTGGCTGTTGCCGCTGCAGCTCGATAGTCTGCTGCTGGTGGCCCTGTGGTGGCTGTGGCTGCGGGCCGAGCCCGCCCGACTGGCCCGGCCTCGGCAAGGGTTGGCGCAGACTCGCTGGGCGGTGTTTGCCGATGCCGCAATCGTCGGGGTGCTGCTGCTCATCGCCAAGGGCAGCTACGGCAATGACTGGCTGGATGTGCAGGGGCAGATGCGCTGGAGCCAAGGCTGGGAAGAAGGCTGGAGCTGGGCTTTTGTTGCCGCGCGCTGGCTGTCTGCTGCAGAGGTGCTGCTGGCTACGGCGCTGCTGGTCCGCACCTGGCGCGGCCGGGGCTTGCTGCATGCCCGTATGCCGGCATTGCTGATGCTGGTGGGGGCTTTGCTGGCTGTGTGCGCATGGTTTCGCGTGGATCTGGGAGCCATTGCCCTGATTGCCGCTGCCGCCCTGCTGGCTGGGCGCTGGCGTATTGCTTTGCTGTGCGCGCTGCTGGGCCTGGTGATGCTGAGTCAGTTTTATTACGAGTCGTACTGGCCGCTGGCCATCAAAGGTGTTGGCGTGGCCGTACTGGGTGCCGTGCTTCTGGCAGGCCTGTGGGTGCTGCGCCAGCGCACTGCCCCAGATGCGGTACCGCAAGCCGCACAGCCACAAACGCGCAGCAACAAGGTGCAATTGGCCTGGATGCTGGTGGGCGCGGTGCTGGTGTTTGGCGCGGTCAACTGGGATGTGCGCGGCAAAGAGCAAGTCATTGCCCACGGTCAGCGCATTCTGGTGCCGCTGATACCTGTGGACCCGCGGTCGCTGATGCAGGGCGACTATATGGCGCTGCGCTTTGATCTGCCGCCTGCCGTCAGAGAAGGGCTGGAAAATATCATCGGCCCTAAAGCCTATGTGCGTGCCGCCGTCGATGGGCAAGGCATCGCCAAGGTGCAGGCGCTGGTGACTGACCGCAAGCAGGCTGGCGTGGGCGAGGTGATCTTGCCGCTCAAGCGGCTCAAAGGGCAGTGGGTGCTGGTGACCGATGCCTACTTCTTCCCCGAAGGGCAGGGCACGCATTTTGAAAGCGGCAAATACGGCGACTTTCGCGTGCTGCCTGACGGTCGCGCTCTGCTGGTAGGGTTGGCCGATGCCGAGGGCAAGCCCATAGAGCCTTTGCCCGGTGGCCCCATCTGGAGCCCGAAATCCGGGGCGGATGCAACCAGCCCCACCGAGCGCGCCGCTGAAGAGCAGATCGAGGCTGCCGTAGAGTCTGCGGAGGGTGCGAAGGAGCCGCGCCCATAGCTACCCTCCACATTGCGCCACCCCTGTTTGGCCTAGGTATATCCCGGCAGAAATTGGCCGGGGGCCAACAGGGTATGCCACCAATAATCAAAAAGCCTCTTACGAGGCTTTTTTCATAACGATAAGGAGACAAAGCAATGAACCGACTGGCAGGCAAGACCGCCATCATTACCGGCGGCGCACGCGGCATGGGCGCGGCCACTTGCAAATTGTTTGTAGAGCAGGGCGCCAAAGTGGCGATTGCCGACATGCTGGAGGCCGAAGGCCGGGCACTGGCTGCCGAGCTGGGTGACGCGGCTTGTTTTTACCCTCATGACGTGACCAGCGAAGAATCCTGGGCCGCGCTGGTGCGCAATGTGGAAAAAGACCTGGGTGCGGTGGATGTGCTGGTCAATAACGCAGGCGTATTGCTGTTCAAGACCTTGCTTGACACCTCGCTGGCAGACTACGAGCGCGTCCTCAAGGTCAATCTGGTGGGGGAGTTTCTGGGCATCAAGGCCGTGGCACCGGGCATGGTCGAGCGCGGGCGCGGCTCCATCATCAACCTGTCTTCTGTCGATGGCATGAAGGGCGCGAACGGGCTGGCGGCCTATGCATCGAGCAAATGGGGCGTGCGCGGGCTGACCAAGGTGGCAGCCATGGAGCTGGGTCACCGCGGCGTGCGCGTGAATTCCGTGCACCCGGGCGGTGTCGATACCGCCATGGGCAACCCCGGCCAGCGCTCGCGCGAGCAGGTCAACCAAGGCTTTACCAACATTGCGCTGCAGCGCGTGGGTGAGCCGTCAGAAGTCGCGGCTGCCACGCTGTTTCTGGCCAGCGACGAGTCCTCTTATATGGTGGGCGCAGAAATCGTGGTGGATGGCGGTATGACTGCAGGTCATTACTATGTGGGAATGCCCGGAGCGCCGGGGATGTAGGACTCCTGAAAAATGAGCTGCTAGCGCTTATCCTGTAAGCGTTAGTAGTACTTTTATCCCTTAATTCCTTCCTTCCTGCCATGCATGCCACATCCCATTTCAGAGGCTTTTTCCGTCCGGCGCTGGGCGCACTGTGCATGCTGTGGGGGCTGGCAGGCTGCGCGGCTGAAGGGAGTCAGCCCACAGGCATGAGCGAAGCCGAAGCCATGGCCGCAGAGCCCGCGCCGCTGCTCAATACCTACTGGAAGCTGGTGCAGATGGGCGATGGCTCGCATGTCAGCGCCTATGACAACCAGCCCGAGCCGCATATCGTGCTGGAGACAGGCACCGGCCGCTTTCACGGCGCGGGTGGCTGCAACCGGCTGCGGGGCAGCTATAGCCTTGATGGGCGCTGGCTGCGCCTGTCTGCGGTGACGACGACCCGCATGGCCTGTGTGCAGGGGCGGCTCAGGGAGCAGGCGTTTCTCAGCACGCTGGCGCAGGTCAGCAGCTTTGCGGTGCAGGGCCAGAAGCTGGCGCTGACCGATGCCGATGGTCAGGTGCTGCTGCGCTTTGAGGCGGTGTATTTACGCTGAAAGCGTCAGTGCGCAAGGGATGACGCTTCGCGCCCGGGTGCGCTGCTCAGCGAGCGAATCGGTATGCCCATGTCCTGCGGAATCTCGCCCGACAGCTGCAGCGCCAGGTAGCGGGTGCAGCACACGCGCAAAAAAGAGCTGAAGTTGTCCACCGCGCCGCGCTCGGCAATCAGCTCGTCATAGAGCTTGGTGCAGAGTTGCGGAACGCTGAAGCCATCGCGGGCGGCGATTTCTTCCAGTACCTGCCAGAACAGGTTTTCCAGCCGGATGCTGGTTGCCACCCCATGCAGACGGATGGAGCGTGCCCGGTGGCTCCAGAGTTGTGGGTCGGCGCTGATAAAGACCTGGCACATGGCGCTGCTCTCCAAAACAAAACCGGGCCATGGTGTGGCCCAGTTTGCGTGGAGTCAAGAGGCAGACTCTTTAATTGATAGCTTCAAACGCTTTTTGAATAAGCGCTGGAGGCTTATTTCAATGCGAAATCTTGGTGCCCAGCAGCGCCAGGAACTGGGCAATCCACGCGGGGTGCGCAGGCCAGGCGGGTGCGCTGACCAGATTGCCTTCGGTATGGGCCTGATCGACAGGGATGTCGGCATAGGTGCCGCCAGCCAGCTCCACTTCAGCGCGGCAGGCGGGGTAGGCGGAGCAGGTTCGTCCCTTGAGCACGCCAGCGCCAGCCAGCAGCTGCGCACCGTGGCAGACGGCGGCTACGGGCTTGTTGGTGTCAAAAAAGTGGCGCACGGCGGCGCGCACGCTTTCATAACCACGCAGATACTCGGGGCCACGGCCGCCGGGGATGACCAGCGCGTCGTAGTCGGCCACTTTCACGTCGGCAAACGTGGCGTTGAGCGTGAAGTTGTGGCCGGGCTTTTCGCTATAGGTCTGAGCGCCTTCAAAGTCGTGAATGGCGGTCTTGATCTGGTCGCCAGCCTTTTTATCGGGGCAGACGGCGTGCACGGTGTGGCCCACCGCCAGCAGTGCCTGAAACGGCACCATGGTCTCGTAATCCTCGCAGTAGTCGCCGCAAATCATCAAAATCTTCTTGCCTGCCATGGTCTGTCTCCTTTGTAGGTGGTCAAACCATTGTGGGCAGGCAAGCGGCGCAGCGGGTGTTAATGGGCTACTACATTGCTGTTCATGGGGCCGGGGATGGGGTAATGCATCCCATAGTCCGACGAGCGCTGATACAGCTTGAGCCCAAAGTGCGGCAGCATGGCGATCAGGTGGTCGAAGATTTCGCCCTGAATCGCTTCGTACTCCACCCAGATGGTGGTGTTGGTATAGCAGTACAGCTGCAGCGGCACGCCCTGTGGCGATGGCTCCAGCGTGCGGGCCAGCAAAAACATGCCCGTCCCCTGGTGAATGCGCGGGTGGGCCAGCAGATAGGCGTAGGCATAGGCCTTGAAGGCGGCCAGATTGCTGACCTGATCGGGCGCGATGAGGTGGCCGCTCTGGGCGGTAATGCTGCCGGGCTGTACATCGTCCACGGCCCGCAAGCCGGTTTTTTCATTCCAGTAATCGTGCAGCAGCGCAATGTCGGAAAGCGCATGCCGCTCATCTTTGGATAGCATATGAATGCTGTGGGCATCGATGGATAGCGAGCGCTGAATGCGGCGGCCTCCGGCCTCGAACATGCCGCGCCAGTTCTTGAAGCTGTCGCTCATCAGCCGCCAGGTGGGGATGGTGGTGATGGTCTTGTCAAAGTTCTGCACCTTGACGGTGTTGAGCGCGATGTCGATCACAAAGCCGTCGGCTCCGACCTGAGGCATTTCTATCCAGTCGCCCACGCGCAGCATGTCGTTGCTGCCCAGCTGCACGCCAGCGACAAAGGACAGGATGGTGTCCTTGAACACAAGCATCAGCACGGCCGACATGGCACCCAGCCCCGACAGCAGCAGCAGGGGCGAGCGGTTGAGCAGCGTGGCCACGATGAGTACGACCGCAAAGCTGCAGATCAGCAGCTTGCCCAGTTGCACATAGCTTTTGATGGAGTGGGTCTGCGCAGCGGCCTTGCGCTCTTCGTCGCGTTCGTGCGCCTCGTTCATGGCGTTGAGCAGGTCGCACAGCGCACGTCCCAGGTGGTAGACCGTGAAGGCAATCGCCACATTGGTGATCAGCGTGGTCCAGCGCGGCTCCAGATACGGCACGCCCATCACGCCAAACTGCACGATCAGCGACGGCACGGCCTTGGCAATGCGGCGCAGCACTTTGTCGTGCATGAGGACTTGCGACCAGCCGGTCTTGAGCGTATCGCGCATGTGCCGAAAAACCTTGAGCACCAGCCAGCGGGTCAGCCAGCCGGCCAGCATGGCCGCAAAGGCCAGCGCGCACAGGGCCGCCAGCGTTTGCATGGAAGGGTTCCACTCAGAAGCAAAAGACCATAGGGAAAGCAACAACAGCTCCTCAGAAAGCAAATTCATTGGGGGGAAGGGGTGCCAAGCCGATACGGTCTGACAGACTCTGGCAGAGGGCCGGCGATGGCGGGGCAGAAAGGGTGAGACTGCTGGCAGGTGCCAAAGTTCAGCCCAAAGCTTACGCACAGCGGCATTTCCCAGTGTTGCGCGTGGGAAGCCAGGGCTGGAAGGCGCAGCGCACTTTGCGGTCATGCTGGCCGAAACTGGCGCAAGTGAGCGGGCAGCCTAAAATCCCTGCTGATTTCAGATTACTACCTTGCCGTGACCCAAGGGGGCTGGCGGCCACTGCACTGCACCATGCAAGAAAAATTCAACCACATCGACGTCGAGCGCGCCGCGCAAGATCATTGGCAAGCCAAGGACGCCTACCGCGTTACCGAAGACAGCAGCAAGCCCAAGTACTACGCCTGCTCCATGCTGCCTTACCCCAGCGGCAAGCTGCACATGGGCCATGTGCGCAACTACACCATCAACGACATGCTCACGCGCCAGCTGCGCATGAAGGGCTTCAACGTCCTCATGCCCATGGGCTGGGATGCTTTTGGTCTACCCGCTGAAAACGCAGCCCTGAAGAACAAGGTGCCGCCTGCGAAGTGGACGTACGAGAACATCGCGTACATGAAAAAGCAGATGCAGGCCATGGGCCTGGCCATCGACTGGTCGCGTGAAATCGCCACCTGCGACCCCGATTACTACAAGTGGAACCAGTGGCTGTTCCTCAAGATGCTGGACAAGGGCATTGCCTACCGTAAGACCCAGGTTGTGAACTGGGACCCGGTGGACCAGACCGTGCTGGCCAACGAGCAGGTGATTGACGGCCGCGGCTGGCGCACTGGTGCGCTGGTGGAAAAGCGCGAGATTCCCGGTTACTACCTGGCTATCACGCAGTACGCGCAAGAGCTGCTCGACCATGTGCAAATGGGCAACGAGAAGGCCACGCTGACCGGCTGGCCCGACAAGGTGCGCCTGATGCAGGAAAACTGGATCGGCAAGTCGGCGGGCGTGCGCTTTGCGTTCACCCACGACATCAAGGGTGCCGACGGCCAACTGATCCAAGACGGCAAGATGTACGTCTTCACCACCCGTGCCGACACCGTCATGGGCGTGACTTTCTGCGCCGTGGCACCAGAGCATCCGCTGGCCACGCACGCCGCTGCAGACAAGCCCGAGCTGGCTGCCTTTATTGAAGAATGCAAAAAGGGCGGCACGACGGAAGCGGAACTGGCCGTTCGTGAAAAAGAAGGCAAGCCCACCGGCCTGTTCGTCACCCATCCCATCACCGGCGCACAAGTCGAGGTGTGGATTGGCAATTACGTGCTAATGAGCTATGGCGACGGCGCCGTGATGGGCGTGCCTGCCCATGACGAACGCGACTTCCTGTTTGCCAACAAATACAACTTGCCCATCAAGCAAGTAGTGACGGTTGAAGGCCAGGCCGCTTACGACGACAAGCAGTGGAGCGACTGGTACGGCGACAAGGAACGCGGCGTATTGATCAACTCTGGCGAGCTGAACGGCCTGAACCACAAGGATGCCGTGCAAGCCGTGGCCAAGATTGTGGGCGACAAGGGTCTGGGCGAACTCAAGACCACCTGGCGTCTGCGCGACTGGGGTGTGAGCCGCCAGCGCTACTGGGGCACGCCTATCCCCATCATTCACTGCGAAGACTGCGGTGCCCAGCCTGTGCCTGAGAAGGACCTGCCCGTGGTGCTGCCACAGGATTTGGTGCCCGATGGCTCAGGTAACCCGCTGATCAAGAGCGAAGCGTTCCACGCCGGTGTGGTCTGCCCTTGCTGCGGCAAGCCAGCCCGCCGTGAAACCGACACCATGGACACCTTTGTGGACAGCTCGTGGTACTTCATGCGCTATTGCGATGCGAAGAACAGCGAGCAGATGGTGGGCGCAGGCGCTGATTACTGGATGCGCGATCAGAATTTGGCGACCGGTGGCAGCGGCATGGACCAGTACATCGGTGGTGTGGAACACGCCATCCTGCACTTGCTGTACGCCCGCTTCTGGACCAAGGTCATGCGCGATCTGGGCCTGCTCAAGATCGACGAGCCCTTCACCAAGCTGCTGACGCAGGGCATGGTGCTGCGCGGTGCGTACTCGCAAAAACTGCCAAGCGGTGCCAAGGAGTACTACTGGGAAAAGGACGTGGACGTCGCGACTTGCACGCTCAAGGCCGATGGCTCCAAGCTCGACTACGAGATGACGACCATGTCCAAGTCCAAGAACAATGGCGTGGACCCTCAGGACCTGATCGAAAAGTATGGTGCCGACACCGCGCGCCTGTACACCATGTTCACCTCGCCCCCCGAGCTGACACTGGAGTGGAACGAGTCCGCCGTGGAAGGCAGCTATCGCTTCCTGCGCCGTGTCTACAACTTCGGCACTAAGCTGGTGGGCATGGACATGGCTTCTGCCGTGGCAGGCGTTGCCGGTGCCCAGTCGCTGGACGATGTGGAGTTCAGCAAGGCCGCCAAGGCTCTGCGTCTGGAAATCCATAACGTGCTCAAGCAGGTCGAGTACGACTACTCGCGCATGCAGTACAACACCGTGGTCTCTGGCGCGATGAAGATGATCAACGCCCTGGAAGACTTCAAGGCGCTGGATGACGCAGGTGCCAAGGTTGCGCTGATTGAAGGCTTCGGGATTCTGCTGCGCGTGCTGTACCCCGCAACGCCTCACGTCGCACATGTGTTGTGGAGTGAGCTGGGCTACGCCAGCCACATGGGTGATCTGCTGGATGCTGCATGGCCTCAGGTGGACCCCAAGGCACTGGTGCAGGACGAGATTACGCTGGTGCTGCAGGTCAATGGCAAGCTGCGTGGCTCCATTTTGGTGGCTGCAGGTGCCGACAAGGCCACCATCGAAGCTGCGGCTCTGGCCCATGAGGAGTACCAGAAGTTCGCCGAAGGCAAGACACCCAAGAAAATCATTGTGGTGCCCGGTCGTCTCGTGAACGTGGTGATCTAATCACTCCCTGAGGCGCTGGCGCGCCTGCCACCTCTGTCTTTGAGAGGTGGTGCTAGGTGCAGCGCCACCCGCCATGATCCTGAGGCTTCTGATAGAAGCCTCAGGATTTTGTTGATTAAAGGACAGTTGATGCAAAAACGTACGCTGCTGGCCGCCATGGCCTTGACGCCTTTGCTGGGAGCCTGCGGATTCCGTTTGCGCGGTGCGCCGAACTTTGTGTTCCGCTCCATCTATGTGCAGGCTGGGCGCGGTTCGCCCGTAGGCACTTTGTTGCGTCGAAATCTGGAGTCCTCCAGCGATAAGCTCACCGTGGTCAAAGACCCGGCTTCACCCGATACGGCCGAGGTGATCTGCCAGGTCGTCAGCGAGCAGGCCCAGCGCATCATCATCGGCTCCAACGTCGCCGGTCAGGTGCGTGAAATCGAGCTGCGACTGATCGTGCGCTTTTCTCTGCGCACCCCCGGTGGCGATGCCGTGATCGAGCCGACCGAGATTCGTCAGATTCGCAACGTGACCTATAACGAAACCAATGCCTTGTCCAAGGCGACAGAAGAAGAAATGCTGAACAAGGACATGCGTAATGACATCGTTCAGCAAATCATTCGTCGTCTGGCGGCCGTGAAAACATTAACCCCCTGAGGCGCTTTGCGCCTTCCCCCTGAAAGGGGGACGACAGCCTCGCTGCGGGGCGGCCCTTGCTTGCTGTCTCTTGCATGAGTCAGGCGTGCAAGCAAGAATGTTAATTTTGATAGCTGCTGGCGCTTGATTGATGGGCGCTACAGCGCATTTTTCAATAGAAATATATTCTCATGCAGCTTGCGCTGAACCAGCTTTCCTCTCATCTGGCCAAGGGCTTGCGCTCGCTCTATGTGCTGCATGGGGACGAACCGCTGCAGCTGCAGGAAGCGGCGGACGCCATTCGCGCCACGGCGCGTGCGCAGGGCTATACCGAGCGCAGCAGCTACACCGTGATGGGCGCGCACTTTGACTGGAGTGCGGTGCTGGCGGCGGGGGGCTCTCTATCTCTGTTTGCCGACAAGCAGATTCTGGAAGTCCGCATCCCCAGCGGCAAACCGGGTAAAGAGGGGGGCGCTGCGCTGCAGCAACTGGCCAGCAGTGCGCAGGGTAATGACAGCACATTGACGCTGATCAGCCTGCCGCGACTGGATAAGGCTACGCGCACGGGCGCATGGTTCTCGGCGTTGGATGCACAGGGCGTCACCATTCAGGTTGAGCCCATAGAGCGCGGCGCGCTGCCGCACTGGATTGCCCAGCGGCTGGCGCTGCAAAACCAACGCGTGGCTGCAGGCGAGGAAGGTCAGCGCACGCTGCAATTCTTTGCTGACCGAGTGGAAGGTAACTTGCTGGCTGCGCATCAGGAAATTCAGAAGCTGGCGCTGCTGCACCCCGAGGGTGAGCTGAGCTTCGAGCAGGTCGAGCAGGCCGTGCTCAACGTGGCGCGTTATGACGTGTTCAAGCTGTCAGAAGCCGTGCTCTCCGGTCAGGTCGCGCGTACCATGCGCATGCTCGATGGCCTGCAGGCTGAGGGTGAGGCCGAAGTGCTGGTGCACTGGGCACTGGCCGAAGATATTCGCAATATCAAACGGGTGAAAGACGCCATGGCAGGCGGTAAGCCCCTGCCCATGGCACTGCGCGAAAACCGCATCTGGGGACCCAAGGAGCGGCTGATGGAGCGGCTGCTGCCGCGCGTCAGCGATGCGCGTGCGGCCCAGCTGTTGCAATCGGCCCATGCGGTGGACGGCATTGTCAAAGGTCTGCCCAGCGAAGGCTGGCCGCGCGACAGCTGGCAGGCCTTGCGCCAGTTGGCCATGCAGTTGGCGCAGGCCGGGCGCTGATCTTCAGGCGTTGAGCTGACCCTGTGCCTTGTCAGCCCACATCTGCAGATTGTCCAGCAGGCCTTTCTGGCTGAAAGAGCAGCTTTCTTCGGTAAACAGCGCGCTGGATTCAAGCCGGTCCAGCAAATTGAACAAGACTTCGCTATAGCGCGGTGGCAGCGTCTGCAGCAGGGCCGTGGCGGCGCGCGTCTGCTGGCTGAGGGCGGCTGCTGAGATTTGCGCTTGCGCCAGTTGCTCAAAGCCGCTGCGCAGTTGCTGGAGCTGGCGTGTGGCTTCTAGAAGCGTGGGCGAGGTGGTGGCGGTCATGGGGCTCCTTGCAATTTTGCTGCCCAGTGTAGGTGGCGGTTGCGAGATAAATACGCTCTTGCATGGGCTTGTCTGCGCAAAGCCCGCAACTCGGCGAAAATCACCGTATGAACGCGCTCAACACCGTCGAATACATGCACCACCTTGGCGTACAGGCAAAAGCTGCCTCCGCGCTTATGGCTAGTGCGTCTGCAGCTACTAAAAACAAAGCACTCAAGGCGCTTGCCCGCCTGCTGCGCGCGCATGTCGAGCCGCTGCAGATCGACAACGCCAAGGATCTTGAGCGTGCTGTGGCCAATGGCCTGGCCGCTCCCATGGTCGATAGACTGCGCCTGACCCCCAAGGTTCTGGAGACCTGCGCCGAAGGCTGCGAGCAGCTGGCAGCCATGCCCGATGCGATTGGCGAGATCAGCGGCCTCAAGCAAATGCCCAGCGGTATTCGCGTCGGTCAGATGCGTGTGCCCATTGGCGTGTTCGGCATGATCTATGAAAGCCGCCCCAATGTGACGATTGAAGCGGCCAGCCTGTCCATCAAGAGCGGCAATGCCTGCATCTTGCGTGGCGGCTCTGAAGCCATCGAGTCCAACAAGGCGCTGGCCAAGTTGGTGGCCCAGGCGCTGGCCGAGGCAGGCCTGCCTGAAAACGGCGTACAGCTGGTTGGCACGACCGACCGTGATGCCGTGGGCCAGTTGATTGCCATGCCTGACTATGTCGATGTCATCATCCCCCGTGGCGGCAAGGGTCTGATCGAGCGCATCAGCCGCGAAGCCAAGGTGCCTGTCATCAAACATCTGGATGGCAACTGCCATACCTATGTGGACGACCCCTGCGACATCGCCATGGCGGTGAAAGTGGCCGACAACGCCAAGACCAGCAAGTACAGCCCCTGCAACGCCAGCGAAAGTCTGCTGGTGGCGCGCGCCGTGGCGGCTGAATTTTTGCCCCAGATTGGCGCTGTCTTTGCCGCCAAGGGCGTGGAAATGCGCTGCGACGCCGAGGCGCTGGCCATTTTGCAATCGGTTAAAGATGCCAAGCTGGCTGAAGCCGCCGAGCAGGACTGGTACGAGGAATATCTGGCTCCCATCATCAGCGTGAAGCTGGTGGAGGGTGTGGATGAGGCCATCGCCCACATCAACAAGTACTCCAGCCACCATACCGAGTCCATACTGACGACGAATCACCAGCATGCGCAGAAGTTTTTGCGCGAGGTGGACTCGTCCAGCGTCATGGTCAACACCAGCACCCGCTTTGCCGATGGCTTTGAGTACGGTCTGGGTGCCGAAATCGGCATCAGCACCGACAAGTTCCATGCGCGGGGTCCGGTGGGCATTGAAGGCCTGACGTCGCTCAAATATGTGGTCTTGGGCGACGGCGAGGTCCGCTGCTGAAGACCGCCTGCCGGGTAGGCCGTCAGCGGCCTTCTCTGGCGTTGAATTGATACCGCAGCTTGGGTTTCCCTCTCCATAACACCATGAAAATCATTATTCTGGGTGCCGGGCGCGTAGGTCAAAGTGTGGCCGAAAGTCTGGTTTCCGAGCAAAACGGAATCACTGTCATCGACACCAATGCACGCGCCTTGCGTGACCTGGAGTCGCGCTTTGACCTGCGCGGCGTGGTCGGCAATGGCATTGACCCGCAGGTGCTGGCCGAGGCGGGAGCCAAAGATACGGACTTGCTCATCGCCTGCGCGTCCATGGATGAGACCAACCTGGTCTGCTGCAAGATTGCGCAGGCCATGTTTGATATTCCCACCCGCATTGCGCGGGTGCGCTCCTCAAGCTTTGCGGCCGATGACCCGGTGCTGGGCAAAGATGGCTTTGCGGTAGACCGCATCATCTGCCCTGAAGAATCCGTCACCAACTACATCAGCAAGCTTATTGAGTACCCCGAAGCCATGCAGGTACGCTCCTTTGCGGGTGGCCGTGCAGCGCTGGCTTCGGTGCGCGCCCGTGCTGGTGCGCCTGCGGTGGGCTTGCCGATTGCCCAGGTGCGCGAACGTATGCCCGCGCTGGCCATGCGCATCGTGGCCATCTACCGCCGCTTTATGGATGAGCCTGACCGCTTTGTGCGCTGTGATGGCAATACGCGCATTGAACCCGGCGATGAAGTCTTCATGCTGGCCGCCACCGCGCATGTGCCGGAGGCGCTGAAAGCCATCAACCTGCCAGAAGGGCGCTCGAGCCGCCCGGTCTATCGCATCATGATTGCGGGTGGCGGTCAGCTAAGTCTGCGTCTGGCCAAGAAGCTGGCGCAGACGCAAGGGCGTTTTCACGTCAAGATCATCGAACACAATGCGCAGCACTGCCTGAGTCTTGCGTCCGCCCTGCCTGCGGAAGTGCTGGTGCTGGAGGGTGATGCTACGGATGAGAACCTGCTGGAGGAAGAGGGCATCGAAGAGGTGGACCTGTTCCTGGCACTGACGGACGACGATGAGGACAACATCATGTCCAGCCTGCTGGCCAAGCGCATGGGCGCGCGCCGCGTGCTGTCGCTCATCAACCGCCGTGCCTATGCCGACCTGATGCATGGCACGCAGATTGATATCGCGCTGTCCCCCGCACAGGCCATGTTGGGCGAGTTTCTGGCCTATGTGCGCCGTGGCGATGTGCAGGCCGTGCACAGCCTGCGCCGTGGTGTGGCCGAGGCGCTGGAAATTGTGGCGCGTGGTGACCGAAAAAGCTCGCGCGTGGTGGGCCGCAAGGTAGAAGAGTTGCGCCTGCCTGAGGATGTGCACATTGGTCTCATCGTGCGAGGTATCCCCGAAGGCAAGACTTGCGAAGAGGTTGCTGGTTTGCCGCTGGCGACCGAGGTCATCATCCCGCGCAGCAATACGGTGATCGAATCCGGCGACCATGTGGTGTTCTTCCTGCCTAACAAGCGGCTGGTGCGCAACGTGGAAAACCTGTTCCGCGTCAGCGCTACCTTTTTCTAAGCTGCTCCCATGAAAGACCTGCTTCCTGTCCTGCGCGTGCTGGGCATGTTGATGATCATGTTCGCCGCTTCCATGCTGCTGCCTTTTGGCGTTTCATGGTTCATGCAGGATGGCATCTGGCGCATCTACCCCTGGGCGATTGGCCTGACCGTGAGCGTTGGCCTGCTGCTGTGGGGCGGTCTGCATCGCTACAAGCAGGACTTGCAGCCGCGCCATGGTGTGATTCTGGTGACGCTGGTATGGGTGGTGCTACCGCTGTGCGCCATGGTGCCGCTGATGATGGGGCTGAGCCGGGTGGGTATCTCCATCAGCTTTACCCATGCCTATTTTGAAGCCGTGTCTGGACTGACGACAGCCGGAGCAACCGTTCTCAACGGGCTGGATCAACTGCCGGTGTCCATCAATGTGTGGCGTACTTTCATGCAGTGGATGGGCGGCATGGGGATTCTGATTTTGGCCGTGGCGATTTTGCCGCTGCTGGGCGTTGGGGGCGCGCAACTGTTTCGCGCAGAGGCGGCAGGCCCCGTTAAAGATACCAAGCTCACCCCGCGCATTACCGAAACCGCCAAGGGTCTGTGGGGTGTGTACGCGCTGTTTTCCACGGGTTGCTTTCTGGCGTTCTGGGCCTTGGGCATGCAGCCGCTCGATGCGCTGATGCATATGTTTGCCACGGTGAGCCTAGGCGGCCTGTCGTCGCACGACGCCAGCTTTGCCTATTTCAACTCGCCCCTGCTGGAGGCAGCTGCGCTGCTGTTCATGCTGCTGGCCAGCTGCAACTTTGCGCTGTACTTTGTGGCCATGCGCAAGGGGCGGCTAGACAGCTTTATGCGTGACCCTGAAATGCGCGCCACGATTGGCGTGCTTGTGGGCGCGGGTCTGCTGGTGGCGTTGCTGCTCTGGGTCAAGGGCGTGTACGGCCCGCTGGATGCACTGCGCTTTGGCATGTTCCACACGATCTCGGTGGCCACCACCACGGGCTTTTCCACCACAGACTATCTTTCCTGGCCGGTTTTCATTCCGGTGCTGCTGCTGCTGCTCTCCGGGGTCGCCACCAGCGCGGGTTCGACTGGCGGCGGCATCAAGATGGTGCGCATGCTGATTTTGGTCAAGCAGGCCAGGCGCGAGATGACGCGCCTTGTGCATCCGCGCGCTGTGCAACCCGTGCGCCTGGGCGATGCAGTGGTGGATAACCCGATGATTTTTTCGGTGCTGGCCTACATGCTTGTCTATGGCGCCACGGTCATTGTGTTGAGCATGGTGTTGTTGCTGACGGACCTTGATCCTTTGACTGCTTTTTCTGCTGTTCTGGCCAGTGTGCATTGCATGGGGCCAGGACTGGGGGCGATTGGGCCGGCATCCAACTACACGGTGTTGACTGATTTCCAGATCTGGGTGTGTACTCTAGCCATGCTGCTGGGGCGGCTTGAGATACTGAGTTTTATGGCTTTGCTGACGCCGGCTTTCTGGCGTCGCTGAGACAAAAAACTAGGGAAAACACCTATCTCATGCTCCAATCTCTACAATCGCACCCCACCACCGTCTCCTGAGGGTATTTATGGTTCCACATCTTGTCACGGCTTTGACCGGCCCCATTAACGAACTTGAGCAGCGCGTTCTCGATTCAATGCCTGCCATCGAGCGTTGGTTCCGCCTTGAATGGATGGAGCACACGCCACCGTTCTATTGTTCGGTGGACATTCGTAATGCGGGTTTCAAGCTGGCACCGGTGGACACCAACCTGTTTCCGGGTGGCTGGAACAATCTCACCGATGAAATGCTGCCGCTGGCCGTCCAGGCTGCGATGGCTGCTATCGAAAAGATATGTCCTGAAGCGCGCAATCTGCTCATCATTCCTGAGAACCACACGCGCAACACCCACTATCTGGCCAGCGTGCTGCAGCTCAAGCGCATCTTCTCCATGGCGGGTCTCAATGTACGCATTGGCTCCATCAGCCCTGAGATCAAGAAGACACTCTCCATCACTTTGCCCTTGGGCGATGTGATTCAGCTCGAGCCGGTGATTCGTAGCAAGCGCCGTCTCGGCCTCAAAGATTTCGACCCCTGCACCATCCTGCTGAACAACGATTTGTCCACAGGCGTGCCCGGCATTGTCGAAGAGCTGTACGAGCAATATCTGTTGCCACCTTTGCATGCAGGCTGGAATGTGCGCCGCAAGAGCCGCCATTTCCAGAGCTATGAAGAAGTCGGCAAGCGCTTTGGCAAGCTGCTGGGGATTGATCCGTGGCTGATCAACCCGCTGTTTGGTCAGGTGGAGAATATCGACTTTGCCGAAGGCACGGGTATGGACGCGTTGGCCGATCAGGTCGATGTGATCCTCTCCAAGGTGCGCCGCAAGTACAAGGAATACGGTATCAAGGAAAAGCCATTTGCCGTGGTCAAGGCCGATAACGGTACCTACGGTATGGGCGTGATGACCGTGCGTGATGCCAAGGAGCTGGCTGCACTGCCGCGCAAGAGCCGCAACAAGATGGGGATCATCAAAGACGGCCAAACCGTGCATGACGTCATCGTGCAAGAAGGCGTGCTCACCTATGAGCGCATGCACAATGCCGTGGCCGAGCCCGTGGTCTACATGATGGATCGCTATGTGGTGGGCGGCTTCTACCGCATGCACCCTGAGCGCGGTGAGGACGAAAACCTCAATGCCCCCGGTGCCGGCTATGTGCCGCTAGCCTTCCAGCAGAGCAATCACCTGCCTCAGGCGGGCATGCGCCCTGGTGCCAGCGCACCTAATCGCTTCTATATGTATGGTGTGGTAGCACGTTTGGCCATGTTGGCGGCGAGCTATGAGCTGGAAGCCACTAATCCTGACGCAGAAATCTACGACTGATATCGCATGTGCGCGGGACAGCGCACAATGCCGTCAATTTCATCACTCGGTGACTGCCTTACGAGTCGCTTCTTGACCTGTGCAAAATTCGAAATCCTCGCTAGGCGCCCTGACCTTGGGTGCAATTGGTGTTGTCTATGGAGACATTGGCACCAGTGTCTTGTACTCGGTTAAGGAGGTTTTCGGCTCAGGCCATGTGCCTTTTACACCGGCCAACGTCTACGGCGTGCTCTCGGTACTGTTCTGGACGCTGACGGTCATCGTCTCTCTCAAATATGTGGTTCTGGTGCTGCGCGCCGATAACAACGGCGAGGGGGGGCTGGTGGCCATGCTGGCTCTGGCATCGCAGACCGTCAAAGACAAGCCGCGCCTGTCTAGCGCGCTGTTTCTGGTGGGCATGTTCGGTACCTCGCTGTTTTATGGCGACGGGGTGATCACACCGGCAATCTCCGTGCTCTCGGCGGTTGAGGGGCTGGAGGTCATCTCGCCGCATTTCACCAAGGCGGTGATTCCCCTGACGCTGGTGATTTTGTTTCTGCTGTTCTTTGTGCAAAAGCGCGGTACGGCAGGCATTGGCAAGTTCTTTGGCCCCATCACGGTCGCCTGGTTTGCCTGTATCGCCTTGCTGGGCGTGCGCCAGATCATGGGGCACCCTGAAATTTTGGCGGGCCTGAGCCCACACTACGCCGTACTGTTCATCTGGAACAACCCCGGCACCAGCTTCATCATTCTGGGCGCTGTGGTGCTCTGCGTGACCGGTGCGGAAGCGCTGTATGCCGATCTGGGGCACTTTGGCAAAAAACCGATTCGCCTAGCCTGGTTCAGCATCGCCATGCCGGCGCTGACGTTGAACTACTTCGGCCAGGGTGCGCTGCTGCTGGCCAATCCTGAGGCTGTGAAGAACCCGTTTTTCATGATGGCACCCAGCTGGGCTCTGCTGCCGCTGGTCATCATGGCCACCATGGCCACCGTGATTGCCTCGCAGGCGTTGATTACTGGTGCCTTCAGCGTAACGCGTCAGGTCATTCAGCTGGGTTACTTTCCGCGCTTTGAGGTGCGTCATACCAGCGTAAAGGAAACCGGTCAGATCTATATGCCGCTGGTCAACTGGGGCCTGTTTGTAGCGATTGCACTGGCCGTGCTGCTGTTCAGAAGCAGCGGCAATCTGGCCGCGGCCTACGGTATTGCGGTGACGCTGGACATGCTGATCACCACCATGCTGACCTTCTTCGTGATTCGCTATCGCTGGAACTACCCGCTGGCCCTGTGCCTGCTGAGCACTGGTTTCTTCTTCTTGGTGGACTTGGCTTTCTTTGCTTCCAACCTGCTCAAGCTGTTTGAAGGCGGCTGGTTCCCGCTGCTGATTGGCGGCACGGTCTTCACGTTGATGATGACCTGGCGCCGTGGCCGTGACCTGCTGCATCAGAAGCTGCAGGCCGACGCGCTGAATTTGCGCGATTTTCTGGAATCTACCTGGCGCCATCCGCCCACGCGCGTACCGGGCACGGCGGTGTTCCTCTCGGGCGAGCCGGGCACGGTGCCCCATGCGCTGCTGCACAACCTCAAGCACAACAAGGTGCTGCATGAGCGCAATCTTTTTGTGACCGTGCGCAATCACGAGGTACCGTGGGTAGGGCTGGATAAACGGGTGGAGTCCGATTCGCTGGGAGGCGACTGCTGGGAAGTCATGATTCACTATGGCTTCAAGAATGAGCCCGATGTACCCGCCGCGCTGGCGCAGCTGCGTACCCAGGGTTGTTTGCTGGACCCTATGTCCACCAGCTACTTCCTGTCGCGTGATGTGATCATTCCGCGCATGAACAACTCCATGGCCCACTGGAGGGAGAAGCTGTTTGCCCAGATGCACCGCAACGCCAGCCGTGTTGCAGACTTTTTGCACCTGCCCAGCAATTCGGTGGTGGAGCTGGGCTCCAAGATCGAGCTGTAAGAACTTTGACTCAAATAGTGCTTTAGCGCTTTATATATAAGCGCTAGCAGCTACTCATTTAATAGTGGTGCGTTTGAGCTGCAACTGTCGTCGCACATGCGGCAGAAAATCTGGCAGCCCTGATGCCAGAATGCGCAGATGCGCTTTTTCAAAGACTTAAGTCCTGCCGCTGTCGCCGCAGGCTTTGTGGCGGTTCTGGTGGGGTTCACCAGCTCAGTAGCTCTGGTGTTTCAGGCGGCACAGGCTTTTCATGCCACGCCTGAGCAAATCACCTCCTGGATCTGGGCGCTGGGTTTGGGCATGGGGCTTTGCTCGCTGGTGCCCTCGCTTATTTTGCGCATGCCCGTCATGGTCGCCTGGTCCACACCGGGGGCAGCGGTGCTGGCCACGGCAGGTCTGGCAGGCGGCTTTTCCATGGGCGAGGCCATTGGTGCCTTTATCGTCAGCGCAGCGCTCATTATTTTGGTGGGCGTGACGAGCTGGTTCGAGCGCATCATGAACCGCATCCCCATGGAAATTGCCTCGGCCCTGCTGGCCGGGGTGCTGGCCAAGTTCGGTATGCAGGCCTTCTCAGCGGCAGAAAGCAATCTACCTCTGGTGCTGGTCATGCTGCTGGCCTACCTGCTGTCGCGCCGCATGGTTCCGCGCTACGCGGTCATCATTACCTTGCTGGCGGGCACGCTCTGGGCAGCACTGCGGGGGCAGATGCAATGGTCGGCCGTCCATGCAGGGCTGGCGTTTCCGGTTTATACCGCCCCGGTGTTCTCGCTGCAGGCGCTCATCAGCCTGGCCTTGCCCTTGTTTGTGGTGACCATGGCTTCTCAGAATCTGCCGGGTGTAGCGGTAATCCGTGCCACAGGCTATCCAATTCCGGTGTCTCGCATCATCAGCACCACGGGCGTGGCGACCTTGCTGCTGGCTCCGTTTGGCGGCTACGCCCTGAACCTGAGCGCCATTACCGCCGCTATCTGCATGGGCGATGAAGCCCATGAGGATAGAAACAAACGCTATACCGCTGCAGCTGTGTGCGGCCTGCTATATATATTGATAGGCATCTTTGGTGCCATCGTCACAGGGTTGCTGACGGCCTTTCCGAAAGAGTTGGTCGCCTGCATTGCGGGCTTGGCCCTGCTGGGCTCCATCGGTGGCGGTCTGGCAACCGCTTTCAAAGATGAAAAGCACCGGGAGGCGGCACTCATCACCTTCCTCGTTACGCTTAGCGGCGTAGTCATTGGCGGCGTGGGCTCGGCATTCTGGGGCGTGGTTGCTGGTAGCCTGGCTTTGTTCGTCCAGAGCTTCCGAGCCCGGGCGGTTTGATCATCTACTGCCACTTTGTGGTGTTATGCCTAGCTGGGCATGATGCCTATATCTACCGATAGAGTTCATCACCATGCAAATACTGTTTGTTGCCGATCCGCTGGAATCCTTTGCTATCTATAAAGACTCCACCTTTGCCATGATGCGCGAGGCCCAGCGCCGTGGTCACCAGATTGTGGCCTGCGAGCCCAAGCACATCTCTTGGCAAAGCGGTGGCAAGGTCAAAGCGCAGGTGCGCTATATCTCGTTGACCGGTAATAAGGAGGCTTGGTTTGATGAAACGGCCTGCAAAGCGGTGAATCTGGCTGACTTTGGTGCCATCGTCATGCGCAAGGACCCTCCTTTTGATTCGGAGTTCTTCTACGCCACGCACATGCTCAGCCAAGCCGAGCGTGAAGGTGCCAAGGTCTTTAACAAGCCCAGTTCCCTGCGCGAGCACCCTGAAAAGCTCGCCATCATGGAATTTACTCAGTTCATCTCGCCCACCTTGGTTACGCGCAGCGCTCAGGACATCCGTGTGTTCCATGAAAAGCACAAAGACATCATCCTCAAGCCACTCGATGGCATGGGTGGCATGGGAATCTTCCGCGTGGGTGAGGATGGCCGCAACCTGGGCAGCATCATCGAAACCCTGAATCAGGGCGGCGCAATCAGTGTCATGGTGCAGAAATTCCTGCCCGACATCGTTCATGGCGACAAGCGAATCCTCATTATTGGCGGCAAGCCTGTCCCTTTCTGTCTGGCTCGCATCCCTCAAGGCAATGAAGTGCGCGGTAACTTGGCTGCAGGCGGCAAGGGGGTGGCCCAGCCCTTGGCTGAACAAGATAAAGCCATTGCAGAGTTCATCGGTGCAGAACTAGTCAAGCGTGGCTTGCTACTCATTGGTCTGGATGTCATTGGTCATAACGTCACCGAAATCAATGTGACTAGTCCCACCTGCTTCCAGGAGATATTTGACCAGACAGGCTGTGACGTCGCAGCACTGTTTGTCGATGCCTTGGAATCCGCGGCCCTGTCCTTGTAAAAAAAGAAGCCAGACAGGCCTTGGTCTGTCTGGCTTCTTTTCCGATTGTCTTTGTGCAGGTTGCAAAGTGCTCAAATTTCTGTGTACAATGCAAGGCTGCGCTGAACGAGATAACTTGGTTTTCTCAAGGTAAATCAAGAAATTGAGATGCTAAAAACTGTGCTAAAATTCAAGGCTTCGCTGATCACAGCAAGCAACGAAATTCAAGAGTGGTTCTGCCAATTTT
>ERZ724525.291-NODE-291-length-27669-cov-10.951474_pt1 | contig 27669 bp, 23 predicted proteins | sample MGYA00376058_ERZ724525 | MGnify/ENA primary metagenome ERZ724525 (study PRJEB28724, sample SAMN07190888) | wastewater metagenome | isolation source: influent of sewage treatment plant in Hong Hong | place: USA: Christiansburg, Virginia | collected 2016-03-01 ... | reverse complement strand
CGCCTGGGTGGCATGCCGCCTCCTTTTTCGCAATCCAATACGGCCCGCAGTCGCTACGGGACTCGCATGATCGCGAACCCGCGCACCGCCACTGCGCCGCTGCAACAACAGCGCGACGCCTTGTCGCAATACGGCGCACGCCATCAGGCTGCCAATGCCACCCGCGCCGAAGGGCTCGCCCTCGCCCAGCCACCCCCCCGCGAATCCGGATCTGTCTCCTGCATTGTTCCCTGCCACAACGAAGCGCGTAACCTGGAGCAATTGCTCCCCCAGTTGCGCGACACCCTTGAGGCTTGCGCGCACCCGTGGGAAGTGATTCTGGTGGACGATGGCAGCTCGGACGCCACCAGCCTGGTGCTTGCCAAGTGGGCGCAGACGCCGGGCTTTCGCGCATTGCTGCTGTCACGCAACTTCGGCAAGGAAGCGGCGCTCACGGCCGGACTGGAGGCGGCGCAGGGCGATGCCATCGTGATGATGGATGCCGATCTGCAGCATTCGCCGTCATTTCTTCCCACCTTCCTGGAGCATTGGTGCCAGGGCCGCGACGTGGTCTACGCGCTGCGCGAGGATCGGCAAGACGAGCGCCCGTTCAAACGCCTGGGGACTCGCCTGTTCTACAGGCTTGTCAATATGGCAGGGCGCTTCGAGGTGCCTGCCGGCGCAGGGGATTTTCGGCTCATGGACCGTACTGTCGTCAACGCCCTGCTGTCGCTGCCAGAACGCAACCGGTTCATGAAAGGCCTTTACGCCTGGGTGGGCTTCGATGCCCTGGCCGTCCCTTACGTGCCAGAGGGGCGGCTGCACGGCAAAACCACCTTCCACCCCTGGAGCTTGATTCGGCTCTCGGTGGATGGCCTGACCGGCTTTACCACCTGGCCGCTGCGCGCCGTCAGTCTCATGGGCTTCGTGTTGGCCTGTTTCGCACTGCTCTATGGCGCCTACCTGACCTCGGTCTATCTGCTGTATGGCCATGCGATCAGCGGCTGGACCACCATCGCGGTGGGGTTGATGGGGTTTTCGGGCATCCAACTCCTCTCGCTCGGCGTGGTGGGCGAGTATGTCGGGCGCATTTTCGAGGAAGTCAAGGCACGACCTGTCTATGTCGTCAAGCGTGAACTGGGCCAGGGCTTGCGAAAAGCCGACGGATGCAGGCGCTGACACCCAAGAGAACGCCCAGCACCACGGCCGTCACCTTGCTCGTGCTGGTCTGGCTGGTCTGGACGGCATGGGCACGCCCTCTGATGCTGCCGGATGAAGGACGTTACGTCGGGGTTGCCTGGGAAATGCTGCGCTCGGGCGACTGGCTTACGCCCACCCTCAACGGGCTGCCCTACTTCCACAAGCCGCCACTCTTTTACTGGATCACGGCGGCTTCCCTGTGGCTCTTTGGCCACCACGAATGGGCGGGCAGAGTGGCTTCCCTGCTGGGCGCGGCCCTCGGGTCAACCGCTTTGTACGCGTTCATTCGCCGCTGGTCTGGCGCTCATGCAGCCCGAGCCGGCTTGGTGGTGTTGCTGGCGCAACCGCTGTGGTTCCTTGCCGCCCAGTTTGCCAACCTGGACATGCTGGTAGCGGGCTGTATCAGTGCCACCATCGTTCTGCTGGCGCACGCGGTCTTGCTGGCCGACCATGGCAAGCCCTGGCGTGCGGTACTGACCAGCGCCTGGGCCATGGCCGCCTTGGGGGTGCTGGCCAAGGGTTTGATCGGCTTTGTGCTTCCGGCAGCGGTGATCTTTGTCTGGCTCGTTCTGCAAAAACGCTGGCGCAGCCTGTTCACCCTCTTGTGGTGGCCCGGCATTCTGGTCTTTCTGGCACTGACCGCCCCCTGGTTCGTGGCCATGCAGGACCGATTTCCAGATTTTTTGAACTACTTTTTCGTCGTTCAACACTTCAAGCGCTTCACCGAAAGCGGGTTCAACAACGCGATGCCGTTCTGGTTCTATGCCGCAGCACTGTGCGCATGCTTCCTGCCATGGCTACTCTGGATGGTGCGTGCCCTCAAGACCCGAACCGGGCTATCGGAGCCGCAACAGGCCATTCGGCTGCTGATGTGGGTCTGGCCCGCCATCATCGTTCTGTTCTTCTCGCTGCCAAAATCAAAGTTGCTGGGCTACGTGCTGCCGGCAGTCCCACCGCTGGCCTTCCTCGCCGCCGAGGGGTTTCTGGCGCACGCACCCTTGTCGCGCACATCCACCCGCCTTTGGTGGCTTGCGGCAGGCATCGGGTGCGCACTGGCGCTTGGCATCGTGGGCTGGCTTTCGGTGCATCCGGAGCATTCCACGCAGGCCTTTGCGCAAGTCCTGCGCAACACGCGCCAAGCACCCGAGCCCGTCGTCATGCTCGAAAAGTATTTTTTTGATTTGCCGTTCTATGCGCGGCTGGACAACCCCGTAACGGTCATCGCCCATTGGGACGACCCCGATCTTCGCCAACACGACAGCCAGCGCAAGGAACTGGCCGACGCCGGCCAATTCGACCAAGCCGCCGCCGCCAAGCTCCTGGTGCTCCCTGCTGCCCTGCCCGCCCTTTTGTGCCGCTCGGCCACTGGCTGGGTGCTTGGCCCCTCTTCAGCGGTGACACGGTTCCCCTTCCTCGGGCTTGCCACCGACGTTCACCAAGAAAGCGGAACCACCCTGTGGCGCATCGACACCACGAAACCTGCCATGCTCAGCGCGCTGGCTTGCGGTTAAAGGCCCAATGACGGCTCAGAAGGTAAGTGCCACCCGCCACAGCGACGAGCACCACGGCAAGCACCAGGTCGTAGCGCAGGCCGCTCCAATGCAACAGCAAGGCATAGGTCGCTTCATTCATGGCGAAGCCGCTTGCGGATACAGCGAAAAACCGCATGGCCGAGCGCCAGAGCGGCACGCCATGGTCACGGAAGGTCCAGCGGTAGTGCCCGGAAAAAGAAACGACAAAGGCGATCAACCACCCCAGAACATTGGCCAGCAAGGGCCGCCAACCAGCATGCGTCACCAACATCACCACGACGCCCCAATGCACAGCAGCAGCAGCCGTGCCCACCAGAATGAACCAGGCAATGCGCCCACGCAAGCTGCCGAGGGAAATATTGTGGACAAAGGACTGCGGTCGCATGAACCTCCCAAGCATAGCCGCAGCCTGTGCATTGCCGTGGACGATTTCGGGCTTCATGCCGGCGTTTGCGAAGCGGCATTGCTGCTTGCATGGCTGGGGCGCGCGCAGGCCATTGGCTGCATGGTGGGCGCTCCAGCGTGGGCGCAATGGGCCCCGGAACTCGAAAAAATGGACGCGAGACAGACAGAGATCGGCCTGCACCTGGACCTCACCCAGCACCCGTTGGTGCTGCAGCCGCAGCGACTTGGTCCACTCATCCTGCGCAGTTGGCTGCGCACCCTTGATCGCACCAGCATCCGCAGCGAAATCCGTGCCCAACTAGACGCGTTTGAACAGCAAACCCGCGGCGCACCCGCGTACGTCGACGGGCACCAGCATGTTCACCAGTTCCCAGTCGTGCGAGGCGAACTGCTGGCCGAGCTGCAACAGCGGTATGCGGGTAACCTGCCCTGGCTGAGAAACACAGCGCGGTACTCCGAAGCGCACACGAACACGCCAGTGCCCTGGCGGCAGGCAGTCAAGCCCTGGACCATTGAAACCCTGGGCTCTGCCGCACTGGCGCGGCAGGCGCAGGGGCGAGGTTTTCGCCAAAACGCGCACCTGCTGGGGGTGCACGATTTCAGGGGCGACGAAGACAGCTACCTGGAGTGGACACGCAGGTGGCTTGGGGCCTGCCGCAGCGGCGACCTGCTGATGTGCCACCCCAGTCTGGGCGCCCAACCGCAAGATCCGCTCGATTCCTCGCGCCAACAAGAGTACCGGGTGCTGTCCGGAAGTACCTTTGGCGAATGGGTACAGGAGGCAGGCATCAGGCTCGAACCTCTGGGTCAGACCTTTTCGCAAGGTCTTGTAGCACCCAGGCATAACCATTGCGCAACCTGAGGCGGGCAGTGTCTCTATGCCTGAGCTAAGTGTGGAACGGCACATTCAAGGCTTCTGCAATCGAGTTTTGGAAGCCAGCGATGAACACAGCACCTACAGAAGCCTCCAGAAGGAGCATGTCTAACAAAGTCCCGGCAGTTGCTTTGTCGTTCTGGATCATCAAGATCATGTCCACTACGGTCGGCGAAACCGGCGCCGACTTCCTGGCTGTCGATGTGGGCCTGGGCCTGGGACTGACACTCCTTCTCATGGCGGGCTTGCTGGGAACTGCTTTGATTCTGCAATTGCGTACCACGCAATACACCCCTTGGACGTATTGGCTTACGGTGGTGCTCGTCAGCATCGTGGGTACCCAGATCACCGACCTGTTTACAGACAGCCTTGGCGTCAGCTTGACGCTAAGCACGCCGCTTTTGGCTGCGGCGCTGGCCGGCACGTTTCTCGTCTGGTACCGTGTAGAGAAGAGCCTGTCCATCCATGAAATCTTCACGCGGCGCAGGGAGTTGTTTTATTGGGCAGCCATCCTCTGCACCTTTGCCCTGGGCACGGCAGCAGGTGATCTGGCAAGTGAGACGCTCGGGCTCGGCTATGCCTGGGGCGCTGTGGCCTATGGCGCATTGATTGCCATCACCTTTGCCGCCTGGCGCATGGGTGGCAATGCGATCCTGACCTTCTGGATCGGCTACATCCTGACGCGCCCCTTTGGCGCCGCGCTGGGCGACTTGCTGACGCAGGCAAAAGCTGCCGGTGGCCTGGGAATGGGTACGGCGTGGACCAGCGCTATCTTTCTGAGTGTGATCGTCCTCTTGGTGGGATTCGCGCAATGGACCACGCAGCCCGCCGCAGCCGAATCGCGTTGACCGCCCTCTTCCACAAGAATTACAACCATCTTCAACCGCCATGAACACCACCACAGACCAAGCTCTCAGCAAGGTCCCGGAAGTTACCCTGCTTTTCTGGATCATCAAAATCGCCGCCACCACGCTGGGCGAAACGGGGGGTGACGCGGTTTCCATGTCCATGCATCTGGGCTACCTTGTGGCCACCGCCATCTTTGCTTCCGTGTTCGTGCTCGCCGTGGTGGCGCAAATCAAGGCACGCAGATTTCATCCGTTTTTGTACTGGGCCACCATCATTGCCACCACCACGGTGGGCACCACACTCGCGGATTTTGCCGACCGCTCACTGGGCATTGGATATGCAGGAGGATCGACGCTGCTGCTGGCCTTGCTGCTGGGTTCGTTGTTCGTCTGGTACCGCACGTTGGGTTCGGTTTCGGTCAACACGGTCAGTTCACCGAAGGCAGAAATGTTCTACTGGGTCACGATCATGTTTTCTCAGACGCTGGGGACGGCGCTCGGGGACTGGACGGCTGACACCGCCGGTCTTGGCTATACCGGCGCGGCGGTGGTGTTCGCTGTTTTGCTGGCGGTGGTGGCCGCAGCGTATTTCTGGACACGGACGTCGCGCACGGCACTGTTCTGGGCTGCCTTCATCCTGACGCGCCCGCTGGGCGCCGTGGTCGGGGATTTTCTGGACAAGCCCTTGACCGCTGGCGGCCTGGCGCTCAGCCGCTATTCGGCATCTGCAGCCCTGTTTGCCTTTATCGTGATCAGCATCGCCATGTTCAGGCAGCGGGCTGCTGCCGCAGCACATTGACGGCTGACTCAATGGAACTCCCATGCGCGTATTGCTGGTCGAAGATGACGCCATGATCGGCGAAGCCATTCAGGGTTCGCTGAAGGACGCTGCCTACGCGGCCGATTGGGTCAAGGATGGCGCAGCAGCCCTTGCCAGCCTGGTAGGCCAGCATTACGACCTGGTGCTGCTCGACCTGGGGCTGCCCGGCAAGGATGGGCTGGAGGTGCTGCGCAGCATTCGCGCCAAGGACAACCCGGTTCCCCTGCTCATCATCACTGCACGCGACGGCCTGACCGATCGCCTGCACGGCCTGGACGCCGGGGCCGACGATTACCTCCTCAAACCCTTTGAGATATCCGAGCTGTTGGCCCGCATGCGCGCGGTGCTGCGCCGCAAAGGAGGAAGCGCGGTGTCGTTGCTGGGCAATGGCATTGTCTCGCTAGACCTCGCAACGCGGCAAGCCATGGCAGCTGACGGTGTGCCGGTTGTGCTGTCCCACAGGGAGTTTTCGCTCCTGCAGGCGCTGCTGGTGCGGCCCGGTGCAATTCTCTCGCGCAGCGATCTGGAAGATCGCATCTATGGTTGGGGCGACGAGGTGGACAGCAATGCCGTCGAGTTCCTCATCCATTCGCTGCGGCGCAAGCTAGGCAAGGACACTATCAAAAACGTCAGGGGAGCAGGATGGATGGTTTCAAAAAACGCCTGAACGCGTCCTTGCAACTTAAGCTCTCTGTCGCGCTGTCGCTGACCATTTTGCTCGTCGCAGTGGTGGCAGGCATGTTTTCATTTGCTACCGCATTCAAGCAAGCCCATGATCTGCAGGATGTGACATTGCAACAGGTGGCCACCCTGTTCGACCGACAGCACTTGGTAGCCAGCCTGCCCCAGAACGACCATCTGGCACAAAGCAATTACCAAGAATCGCGTGTTGTGGTGCAGTTTCTTGCTGAAGGCGCGCGCGCCGTAGGGAAAGGGCATACGGGCGCCGTGTTAGCGCTGCCCCTGCCCCTGCCTGACGGACTCCAGACAGTCGATGTTGAAGGCGAGTCCTTTCGGGTTTTGGTCAAAACCACCCCATTGGGCGAGCGCATCGCGGTGGCACAAGAAACCGACGTGCGGGACGACATTGCCGAAGTCAGCGCCCTGCACACCCTGATGCCGTTTCTGATCCTGGTGCCCATCCTGCTGCTGTTGGTGGCCGATCTGGTGCGCAAGATGTTCCGCCCCATTGCTGAACTTTCAGCCGCCATCGATGAGCGCGCCGAAGAGGACCTGCAGCCCATCGCGAAAGACGATTTGCCGATTGAGGTCCGTCCGTTTGCGGCAGCCATCAATCGCCTTCTGCGCCGGGTGGACAAGGCGATGCAGGGTCAGCGCCGATTTGTGGCCGATGCCGCGCACGAGTTGCGTTCGCCTTTGACCGCTCTGTCGCTTCAAGCCGGGCGCCTGGCCGAGGCACCTATGTCAGATCTGGCACATGCGAGGCTCGATGGGCTGCGCCAGGGAATCGAACGCGGCAGCAGACTTCTGGAACAGCTGCTCAACCTGGCGAAGGCCCAGGCGGCACCTGAATTGCCCCCATCGGCTGTCTCGGTTCAGCACCTTTTCCGCACGGTACTGGAGGATTGCCTGCCATTGGCAGAAGCCAGAGACATCGACATCGGCGTGGCAGGTGCAGAAGACGCCCTGGTGTGGGCGAACGAACTCGATCTGGAGGTAGTGTTGAAAAACCTCGTCGACAACGCCATTCGCTACACCCCGGAGGGAGGGAAGATCGACCTCAGCGTCTCCAAAGAGATCGGCTTTGCCACTCTACAAATCCAGGATTCCGGACCGGGCATCGCCGAAGCAGAGCGCGAACGCGTGTTCGACGCTTTCTACCGCACCCCAGGCAGCGAAGCACCGGGTTCTGGGCTGGGTCTTTCCATCGTCCGTTCACTATTGCAACGAATGGGCGCCGAGATCGGGCTTGGATTCGTGGACGAGAGCCACCGCTGCGGCCTGCGCGTCACGATCCGCATGCCAACAGGCTCGCCGTTATCCAACTGAGTAAAAAACCCATGCCCCATGGGGCCGCTGTCGGATCGCCGACAACTCAGCCTACGCGCCAACTTCCGGCGTTCACGGGTTCGCCGCGACCTTATCGCGCAGCTCGCGGCGCAGAATTTTTCCGATGTTGCTCTTGGGCAAAGGCTCGGTGCGAAACTCGATCACGCGCGGTATCTTGTAGCCCGTCAAGTGGCGCTTGCAGTGCGCCAGCACATCGGCTTCGGTCAGTGCCGGATTGCCGGCCACGATCACCACCTTGACCGCCTCGCCCGAGCGCTCGTCTTTGATCCCAATGGCCGCCGCTTCCAGCACGTCCGGATGCAGCGCCAGCACATCTTCGATCTCGTTGGGAAAGACCTTGAAGCCAGAGACCACGATCATGTCTTTCTTGCGGTCTGTGATGCGGATGCTTCCGTGCTCGTCCATGACACCCATGTCGCCGGTGCGCAGCCAACCGTTGGGGGTGAACACCTTGGCACTCTCCTGGGGCTGGTTCCAGTAGCCCTTCATCACCTGCGGCCCGCGCAGGCAAATCTCGCCCACTTCGCCCAGAGGGATGGGCCCGCCGTCGTCGTCCAGGATGGCTGCCTCGGTGCTGGGCACCGGCACGCCGATCTGGCCGCTCCACTCCTGAATGGTGACTGGGTTGGCAATGGCTACCGGAGATGTTTCGGTCAGGCCATAGCCCTCCACCAGCGGTACGCCCGCACGCTCTTTCCAACGGTGTGCCACCACCTGCTGCACCGCCATGCCGCCGGCTACCGCCAGCTTGAGCGGACGCAGGTCGATCGCCGCAAAACCAGGCGCATCGAGCATGGCCCGAAACAGCGTATTGACACCAATGATGGCGGTAAAGGGCATACTGGCCAGCACCTTGAGGAAATCGCGCATGTCGCGGGGATTCGCGATCAGCACCGCCTGCGCACCCTGGCTGAAGAAGGACAGCGCGCCGGTAAGCGCAAACACGTGGTACATGGGCAGCGGCAGGATCAGGGTCTCCCGGCCCTCGTTCAAGTTGGGTGACATCCATGCGCCCACCTGCAGCACGTTGGCCACCATGTTGCCGTGGCTGAGCTGCGCGCCCTTGGCCACACCGGTGGTGCCGCCGGTGTACTGCAAAAAGGCGAGGTCGTCGTGGCCGAGCGCAACGGCATCGAGCTGCTGAGCGCGTCCGGCCGCCAAGGCGCTGCGCCAGCCCACCGATCCGGGCAGGCGCCATGCCGGCACCATCTTCTTCGCATGCTTGACCACTGCGTTCGTCAGCAAGCGCTTGAGCGGCGGCAACAGGTCGCCCACCTCGGTGGTGACCACCGTGCGCACCTGTGTGTTGCCGATCACCTCCTGCAGCGTGTGAGCGAAATTTTCCAGCACCACGATGGCGCGCACATCGGCGTCCTTGAGCTGGTGTTGCAGCTCTCGGGGTGTGTACATCGGGTTCACGTTCACCACCACCATGCCGGCGCGCAGGACGCCAAACAGCGCCACCGGATACTGCAGCAAGTTGGGCATCATCAGCGCGACACGGTCACCGCGCTGCAGCCCGGCGGACTTCTGCAGCCAGGCGGCAAAAGCGCGGCTGGCCTCGTCAAGCTCGCGAAAGTGCATGGCCACGCCCATCGACCGGTACGCAGGCAAAAGCGCAAAACGCTTGCAACTGTCGGTGAGCATGTCGACGAGCGACCCGAAACGCTGCAGGTCGATTTCGGCGGGCACGCCCGCCGGGTATTGTGTGAGCCAGGGTTTTGTCATCACTCTTGTTCCCATCGAACCATCGTCTATCGGTGAATAGCGCGCCAGGTTTTAGAAGACATCTTATGTCGCCCGGCTACGGACTCTTGCGTGGGATGCTCAACGCGGGCTGACCAAGTCGGCTAATCCGTCTGCCCACCGGTGGCCTTGTGCTGCTGCTTCTTGTGCACGTCATCGGTGGGGCCGATTCTTGCAAAATCACCACCACGCTTGGCGGCCACACCACGCAGCCACCAAGCGATTGGTCCAGTGTATCCACTGCTCCCAGGTGGTCGGCGCGCGGACATTGCTGCCCCCGGCCCGAGGAGTGGCATGATAAAAATTTGCGCAAGGCGGACCTTTGACCTCCTATTCCCCAGCGCGCAAAGGCGCGTGGCTTGCCCTGTCGGCAGCAGCACTGTTTGGGCTCAGCACCCCGCTGGTTCAGCACTTTGGCCAAGGCATTGGCGTGTTCACTACTGCGGGCTTGCTTTATGTGGGCGCTGCAGCCGTGGCCGCATGGCTGCGCCGGCCCGCCTCGCGCGAGGCCCGCCTGACGCGGGGAGACGCACCCCGTTTGCTGTGCATGGCTTTTTTTGGAGCGGTGCTGGGGCCGGTGGCGCTGGCGTGGGGCTTGCAGCGCACCAGCGGAACCAGCGCGTCGCTGATGCTCACGCTCGAAGCCGTCTTCACCGCCCTGCTGGCCTGGCGCATGTACGGAGAGACCATGGACCGGCGCGTGGCGGCTGCACTGCTGCTTTTGGTAGCGGGGGGCGGCACTTTGGTATTCGACCAAAGCCTGGCCGACGGCAACCAACTACTGGGGCTGCTGGCGGTTCTGGGCGCGACAGCCGCTTGGGGCCTGGACAACAGCCTATCGCGGGGCGTGGCCGAACGCGACCCAGGGCAGGTAGTGCTGTACAAGTCCGCGCTGGGCGCCACGGCCGCGCCGTTGCTGGCGCTGCTATTTGCCGAACCGCTGCCCGCATGGACCGATGCGGTGGCGTTGCTGGCGGTGGGCGCCACCGGCTACGGACTGAGCCTGCGCTTGTACCTGCTGGCGCAGCGGACGTTTGGCGCGGGCCGCACCGGCTCGGTGTTTGGCTTTGCACCGTTTATTGGCGCACTGGGCGCCTGGGCCATGGGAAGCCGCTCGGGCACCTGGTTGCTGGCCCTGGGCGGAACGCTGATGCTGCTGGGCGTTGCACTGCACCTACTCGAAGGGCACGACCATGCACATGTCCATGAGGAGTTGGAGCATGAACACGCGCATTCGCATGACGATGGTCACCATCTGCACACCCACGAACCGATGCCGACGCATCCGCACAGCCATTGGCACCAGCATTCCCCAGCACAGCACGCCCACCCCCATGTGCCGGATGCCCACCATCTTCACACCCATAATTGAAGCGGTGCAAAAAGGTGCGCCTATACTTTCGCTATTCCATTTTTGAATAGCGCTTCGGCGTTCGCATTGCCATGCACCTCTACTTCAAGCGTCTCACGCGCATTCTCGGCGCACTGACCCTCACGTTCGCCAATCTGCACACCGCCCAGGCCGCCGATGTTCAGGTGGCGGTAGCCGCCAACTTCACCGCTCCCATGCAGGACATTGCCGCGCTTTTCGCCAAAGAAACCGGCCACAAGGCCGAGCTGTCGTTTGGATCGACGGGCAAGTTCTATGCGCAAATCAGCAACGGCGCCCCGTTCGACGTTTTCCTGTCGGCCGACGACAAGACCGCCGGACGGCTGGTGTCCGACGGCAAGGCCGTCGGCACCACCTTGATGCCTTACGCGCTGGGCAGCCTGGTGCTGTGGAGCCCCACAGTGGGCATGGTGGACAGCGAAGGCAAGGTGCTGGCCACCGGCAACTTTGCGCACCTGGCAGTTGCCAACCCCAAGCTCGCGCCTTACGGCGCCGCCGCGATGCAGACACTCGACAAACTGGGCCTGACAGACAAATTGCAGCCCAAGCTGGTCATGGGCGAAAACATTGGGCAAACCTACCAGTTCGTACACACCGGCAATGCGCAGCTTGGCTTTGTCGCGCTTTCCCAAGTGATGAAGGACGGCAAGATCCCCCAGGGCTCGGCCTGGCGCGTGCCGACCGAGATGCACACCCCCATCCGCCAGGACGCCGTCGTGCTGGAGCGCGGCAAGGACAACCCCGCCGCGGCAGCACTCATGCAATTCCTCAAAAGCGATGCCGCCCGCACCGTGATCAAATCCTACGGCTACGAAATCATCCGATAGGTCCTCGCGCCAGTCTGCATGCCCTTTAACGAAACCGACCTGCGCGCCATTGGTCTGACGCTGCGCGTTGCGGCCACCACCATGGCGCTGCTGCTGGTGCTGTGCACGCCGCTGGCCTGGTGGCTGGCGCGCACGCGCTCGCGCTGGCGCGGGCCGGTGTCGGCCATAGTGGCGCTGCCGCTCGTGCTACCGCCTACGGTGATTGGTTTCTACCTGCTGGTGGCGCTCGGACCCAATGGCCCGGTGGGCCAGTTAACTATGGCGCTCGGGCTGGGCACGCTGCCCTTCACCTTCTGGGGCTTGGTAACGGGTTCGATCCTTTATTCGATGCCGTTTGCGGTGCAGCCACTCCATGGCGCCTTTGAAGCTGTAGGCGATCGCCCACTGGAGGCGGCTGCCACGCTGGGCGCCGGGCCGGTCGATCGCTTCTTCACCGTGGCGCTGCCGCTGGCGCGCAGCGGCTTCATTGCCGCCGCCATCCTGAGCTTTGCGCACACCGTAGGCGAGTTCGGCGTGGTGCTCATGATCGGGGGCAATATCCCCGGCGTGACGCGGATGATCTCCGTGCAAATCTACGACCACGTCGAGGCGCTGGAGTACACGCAGGCGCATTGGCTCGCGGGCGGCATGGTGCTGTTCTCCTTCGTCGTGCTGCTGGGCCTGAACCTGACGCGCCGCGCCAAACTGTTGCCATGAATCCAGACAGCAATGGCATCGAAGCGCGCCTGCGGTTGCAGCGCCCCACGTTCACGCTGGACGTGGACCTGAAGTTGCCAGGGCGCGGTTTCATCGCCCTGTTCGGGCCGTCGGGCTGCGGCAAAACCAGCTGCCTGCGCGCGCTCGCCGGCCTGGAGCGCGCCCGCCCCGGCCTGGTGCGCGTGGCCGGCAGTACCTGGCAGGACGACGTGGCCGGCATCTGGCTGCCCACACACCAGCGCGCGCTGGGCTATGTGTTTCAGGAGGCGAGCCTGTTTGAGCACCTCAGTGTGCGCGGCAACATCGAATATGCGCAAAAGCGTGTGCGGTCGGCCGAACGCAGTGCGACCGGAGGGGCCACAGTGGCCGTCGAGCAAGCGGTGGATTTGCTCGGTCTCACCGGCTTGATGGACCGGCGCCCGGCCACGCTCTCGGGCGGCGAGCGCCAGCGCGTGGCGATTGCGCGGGCGCTCGCCGCGCAGCCGCGCGTACTGCTGATGGACGAACCTTTGGCCGCCCTGGACGCTGGGCGCAAGGCCGAATTGCTGCCCTACCTTGAGGCCCTGCAGCGCACGCTGGCGATTCCTGTGCTGTATGTGAGCCACGCCTTGGATGAAGTCGCGCGCCTGGCGACGCACATGGTCTTGCTGGACGCCGGCCGCGTGCGCGCCAGCGGCAGCGCCGAAGATTTGATAGCCCGCCTCGACCTGCCGCTGGCCCAGGGCGATGCCGCAGCCACCATCGTCGAAGGCACGCTGCTGCGGCACGACAGCGCAGAGCATTTGTCCACGCTGGCCTTTTCCGGCGGCGAATTGCACGTGACCAGCACTGCAGCCCGCCCCGTGGGCCAGCGGCTGCGCGTGCGCATCCAGGCGCGCGACGTCAGCCTGACGCTCGCGCGCCAGAGCGGTACCAGCATTTTGAACATCGTGCCCGCCACCGTGACCGGCCTGCGCGAAGACAGCCCCGGCCAGTGGATGGTGGCGTTGGACGCTGGCGGCGCGCGACTGCTGGCGCGCATCACGCAGCGTTCGGTGCACCTGCTGGGCATCGCGCCAGGCCGCACGCTGTTCGCGCAAGTCAAAGGCGTGGTGCTTCTGGACTGAGTGCTTTGCTATCTTAAATATAGCTGCAAACGCCCTGGTTGCTTGCGCTAGTGGCCAAAAATACTGAGTTTTTTGAATGCACGCATACGTCAGCCGACTTGTCTGTGTTTGGAAAAAACCGTTGCTGGCCGTTGATCGGGTCGTTGGCAGGCGTGGGCTGGCCGAAGGTGGAAGTCATCCAGTCGACGAACTTCCGCGCGTCTTTCGCCTACTGGTTGGACAAGCGCTGCTCGCCTTCCACCAACCTGCCCAGGTCTGCGCGGTTCTTCAAGTTGCGCCAAGTGCTGCGGTCGGTCAGCACGCAAGCGCCGCTGCCAGCCATGGTACTGGCGATGCGCGCCGCGCAGCCATGGGGGAAGTTTTCAGCGAAAAAGCGGGTTTTTCGCTCTACGCGTTAACCCTTATAGCTATGCTTTCGGTAGCAACAGACGCTCGCAGAGCCTAGGGAATACACCGTCACGCTGCTGTCAGCCTGCGCCTACAGTGCTTCGTAGAATCGCAACCGTTCAAATAGTTACAGCACGGCGCTGCGCCTGTCTGCAGCAAACCGCCAGTCCATTCCCGCATTCTTGGAGACTTCATGCAGGCATTACTTAAACTATCCAGAGGCATCGACTGGCTCAATGAGCGCGTCGGCCTGGCCGTCATCTGGCTCATTCTCGCGTCCACGGTGATCAGCGGCCTCAACGCCATCGTGCGCAAAATCTTCAACTACAGCTCCAACGGCTTTCTGGAAGTGCAGTGGTACCTTTTTGCCGCCGCCTTTCTGCTCGCCTCAGGCTACACGCTGTTGCACCGGGAGCATGTGCGGGTGGACGTGGTTTCCAGCCGGTTCTCCAAGCGCACGCAGATCTGGCTCGACGTTTTCGGCTTCGTGATGTTTCTCACGCCGGTATGCGGGGCGGTCTTGTGGTTCGGCATCCCCTTCTTCCTGCAAGCGCTGGCGTCTGGCGAAATGTCCAGCAACGCCGGTGGCCTGATTCGCTGGCCGGTCTATCTGATGATGCCGCTCGGTTTTGCACTGCTGCTGCTGCAGGGCTGGTCGGAACTGATCAAGCGCATCGCTTTCCTCAAGGGCCTGATTCCTGATCCGACCGTCAAATCTGACGAGAAGACAGCCGAGGAAGAATTGGCCGAATCCATCCGCCGCCTGGCCGAAGCCGCCAAAGGCACTGGCAAACAAGCTACCCAAGCCGACTGAGCGGAGACACATTCATGGAATTCATTACGTCCAATATGGCCCCGATCATGTTCGCGGGGCTGATCATGTTCCTGCTGATGGGCTTTCCCGTGGCCTTCAGCCTAGGCGCCTGCGGCCTTTTCTTCGGCTTTGTCGGTATCGAGTTGGGCTTGTTGCCCGAAGCGCTCTTGCAAGCACTGCCGCTGCGCATCTACGGCATCATGCAGAACGACACACTGCTGGCCATTCCCTTCTTCACGCTGATGGGCCTCGTTCTTGAGCGCAGCGGCATGGCAGAAGATTTGCTGGAAACCATTGGCCAGCTCTTTGGCCCGGTTCGCGGCGGTCTTGCACTCGCCGTGGTCTTCGTTGGCGCACTGTTGGCCGCCACCACGGGCGTGGTTGCCGCCTCCGTGATCTCCATGGGCTTGATTTCACTGCCGATCATGCTGCGCTATGGCTACGATCGCCGCATCGCCACCGGCATCATTGCAGCATCGGGCACGCTTGCGCAAATCATTCCGCCGTCGCTGGTGCTCATTATTCTGGCCGACCAGCTCGGACGCAGCGTGGGCGACATGTACAAGGGCGCGTTCATACCCGGCTTCATGCTTGTGGGCATGTACACCGGCTACGTGGTCCTGCTGGCGATCTTCAAACCCAAGTGGGTACCCGCGCTCCCGGCGGAAGCGCGCACGATCCGCGAGGACAACGGCAACAGCGGCCTGCCCTCGCTGCTCCTGCTGACGATCGTGTCGGTGGGCGCTTCGGTCTACTTCGCGCAGCACATTGCGGACGTGCACACTTGGTGGACCGGTGAAGAGGTGACCAAGGTCGCCAAAGATGAAACCATTGTGGTGTCCATGTGCGTAGGCGTCGGGCTGGCATTCCTGCTGTCGATGATCAACAAAATCACGCGCCTGGGGTTGCTCTCGCGCATGGCCGAGCGCGTGACCTTTGTGCTGATTCCGCCGCTGCTGCTGATTTTCCTGGTGCTGGGCACCATTTTTCTCGGCGTTGCAACGCCCACCGAAGGCGGCGCCATGGGCGCGCTGGGAGCAATCATCATGGCCTCGGTGCGCGGCCGCCTGAGCTTCAAACTGCTCAAGCAGGGTTTGATCTCAACCACACGACTGTCCACTTTCGTGGTGTTCATTCTGGTCGGTTCCACTATTTTCAGCCTGGTGTTCCAAGGGGTGGATGGCCAGCGCTGGGTGGAGCACCTGCTTACCGGTTTGCCAGGCGGACAGATTGGCTTCCTCATCCTGGTCAACCTGCTGATTTTCTTCCTGGCGTTCTTCCTGGACTTCTTTGAACTCTCCTTTATCGTGGTGCCACTGCTGGCGCCGGTCGCGGACAAGTTGGGCATCGACCTGATCTGGTTCGGTATTTTGCTGGCCGTGAACATGCAGACCTCGTTCATGCACCCGCCGTTCGGATTCGCACTGTTCTATCTGCGCAGCGTTGCGCCAGCCATTGCCTACACCGACCGCGTCACCAAGAAGCTGATCCAGCCCATCACCACCATGCAGATCTACTGGGGTGCCGTGCCTTTCGTGCTGATCCAGGTGGTCATGGTGGGACTCATCATCTTCTTCCCCGGCATCGTCTCCAGCGGCCTCGACAAGAAGGAGGTCTATGACCTGGACAAGATTCGCATACAAATGGAATCGCAGATGCACAATCTAGACACACTGGATGCCGCCGCGCCGCCGCCCGCGCCTGGCGAACCACCAGCTAGCCAGCCTGATGTGCAGGAAGATCCGCTCAAGGCTGCTCAGGAAGCCATTCAAGGAGAGAAGAAGTAAAACGGGTGGCCTGATCTCCCCGTCTTAGCAAAGAGCCCCGCCCATCGCGGGGCTCTTTTTTTTCGTCCGCCTTCGAGCAGGCCTCAAGGTTTTCTGGGGAACGCGTCGTCTCCCGGCCAACTCTGCACATCAGAACCGTGTCGTGATGGGCCCGTCGGGCCCAGAAACAAGCGCCAGGGCCCGCGCCGCTCCCCAGTGCTGAACGATCGACCGAACGCAACGAATCAATGCGCGCGTCCACAGCAATGTGCAGCAGACGTTTCCGGAATTCGCGAGGGTGCTGAGCCACCGAGAGCAATCGCGCAGGACTCTGCCCCTTGCTTTATCTGCTGAACGCCGATCCTGGTGCCGGATGCCGCTGCGGTCTGCGCGGGACGCACGCGGCACTCGGCCAGGGTCAGCTGATTCCGGGCACTTGATGCGCGCTCAAGCGGTCCCAGCACGCAGAAGCACATCGGTTCTTTGGCGAAAAAAAACCCCGCACAAGGCGAGGTTTTTTGATTGGTACGCGCTTAGAGCTTCTGGCGCTGCATGAAGTTGTCGAAGGTGCCTTCGGCAAAGCGGAACCACAGCACTTCGTCACGCTGGAAGTTCAGGTAGTCGGCGTAAATCTTCTTCCAGTCAGGGTTCTTCGCGTTCAGGTCGGCAAAAACCTCCTGGGCGGCCTTGAAGGAAGCGTCCATGACCGTCTGCGGGAACGGCACTACCTTGGTCTTGGCGCCCACCAGTTGCTTGAGCGCGCCGGGGTTGCGCGCGTCGTAGCGCGCTTGGGTGGTCACGTGGGCTTCGTGGGCAGCGGCCTTGACAATGGCCTTGTTCTCGCTTGAGAGGCCATTGAACGCTTTGTCGTTGAGGTAGAAAGACAAATTCAAGCTGCCTTCCCACCAGCCGGGGTAGTAGTAGAACGGCGCCACTTTGTTGATACCCAGCTTCTGATCGTCGTACGGGCCAATCCACTCGGCTGCGTCGATCGTGCCTTTTTCCAGCGCCTGGTAAATTTCGCCGCCGGGAATGTTCTGGGGCACACCGCCCATGCGTTCGAGCACCTTGCCACCAAAGCCGCCAATGCGGAATTTCAGGCCCTTGATGTCCTCGGGCGACTTGACTTCCTTGCGGAACCAGCCACCCATTTGGGCCCCGGTGTTGCCGCCAATGAAATCGATGATGTTGTACTGGGCATAGAACTCGCGCATGAGTTTTTCGCCGTTGCCGTCGACCATCCAGGCGGTGAGCTGGCGCGAGTTCATGCCGAAAGGAATGGCGCCACCGATGGCAAAGGCCTCGTTCTTGCCAAAGAAGTAGTAAGGCGCGGTGTGCGCCATTTCCACGGTTCCATTCTGCACGCCATCGACCACACCGAAGGCGGGCATCAGCTCGCCAGCGGCGTGCACCGAAATTTCGAACTTGCCGCCAGACATGTTCTTGACGGCGGTGGCAAACACTTCGGCAGCCCCGAAGATGGTGTCAAGCGATTTGGGAAAGCTCGACGCCAAGCGCCAGCGCACTGCTGCCTGTGCGTGCACGGCCGGTGCGACTCCTGCCGCGAGCACCCCGGCGATGCCGGCATTTTTGATAAGGGAACGACGATCCATTGCAAGTCTCCTGTGATGAAAAAAGGTGCTGGCGGTGCTGACGCGATGCCAAAAAAAGCCGGCGTCAGGCCCGCGCAGGTGCGGGCCTGAGATTCCGGCGGCTTGAGGCGATCAATGCTTCCATGGCTCGATCGCAACAAGAACGGTGGCTGGCTACAACTTGACCGAAGTCATGTAGCTGTCGAAGCGGAACTCCGAGAAGCGGCCCCACAGGATCTGATCGCGCTGGAAGGCGCGCATGTCCTGGTGGATCTTCTTGAACTCTGGCGATTTGGCTTCGTGCTCGGCAAACACTTCCATGGAAGACTTGAAGCCTGCGTCCATGAGTTCTTTGGAGAACGCCTTGAGCTGGGTCTTGGCGCCCACGAGCTTCTTGAGCGCAATGGGGTTGAAGGCGTCGTACTTGGCCGTCATGTCGCGCGCTGCGACGGCAGTGGCGGCATCCACCATGGCCTGGAACTCTGGCGTCAGGGCCGCGTACGCCTTGGCGCTGATGAAGAACTCGAGCTCTGCGCCACCCTCCCACCAACCGGGGTAGTAGTAGTACGGCGCCACCTTGTTGAAGCCGAGCTTTTCGTCGTCGTACGGGCCAACGAATTCGCAAGCGTCGAGCGTGCCTTTTTCAAGCGCTTGGTAGACCTCGCCTGCAGGCATGTTTTGCGACACGACGCCGAGCTTTTGCATCGCTTCGCCGAACAGGCCGCCGCCCATGCGCATCTTCAGGCCCTTCAAGTCTTCAACGGTGTTGATTTCCTTGCGGTACCAGCCACCCATTTGCGTGCCGGTATTGCCAGCGCTGCGGCTCTTGATGTTGTAGTTGGCATAAAACTCGTCCATGAGCTTGCGGCCATTGCCGTGCTCCATCCAGGCGTCCATCTGGCGAGCGGTCAGGCCGAAAGGCACGGCGCAGCCAAAAGCAAAAATGGAGTCCTTGCCGGTGAAGTAGTAGGGCGCCGTTTGCGCCATTTCCACTGTGCCGTTTTGAATGGCATCCACCACGCCGAAGGGAGGCATCAGCTCGCCGGCAGCGTGCACCGAGCATTCAAACTTGCCACCCGACAAGGCCTTGAGCGTCTTGGAAAACATTTCCGCGCTGCCGAAAATCGTGTCGAGCGACTTGGGGAAGCTCGAAGCCATGCGCCAGCGAACGGCGGTCTGGGCATGCACAGCAGGGGCAACTCCTGCGGCCAGTACGCCGGCAATGCCGGCATGTTTGATGAGTGAGCGACGATCCATGAAAACCTCTTGAAAAACGGGGTTGCAAAAATGCCGAGCGCGGGGCTATTTAGCCGCGCGGCCTGCCACTTTAGCAGCCATGGCGGAATTGTAAAAAGACGCTTTCCAGAGCCTTTGCGGGTTTTCCCGCGAAATCCCGCCACAAGGCGCATGCCTTCAGGGTTCTGCAAGCTACGGCAAAAATCGCCTTGCGCCCCGCAGCGCGGGGCGAGCCGGGATGCTCAGGCGGCGCGCTCGTTGACGGGTCGCGCCGCAGCGCCAAACCGTGCGCGCACCGAGGCCGCAATACCTTGCGCATCCAGCCCCTGCAAGGCCAGGAGCTTGGCCGGATCGCCGTGCTCGATGAACACATCGGGCAAGCCGAGCTGCAGCACCGGCCGTTGCACATCGGCGGTGGCCAGGGCTTCGAGCACCGCGCTGCCTGCGCCGCCCTGAATGCAGCCCTCTTCGAGCGTGACGAGCACGTCGTGGTCAGCGGCGAGCTGCAGCAGCAATTGAGTGTCCAGCGGTTTGGCCCAGCGCATGTTGGCCACCGTGGCGTCGAGCTGCTCGGCGGCTTCCAGCGCCGGATACAGCAAGGTACCAAACGCCAGGATGGCAATGCGCGGCAAGCCTGCCGGGCGCAACGCGCTACTGCGCGTGCGGCGGATTTCGCCTTTGCCGTACGGCAGTGCATCCAGCCCCGGCAGGGGTTCAACCCCGGCGCCGCTTCCACGCGGGTAGCGCACGGCCACGGGGTGGTTCTGCGCAAAGGCGGTGCAGAGCAATTGCCGACACTCACGTTCGTCCGCCGGGCAGGCCATGGCCAGGTTGGGCACGCAGCGCACAAAGGCGATGTCGTAGGCGCCAGCATGGGTAGCGCCATCGGCGCCCACCAGACCTGCGCGATCCAGTGCAAAGACCACGGGCAGGTTTTGCAAGGCCACGTCGTGGATCAACTGGTCGTAGGCGCGCTGCAAGAAGGTGGAATAGATGGCCACCACCGGCTTGACGCCCTCGCAGGCCATGCCCGCGGCAAACGTCACCGCGTGCTGCTCGGCAATGCCCACGTCGTAGTAGCGATCGGGGAAGCGCCGCTCAAACTCCACCATGCCCGAGCCTTCGCGCATGGCCGGGGTGATGCCCACCAGTCGCTCATCGTGCGCCGCCATGTCGCAGAGCCACTGGCCAAATACCTGGGTAAAGGTCTGGCGTGGCGGCGTGGCGGGCTTGACGAGACCAATCTTCGGGTCGAACCGCGAAGGTCCGTGGTAGGCCACCGGATCGGCCTCGGCCAGCTTGTAGCCCTGGCCTTTCTTGGTGACCACATGCAGAAACTGCGGACCCTTGAGCTCCTTGATGTTCTCCAGCGTGGGAATCAAGGAATCCAGGTCGTGCCCATCAATGGGGCCGATGTAATTGAAGCCAAATTTCTCGAACAGCGTGGCCGGCACCACCATGCCCTTGGCCTGCTGCTCAAGGCGTTTGGCGAGTTCGAGCAGCGGCGGCACGGGGCGCAGCACGGTCTTGCCGACGTTCTTGGCGGCGGCGTAGAACTGCCCGCTCATGAGCTGCGCCAGATAGCGGTTGAGCGCGCCCACCGGCGGGCTGATGCTCATGTCGTTGTCGTTCAGGATGACCAGCAGGTTGCAATCGGCCACACCCGCGTTGTTGAGCGCCTCGAAGGCCATGCCGGCGGTCATGGCGCCGTCGCCAATGATGGCGACTGCATAGCGCTCGTCGCCGCGCCGCTTGGCGGCCATCGCCATGCCCAGCGCGGCGGAGATGCTGGTGCTGGAATGCGCGGTGCCAAAGGTGTCGTATTCGCTCTCGGCGCGCTGCGGAAAGCCCGAAACGCCGCCCAGCTGGCGCAGCGTCCCCATGCGCTCGCGCCGTCCGGTCAGGATTTTGTGCGGATAGGTCTGGTGGCCCACGTCCCACACCAGACGGTCGCGCGGGGTATCGAACACATAGTGCAGCGCCACAGTGAGCTCCACCGTCCCCAGATTGGAGCTGAGGTGCCCACCCGTTTTGGAGACACTGTCGAGCACGAAGGCGCGCAGTTCGTCGGCCAGGCGCTTGAGTTCGGGGCGCGAGAGGCGGCGCAGATCGGCCGGAGAGTTCACGGTCTCAAGCAAGGGGTAAGCGTTCGTGGACATTCAATACTATTGATTTGATAGCTTATAGCGCTTATCCAATAAGCGCTAGGAGGCATTTTTACTGCTAATTTGAGCGCAGCAGCACCATGTCTGCCAGCGCCGCGAGCCGTGCGGTATCGCGCAGGCCGGACGCGGCCAGACCAGCCAGCGCGTCGCTGTGGAGATTCTGCGCGCATTGCCGTGCGCCCTCGATCCCCAGCAGAGAGACGTAGGTGGGCTTGGAATGAAACGCGTCCTTGCCGGCGGTCTTGCCCAGCGTGGCCGAGTCTTGCGTCACGTCCAGAATATCGTCCACCACCTGGAAGGCCAGGCCCAACGCCTCGCCGTAGCGGGCCAGGCCGGCAAGCGCTGCCGCACCAGGGTTGCCACAGGCGGCGCCTGTGCAGGCCGCGCCTGTGCAGGCCGCGCCTATGCAGGCCGCGCCTATGCAGGCCGCGCCCATCATGACGCTGGCCTGAAGCAGCGCGCCGGTCTTGAGCTGGTGCATGTGGCGCAGCTGGGCTTCGTCGAGGTGCTGGCCGACGCTGGCCAGGTCGATCGCCTGCCCGCCCGCCATGCCGGCAGCGCCAGCGGCGCGCGCCAGCAGCCGGCATAGCCGGGCCTGCACCGCAGAGGGGATGTCACTGCGCTCGGGCGTGAGCAACTCGAAGGCCAAGGCCTGCAAGGCGTCGCCCGCCAGCAAGGCGCCGGCTTGGCCAAACTGCACATGGACCGTGGGCTTGCCGCGGCGCAGCACGTCGTTGTCCATGCAGGGCATGTCGTCGTGGACCAGGGAATAGGCGTGGATCAGCTCGACGGCGCATGCGGCGCGCAGAGCCGCTTCGTCGAGTGCAGCGCTGAAGTCGGCATCGCCCTCCCCCGCCACGGCCTCGCGCGCTGCGAGCACCAGGAGCGGGCGCAGGCGTTTGCCACCGCCCTGCACGGCGTAGCGCATGGCCTGGCCCAGGTCCGAGGGCGCGTCCACGCCCACCCAATCCGTCAGCGCGGCCTCGGTGCGTGCAAGCTGCGCGGCGCTCCAGTCGGCCAGCGCTTGCCCAGGCATGCCGCTCATTCGGCGGTCCAGGGCTGGATCTGGCCAGCGTCGAGGACCTTGATCTGGTCCTGGACGGCCTCCAGGCGCTCGCGGCAAAAAGCCAGCAGCGTGGCGCCGCGCTGGTAGCCGGACAGCAACTGCTCCAGGGGCATCTGCCCCGATTCGATGCGCGCAACCAGTTGCTCCAGCTCTTCCAAGGCGGCTTCGTAGCTGGCGGGTTCGGCGATTTTGATTTTGGCCATGGGCTGGAGAATGCAATCGGGCAGGCGAAGCCATTGATTTTAGGACGAGTGCGCCTTGAGACCCCTCGGCTCGCCCAGCAGGAATACACGCAGCGCGCCTGCGGACATTGGCATGCGGCCCAATAACCCCACCACCTATAATCCCATTCGTTCTCCCAACCGGCACTCTGCCGGTTTATTTTTTTACCCGGCCTTTGCACCGAATGGCCGTTTTCTCTTCCTCCCTGTGAGGAGTCTTTAGGTCAGGTCGCCCATGTCTGATTTAAGTCTTCGACTGCAGCCGGCTGCCAGCCAACTACCAGTTTCAAGCTACTTCGATCGCGCGCTCTTCGAGCGCGAGATGGCTACGCTGTTCCAGCGCGGGCCGCGTTACGTGGGGCACCAGCTCAGCGTGCCGCAAGCGGGCGACTACCACGCCCTGCCGCAAGAGGCCGAAGGCCGGGCGCTGGTGCGCGCGCCCGGCGGCCAGGTGGAACTCATCTCCAACGTCTGCCGCCACCGCCAGGCCATCATGCTGGGCGGGCGCGGCAGCTTGCAGGAACACACCAAGGGCAGCGCCGGCGGCAACATCGTCTGCCCGGTGCACCGCTGGACCTACAGCCCCAAGGGCGACCTGTTGGGGGCGCCGCATTTCAAGCACGACCCCTGCCTCAACCTCAAGAACTACCCGCTGCGCGAGTGGAACGGGCTTTTGTTTGAAGACAATGGCTACGACGTGGCGGCCGACCTGGCGCAACTCGGCCCGCGCGCCGACCTCGACTTCACCGGCTTTGCGCTGGACCGCGTGGAACTGCACGAGTGCAACTACAACTGGAAGACCTTCATCGAGGTGTATCTGGAGGACTACCACGTCGGCCCCTTCCACCCCGGTCTGGGCAGTTTCGTCACCTGCGAAGACCTGCGCTGGGAATTCGGCCGCAACCATTCGGTGCAGACCGTGGGCGTGGCCAACGGTCTGGCGCGTGCTGGCAGCCCGGTGTACGAACGCTGGCACAAGGCGCTGCTGGCCTACCGCGGTGGCAAGGCGCCGACGCACGGTGCCATCTGGCTCACGCTGTACCCACACATCATGGTGGAGTGGTACCCGCATGTGCTCACGGTTTCGACACTGCACCCCATCGGGCCCGAGAAGACGCTGAACATGGTGGAATTTTTCTACCCCGAAGAGATCACTGCCTTCGAGCGCGAGTTCGTCGAAGCCCAGCAGGCCGCTTACATGGAAACCTGCATTGAGGACGACGAGATCGGCGAGCGCATGGATGCCGGCCGCAAGGCTCTGTACCTGCGCGGCGACAACGAAGTCGGCCCTTACCAGAGCCCCATGGAGGACGGGATGCAGCATTTCCACGAGTGGTACCGCAAGGCCATGGGAGCAACGCCCTGAGCGGCTGCGCCGCTGAGTCGAATGGGTCCGGTCTGCTCTTATTTGAATAGCTATCAGCGCTCGCTGAATAAGCGCCAGAACCCTATTTCACCTCTATTTTTGGCGCCATGAAAGCTCTCTGGATGGTGCTCGCCGCCATGCTGTTTGCCAGCATGAGCGTGTGCGTGAAGTACGCTTCGGTGTACTTCACGTCGGCCGAGCTGGTGTTTTATCGCGGGCTGATCGGCATGGGGCTGATGGCCTGGCTGGCCCGTTCGCGCGGCGTCTCGCTGGCCACGCGGTACCCGCGCATGCATGCCTGGCGCTCGCTGGTAGGAGTGACTTCGTTGGGCGGCTGGTTCTTTGCCATTGCCCATTTGCCGCTCGCCACCGCCATCACGCTCAACTACATGAGCAGCGTATGGATCGCCGCCTTTCTGGTGGGCGGCTCCCTCATGGCATGGCGCCCCTCGCCCGCCGCGCCGCGGCCACAGATGCACACCTCGCTGCTGCTGACCGTGGCGGCCGGGTTTGCGGGGGTGGTCATGCTGCTGCGCCCGAGCATCGGCCAGGGGCCCGAGCAGGCGCTGGGCGGAATCGTCGGACTGCTGTCGGGCATGTGCGCGGCGCTCGCCTACATGCAGGTGGTGGCGCTCTCGCGCCTGGGCGAGCCCGAATCGCGCACGGTGTTTTACTTTGCCGTGGGCTCGGTGGTGGCCGGCGGCGCCGTGGTGCTCGCCACCGGGCATTCGGTCTGGCCCGGCTGGCCGGCGCTGTGGCTGCTGCCGCTGGGCGTGCTGGCGGCCGGTGGCCAGTTGTGCATGACGCTGGCCTACGCCAGCGCCCACAACCCGCGCGCGACGCTGGTGGTGGCAAACCTCCAGTATTCGGGCATCGTGTTTGGCGCGGGCTACGGCGTGCTGCTGTTTGGCGACGTCATTGCGCCGCTGGGCTGGCTGGGCATGGCGCTGATCATCGCCAGCGGCATTTTGGCCACGGTGCTGCGTGCCAAAACCGTGGCGGCTCCGCCTGCCGAAGAACTCTGACGCACGCGCCGGGCTTTCCATGGTCAAAATGGGAGCCATCGCCCCATCGCCCCATCGCTCTATCGCCATTTCTGCCTGTCACCATGCCTTACACCCACCTCATTTCCGCCGAGCAACTGCTTGCCCTGCGCGCAAGCGACACGCCTTGCATGGTCTTCGACTGCAGCTTTGAACTGGCCCAGCCCTCGGCTGGCCGTGCGGCTTTTCTTGACGCCCACATTCCTGGCGCCGTCTATGCGCACCTGGACGAAGACCTGAGCGCACCGCACGGCGCACCCGGCGCCGACGGCAGGGTGATCACGGCGCATGCGGCCGATCGGCCCATGTCGGGCGGGCGCCACCCGCTGCCCACCCGAGAGCGCTTTGCAGTCTGGCTCTCCAGCGTGGGGTTTTCCAACACCATGCAAGCGGTGGTATATGACCGCAACGCCAGCGCCTACTGCGGCCGCCTGTGGTGGATGCTCAAGTGGATGGGCCACGACGCCGTGGCCGTGCTCGACGGCGGCCTGCCCGCATGGTCCGCTGCGGGGGGCGACTTATCCAGTGGCGAAGAGCCCGCCCACTTCCAGTCCAATTTCGACCTGGGCGAGCCGCTGCGTGTGCTGCGCACGGTGAGACAAGTGCAGGCGCAACTGGGCCAGGCGGGCCAGACGCTGATTGACGCGCGCGCCGCCGAGCGCTACCGCGGTGAAGTCGAGCCGCTGGACCCGGTGGCGGGCCACATTCCGGGGGCCTTGAACCGGCCCTTTTCGCAGAATTTCGGACCCGACGGCAGGTTCAAGACGGCCGAGCAATTGCACCGTGAATTTGCAGACCTGCTGGGAAGCCGGCCACCCGAGAGCGTGGTGCACCACTGCGGCAGCGGCGTCACCGCCAACCCCAACCTGCTGGCCATGGAGTTGGCTGGCTACGCCCCCACCGCGCTTTTCGCCGGAAGCTGGAGCGAATGGTGCAGCGACCCGGCGCGGCCGGTGGAACGCGGTTGATTGCCTTGACTAGCGGCAGCAGCGGTAGGCCAGTCCCACCGTCACGCCGTAGTCGTTGGGCTTTTGCACGATCGGACTGCTGCGCGCGTCACCGCGCAGCTGGCTGAAGCGAACGCCGCCAAAAAGCACCCAGCGGTCGGTGATGGCACTTTTGATCTCGATGCCCAAGTCGGTGCTCTTTACGCCGCCACCGGGCGCGTAGGCCGCATAGGGCGTGCGCACGAGGGCCACATCGGCGGGCACGCCGAAAAAGCTGCGCAAATGGGTGGAGTCGGCCACGGTGAAGCCTGCCGCCAGGCCGATTTCGGTGCTTGGCGTGATCTGCCACTCATACTGCAGCGTGGTCTGCAAGGTGGTGCCGCCTTTGCGGCCCAGCAGGTCCTGGTTCAGCGAGCTGCGCAGGCTCAGTTCGGGTGAGAACAACCAACTGGCAGAAAGACGCGCACGCAAGGTTTTGCGCACGTCGGGCAGGCCGTACAGCGGGGAATCGGCGTCGCTGGTCCGCCCGCCGCCAATGCGCAGGCCGGCGCTCAGTTTCAGACGGTCCGCATTCACAAGGCGTGCGCTTACGCCCGTGTAGCGCGGCTCCAGATCAAAGTCGAGCAGCGAGCCGCCACCGCCGCTGCTAATCGTGTAACGGCCAATGTCCAGTCCGATCACTGGGCGCAGATTGCTGCCGCGCTTGTCGCTGCCAGCATAGTCCGGACCATTGGACGCGGCCAAGCCCAGCGCCCAGGTGAATCCTGGCTCTTCGACAGGCGGCGGCGCGGAAACAGCCTGTGGACTTTGCTGGGCCCCGGCAGACAGGGGCAGACAAAGCGCGCAGATCAGCGCGGCAAAGGGGGAAAAAAAGGACGCTTTCATGGCCGCTATCATGCCGCGTCCCAGCGCACCCAGCCCATCAGCCAAGTTGCCAGAACAACACAGCCAAACGCAATGCGGTACCAGGCGAAGGGCTCGAAGCTGTGGCTGCTGATATAGCGCAGCAGCCAGCGCACGCACACCCAGGCGCTCAAGAACGAGAACGCCAGACCCACGGCAAATACCGGCAGGTCGGGCACCGAAAGCAGCGCACGTTCTTTGTAAAGGCTGTAGACGCCCGCACCGATCAGCGTGGGCATGGCCAGAAAAAACGAATAGTCGGTGGCCGCCTTGCGCGACAAGCCCAGCAACATGCCGCCAATGATGGTGGCTCCGCTGCGGCTGGTGCCCGGCACCATGGCCAGGCACTGCGCCAGGCCGACTTTGAGCGCATCGAGCGGTTGCATGTCGTCCACCGAGTTCACGCGGGCCACTGCCGGTGCCCGCCGCTCCGCCCAGAGAATGACAAATCCACCCAATATGAAGGTGCTTGCCACCACCAGCGGGGTGAACAAGTGCGCCTTGATCGCCTTGCCAAACAGCAAACCGAGCACCACTGCGGGAAGAAAACCGATGAATACATTGAGCGCAAAGCGCTGCGCCTGCGGCTGGGAAGGAAGCGCAAGCAGCGTCTCCCGGATTTTCTGCCAGTACACCAAAATGACGGCAAAAATGGCGCCGGTCTGAATCGCAATGTCAAAAACCTTGGCCTTGTCGTCGTCCATCCCCA
>ERZ724525.283-NODE-283-length-27893-cov-8.325670_pt1 | contig 27893 bp, 19 predicted proteins | sample MGYA00376058_ERZ724525 | MGnify/ENA primary metagenome ERZ724525 (study PRJEB28724, sample SAMN07190888) | wastewater metagenome | isolation source: influent of sewage treatment plant in Hong Hong | place: USA: Christiansburg, Virginia | collected 2016-03-01 ... | reverse complement strand
CTGCAGCAAGGCCTGATGCAGCTGGGCGAAGAAGGTGCGATTCAGGTGTTCAAGCCCGATGTCGGCGGCAATATGCTGCTGGGAGCCATCGGTCAGCTGCAGTTTGAAGTGGTGCAACACCGCCTGAAGACCGAGTACGACTGCGATGTGCGCCTGGAAGGCTGCCAGTACACCAGCGCCCGCTGGATCACGGCCGACAGCCCGGCCGATCTGCGCGAGTTCGAAAACGCCTACCCGCTGCGCCTGGCCCACGATGCGGCAGACACGCTGGCCTATCTGTGTACCAGCCCCTATGACGTGCGACTGGCGCAGGAGCGTTTCCCCAAGATTCACTTCCATCCCTTGCGCGAGCATGCTGGACTGAGTTTGGGTTCGGCCAATTGAGAACTATCCCCTGAGTCGCTGCGCGCCTTCCCCCTTCTCTCGCTTTGCTACGCAAACCGGGAAGGGGGACGACATCCTCGCTGCGGGGCGGCCCTTGCTCGATGCCTCGGGCCTGGGCCAAGCCCGTTTCCAGCAAGGTGCGCCCTGAGAAAGTTGTTTTGTGAGCCAAGAATTTCTGCGTCCCTTGTCTGAACTGCAGACCCCCGCCCAGCTGCTGGGCGTGCTGACCGATATCGACGACACGTTGACCACCGATGGCGTGGTGCCAGACCACGTGGTGGCCGCCATTGCCCGCCTCAAAGACGCGGGCCTGAAGGTTGTGCCCATCACCGGCCGCCCCGTGGGCTGGAGCGTGCCTTTTGCATCGGCCTGGCCCGTGGATTCCATCGTGGCCGAAAACGGAGCCGTGGCCCTGCGTCGCAATGCGCAAGGCAGCCTGGACAAGCTCTACCAGCAAGACGCAGAAGAGCGCGCCAGCAACTTTGCCAAGATGCAGACAGTGCTGGAGCAGATCGAAGCCACCGTGCCCGGTGCCGCCCGCGCCACAGACTCTGCGGGCCGCGAGTGCGACATCGCTGTAGACCACAGCGAGTTCACCAACATGCCCCAGGCGCAGATCGACCAGTGCGTAGCCATCATGAAGGCCGCAGGCATGAACGCGACTGTCAGCTCCATCCACATCAACGGCTGGTTTGGCGAGCACAACAAACTGGAAGGTGCTCGCTGGATTGTTCGTGAACTATTCGATATCGACCTGGACTCCACCCTAGGCCAATGGGTCTACATCGGCGACTCCACCAATGACCAGCTGATGTTCCAGCACATGCCCCACAGCGTGGGCGTGGCCAACATCGAGCGCTTTGTGCCCCAGCTTCAGCACCTGCCCCGCTATGTCACCACCGCCGAGCGCGGTGATGGCTTTGTACAGCTGGCCGATCAGTTGCTAGGCACTCGAAAGTAATAGCTGCTTGCGGTTACCTCTAGTGCGATGCGCATTGATATCCCGCTGGAGTTCAAATAGAGGCAGCGCTAAGCGCTCATCTTTTTTAAGGCCTGCGACCTGTTCGCAGGCCTTTTGCGCTTCTGTAGTCCGGGCCCCATCCCCGGATCTCTAACCTGCGGGCTTTTCATGCGCCCCATCGCAAACCGCGATGAGTCAGCGCGTACAAGACGACCACCTTATCCGTACAAACCCATGGTTGGCACTCACTACAATTTTTGGTTCATTTCAAAACATTTCAGAGAGACCTAAACCATGCGCATGATCCGCCGCACTTTTGTCGCCACGGCCGTGGCCGCCACTGCAACGCTGGCTGCCGGCACTGCTTTTGCTCAGGGCAAGGAAGTCAAGATTGGCTATGCGCTGGCGATCAATTCGCACTACGGTGCAGCCGCCAACGCCTGGGGCGAAGGCGTGGAAAAAGGCACGAACGGTGCCTACAAGTTCAAGCAATTCCCTGCATCCGCGCTGGGCGGCGAACGCGAGCTGATCGAAGGTCTGCAGCTGGGCACTGTGGAAGCAGCCATCGTCTCCACCGGCGCACTGAGCAACTTTGTGCCTGACGTGGGCGTGGTGGACATCCCCTTCCTGTTCCGCGACACACAACATGCACGCGCTGTGATGGACGGTGCTTTTGGTCAGGACCTGCTGGCCAAGTTCCAGAAGCGCGGTCTGATCGCTCTGGCCTGGGGCGAGCAAGGCTTTCGCCACCTGAGCAACAACAAGCATGCCGTCAACGGCGTGGCCGACCTCAAGGGCCTGAAGATTCGCGTGACCGAGAACCCCGTGCACATCACGGCCTTCCGCACCCTGGGCGCATCGCCCACCCCCATGTCCTGGCCCGAAGTGATCGGCGCTCTGCAGCAAGGCACGATCGACGGCCAGGAAAATCCTGTGTCCGTGCTGGTGTCCGCCAAGCTGTGGCAAGTACAAAAACATCTGACGCTGACTTCGCACGTCTACGCCCCCATGGCATTGATCGTGTCGCCCTCGTTCTGGGGCTCACTGAACGCCAGCCAGAAGGCCGCCTTCACCGAAGGTGCCAAGAAGGGTGCCATCGCATCGCGTGGCTTTGTGGACACCGTGGAGAAAAAAGGCGTTGAAGAAGCCAAGGCCAACGGCATGAAGGTCGTTGAGAAGGTGGACCAGGCCGCCTTCCGCACCGCGCTGGAACCCGCCTACAAGGAATACGCCAAGAAGTTTGGCCAGAAGACTCTGGACTCCATCACCAGCGTGAAGTAATTCGCGTCTGAGTCCTTACAGCCGGTGACTTGCGTCACCGGCTTCTTCATCTGAGTGCCATACGCATCAGACGTTGAGGACTGCGGGCACTCCGAATGGAAAATCATGCCTTGCGCGGCATGATGACCTCATCTCTTTTCTGCTCTTCAACACGGCACTCACCGTGCACGCTGTTGACGCCCCATCTCCTATGCTTGATCGTATCGAACGCACTCTTGTCGCCGGCAACCGCTGGCTGCTCATCGTGCTGTTGCTGGCCATGGCCTGCATCGTTTTTGCCAATGTGGTGCTGCGCTACACCACGGGTGACTCCATTGTCTGGGCCGAAGAAGTGGCTCGTCACATGATGATCTGGGTCACCTTTCTGGGTGCCGGTCTCGTGCTGCGCTTTGGCGGCCATGTGGCCATCGACAATCTGCACCGCAGCGTCAGCACCCGCAGCGCCCAGTACATTCGCGGCTTTGTCGTCATCAGTCTGCTCGTGTTCTTTGCCGTGATGACCGTCGCATCTTCGCAGTATGTCTATGCCACGCGCTTTCAGACCACGGCGGCCACGGACATCCCCATTTCTTATATCTACGGCGCCATGCCCGTGGGCTTTGTACTGATGTTTGTCCACCTGCTCTTCATTGCCCGTGGCTATATCAAGGCCGGCGACTTTGCCGAGTCCGACGAAATGGACGCCGACGCAGCCGCGTCCATCTAAGACAGCGCAGGTTCACACATCATGGGTATCACTTTATTTATTGCCATCATCGTCCTGCTGGTGCTGGGCTTTCCGGTGGCTTTTGCGCTGGCCATCTCGGCCGCTCTGGCAGTCTTCGTGGGCGGGCGCTATCCCCAGCTCATCGTCTTCAAGGAAATGTTCACGGGCATTGACAGCTTTCCGCTGATGGCCGTGCCCTTCTTCCTTCTGGCGGCCGAGCTGATGTCGGGCGGTGCGCTCACGCATGTTCTGCTGCGCTTTGCGGCGCAGTTCGTGGGCCATCTGCGGGGCGGCCTCGGCTATGCCAACGTCATGTCGCTGACGCTGTTCTCGGGCATCTCCGGCTCGGCCCTGGCCGATGCGGCCGGCCCCGGCTCCATGATGGTCAAGATGATGGACAAGGCCGGCTACAGCCGCCCCTATGCTGCGGCGCTCACCGCCAGCACCGCCATCGTCGGCCCCATCATTCCGCCATCGGTCAGCATGATCATCTATGCGCTGCAGGATGAAAACGTGTCCGTGGGCGGCCTGTTCATGGCGGGCTTCATCCCCGGCATTTTGATTGCGCTGGCAATGGCCGCCGTCAACTGGTGGGTCTGCAAGAAGCGCGACTACCGATCAACCGATCCTCGCCCCTCGGGTCGCGAAATGTGGATCAACAGCTTCAAGGCCATCCCTGCGCTGATGCTGATTGTGCTGATCGTGGTCGGCATCCGTTTTGGCATCTTCACCCCCACCGAAGCCTCGGTTGTGGCCGTGTTCTATGCACTGATCTGCGGCAAGTGGATTTACCGCACACTGAAATGGTCAGCGCTGCCCGGCATTCTGGCGCGCTCGGCCATGCTCACGGCCTCCGTGCTGCTGGTGATGGCGACTTCGGCCGCCTTTGCCTGGGTGCTGACGGTGGAAGGCATTCCACAATACCTGTCCGAGCTGATCGTCAGCTGGGAGCTGTCCCCAGTGATGTTCCTGGTCGCAGTGAACATCTTGCTGCTGGTCTTCGGCATCTTCATGGAGCCACTGCCGGGCGTGATGATTCTGGTTCCCATTCTGGCCCCCATCGCTTTCAGCCTTGGCATTGACCCCACGCACTTTGCCATGGTGGTGATCGTCAACCTCACGCTGGGCATGATTACGCCGCCCGTGGGTGGCCTGCTGTTTGTGACCTCGGTCGCCACGCGCGTCTCGATTACCGACCTGACGCGCGAGATGCCGCTGTTCCTGCTGGCGCACTTTGTCGTGCTGTGCATGCTAACCTTCATTCCGCAGCTGTCCACCTGGTTGCCGCATATGCTGGGCTTCCAGTAATCGTCAAAATTTGAATCAAAGGCTGCCCAATCGCAAGATTGGCAGCCTTTTTCAGGGTGCTTGCTGAAATTGAAAAGCCGCCCGGTCTCTGCAGAATGCACTGATTTCCATTCAGGAGAAAACCATGAAACGGGTGCTGAGTATCAATATTCCGATGCCTGCATCCACGGCAAACGCAGCGACTGGATTCAGTGATCTGCGTAGTCTGAACGCAGATGCCATGCAACAGCGGCTGCATAGCCATCCGCCAGTGCCACGGGTGTGCAATGCAGGCATGCCAGAGAGGATTCGAGTTCTGCACTCCACTCCACAAGCCCCACACCCGCGCATTTCAAACGCGCTTCCTGCGCGGCCCATGCGCTTGCAAACGCTTTGAAAAACAGAGCGTCTTGCGCAATACCATCAAGCACTTGAGCCATATTTGGCGCTAAAAAAATCTGAGCCACCGCCTGTAATTCATGGCGTGAAGTGCCATCGCTCACAGCCTGAATATCCACGCCCACCGGCCCGCCGCCATGCCAGGCCAGCAGAGCCAGTCCCGGCGCATGGCTGGTGGAGCAAAAGGGCTGGCCAAGCCTCTCGCCATACAGCCACAGCTGCGGTGCCTCGTTGCGCTGGTTGCTGATCTGCAAGGCATCTTCAGGGCAACCCAGATCCTGGGCCAGACAGCTGCGCAAGGCTGCACGGGCCTGTAATCGCGCCTGCTCTCTGTCATGACTAAAACCCTGTACTAGCCGCAACTGCGGGGCACTCTGCAGCGCCCCGCCCTCCACAACGCAGTGCTGAACCTGCATCGGCTTATGCCCGCTTGAGCGGCACGGGCGATGCAGGTGCACCTTGCCAGTGCGTGGCCGCAGGCAAAGCCTCGCCCTTCATCACCAGCGTCAGCGGCCCCAGCTGTACGCCGTCGCCCACTTTTGCGCCATACAGCACCGTGCAGCGAGCACCCATGGTCACGCGGCTGCCTATGAGTACCTGGTCTATCTTCATCACCCGGTCTTCAAACAGATGCGTCTGCGGGCAGCAAAGTGCATTGAGTTCGCTGTGTTCTCCGATCTGCACACAGTCGTGCTCGGTGATATCCGTGGTATCGAGCCAGGCACTGGAGGCAATGCGGCTGCCCATCAGATTCAGGGCCAGCGGCAGCCAGGGCGTGCCGCGCAGGTAGCGCAGGAAGTTGGGAACCGCCAGACCTTCATACAGATTGGTGACCGCTTCAGAGAGCCAGACAAACGGTGTCCACATGGGTACGGCTGTCTTGCTGTAGCGGCGCACCGCCAGCCATTTGAAGAGCGCCACCAGCACAAAGACCACCATGCCAAATATCACCCCTGAAATAGCCAGATCCAGCACCACAGCGCCCCAGCGGTCGGCAGAGGCCAGCGGCATAGCATCCAGCACCACGGCGTAACCCACGGCAATCACCAGCGCATGGGGCACGGCGATGCGGAAGGCCTCCACCAGCCCGCGCCCCACGCGCCGCCACAGCGATGGCGCAAACGTCAGATGTTCCGGGTAGCCCTGAGCCATCTCGCGCGCAGGCAGGTTGATGGCAGGCGAGCCCAGCCAGGTGTCACCACTCTGCATATCGGCATTGCGCGGCACGGCCGTCATCACGCCAACGAGCACGTTCTCGGGGATGGTCGAGCCATCAGGCACATAAGCCCCGTTGCCAATAAAACTGCGGCGCGAAACGACCGTGGGCTTGACCGTCATCCAGCCGCCGTCGATATGCTCATCGCCCAGCATCACCGCGTCGGCCACAAAGCATTCATCGCCCAGCGTCAGCATGTCGGGCACCACGCCCAATGCGGTTGACAGCTCCGTCTGCTTGCCCACCTTGGCACCCAGCAGCCGGTACCAGGTCGATGAATACACCGTGGCATAAATGCCGTGCAGCGTACTCAGGCTGGCCTCCTGAATCTGGTTGACCATCCATTTACCCAGATAGCGGCGGCTGTGAATAGACCAGGTGCCGGCCTTGGTACGTGGCAAAAACAGATAGCGCACCAGTGCCGCTACCAGCACCGTGCAGGCCACCAGCACCGCACTGGCAGGCAGGGCCAGCAGGAAGAACTTGATCAGGCGCAGCACAAAGGCACCGCCCGCATCGACAATGCCTTGCTCCAGCAGCGGCCTGACCGAAATTTCTTCAATATCCAGAATGTCGATCAGCATGAAGGTCGGGAAAACCGGCATGAAGAAGAGCGTGGCAACCAGCAGGCCGCCAGTCAGATAGACCATCATTTCGGCCGCCTTGCGCAGGCGGCCCACCAGGTGGCGCGGCTGCAGGCTGGCAGGGTCGAAACGACCTACTTCTCGCGCAGGCGACCCCGCCCACACGCTGCACGCAGGCAACACCGTGCCATCGGCCAGTGCGGACTGGCCTTCCAGATGCACCCAGTCTTCCAGTCGCGTATTGCCTTCAATCACCACATACGAGCCCATGCAGACTTCATTGCCAATGTCGATTTGGCCCAGCACCAGCTCGCCGCCTTCAACGCGGGCATTTTCAAGACTGACCGCATTGCCTATGCTCGCGCCGTCGCCAATGCGCAGCAGATCAGGGGCACGCACCGTCATCGAGCCCAGATTGCATTCATGCCCCACCTTCGCACCCAGCATGCGCAGCCACATCGGGTGCAGCGACGAGCCGGTGATCATGGCCAGCGGCACGGCGTCCACCAGCCTGTCGGCCAGCCACCAACGGAAATACGTCAAGCCCCACAGCGGGTAGCGGCCCGGCTTCAATCGCCCCGCGATCAGCCACTTTCCGACACCGGCAATCGCGAACTCGGCCAGCGTTGCAATGGCAAATGCCAGCACCGACATGGCGACGGCAAACGGCACGGAGTCCATCTCATCGCCAGTGAAGAAATGGTAGGTAAAAAATGGCGCCAGCCACTGGGCCATCTTGATCAGCACCAGCAGCGGAATCACCAGCGCCTGAGCCGCCCCGCAGCGCCAGCGCCGCCATGCGGAGTGAATGCGGAAAGGGCGCTCCTGCGCCGCAGCATCTCCCGCCGACATGACCGCCTGCAAGGCCTCGGCAATCAAACCGATTTTGCGCTGCTGATAAATCGTGCTCACGGTCGCCTGCGCAAAGCGCGGGTCAGCGCGCAGCTGCGAGATCAGCCGTGCGGCAAACAGAGAATGCCCGCCCAAGTCATTGAAAAAATCCAGCCCACGGCGCACCGGCTGTCCGGGGAAAAGTTGAGCCAGTGCGGCAAACAGCAGCTCCTCGGCAGGAGTCTCGGCGGCGTCGGAATCAGACAAGTCCACCACCGTGGACAGAGGCATGGCCTTAAGCGCCTTGCGGTCGATCTTGCCCGAGGTCAGGCGCGGCATCTCGCTCAAGGCATCAAAGCGGGCGGGCACCATATAGGGCGGCAGCCGCTCGGCCAATGCACTGCGCAGCGCTGATGGCGTGGGCGGCACATCGGTGGGCACGTAAAAAGCCACCAGTTGATCCATGCCCTCATCCTTGCGCAGCAGCACCGCCGTGGTGCCCACGCCCGGTTGCTGCGCCAGCACGGCTTCAATCTCGCCCAGCTCCACCCGAAAGCCGCGAATCTTGACCTGATCATCGGCACGGCCCAGACAGTGAATCTGCCCCTGCTCATCAATGCGCGCCAGATCACCCGTGCGGTACAGGCGTTCGTCCTGCGGCCCATTGGACCAGGGGTTGCGCAGAAACTTCTCAGCCGTCAGTTCTGGCCGCCCCAGATAGCCTGCAGCCACACCGGGGCCGGTGATGCACAGCTCGCCCACCTCGCCCTGCGGCAGGCCGTGCAGAGCGGGAGCTGTGCCTGCGACAAAGCTGCCTGCCTCAATCACCTGCACCACCACCATGGCGTAATTGGGCAGGGGCGAGCCAATGGTCACGGGCTCGCCCGCCTTGAGTTCAGCCAGACTGGCCGATACCGTGGCCTCGGTAGGCCCGTAGGTGTTGAACATCTGGCGAGTCGCATTGGCCCAGCGCGCCACCAGTGTTTCAGGGCACATCTCGCCACCCAGATTGATGAGGCGCAGACTGGGCACATCCTGCGCAAACAGCGCCAGCAGTGTGGGCACGGCATGCAGCACCGTGACCTGCTGCGCAATCAACGCCTGGGGCAGGGCCTCGGGGTCGCCAGCAATCTCGCGCGGGGCCAGCCATAGCGTGGCACCCACCAGATAGCTGATCCAGATTTCCTCGAACGACATGTCAAAGGCCGCCGAGAAGCCTTGATACACCTTGTCGCTCTGGCGCACACCAAGACGTGCATTCTCACTGCGCAAAAAATGACAGATGCTGCCCTGCGTGATGGCAATACCTTTGGGCTTACCCGTGGAGCCGCTGGTGTAGATCACATAGGCAGGGTGGCTGGGCATTGCGCCCTCACGGCGGCGCAGATCAACGCCTTGGGGCAATGCCGTCAGCAGATCTACTTCTGAGAATATCTGCGCCGTAATACTCTGATGCGCTTGTACTGCGTGCGCATGCTGCTGCGCAATCAATAGCGCTTTGGCCTGTGCATCTTCAAGGCAGGTCGCAATGCGCTCCAGCGGGGTTTCAGCATCGAAGGGCAGCCAGGCGGCCCCGGTCTTGGCAACGGCCAGTTGCAGGGTCAGCAGCTCAATGCCGCGCGGCAGCCACAGGCCCACCATATCGCCGGGGCGTATGCCGGCCTCGATCAGCCGGTGGGCCGCAAGGCTGGCCTCTGCATCCAGCTGGGCATAGCTGCGTTGCCGCAGCTGATCGCCCTGGCCCTCAATCAGCACAATCTGCTCAGGATGGGCAGCAGCCGTTGCTTCAAAAATATCCGCCAGCACCTCAAGGCGCAGCAAGTCCGGCCTTTCAGGCCCGCGCAAGACAACCGTTTCAGACATGGGTTCAGCAGCAACCCCGGATGCAACCACACACCCGGACACCGTGGTGCCACTCATTTCTCCACGCTGATTATTCGGAGCAGCGTGGAGTTTCTGTGTAGTGCTTCAACCCTTGCGCAATATTTTTATAGCATCACTGCCGTGCCAGAACCGGTGCCAATGCCTTGCCTGTGTGGGTACCGATGCTGACTAGCTCCTCTGGCGTGCCCTCAGCCACGATGCGGCCGCCGTCATTGCCGCCTTCGGGGCCCAGATCAATGATCCAGTCCGCCTCGGCAATCACGTCCAGGTCATGCTCGATGACGATGACACTGTGGCCACCATCCACCAGGCGGTGCAGTACGTGGATGAGCTTGTCCACATCCGCCATGTGCAGGCCCACCGTGGGCTCGTCCAGCACATACAGCGTATGCGGTGCCTTCTGGCCCCGGCGGCCAATCTCGTCGCGCACCTTGGTCAGCTCGGTCACCAGCTTGATGCGCTGGGCCTCTCCACCGCTGAGCGTAGGCGAGGGCTGGCCCAGCGTCAGATAGCCCAGCCCCACATCCTTGAGTAATTGCAGCGGATGCGCAATGGAAGGCATAGCGGCAAAAAACTCCACCGCCTCATCAACCTCCATCTGCAGCACATCGCCGATGTTCTTTCCGCGCCAGGTCACGGCCAGCGTCTCGGGGTTAAAGCGCGCACCATGACAGACCTCGCAAGCCACTTTCACATCGGGCAAAAAGCTCATTTCGATGGTGCGCACGCCCTGACCTTCGCAGGCCGGGCAGCGGCCTTCGCCGGTGTTGAAGCTGAAGCGCCCCGCCGCATAGCCGCGCGCCTTGGCTTCCAGCGTCTCGGCAAACAGTTTACGAATCGTGTCCCAGAAACCGATATAGGTGGCCGGGCAGGAGCGCGGCGTCTTGCCAATCGGTGTCTGATCGACTTCCAGCACGCGGTCCACGGTCTCGAAGCCCTTGATGCCCTTGCAGCCGACCAACTTGGGCGACTGCCCTGCATCCATGGCATCGCGCCCGGCCTTGGTCGATCGCTGCAGCACCCAGGCAGCCACATTGGTCAGCAACACATCACGCGCCAGCGTGGACTTGCCGGAACCAGACACACCCGTCACCGCAACCAGTCGCTTGAGCGGCACGCGGGCATCCACGTTCTGCAGGTTATGCAGGTTCGCGCCCAGCACGCTGAGCCAGCGCAGTGCATTGCTGTCCTCAGGCACTACATTTTCAATAGCTGCTACCGCCTTCTTTTTCTTGGCTTTAGATAGTTTCACCTCTGAAACCGCTACATCAACGGCGCTAGCAGCTTCTACATTGATAGCAGACGAATCTGCAACCTGTGCTGCTGGCGGTTCGCCCTCGCCCACCCACAGGCGTGGCTTGAAGGGGTGGCGCATGGCGTGCAGCAGGTAGCGGCCGGTGACGGATTCCTCGGCAGCCATGATGTCAGCCACCGAGCCTTGAGCGACCAGACGGCCACCACGAATACCGGCACTGGGGCCGATATCGATGATGTGATCGGCACGGCGAATCGTGTCCTCGTCATGCTCCACCACCACCAGCGTATTGCCCTTGTCGCCCAGCTTGTGCAGGGCGTTGAGCAGGATCTGGTTGTCGCGTGCATGCAGGCCAATCGTGGGCTCATCCAGCACATAGCAGACGCCCTGCAGATTGCTGCCCAGTTGGGCGGCGAGGCGAATACGCTGCGCCTCGCCGCCACTGAGCGTAGGCGCGCCACGGTCCAGCGTCAGATAGTTGAGGCCAACCTCTTCGAGGAACTCAAGACGGCTCTGAATTTCAGGAATCAGGTCGCGTGCAATTTCGCTTTCACGACCCGACAGCGCCAGCTGCTGCACCCAGCGGCGCACATCGGTTACCGAGAGCTGCGCCACATCGGTAATGCCCACGCTGTGAAACTTCACGGCCCGCGCCGTGGGGTTCAGTCGCGTGCCACGGCATTTGGGGCATGCCACTTCAGCGAGATCTTCCACTTCCTGGCCCTCGAACTTTACTTCGCGGCCTCGGTTGTCTTCGGCCAGCAAGGTGTCGTCATAGACCTTGCGCTGGTCCTTGGTCAACTTCACGCCCGTGCCCACGCAGTCAGGGCACCAGCCGTGCTTGCTGTTGTACGAGAACAGGCGCGGGTCCAGCTCGGCATAGCTGGTGGCGCAAACCGGGCAGGCGCGCTGGGTGGAGAACACCTGCAGCGCACCAATACCCGCCGTGCTCTGCCCACCCTGCATGGCATCGGCCAGATTTTCCAGGCCTGACAGCACATGCAGCACACCCTTGCCAATCTCCAGCGCCTGACGCAGATGAGCGCGCAGCTCTTTCTCGGTGGCAGCAGTCACCGTCACGCTGGCCACGGGCAGCTCAATCGTGTGCTCCTTGAAGCGGTCGATGCGCGGAAAGCCCGTGGTCGGCAGAAACTCGCCATCCACCCGCAGATGGGTGTAGCCCTTGGGTCTGGCCCAGTCGGCCAGCTCGGTATAGACGCCTTTGCGGTTGACGACCAGCGGCGCCAGCAGGCCAATGGTCTGGCCACGGAAGTGCGTCATCAGCTGCGCGGCAATGCTTTCCTCGGTTTGCGGCTGCACGATGGCATCGTCGTGAATACAGTGCTGAATGCCCAGCTTGACGTAGAGCAGGCGCAAGAAATGCCAGACCTCGGTGGTCGTGCCCACCGTGGACTTGCGCCCACCGCGAGACAGGCGCTGCTCAATCGCCACCGTGGGAGGAATGCCATAAACAGCATCCACTTCTGGACGGCCTGCGGGCTGGACGATGGAGCGGGCATAGGCGTTAAGCGATTCGAGATAGCGGCGCTGGCCTTCGTTGAACAGAATGTCGAACGCCAGCGTGGACTTGCCCGAGCCGGAAACACCGGTCACCACATTGAACTTGCCACGCGGAATATCTACGCTCAGCGACTTGAGGTTGTGCTCTTTGGCATTGACGATTTCAATCGCATTCTTGGCCTGTGGAGCTTGTTTCGCCTTGGCTCGGCGCTCCGGTTTGTAGAGCATGGGAGCGACTTCACGCACCGCCTCGCCGCCCACCCCCATGGCCAGATCGTATTCACGCAGGGCCTGCGCCGTGTGCGATGCCTTCACATGGCGCACATCTTCAGGCGTACCCTGGGCCACGATCAGACCTCCGCCGTCGCCGCCTTCGGGACCCAGATCAATCAGCCAGTCACTGGCGCGAATCACGTCCAGGTTGTGCTCGATGACGATCAGCGAATGTCCGGCTTCGAGCAGCTTGCGCAGCGCACGCATGAGCTTGGCAATGTCTTCAAAGTGCAGGCCCGTGGTGGGCTCGTCAAACAGGAATAGCGTGCCTTTTTTGGCCAGCGACTGCTTGCTTTTGGACTGCGCCTTGGCGGCCTCGGCCAGAAAGCCTGCCAGCTTCAAACGCTGTGCTTCGCCGCCCGACAAGGTAGGCACGGGCTGGCCCAGCTTAACGTATTCCAGCCCCACATCAACAATGGGCTGCAGCGCACGAATCACGTCACGGTCCTGAGAGAACAACAAGGCCGCTTCGGCGACGGTCAAATCCAGCACATCGGCCACATTCAAGGCCTGACCGTTGCGCTCGATTTTCACTTCCAGAATTTCGGGGCGATAACGTGTTCCATTGCAGTCGGGGCAGCGCAGATAGACGTCCGAAAGAAACTGCATCTCCACATGCTCAAAGCCCGAGCCACCGCAGGTAGGGCAGCGCCCGTCGCCGCTGTTGAAGCTGAATTTGGAAGCGGTGTAACCGCGCTGACGCGACAGCGGTGCCACAGCAAACAACTCGCGCAACGTATCCCAGGCCCCCACATAGCTGACCGGGTTCGAGCGCGCCGTTTTACCAATGGGCGACTGGTCGACAAACATCACATCGGCCAGATGATCCGCGCCCATCAGGCGTTCAAATGCACCAGCCGCATCAGTGGGCTTGCCAAAGTGGCGCATCAGTGCGGGCACCAGCACATCCTGAATCAGCGTGGATTTGCCAGAGCCTGACACGCCAGTAATCGTCACCAGACGCTGCAGCGGAAAGTCTACACTGATGTCTTGCAAGTTGTGCTCGCGTGCACCCTCCAGAATCAAACGCGGCGTGGAATCAAGCACCATGCGTTTGAGCCCGAAACCGACTTGCTTGCGCCCCCCCATATAAGCACCGGTCAAGGTGTCGGCAGTGCGCAGCTCATTGGGCGTTCCGTCAAACACGATATTGCCGCCGCGCGCACCCGGGCCGGGGCCCATATCGATCACGCGGTCAGCAGCAAACATGACGGCCGGGTCATGCTCAACCACCACCAGCGTGTTGCCAGCATCGCGCAGGCGCTGCATGGCTTCGGTGATGCGCTCCATGTCACGCGGGTGCAGACCAATCGATGGCTCATCAAGCACGAACAAGGTGTTGACCAGCGAGGTGCCCAAGGCCGTAGTCAAGTTAATACGCTGCACCTCGCCGCCGCTGAGCGTGCGGCTCTGGCGGTCCAGCGTGAGATAGCCAATGCCCACGTCGCACAGATACTGCAGGCGCGTCATGACTTCTGCGTGCAGCATTTTGAGCGCCTGCGCCTCGCCATCGTTCTTATCGGCATCGGCGCTTGGTGCCAATTGAGCAAAGAATTCGCGCAGCCGCGTAATAGGCAGTCGCATCAAATCATGGAGGCACAGGCCGGGTAGACCTTCCAGTTGCTCGCGGCTCCAGTTCAGGCCCTGCGGCATAAAGCGCTGGTATCGACCACTGTCATCATGGGCGGGAAGCACGGCGTCGGCAGCCTGCTTGCTACCAATACGCCAGAGCAAGCTCTCGGTCTTGAGGCGTGCGCCACCGCAAGTGGGGCATTCGGTGTAGCTGCGGTACTTGGACAGCAGCACCCGGATATGCATTTTGTAGGCCTTGCTTTCCAGATATTCAAAGTAGCGGCGAATGCCGTACCAGGTCTGGCTCCACTTGCCGTTCCAGTTGGGCGAGCCTTCGATCACCCAGTCTTTTTGTTCTTTGGTCAGCTTGGCCCAGGCGGTATCGCGCGGGATGCCTTCGGCCTCGGAGTGGCGCATCAGGTCATCCTGAATTTCCTTCCACGCCGGGGTCTGAATCGGCTTGATGGCACCCGTGCGCAGCGTGAGCTTGTCGTTGGGAATGACCAACCCCCAGTCCACCCCGATCACGCGGCCAAAGCCGCGGCAGGCATCGCAGGCACCCACAGCCGAGTTGAAGGAGAACAGCGAGGGAATGGGTTGCAGGTAAGTCAGATTGCTTTCGGGGCAATGCAGGCCTTGCGAGAATTTCCACAACTCCGGTTCGGCCTCGACTCCACTCTCAGGCAGCACATAAACCGTGAGACGGCCACTGCCACGCTTGAGGCCGACTTCAATCGCCTCCATGACTCGCACACGCTCCGCCTTGCTGAGGCGAAAGCGATCAGCAATCACATCCAGCACCTTGATTTTTTCAGGTGCCGCCTTGGTCTTCTTGCCCTTGGCGGGAACGTCTTCACCCGCTGGCAGAGCACGCTCTACCTCCCGCTCGGCCTGCACCTTGGTAAAGCCGCTGGAAGACAGCCATTGCTCCACTTCTTCTGCTGTCGTATTGGCCGGCAGCTCGACCGGAAAGGTGATGGCAATACGCGGGTCGCCCGCCGCTTCGCAGCGCTGCGCCAGAGCGGCATAAATGGTGTCTGCCGTATCGTGGCTGACGGGCAATGCCGTCTCTCGGTCAAACAGACTGCCAGCACGCGCAAACAGCAGCTTGAGATGGTCGTTAATCTCCGTCATCGTTCCCACGGTAGAGCGGGAGTTACGCACGGGATTGGTCTGGTCAATCGCAATCGCGGGGGGTACGCCTTCGACCTTGTCCACCGCAGGTTTGTCCATGCGATCCAGAAACTGGCGCGCATAGGCCGAGAAGGTCTCTACATAGCGGCGCTGGCCCTCGGCGTACAGCGTATCGAACACCAGGCTGGACTTGCCCGAGCCACTGGGGCCCGTGACCACGGTCAGCTCACCGGTGCGGATATCGATGTCCAGATTGCGAAGATTGTGCTGGCGAGCACCACGGATACGAATCAGGCCCTGCGTCATGTTCTGCGGTCTTTTCTATGGAGGCCAAACATTCTAGGCAGTCCTGAGATGTACCGCAGATCCGCACGTGCATTACGGCTTTGCAAAATCACGAGCGCCACCAAAACGAAAGCCCCGGCATGCGGGACTTTCGTTTGATATCAGGCTTATCACTTGGTTTCTGCCGGGGCAGAGATGGCGTCTGCGCCATGCTTTTCACCACTCATATCCACCTTGTCGCCCGCCTTCATGATGACGAACAGCGACACCGCTGCAAACACGATAAATCCAACCACCAGCTTCCACATGCTTGTCTCCAGTCTTTTGATGTTGTCGCGAACGGCTGCACTTTCCATGCACTGCTCGCTATCCATTGAAACCGGCGCACATTTCTCGGAGCTTACTGACGCAAGCCGAATGCATAAGAAAAAACCCCATGTCTTTCGACATGGGGTATGAACTTGGAGTAATGGTCTGCATTATCAGCTGCAGGTGCTGGAGACACCGCTTACGCGGTGCACAAATTAGAAGTTGTGGCGCACGCCCAGAGCGAAGGAGCTGAAGTCTGTGCCAGCAGAGCCGGTCATGTAGTTAGCACCCTTGCTGTTGTTCACCTTGGTGTAGTAACCGTAAACCTTGGTGCGCTTGCTCAGGTTGTAGTTGTAGCCCAGGGTCCACTGAGTCGCAGCGGAATCATCGATATGGCTCCACTTGTTGGCACGACCCACGTTGGCATGGAATTCCGAAGCGCCCAGTGCATACATGGCCGACAGACGGAAGTTGTTGCGCGAACCGGCACCAGTTGCCGTAATCTTGTCGTCGTCCTTGTTACGCTGATAGTAAGCACCCAGAGTCACTTGACCAAAGGTATACAGACCGCGCAGAGCCGCTTGCCAGTTACCACCGACCTTGCTGTAGCCAGCACCCAGGTGCAGAGGACCTGCGCCGTAGTTGGCAGCCAGGTCATAGCCGTTCTTGCGAGGACCGACAGTGGGGTCTTTCTCATGCAGGGACACCGAAGCATCCACGGTCAGGCCGCCCATGCTGGGAGTGCGGTAGCCAATCTTGTTCTTGGTGCTGAGACCACCGAACCAGACGGGATCGTAGTACAGGGCATCGGAAGAAGAGCCTGTATCGTGGTTGTGCATGCTGATGTAGTCAGCCGTTGCGTAGTAGGACTCGGGAACGAAGTTGCCCAAACGGATCATGCCGAAGCCGCCAGACAGATTCACTTCGCTCTGACGAGCAAAGGACATGCCGGTGGTTGGGTGGGTCCATGCAGAGCCAGTACCGGTATCGGAATTGAAGCCGCTTTCCAGAGTAAAGCCAGCCTTCAGGCCGCCACCCAGATCTTCAGTACCACGGATACCCCAGCGCGATGCATTGTTTTGCATGCCTGTGACAGTTTCATCACCAATCTTTTGGCGTTCGACAGTGGTGTTGATACGGCCATACAGCGTCACGCTGCTCTGTGCCATTGCGGTCGTTGCGCCCATCACAGCCAGTGTGGCCAGTGCGATGCGAGTCATCTTGGTCATTCAATGCTCCTGTATCTTGAGATAGTGTTTTTTGCACCGCATTGGCTGTAGGTTTGATGCCTTACCGCGGCTAGGGTCGATTCTAGGTGGGCCACTCGAAAAAGCTTGATCTGCGCCTCAAAAAATCGCCGCGATGATGCTTTGTTGCCACACCTTTGTCACAACTCCTCACTAGGTAAAAACGATAATGCCCGCGCGGCATAAGCCTTGCGGGCATTGAAAAGGGTGCTGCGTAATTTGCAGCACCCGCCAAGCGAATCAGTCTTCTGCGTAGATGTCGCGATCCTTGGTTTCGGGCACGAACAGCGTACCGATCACGGCGGTCACGCCCGCGATGATGATGGGGTACCAGAGGCCGTTATACATATTGCCAGTCTGCGCCACGATGGCGAACGACATGGTGGGCAGCAGACCGCCAAACCAGCCATTACCAATGTGATAGGGCAGGCTCATCGAGGTATAGCGGATACGTGTGGGGAACAGCTCCACCAGCATGGCTGCGATAGGGCCGTAGACCATGGTCACCAGCAGCACCAGATAGAACAAGATGGCGACCATCATGGGCTTGTTCATCTTGCTGGGGTCTGCCTTGTCAGGGTAGCCGTCCTTCTTCAGGGTCTCGGTCACTGCCTTGTTGAATGCAGCACCCTTGGCCTTCAGCTCGTCGCCACTCAAACCAACCAGTGAATAGCCAGCGATCGTGTCGTTGCCGATCTTGATGACCGCAGGCGTTCCGGCAGGCGCATCTTCACTTTCATAGCTCACCGAGCGGTTGGCCAGTGCTTGCTTGGCCACGTCACAGGAGCTGGTGAACTTGGAGGTCCCGGTCGGGTTGAACTGGAACGAGCATTCCGCAGGGTCAGCAACAATGACCACCTTGTTCTTGGCCTGTGCTGCAGCCAGATCAGGGTTGGCCGCTTCGGTCAGTGCCTTGAACGCGGGGAAGTAAGTCAGCACCGCCAGAATGCAGCCCAGCATGATGATGGGCTTGCGACCAATCTTGTCCGACAACGTACCGAAGATCACAAAGAACGGCGTGCCAAGCAGCAGTGCAGCCGCAATCAGCAAGTTGGCCGTCACCGCATCCACCTTGAGCTGCTGCGTCAGGAAGAACAGCGCGTAGAACTGCCCCGTGTACCAGACCACGGCCTGACCTGCAGTCAAACCGACCAGCGCCAGAATTACGACCTTGAGGTTCTTCCACTGGCCAAACGACTCTGTCAGAGGTGCCTTGGACACCTTGCCCTCTGCCTTCATTTTCTGGAAGGCAGGCGACTCAGACAGCGTCATGCGAATCCATACGGAAACCGCCAGCAGCAAGATGGACACCAGGAACGGAATGCGCCAGCCCCAGTCCGCAAAGGCCTCTTCGCCCAGGGATGTACGCACACCCAGAATCACCAGCAGCGACAGGAACAAGCCCAGCGTAGCCGTGGTCTGAATCCAGGATGTGTAGGCACCGCGCTTGCCGTCCGGTGCATGCTCGGCCACATAGGTGGCAGCACCGCCGTACTCACCGCCCAGCGCCAGACCTTGCAGCATGCGCAGCACGATCAGGATGATGGGCGCAGCCACGCCAATGCTGGCATAGGTTGGCAAGATGCCCACGATGAAAGTGGACAGACCCATGAGCAAAATCGTCACCAGAAAGGTGTATTTGCGACCGATCATGTCCCCCAGGCGGCCAAACACCAGCGCACCGAATGGACGCACGATGAAGCCCGCCGCAAAGGCCAGCAGCGCAAAGATAAAGGCGGAGCCTGAATCCAGACCACTGAAGAATTGCTTGGCGATGATGGCCGCCAGCGAACCGTACAGATAGAAGTCATACCACTCGAAAACCGTTCCGAGTGATGACGCAAAGATGACTTTGCGCTCCTCCGGGCTCATCGGCCGCGGGGCCGACTTCCCTCCTACATTTGCTGTCGCGTTGATGGCCATGGTTGTCTCCTTGATTTTTGAAATATCAGGTGCTGCCAACTCACCTGATTGCCCAATATCAAAGCGACAACTGACCGCTAACTTACAAAAATTCGCTTTCCAAAATTTCAAGACAGGGCTTTACCCGACCCTCTCCGCACTTACCCGGATCCATTTTTCCCCGATGTGAAAAACCGGGTGAAAACACCGATAACGTAAGTAAGGAGGCGGTCAGACGGGCTTCTCAGAATGCACCAACCAGCAAGCCATTCGCACTGGATCGCTGGCTGTAAATATTCGAAGGAGACAACGCTGTGAGAGACCCGGTGATAGAGACCATCCAAAACAACCCCGCCTACAAGGAACTGCGCCGCAAACGCAATCGCCTGGGCTTTTCGCTGACCTTGCTGATGCTGGTCGTGTACTACGGCTATGTCGCGCTGATCGCATTCGACAAAGAGCTACTCGCCACGCCCATTGGCGCTGGCGTGACCACGGTGGGCATTCCCATCGGCATGGGCGTCATCATCTTTTCCGTGATCATTACTGGCCTCTATGTGCGCCGCGCCAACAACGAGTTTGATCAGCTCACACGCGACATTCTCAAGGGCGTCAAATCATGAAGCAGCGCAACTCTTTGCAATGGCTGGCAGGCGCTGCGGCGCTGGCGGCTGCCGCTCCCGTGCTGGCAGCCGGTGGCGATGTGGGTAATGCCGCCAAGCAGGCCACCAACTGGACGGCCATCATCATGTTCACCGCCTTCGTGGTGGCCACCTTGTGGATCACCAAGTGGGCAGCAGGCCGCACCAAATCCGCTTCGGACTTCTACACCGCTGGCGGCGGCATCACCGGCTTTCAGAACGGTCTGGCGATTGCGGGCGACTATATGTCGGCCGCCTCGTTCCTGGGCATTTCCGCCTCCGTCATGGCCAGCGGTTATGACGGCCTGATCTACTCCATCGGCTTTCTGGTCGGCTGGCCTTTGCTCACCTTTTTGCTAGCAGAGCGTTTGCGCAACCTGGGTCGCTTCACCTTTGCCGACGTGGCTGGCTACCGCTTTGCGCAAGCGCCCTTCCGCATCTTCGCGGCCTGTGGCACGCTGGTCGTCGTGGCGTTTTATCTGATTGCCCAGATGGTCGGTGCGGGACAGCTCATCAAGCTGCTGTTCGGTCTGGACTACTGGATTGCCGTGGTGCTGGTCGGCGGCCTGATGATGGTCTACGTGCTGTTTGGGGGCATGACGGCCACCACCTGGGTGCAGATCATCAAGGCTTGCCTGCTGCTGGCCGGTGTGACCTTCATGGGCTTCATGGTTCTGGCCAAGTACGGCTTCAGCCCCGAGGCACTGTTTGCCGAAGGCGTGAAGGTGCGCACCCAGATTGCGGCCAATGGCGGTGCCGAGCCGTCCGTGGCAGAAAAGCTGGGCCTGGCCATCATGGGCCCGGGCGGCTTCATCAAGGACCCCATCTCCGCCATCAGCTTCGGCATGGCGCTGATGTTCGGCACGCTGGGTCTGCCCCACATCCTGATGCGCTTCTTCACCGTGCCTGACGCCAAGGAAGCGCGCAAGAGCGTGTTCTGGGCCACCACCTGGATCGGCTACTTCTACGTGCTGATCTTCATCATCGGCTTTGGTGCCATCACCCTGGTGCTGACCAACCCTGAAATGGCCGACACGGCCAAGGGCATCATTCACGGCGGTGCAGGCACGGCCAATATGGCGGCCGTTCTGGTGGCCAAGACCGTGGGCGGCGATGTGTTCTACGGCTTCATCTCGGCCGTGGCTTTTGCAACCATTCTGGCCGTGGTGGCGGGTCTGACCCTCTCGGGTGCCTCCGCCGTGTCGCACGACCTGTACGCCACAGTGGTCAAAAAGGGCAAGGCTGACAGCGCTTCCGAACTCAAGGTCTCGCGCATCACCACGCTGTGTCTGGGTGTTGTCGCCGTGCTGCTGGGCATTGTGTTCGAGAAGCAGAACATCGCCTTCATGGTCTCGCTGGCCTTTGCGGTGGCGGCTTCGGCCAACTTCCCGCCGCTGCTGCTGTCCGTGCTGTGGAAAGACTGCACCACCAAGGGCGCGGTGATCGGCGGTTTCATGGGTCTGGTTTCATCCGTGGGCCTAACCGTTGTATCGCCCTCGGTATGGGAAGGCACGCTGGGCAACCCAGCTGGCTCGGCCTGGTTCCCCTATGCATCCCCCGCGCTGTTCTCCATGGCGATTGGCTTTGGCGGCGTGTGGCTGTTCTCGGTGCTCGACAAGAGCGCACAAGCCGCCAAGGAACGTGCGGCTTTCGATGCGCAGCAGGTGCGTTCAGAAACCGGTCTGGGCGCAGCCGGCGCATCGGGTCACTGATGACGAAATGGCCCGGTGCAAAGCCGGGCCTTTGATACAAATCACGCCAACGGAGCTTTGAGTTCCTCGAATGGCCCGCAGAAAACGCTGCTGTTTCTGCGGGCCAATTTCATGGCGCAGCCAGTCCGCCGTTTTCCGCCAGCTCAAACAGCAGCTCTCTTGCCCACTGATGCCCGGGCGAGCGATGCGTGCGCTCATGCCAGGCCGCCGTCTTGGTGAAACCCGGGATCTCCAGCGGCGGCTCCAGCACCACCAGACCCGAGTCAGGCCTGACCAAGCGCTGCGGCACGACGGCGATCAGATCGCTGCTGAGCAGTATCTCGGGTAGCACCAGAAAACTGGTGACCGATAACGCCACACGTCGCTGGCGACCCAGACGTTCCAGCGCCTCGTCCGTTACGCCGCGAAAGCTGCCACCGCCGTAAGAAACCAGCGCATGGTCGAGTTCGCAAAAGCGCGCAAGCGACAAGCAGCGCCTGCGTGCATCCGGATGATCGGCTCGCATCACGCAGACATAGCGTTCGTCGAACAGGCGACGCGCATGCAGATCCCAAGCCGTGTTCTCCGGCGTGATCAGCGCCAGATCGATATCACCGCGCTCCAACCGCTCGTGCAGCGGCAGATGCTGGGCCGGCACCACGGCCACGCACACTCCGGGAGCACGCTTTCGCAACACGGCCAGAAACGGCAGGACCACGGCCTGCAGCGCGTAATCCGTGGCAGCGATGCGCAGCGTCATATGCGCCGTGGCCGGATCGAAGCCCTGGGGGCGCAGCAACGCCTCAGCATTGCACAGCAGCTCCTTGAGCGGCCCGGCCAGCGCCTGGGCGCGCAAGGTGGGGGCAATGCCGCGCTGCGTGCGCACAAACAGCGGGTCGTCAAAGCTCTCGCGCAGCCGCGTCAGCATGCCGCTGACCGCAGGCTGGGTCAGCGAAAGGCGCTCGGCGGCACGGGTCACGCTGCGCTCGTCCAGCAGGGCATCCAGGGCCTTGAGCAGGTTCAAATCCAAGTTTTTGATATTAGTTGGCACGATTTCATAAATCACAAATATCGATTGGATTTATTTCAACACAAACGCGATGATTAATCCCTTCCTAGCCACCAAATCCCTGTTTGCATCGTTTTCTTTGACCCGCCTACCATTGCCGCCCCGACCAGAAACCTTGCCTTCATTGACAAGAAGGTTGGGCCCGCGATGACAGGCTAGACGGCCAATAGTGCGCAGCAGGCAAATGCTGCAGCCCCTCATACCGGCTTAACCTTCACATTTCGATAGCAGCTACCGCTTGCAAAGCATCGCTTTGATATGCAATTCATTCCTTAGAGAAGGATTGACTAGCGCCAGGTGCTATCAAATTTTTAAGAATGCCCAAAACAAGCTGAGCATTCGGCAAACCGCCCTCCCCCCCAAAGCTTTTCACCATGTCCGCACTTTTCAACCCCTTCACTCTCAAAAGCCTCACGCTGCGCAACCGCATCGCCATTCCGCCAATGTGCCAGTACAGCGCCACCGACGGCCTGACCAATGACTGGCATCAGACTCACTACGCCTCCATGGCGCGCGGCGGCGCTGGGCTGGTAATCGTCGAAGCCACCGGCGTCTCGCCCGAAGGCCGCATCTCGCCAGACTGCACCGGCCTCTGGAACGATGGCCAGATCGAGGGCATGTCCCGCATTGCCGCCGGTATCAAGGCCGCAGGCTCCGTGCCCGGCATCCAGATCGGCCATGCCGGACGCAAGGCCAGCGCCAACAATCCCTGGGAAGGTGACGAGCACATTGCCGAAGGCGATGCACGCGGCTGGCAACCTATTGCGCCATCGGCCATCGCCTTTGGCGGCGGTCTGCCGCGCGTGCCCCGCGCCATGACGCTGGAAGACATCGCCCGCGTGCAGGCCGACTTTGTGGCCTCTGCCCGCCGCGCACTGGAGGCTGGCTTTGAATGGCTGGAGCTGCACTTTGCCCACGGCTATCTGGCGCAGAGCTTTTTCTCAGCCCATAGCAACCAGCGCACCGACGCCTACGGCGGCAGCTTCGACAACCGCGCACGCTTTCTGCTGGAAACCGTGGCTGCCGTGCGCCAAGTCTGGCCCGAGCATCTGCCACTGACAGCACGTTTCGGCGTCATCGAATACGACGGTCGTGACGAACAAACTCTGGAGGAATCCATTGCCGTTACCAAGCAAATGCGCGAGCGCGGGCTGGACCTGCTCAACGTCAGCGTCAACTTCGTGATTCCCGATGTGAAGATCCCCTGGGGCACACCCGCCTTCCTCGCCCCCATCGCCCAGCGCGTGAGCCGCGAAGCCGGCATTCCCGTGGCATCGAGCTGGGGCATGGATGACCCGCAAACGGCAGAGCGCATCGTGGCGGATGGTCAGGTCGAACTGGTCATGATTGGCCGCGCCCATCTGGCCAACCCGCATTACACGTACCAGCTGGCCCAGACTCTTGCCGTAGATCGTCCTGACTGGACATTGCCCGCGCCCTACGCTCACTGGCTGGAGCGTTACCGCGGCGCAGGCAAGCTGGCCGCAGCGAAGTAACTGAGCAAAAAGAGACCTGCAGCGCAGCAGGTCTCAATCCCTGTCTCAAATCAGGCCAGACTCCACATGGGCCACCGCCTGCCAATGCACATCAAACCAGCTATCACCCTCAAGATAGCTGCGCAGCATGGGCAGTGCATCCAGCCCCCAGAAGACATGGCCATCCACCTCCCATGCGGGCACGCCAAACACACCGGCCTTGCTCGCTTGCTCGGTATTGGCACGCAGCCATTGCTTTACTTCGTCACCAGTTTCGTCATGGCGCTTCTGTTCCTGTAGCAGGGTGCGAAGGCTTTGCAAGCGCTGCGGGTCATTGGCATCCTCACCACCCACCCAGACATGCTGCATGACCGCCTGCGCCACAAAGCGGTTGATGCTGCCATCACGCCCATGGGCCAGCGCCAGCCGCAGCAAAGGTGTGGGCTTGAATGGGTGCTGCGCAGGCATCTGCAAGCCAATGCCCAGCGACTGCCCCAGCCATGTCGCATGCCGGTAAGTCCACAGCCTCTTGGCTGGAATTCCTGCCGGGCCGGGGTTGGCATTGCCTTGCAGCAGCGCACCCAACAGCACCGGGCGATATTCCACGTGATAGCTGAGGCCTTGCAACGCCTTGGGCATCTGCTCTAGCGCCAGCCAAGCATAGGGGGAAACAAAATCCAGATAACAGGTGATGTGCTTCATGCCGGCTCGCATTTTGGGAACGTATTAATCGTCAGATTTCAGATTCGCGCGGGTCTTTCAAGCCAGCGCGTTGCAGCAGCTGGCCCCAGATCTGCAGACGCAGCTCGCTATCGCCCTTGGACCAGGCGCGAATTTCATCAATGGTTCTGAAGCAGCCCTTGCAGTGGCTGCGATCTTCCGTCATGCGGCAGACATTGATGCAGGGCGATGCCACGGGTTGATCGGCCTCGGCCCAGACCAGCGCCACTTCGGCCTTGTTAGCCAGCTGCACCAGTTGTTGCGCTTGCTGTTCTTGCAGCGCTTGCTGCTCTTGAAGAAGTTCTGTACTCATGCCTGCACCACCACATCCGACCAGGGCGCATCCGTCAGTTGCTGCAACTGATCAGGAGACGCGGGAAACACACCATAAGGATGCCCTGCAGCAGCCCACACCGTATCAAAGCGCTTCAGCTCGGCATCCATCAAAGTGACGACCTTGCTGGCATGGGCCACAGGGCTTACGCCGCCAATCGAAAAGCCGGTGCTGGTTTTGACAAAGTCCGCATCAGCACGCCCCACAGGACCGACCAGCGCGGCGACCTTTTTCTCATCGACCCGCTTGTCGCCCGATGTCACCACCAGCACGGCCACGCCATCGATACGGCGCTTGAAGATGATGCTCTTGGCCACCTGACCCACCAGAATGCTGAGCTGATCGGCGGCCTCTTGCGCAGTGCGCGCAGCACCATCCAGCATCTGCGGCGCATGAGGATGGCCGGCATCCTGCAAAAAGCGACTGACGCGCTGCACACCTTCCGGCAGCGCATGAAGTTCTGACCCACACATTGTTTTGTTTTCCTGAAAATAGCGCCGCACCCAAGCAGCGCCCTAGCCTCTACTGTGCCAGTTTGAATTTGAGCTGCACCAGCTCCAGCTGCAAATCACGCAGGTCTTTCTGGACATAGGCGATATGGCTGGCACTGTTCTTGGCATCCCGTGCCTCGCGTAGTTCTTTTTTCTTGGCGCTGATGCGGCGCTCCAGCTCGCTCGCATGCTCCTTGGCTTCAATGATTTCACGCGCGGGGCTATAGCCTTGCAAAAAGGCCCCCTCGACCTGAGCGGGACAGTAGCCGTACTGATACTTGTTGCCCGCCTCGGCATAAGCCTTGCCGCTTTGGGGTATGCAGAAGTCCCGCAGACCGCGCATCCAGCCTTGCTGATAAGCGCGTGCGTCCATCTGCACGCCTTGATCCTTGCAAATTCTGAAATGGCGCTTGGCCCGGGTGTTGATATCTTGCTTGCCATCCATGGCGTCGAGCTGCCCCAGATAGGCCCAGTCGGTTTCTTTGCACTCTTGTGCATCCATGGTGCTGCAGCCCGACAGCACCAGCGCAAAACACAGCGCCAGAGAAAAACGAAATCTTGCTTGCATGGGCGTGATGGTAACAATGCCCATGCGGCTTACGTCACAACATCAGCCTGCGCGTTTGGCCAGTAACGCCTTGGCTACGCGCGACTGCGTGGGGCGGCCCAGATGCTCGCTGATGAACTGGCCTGCGTCGATGAGCTTGTCAAGGTCGATGCCCGTCTCAATGCCCATGCCGTGCAACAGATAGACCACGTCTTCGGTCGCGACATTGCCCGTAGCCCCCTTGGCATAAGGACAGCCGCCAAGGCCGGCCACCGAGGACTGGAAGTTCCACACCCCCAGCTCCAGCGCCGCCAGCGTGTTGGAGAGTGCCTGGCCGTAGGTGTCATGAAAATGGCCCGACACCTGATCAATCTCGAAATGCGCCAGCGTGGCCTGCAGCGCCTTTTGCACCTTGATGGGCGTGCCCACGCCAATGGTGTCGGCCACATCCACGCGCTGCACGCCAATGCCCTTCATTAGGCCTGCCACATAGCCCACTTTTTCAGGCGCAATCTCACCTTCATACGGGCATCCCACGGTGCAGCTCATGGCACCTCGCACGGCAATGCCAGCATCCAGCGCGGCCTGGACCACGGGGGCAAAGCGCTCAATGCTTTCGGCAATCGAGCAGTTGATGTTTTTCTGGCTGAAGGCCTCGCTGGCCGCGCCAAACACCACGATCTCATCGGGCTTGCCCGCCAGCGCGGCCTCAAAGCCTTTGAGGTTTGGTGTGAGCACCGAATAAAGCACCCCACTGCGGCGTGCAATGCCCGCCATGACCTCGGCGTTGTCCGCCATCTGCGGCACCCATTTGGGCGACACATAACTGGTGACTTCGATCTCCTTGAGGCCCGCATCCTGCAGGCGCTGTACCAGCTCGATCTTCACGGCGGCTGGCACAGGCTGCTTTTCATTTTGCAGGCCGTCGCGCGGCCCTACATCGATGATTTTCACGCGTGCGGGGTACTTCATTTCAGTCTCCTATCGTTTCTTTACGCTGACTATTGAACAAGCACACCCCTTGCGAGAGACACCTAGCAAGGGCCGCCCCGCAGCGTTGGTGTCGTCCCCCTTCCGAAGAGAAAGGGGGAAGCCGCGCAGCAGCTCAGGGGGTTCAATATCCTTTTTTAAGGTCTACACGCCCGGTCACAGCCTCGCCCCGGCTCATGGCGGCCACCTTGCCCACGATCTGGGCAATGCTGTCAGCCGCCAGAGTGCGGGCCGAGGTATGGGGCGTGAGGATGATCTTGGGGTGCTTCCAGAACGGATGATTGTCCGGCAGCGGCTCCTCGCGGAACACATCCAGCATGGCACCGCTGACATGGCCGGTATCCAGCTGCGCCATCAGGTCTGCATCCACCACATGACCGCCGCGGCCCACATTGATCACATAGGCACCGGTACGCAACTGGCTCAGCGTGTGGGCGTTGATGATGTTTTCGGTTTCTGCATGCAAGGGCAGCAGGTTGACGAGGATGCGGGTTTCGCTCAAAAAAGCATCCAGCTGATCCATGCCACCAAAGCACTTCACGCCCTCCATCTCGCGCAGCGACCGGCTCCAGCCATTGACCGGATACTCAAACACCGTCAGCGCCTTGGCCACGCGCTCGCCCATCTTGCCCAGGCCCATCACGCCCACGGGATAGTCCACCCGCTTGGGGTTGCGCTGGTGCTGCCACACGCCCTGGGCCATGTCGGCTTCGTACTGATCCAGCCCACGGAAGAAGCGAATCACGGCCTGCGCCACATACTCAGCCATCTGCACGGCCATGCCCGCGTCTTCCAGCCGGTAAACAGGCAGCGCAGCGGGAATGGTCAGCGGCAGCAGCGCATCCACACCCGCGCCGATGTTGAACAGGGCCTTGAGGCCCGCGGCCTGCTCATCAATGAACTG
>ERZ724525.282-NODE-282-length-27904-cov-13.865668_pt1 | contig 27904 bp, 31 predicted proteins | sample MGYA00376058_ERZ724525 | MGnify/ENA primary metagenome ERZ724525 (study PRJEB28724, sample SAMN07190888) | wastewater metagenome | isolation source: influent of sewage treatment plant in Hong Hong | place: USA: Christiansburg, Virginia | collected 2016-03-01 ... | reverse complement strand
TGCAGGACAAGGACTCCTGGTGGTTCATGTTCTTCTACTCGGTCACCTTCGGCGGTTTCGTCGGCCTGGCCTCGTCGCTGACCATCTACTTCAACACCCAGTACGGGCTGGATGCCAAGATGGCCGGCTACTTCACCGCCGCCTGCGTGTTTGCCGGCAGCCTGGTGCGCCCCATCGGCGGTAACGTGGCCGACCGCATCGGCGGTATCAAGAGCCTCACCGTCATGTACATGCTGGCGGCCATCTTCCTGGCCATCGTCAGCATCGGCCTGCCCGAAGCTTGGCAAGCCCTGGCCATCTTCGTGTGCGCCATGCTGTCGCTGGGCATGGGCAACGGTGCCGTCTTCCAGCTGGTGCCCCAGCGTTTCCGCAAGGAAATCGGCGTGATGACCGGCCTGGTCGGCATGGCCGGCGGTGTGGGCGGCTTTTACCTGGCCTCCAGCCTGGGCTACAGCAAGCAGGTCACCGGCAGTTACCAGGCTGGCTTCCTGATTTTCGCCGCGCTGGCGATCGCCGCACTGATCGGCCTCACCGCGGTGAAGAAGCGCTGGCGCACCACCTGGGGCGCCCCGCACCTCACCGCCGCCAAGATCTGATTCTGTGGGTCGGACTTCAGTCCGACAAACCCCCGCTGAAGCAGCGCTGTCGGGCTAAAGTCCGACCTACAGGAACTTGACGATCGCCCCATGACCACCGCCACACTCCAGGCCTCCCTCGGCTACTCTTCCCTCACCGGCCCGCGGCCGCGCAATGAAGACTTCTGCGGTGCCGTCACGCCCGAGGGGCCAGAACTGGACAGCAAGGGCATCCTGGCGGTGGTGGCGGATGGCGTCGGTGGCCATGCCAACGGGCGCGAGGCGTCCGAGTACACCGTGCGCGGCCTCCTCTCCGACTACTACGCCACCCCCGACACGTGGGCGGTGAACAAGGCCCTCGACACAGTCATCTCGGCCCTCAACCGCTGGCTGGTGTCCCACGCTGCACGCACCCGCGAAACCGCCGGCATGGCCACCACGCTGACAGCCATCGTGCTGCGCGGCAGGCGCTACTACCTGGCTCACGTGGGCGACTCGCGCATCTACCGCCTGCGCGCCGGCAAGCTGGAGCAGCTCAGCACCGACCACGTGTGGGAACACCCCGAGCTGAAGAACGTGCTGTCCCGCGCGGTCGGACTCGATGCCCACCTGTCGGTCGATTACGCCGACGGCGAACTCGAGGCCGGCGACGTCTTCGCACTGATGAGCGACGGCGTGTGGGGCCAGCTTGGCGACCGCAAGATCGCCGACATCCTGTGCGCCGAATCGGCCCCCCAGGACGCCGCCGCGCGCCTCGCCATGAGCGCCGAAGACAGCGGCAGCCAGGACAACTGCACCGCACTGGTGATGCGCATCGACGCCTTGCCGGCCGACAAGCTGCGCGACAACATCGCCCGCCTGCACCGCCTGCCCCTGCCGCCCAGGCTCAAACCGGGGCAAACGCTGGACGGGCTCACCGTCGAAGCCGTGCTCCATGAATCCATTGCCACCCTGCTCTACCGGGTGCGTGACAGCCACGGCCACGCCCGCGTCCTCAAGACCCTGCGCCCCGAGCACGACGACGCCGAATCCGCAGCGGCCCTGGCCCACGAGGAATGGCTGGCCCGGCGGGTCAACGACGCCTACTTCCCGCAGGTCATCGCCCACCCGGAACGCAGCCACCTTTACTACCTGATGAGCTGGCACGATGGCGCAACGCTCAAGGCCCGCCTCGACAACGGCCACCGCTTCGGCAGCGGCGAGATCGCCGACCTGGGCGAGCGCATTCTCAAGGGTGTCGCCGGCCTGCACCGCCTGTCCATCGTCCATCGCGACATCAAGCCCGACAACCTGCACCTGGACGCCGAAGGCCGCCTGCGCATTCTGGATCTGGGTGTCGCCGCCTCCGATGCGCAGGTCGAAGGCCAGAAGTTCGGCGAGATCAACAACCCTGGCACTCCCACCTACATGGCGCCCGAGCTGTATGGCCCGAAGACCATCGCCGCCAACGAACAGACCGACCTCTACGCGGTGGGCGTAACCCTCTACGAACTGCTCACCCGCAAATACCCCTACGGCGAGATCGAGCCCTTCCAGAACCCCAAGTTCGGCGATCCGGTGCCGCCCACCCGCTACCGGCCGGACACCCCCGAGTGGCTGGAAGCAGTACTACTGAAGGCCGTCGCCCGCGATCCGAAAGCCCGCTTCGAGACCGCTGAGGAATTCCTGCTGGCCCTCGAACGCGGCGCCCGCCGGCCCCTCGCTGTACCGCGCCGGTCACCGCTGATGGAGCGTGATCCGCAGATGGGACTGAAGCTGCTCGCGCTGGGATCGGTCGTCATCAACATCTTGCTTGTTTATCTGCTCATGGTCCGCTGAACATCACCCCGCCGGCACCGCGCAACAGGAACCCAGCGGCAGCGTGTATGCTGCTTGCCCCCTGGGCGCGATCCTGACGGACAGAATGAAACGTTTCCCCGCTGACGCAAGGCAGACCGGCAAACCACTGTTTGATAGCGGCACCAGCCGAAAACTGCTCCGTTTCATGAGCATCACCCTGCTATGCATCGGCGGCGTCAGCGCCATGACCACGCTGCTTGGGTCCCTCCCCACCACCATCCGCTGGCTGGTGCATGGGGGCATCATTGCGCTTCCACTGCTGAGCCTCGCCCTGCTGGAACAGCAGCGCATCCGCGCCGCCGGCCATGTGCTGCTGTGGGGGTGCTGGATCCTCGCCCTCCTCAGCGCACCGTCCACCAGTGGCAACCGCAGCATCGGAGTGACGATCATTCCGGTGCTGATCGTGCTGATGGGCTGGCTGGTCGCCCCCCGGCAGGCCATCATCATGGCCGGGACGAGCATCATCGCGCTCCTCGGCATTTCCCTGTCGGAGCACTACGCCTGGATCGCGCTGGAAGGTCCGATCCCGCCCCTGTCCCGCTGGACCATCCTGACCGGAATGATCCTCGTGACGACCCTGCTCACGGCGCTCTCCTACCGCCTCTACGCCACCCGCTTTGCCGAGCAGCAACATCTCGCCGCGACCCTCGAACTGGTCACCGAGCGCAGTCCGATCATGCTCGCCTCCGTCGATGAAAAAGACCGCTACCGCTACGTAAACCGCAACTACGCGGCCTTCCACGGCAAGATGCCCACCGACCTGATCGGGACACCCGTGTCCCTGCATCTCGGACCAGGCGGCGCCCAGGCGCCCATCCTTGCCATCGAAAAAGGCAATGGTTCGGCCCGCTACCGCCAGCTCCGCCAAAACGTGCAAACGGGGACCGAATGCTGGCTGGAAATCGACGCCCAACGGGCGACCCGGGAAGACGGTATCTACGATGGCTATTACGCCATCCTGCGCGACATCACCGACGAAGTCCGGAGTGCCGAGCAGATCCAGTTCATGGCCTACCACGACTCGCTCACCAGCCTCCCCAACCGCACCCTGCTCGCCGACAGACTGCGCCAGGCCATCGTCCGCGGCGAACGGGAAGACAGCCTGGTTGCCGTCTGCTACCTGGATCTGGACGGATTCAAGCTTCTCAACGACACCTGGGGGCATTCCACCGGCGACATGGTGCTGATTCAGCTGGCCGCCCGGCTGCAGGAATGCGTGCGCGGCACCGACACCGTGGCCCGCCTGGGGGGCGACGAGTTCGTGGTGCTGATCGGAGGCATCCAGAACCGGCAGGAGATTCCCGTCGCCGTGGGACGCCTCATCACCGCCATCAGTCGTCCGATATCCATACATGCCGGCACCGAAGTCGGCGTTTCCGCCAGTATCGGGGTCGCCGTCAGCCCCCACGACGGAGAAGATCCAGACGTCCTCCTGCGCCATGCCGACCAGGCCATGCTGATGGCCAAGCAATCCGGACGCAATCGCTTCGCCCTCTTCGATACCGAACTGGAGCAACGCATGCGAACTCTTCACCAGATCGCCGCCAGTGTCGAAAAAGGCCTGGCCGACGGTGAGTTCCGCCTGTTCTACCAGCCCAAGGTCAACATGCGGCTCGGTACCGTCATCGGCGCCGAAGCCCTGATCCGCTGGCAGCATCCGGAGGAGGGTCTGCTCCTGCCGGCCAGCTTCCTCCCCTACATCGAAGGTAATCCGATGGCGAGCCGGCTCGGACAATGGGTGCTCGGCGAAGCCCTCTCCCAGATCCGCCAATGGGCAACGCAAGGCCTGCAGCTGTCGGTCAGCGTCAATATTTCCAGCCACCATCTGCAGGATGCGGACTTCACCGAACAGCTCGCCAACCTGCTCGACGCCCATCCGGACGTGCCCGCCGAACGGCTGGAAATCGAAATTCTCGAAACCTCTGCCATGGAAGATGTGGAGAAGACGGCCCGGATCATCCGCGCCAGCTCGGTTCTCGGCGTCAGCTTCGCGCTGGACGACTTCGGCACCGGCAACGCCTCCCTCACCGACTTCCGGCGCCTCCCGGCCCAGACACTGAAGATCGACAAATCCTTCGTCCGCAACATCCTGGAAGACCCGGAGGACCTGGCCATCGTCAAAAGCATCGTCGCCCTCGCCAACAGCTTCGAACGCCAGGTCATCGCCGAAGGGCTCGAGAGCATCGCACACGGCGCACCTCTGCTTGGCCTTGGCTGCGATTGCGCCCAGGGCTACGGCATCGCCCACCCCATGCCGGCAGACGCCATCCCGCCCTGGATTGCCAACTGGACGGCCCCTGCCGAATGGCTTCAGGCAAGTCGCTGATCGTCCCCGATACGGATGAAATTTCCGTGAAATCCGCCTTGGTGGCGACCAGAGGGCTAATATTTACGGCCTTTAATCAGGAGACACCTTTCATGCGCTACGGCGAATTCGACAGCAACTCGTTGATGAGCATCACTAACCGTCCCGAGCTCACCTTCGTGAGGGGCGAAGGCTCCTGGCTGTTCGACGACAAAGGCAAGGCCTACCTCGACTTCGTCCAGGGCTGGGCGGTGAACTGCCTCGGCCATTGCCCACCCGAAATCCGCGATGCGCTGACGGCCCAGGCCGGACAACTGATCAATCCCAGCCCGGCCTTCTACAATGGCCCGGCCATCGAACTGGCCAGCCTCCTCACCACCCACTCGGCCTTCGACCGGGTATTCTTCGCCAATACCGGCGCCGAAGCCAACGAAGGTGCCATCAAGCTGGCCCGCAAGTGGGGCAAGGTTCACAAGGGCGGCGCGTTCGAGATCATCACCTTCGAGCACAGCTTCCACGGCCGCACCCTGGCCACCATGTCGGCCTCCGGCAAGCCCGGCTGGGACACCCTCTTTGCCCCCCAGGTGCCCGGCTTCCCGAAAGCCCGCCTCAACGACATCGACTCGGTAAAGGCCCTCATCGGCCCGAAAACCGTCGCCATCATGCTCGAGCCGGTACAGGGCGAAGGCGGCGTGATTCCTGCCGAACCGGACTTTCTGCAGGCCCTGCGCGCCCTCACCCACGAGCAAGGACTGCTGCTGATCGTCGACGAAGTGCAAACCGGCATGGGCCGCACCGGCCGCCTGTTCGCCTATCAGCACGCCGGCATCGACCCGGACATCATGACCCTCGGCAAGGGCATCGGTGGTGGCGTCCCCCTTGCAGCACTCCTCGCCCGTGAGGAAGTGTGCTGCTTCGAGCCCGGCGACCAGGGCGGCACCTACAACGGCAATCCGCTGATGACCGCTGTTGGCGCCGCCGTGCTGCGCCGCCTGTTGTCGCCCGGCTTCCTCGACGGTGTCGAAGAGAACGGTCGCTACCTGGCCGTCGCCCTCGAGCGCCTGGTCATTCAGCACAAGCTCGTCGGCGAACGCGGCACCGGTCTTTTGCGCGCCCTGATCCTCGACAGCGACCGTGGCCCAGCCCTCGTCAAGGCCGCCCTGGAGCACACACCCACGGGCCTTCTGCTCAACGCACCACGCCCCAACCTGCTGCGCTTCATGCCGTCGCTGACCGTCAGCAAGGCCGAAATCGACCAGATGGTCAGCCTCCTCGACACCCTGCTGCACGCCACCCGCGGCACCTGAAACCGCGTCGGCCTTTGGATGAACGGGAACCCGCTTTACAATAGCGGGTTTTCCGGCTCGTCTGGCCGGAAGCCCTGCACATCAAAGGAATTCCATGGCTCTCCAATGCGGCATCGTCGGCCTGCCCAACGTCGGCAAATCGACCCTCTTCAATGCCCTCACCAAGGCCGGCATCGCTGCCGAGAACTACCCCTTCTGCACCATCGAGCCCAACGTCGGCATCGTCGAAGTGCCCGACCCGCGCCTTGACGCCCTGTGCGAGATCGTCAAACCCCAGAAAACCCAGCCGGCCATTGTCGAATTCGTGGACATCGCCGGCCTGGTTGCCGGTGCCTCCAAGGGCGAAGGTCTGGGCAACCAGTTCCTCGCCAACATCCGCGAGACCGACGCCATCGTTAACGTAGTGCGCTGCTTCGACGACGAAAACGTCATCCACGTGAATGGCAAGGTCGACCCCCTCGCCGACATCGAAACCATCGTCACCGAACTGGCCCTGGCCGACATGTCCGCCGTCGAGAAGGCCATCCACCGCGAAAGCAAGAAGGGCCGCTCCGGCGACAAGGATGCACAGAAGCTCGTCGCCATTCTCGAAAAGCTGCTGCCCCACCTCAACGAAGGCCAGCCAGCGCGCACCATGGCGCTCAGCGACGACGAGAAGCTGATCCTCAAGCCCTTGTGCCTGATGACCCTCAAGCCCGCCATGTACGTCGGCAACGTGATGGAAGACGGCTTCGAAAACAACCCTTACCTCGACCGCCTGCGCGAGCACGCCGCCAAGGAAGGCGCCCCGGTCGTCGCCCTGTGCGCCAAGATCGAAGCTGAACTGGCCGATCTGGACGACGAAGACAAGATGGCCTTCCTGGCCGACCTGGGCCTCGAAGAGCCGGGCCTCAACCGCCTGATCCGCGCTGGCTACCAACTCCTCGGCCTGCAGACCTACTTCACCGCCGGCGTCAAGGAAGTGCGCGCCTGGACCATCCACGTGGGCGATACCGCCCCGCAGGCAGCCGGCGTGATCCACACCGACTTCGAGCGCGGCTTCATCCGCGCCCAGACCATCTCCTTCGACGACTTCATCAAGTTCAAGGGCGAAGCCGGCGCCAAGGAAGCCGGCAAGATGCGCTCGGAAGGCAAGGAATACGTGGTCAAGGACGGCGACGTACTGAACTTCCTGTTCAACGTGTAAGCACCACCAGGGCCCGGTGCTTTCCGGGCCCCAAAAGAAAAACCCCGCGAATCGTGCTGATCGCGGGGTTTTTTATCGGCCATGCCGCCCGAAAAACTACTCGGCGACCGCTTCGGTCCTGGTCTTCGTCACAAACCGCGCCAGGAAAATCCCCAGCTCGTAGAGCAGGCACATGGGAATCGCCAGCATCAGTTGTGACACCACATCTGGCGGCGTCACTACCGCAGCGACGACAAAGGCGCCGACGATCACGTAAGGCCGCGCCTCCTTGAGCTTGGGCACATCGACAATGCCCATCTTGGTCAGGACGATCACGAACACCGGCACTTCGAAGGTCAGTCCGAAGGCCAGGAACATCGACATCACAAAAGCCAGATACTGTTCAATGTCAGGCGCCGGCGTAATGCTCTTCGGTGCGAACTGGGCAATGAACTTGAACACTGTCCCGAATACGAAGAAATAGCAGAAAGCCATCCCGGCGATGAACAGCACCGTGCTGCCCACCACCAGCGGCAGACCCAGGCGCCGCTCGTGGGCGTACAGGCCCGGCGCGATGAAGCACCAGGCCTGATACAACACAAAGGGCAGCGCGATCACGAAAGCCACCATCAGGGTCACCTTCATGGGCACGAAGAAAGGCGTCACCACACCGGTGGCGATCATCCGCGTCCCCTCGGGCAGCGCCTGCATCATCGGATGGGCAAGGATGTCGTAGATATCTCCTGCCCACGGCATCAGGCCCACGAAAACCACCACGACGGCAACCACGGCCCGCAACAGACGGTCCCGCAGTTCGACCAGATGGGAAATGAAGCTGTCTTCCTGATCGCTCATGACTTCGCCTTCCCGGACGCAAGGACGGTCTCATCACTGGTGGGCCCCGCCTCGGGATTCGGCGTGACATGCGCAGCGGCCGCCTCCAGCTGCCGGTCGAGCTGGACAGCAGCGGCGTCGAGATCGACCGGAGCCGTAACCGTCGCTTCACCGGAGATGGAGGACTTCATGCTGTTTTCCAGCTCGGCCACCGCTGACGAAGCCGACTGCAGGGACGACGACATGCCGTTTTCAATGCCCGCCGCCTCGTTGCGCACCGTGCTTTCAAACTCCATTGCGGACTTGCGCGCCTCTTCCTGCAGCTTCTTCAACTCATCCAGCTGCATTTCCCGGTTGATGTCCGACTTGACGTCGGAAACGTAACGCTGCAGGCGGCCAAGAAGGTGCCCGGTGGTACGCGCCACCTTGGGGAGACGTTCCGGACCGAGCACCAGGAGCGCCACGATACCGATGACCATGAGCTCCGAAAAACCGATATCGAACATCCGATTCGCCTAACTTTTTAAGTACGCAGAAAAAATCAGGCTACACAAACGAAAAAGGGGCAGCTCAAAGCGCCCCTTTTCCGCGCCTGCCGCGGGTCCGGATTCAGGACTTGTTCTTTTCCCGCGCTTCCGCATCGATGGTCTGATTGTTGCCGTCGGCAATCTTCTGCCCTGCTTCGCCAGGCTTGCCGGCCTCCTGCATGCCGTCTTTGAAACCCTTGACTGCGCCACCGAGATCCTGCCCGATGTTACGCAGCTTCTTGGTACCAAACACGAGCATGACGATAACCAGAACGATCAGCCAATGCCAAATGCTGAAGGAACCCATTTAATTCTCCTAAAAACTACCGTTTAAGCATCGGCCCGACTGGCTCTTGCCCACCCACGATGTGCATGTGCACATGCATGACTTCCTGTCCGCCGACGCGACCGGTATTGATAATGGACCGAAAGCCGTCAGGACTTCCTTGATCGACGGCAATACGGTTCGCCACTACCAGCATCCTGCCGAGTACCACCGCATCGGCCTCGGTGGCTTCGGCCAGCGAGGTGATGTGCTTTTTCGGTATGACCAGGACGTGCACCGGGCGCTGGGGCTGGATGTCCCGGAAGGCCAGGACCTCGTCGTCCTCATACACCTTCGCTGCGGGGATCTCGCCCCGCACGATACGGCAGAACAGGCACTCCTGCATTGGACTCTTTCCTTACTTGACCGTTCGCGCTTTTTTCTCGTCGATGCCCGACACCCCTTCGCGGCGGCGGAATTCGGCGAGCACGTCATCAACCGACAGGCCGAAGTGGGCCAGCAGGATCATGGTATGGAACCATACATCGGTGACTTCCCACACCACGTGCAGCAAGTCCTTGTCCTTGGCGGCCATGATGACCTCGGCGGACTCTTCGGCAACCTTCTTGCAGATCGCGTCGGTGCCCTTGTGGAACAGGCCGGACACGTAGGAGGACTCGGGGCTGGCGTCCTTGCGTGCAGCAAGGGTCTCGGCCACACGGTGCAGCACTTCGATATCGATCATTTGTAGATGTCCTTCGGGTCTTTAAGAACCGGATCGACGGCCGACCAGCTGCCGTCAGCGAGGTATTTCTGAAAGAAGCAGCTGCGCCGCCCGGTGTGACAGGCAATACCGCCCACCTGCTCGATCTTCAGAAGTACCACGTCATTGTCGCAATCGATGCGGATCTCGCGGATCTTCTGCGTGTGGCCGGACTCTTCGCCCTTGTGCCACAGCCTTCCGCGAGAGCGCGAGAAATATACTGCTTCACCTGTTTCAGCCGTCCGCGCCAAGGCCTCGCGATTCATCCACGCGAACATCAGCACGTCGCCGGTTTCGGCATCCTGGGCAATCGCGGGGATCAGTCCGTCCTTGTCCCAGGCAAGTTCGTCAAGCCATGCCGAATTGGCGCTCACAGGCGCACCTCGATACCACGGGCACGCATCAGCTCCTTGGCTTCACGCACAGTGTGATCACCGAAGTGAAAGATGCTGGCCGCCAGCACCGCATCGGCACGGCCGAGAGTCACGCCGTCGGCCAGGTGGTCGAGACTGCCGACCCCGCCGCTGGCGATAACCGGAATCGACACCGCATCCGAAACCGCGCGGGTCAGCCCCAGGTCGAAACCGTTCTTGGTGCCGTCCCGGTCCATGCTGGTGAGCAGAATTTCGCCAGCGCCAAGAGAAGCAATTTTCTGCGCCCACTCGACGACATCAAGGCCTGTCCGGTTGCGGCCGCCGTGGGTGAACACTTCCCACTTGCCCGGTGCAACCTGCTTGGCGTCGATGGCGACGACGATGCACTGACTGCCGACCTTGCCGGCCGCATCGGCCACCACCTGCGGATTGTTCACCGCGGCGGTGTTGATGCTGACTTTGTCGGCACCGGCATTGAGCAGCCGGCGCACGTCATCGACAGTGCGCACGCCTCCGCCCACCGTCAGCGGAATGAAGACCTGCTCGGCCACCTGCTCGACCACGTGCAGGATGATGTTGCGGTCGTCCGAGCTGGCGGTGATGTCGAGAAAGGTGATCTCGTCGGCACCCTGCTCGTCATAACGACGGGCCACCTCGACGGGATCGCCGGCATCCCGCAACTCGATGAAATTGACACCCTTTACAACCCGCCCGGCACTGACGTCGAGGCAGGGGATGATGCGCTTGGCCAGCATGGGATCAGTCGGCCTCGGCAAGCTCGTCGGCACGGGCCTGGGCCGCACCGAAGTCGAGCGTGCCTTCGTAGATGGCCCGACCGGTGATGGCGCCGGTGATGCCTTCGGACTCCACCGCACACAGGGCCTCCACGTCGGCCATAGCCGCAATGCCGCCGCTGGCAATGACAGGAATGCGCAGGGCCTGGGCGAGCTTCACCGTGGCTTCGATATTCACGCCCGAGAGCATGCCATCGCGGCCGATGTCGGTGTAGATCACGCCTTCGACGCCATAGTCCTCGAACTTCTTGGCGAGGTCGATGACGTCGTGGCCGGTGAGTTTGGACCAGCCGTCCACTGCCACCTTGCCGTCCTTGGCATCGAGCCCGACGATGATGTGGCCCGGGAAGGCACTGCAGGCATCGTGCAGGAAGCCGGGGTTTTTCACCGCGGCGGTGCCGATGATGACGTAGGACAGGCCGGCGTCGAGGTAGCGTGCAATGGTATCCAGGTCACGGATGCCGCCGCCGAGTTGAACCGGGATCTCGTCGCCAACCTCTTTGAGGATGGCCTTGATCGCCGCTTCGTTCTTCGGCTTGCCGGCAAAGGCACCGTTCAGATCAACCAGATGCAGGCGCCGGGCGCCCTGGTCGATCCAGTGTCGGGCCATGGCCTGGGGGTCTTCGGAGAAGACCGTGGCAGCGTCCATTTCGCCTTGTTTCAGGCGCACGCAGTGACCGTCCTTGAGGTCGATAGCGGGAATCAGCAGCATAGGAAGAGAAGGGCGGTAGGAGTTGAAACGGAACGACGGAATGGATCGGAGCGTGAAATCAGGGCTTCCAGCACATGAAGTTCGACAGGAGTTGCAGCCCAGCTTGCGCGCTCTTTTCCGGATGGAATTGGATGGCGAAGATATTAGCCTGCGCTACCGCCCCGGTAAAGGGGATGCCGTAATCGGTTGTGGCAGCGACGAGGGCCGGATCGGCCGGATCCACGTAATAACTGTGCACATAGTAGAAGCGGGCACCGTCTTCGATGCCATCCCAAAGGGGGTGGGCCTGCTTCTGCCACACCTCGTTCCAGCCCATGTGCGGCACCTTCAGGCGGGAACCATCAGCGGCCACCATTTTGTCGGCGGGAAAGCGGCGCACTTCACCCTTGAAGATGCCAAGACCAGGCACGTTGCCTTCTTCGCTGTGCTCGAAAAGCATTTGCTGGCCAATGCAGATACCGAGGAAAGGCTTGTTCTTGGCCGCTTCCAGCACCGCCGGGCGCAAGCCACGGGCGTCCAGTTCACGCATGCAGTCGGGCATCGCCCCCTGGCCGGGGAAGACCACCCGGTCAGCGGACAGCACTTCCTGCGGATCGGCGGTCACGACGATCGTCGCGTCGCTGGCCACGTGTTCAATGGCCTTGGCCACGGAACGCAGGTTGCCCATGCCGTAATCGATGATCGCAACCTTGCTCATAGCGCCCCCTTGGTGGACGGCACCACGCCGGCCTGGCGCGGATCGGGCGTCACGGCCATGCGCAGGGCACGACCGAAAGCCTTGAAAACGGTTTCGCACTGATGGTGCGCGTTGCGCCCCTTCAGATTGTCAATGTGCAGACTCACGCCGGCATGATTGACGAAGCCCTGGAAAAACTCATAAACGAGCTGGGTATCCAGTGCGCCGATGGCACCGGCCGAGAAAGGCACATCGAACTCCAGCCCGGGGCGACCGGACAGGTCCACCACCACGCGGGACAGGGCCTCGTCGAGGGGCACATAGGCATGACCGTAGCGGGTCAGGCCCTTCTTGTCGCCGACGGCCCTGGCAAAGGCCTGACCGACGGTGATGCCCACGTCTTCCACCGTATGGTGGCCGTCGATGTGCAGATCGCCGACGGCTTCGATCTCGAGATCGAAGGTGCCGTGACGGGCGATCTGATCGAGCATGTGATCGAAGAAACCGATACCGGTGTTGAGCTGGCTGTGACCCGAGCCATCCAGGTTGATCTTGACCCGGATCTTGGTCTCAAGGGTATCGCGGGAGATTTCGGCTTGCCGCATTGCGCTATTTTCCAGAAGAACGGTCGGAACAGGGGATTGGATGGGGTCATGATAGCATTTAGTGTTTTCATCGTCCCTTGCGGCGCCACGCACCGCCGAGCACGCCAGCCATGAGCCGTTTCTGGAGCCCCGTCGTTCACGACTTGACCCCCTATGTTCCCGGCGAGCAGCCCAAGCTCGCCAACCTGGTCAAGCTCAACACCAACGAGAACCCCTACCCGCCCAGCCCTCGTGTGCTGGAAGCGATCCGCGACGAACTGGGCGAGAGCGCCGACAGCCTCAAGCTCTACCCGGACCCGACCGGCTCGCAGCTGAAAGCCGCCGTCGGCCGGCACTTCGGCGTGCCGCCGGAATGGGTCTTCGTCGGCAACAGCTCGGACGAAGTCCTTGCCCATACCTTCCAGGCCCTGCTCAAGCACGACAAGCCCCTGCTCTTCCCGGACATCAGCTACAGCTTTTATCCGGTGTATTGCGGACTGTACGGCATTGACTACGAAACCGTGGCACTGGACGAAGACTTCGCGATCTGCGTCGACGACTACCTCGCCCGTGGTGCCGCCAAGGTCGGCGCGGTAATCTTCCCGAACCCCAACGCCCCCACCGGCCGCCTGCTGCCGCTCGCCGACATCGCCCGCATGGCGGCCGCCCTGCCCGACAGCCCGATCGTCATCGATGAGGCCTATGTGGATTTCGGCTGCCTGGACGTCATTCCCACCGCCGTCGGGCTGGTGAAACAATACCCGAACATCCTCGTCACCCAGACCCTCTCCAAATCGCGCTCGCTGGCCGGACTGCGGGTTGGCTACGCCATCGGCCAGCCGGAGCTGATCGAAGCGTTGACGCGGGTAAAGGACAGCTTCAACTCCTATCCGCTCGACCGCCTGGCCATCGTGGGCGCCAGCGCGGCGATGGATGACGCAGACTACTTCGACCAGACCCGCCGGCATGTGATCGCCAGCCGCGACGCGCTGAGCAACGGGCTCGCCGCACTGGGCTTTTCGGTTCTGCCCTCGGCCGCGAACTTCGTCTTTGCCCGTCACCCGGCCCGGGATGCCGCTGCGCTGGCCGCCGCACTACGCGAGCGCAGCATCATCGTGCGTCACTTCAAGGCCGCACGCATCGACCAGTTTCTGCGCATCACAGTCGGCACCGACGTCCAGTGCCGACTGCTGCTCGATGCACTGAAGGAAATTCTCGCCTGACCCACAGGTGCCAAGAAAAAGCCGCACCCTTGGGTGCGGCTTTTTTGCATCCGTCGCGGGCAATCAGCGCTTCAAACGCATCTCCGCCGAACGGGCGTGGGCCTGCAAGCCTTCACCGTGGGCCAGCACCGAGGCGATCCGCCCAAGCGTCTGTGCCCCCGCCTCGGATATGTCGATGAGGCTGGTACGCTTCTGGAAGTCATACACCCCCAGCGGGCTGGAGAAACGCGCGCTGCGCATGGTCGGCAGCACGTGGTTCGGACCGGCGCAGTAATCGCCCAGCGCCTCGACCGAGTAGTGACCGATGAAGATCGCCCCGGCATGGCGGATCTTGTCGACCCACTGGTAGGGATCAGCGAGGGACAACTCCAGGTGCTCCGGCGCGATGCGGTTGGCGATCTCGCAGGCTTCGTCGAGATCCTTCACAAGGATCAGCGCCCCCCGGTTCTTAAGGGACGTGGCGATGGTTTCGCGACGCGGCATCTCCGGCAACAGGCGGGTGATGCTCTCCTCCACGCGACCGATGAAGGCTTCGTCGGTACACAACAGGATGGACTGGGCCAGCTCGTCGTGTTCGGCCTGGGCGAAGAGATCCATCGCCACCCAGTCCGGATTGCCGGAACCGTCGGAGATGATCAGCACTTCGGACGGCCCGGCCACCATGTCGATGCCAACGGTGCCGAACACCCGCCGCTTGGCAGCCGCCACGTAAGCGTTGCCCGGACCGACGATCTTGTCCACCTGCGGGATGGTTGCCGTACCGTAGGCCAGTGCGGCCACAGCCTGGGCGCCACCGATGGTGAACACCCGGTCGACGCCAGTGATGGCGGCAGCGGCCAGCACCAACTGGTTCTTCTGGCCGTGGGGCGTCGGCACCACCATGATCAGTTCGCCGACGCCAGCCACCTTGGCCGGCACCGCATTCATCAGCACCGAACTGGGATAGCACGCCCGACCGCCCGGCACGTAAAGGCCAACGCGATCCAGCGGCGTGATCTTCTGGCCGAGACGGGTGCCGTCCATGCCCGGGGATTCATCGGTGTAGCGCCACGACTCCTGCACCTGACGTTCGTGATAGCTGCGCACACGGCCGGCAGCCAGCTCCAACGCATTGCGCTGCTCGGCACCGAGGCCGGCCAGCGCGGCGGCCAACTCGCTCTTCGGCAGTTCGAGCGCAGCCATGTCGGGCGCATCGAGGTGGTCGAAGCGGCGGGTGTACTCGACGACCGCCGCATCGCCATCCCGCCGCACCGTCTGCAGGATGTCGGCGACGGCCAGTTCGATCGCCGCGTCGGTACTGCCTTCGAAGGCCAGCAGCGCATCGAGGGTGGCAACAAAACCGGAATCGGTGGACGACAGACGACGAATCTGGGCACTCATGGCTTGATGGCTCCGGCAAAGGCCTCCAGCACCGGCTGGATCAACTCACGCTTGAGCTTGAGGGAGGCCTGATTGACAACGAGGCGGGAGCTGATGGGCATGATGTCCTCCACCTCGACCAGATTGTTGGCACGCAGGGTGTTGCCGGTGGACACCAGATCGACGATGGCATCGGCCAACCCGACCAGCGGCGCCAGCTCCATGGAACCGTAGAGCTTGATCAGGTCCACGTGCATGCCCTTGGCGGCAAAGTGTTCCTTGGCCGCCTTGACGTACTTGGTCGCCACGCGGATGCGCGCACCGCGCTTGACGGCCGCGGCGTAGTCGAAATCCTTTTGCACCGCCACGCACAAACGACACTTGGCGATGTTCAGGTCGAGGGGCTGGTACAGCCCGGCCCCGCCGTGTTCGATCAGCGTGTCCTTGCCGGCGATACCCATGTCGGCGGCACCGTACTGCACGTAAGTCGGCGTATCGGTGGCGCGCACGATGACCAGCCGCACATCAGGCCGGTTGGTGCCGAGAATGAGCTTGCGCGATGTATCCGGATTGTCGGTCGGGGTGATCCCTGCGGCGGCCAGCAGCGGCAAGGTTTCTTCGAAGATTCGGCCCTTCGAAAGGGCGAGCGTAATGCCGTTCAAGATGATGATCTGTCTGCGTAAAAAGTGATTCTAGCCGATTCGCGGCCAGGTCCGCACCGAGGTATCCAGGAAGGCATTTGTTCCGCGGCGCCCCTTCTGATAGCCTTGACCCCATGGCTGAACCGCTGAAGCGGGTTCGGCCATTTTCTTTTCCTTCACTCCGGAGAGTTTGACATGAAACCCGAAATCATCGTTTCAACCCACGATCTCGAACGCCTGGAAGGCCTGCTCTCAAAGCCGCCGACCCGCAACCGCAGCGATCTCGACGACCTGCGCGCCGAACTCGATCGCGCCAACGTACTCGACAGCGACGCCATGCCCGACAACGTCATCACGATGAACAGCCGCGCCCGTTTCCGCGAGGAAACATCAGGCCGCGAATACGAACTGACCCTGGCCTGGCCCCAGGACGCCAGCGCAGCCGATGGAAAAGTCTCCATCTTCTCGCCAGCCGGCAGCGCCCTGCTCGGCCTCTCGGCCGGCCAGCACATCGACTGGCAAACGCCTGAAGGCCATGCCATCAAGCTCACGGTACTGGCAGTAAGCCCGGCCAGCTGAGCCGGACGCCCAAGGCGTCCGAAGCCTCCCGACATGGGCCGCAGCGAGCGGCCCACCTCACGAATTTCAGCGCAGCCGACGCACCCGGGCCCCCAGCGCACTGAGTTTTTCCTCAAGCCGCTCGTAACCCCGATCGAGATGGTAGATCCGCTCGATGGTGGTTTCACCTTCAGCCACCAGGCCGGCAATGATCAGACTGGCCGAAGCGCGCAGATCGGTGGCCATCACCGTGGCGCCCTCGAGCTTCGCAACGCCCTTCACCACCGCCGTGTTGCCGTCGATACGAATATCGGCGCCGAGGCGCTGCAGTTCGACCGCGTGCATGAAGCGGTTTTCAAAAATGGTTTCGCGGATGATCGAGGTGCCGTCGGCCACGGCGTTGATCGCCATGAACTGGGCCTGCATGTCGGTCGGAAAAGCCGGGTACGGAGACGTGCGCAGGCTCACCGCGGTAAGGCGGGCCGGCCCCTTGAGGCGGATCGCATCGCGTTCGGCAGTCACTTCACAGCCGGCATCCATCAGCTTGTCGATGACCGAATCCAGGTAGCTGGCCGAGGTGCCGGTCAGGCGCACTTCGCCGCCCGTAACAGCCGCGGCACACAGGTAGGTGCCGGTCTCGATGCGGTCGGGCATGACCCGGTGGGTCGCCCCGTGCAGGGCGTCCACGCCCTGGATGCGGATCACATCCCCACCGGCGCCGGAAATGCGCGCGCCCATGGCGACCAGACAGTTGGCCAGGTCGACGACTTCCGGCTCGCGGGCGGCGTTCTCGATGACCGTCTCGCCGTCGGCCAGACAGGCGGCCATCATCAGGTTTTCAGTGCCGGTCACCGTCACCATGTCGGTGAACAGGCGCGCGCCCTTCAGGCGGGGCACCTTGGCGTGCACGTAACCGTGCTCCACCTTGACCTCGGCGCCCATGGCCTGCAGGCCCTTGATGTGCTGGTCCACCGGCCGCGCACCGATGGCACAGCCACCGGGCAGGCTCACCCGGGCCTCACCGAAGCGAGCCACCAGCGGGCCGAGCACCAGGATGGAAGCACGCATGGTCTTGACCATTTCGTAGGACGCGACCGGGTTGTCCACCCCGCTCGCATCCAGCGTGACGACGTCGGCATCGCGGCTGACCTTCACGCCCATCTGCTCGAGCAGGCGCAGCAGCGTACCGATGTCGTTCAGACGCGGCACGTTGGTAAAGGTCACCGGCTCCTTCGTCAGCAACGCCGCACAGAGGATCGGCAGGGCTGCATTCTTGGCGCCGGAAATGGCGATCTCGCCCGACAGGCGGGCGCCGCCTTCAATCAACAGTTTATCCATGCATCAATGGGCGTTCAGCCCAGTTCCTTCAGCAATTCGGCCCACTGGCCGGGAGTAAAGGTGGTCAGCTGGAGAGCGTGGATCTCGTTGCCCATCAGCTTGCCGAGGGTGGCGTAAACCAGCTGATGCTGACGCACGCGCGGCTTGCCGTCGAACTCGGGGCTGACCACGATGCCCGAGAAGTGGGTGCCGTCTTCACCTTCGATTTGCAGGAATTCGCAATGGAGTCCGGCCACGATGAGCCGTTCGATTTCACTAGCTTGAAACATTTTCTAATCCTCAGGCCCGCAGTTTGTAGCCCCTGGCAAGCATTTGCAGGGTAATGATTGCGAGCACGATAAAACAGACTGTCACTACTCCGATGCTCATCCAGGGAGAGACATCGGAGACCCCGAAAAATCCGTAGCGGAACCCGTCAATCATGAAGAAAAACGGGTTGAAATGCGAGACGCCCTGCCAAAAATCCGGCAGGGAATGAATCGAGTAGAACACGCCGGAGAGCATCGTCAGCGGCATGATCAGGAAGTTCTGAAAGGCGGCGAGCTGGTCGAACTTGTCAGCCCAGATCCCGGCAATCACCCCCAGGCTGGCCAGGAAAGCGCCGCCAATCAGCGTGAAAGCGACAATCCACAGCGGCTCGGCCACACTGAAGGACGCAAACGGCAGCGACACCAGCAGCACGCCCAGCCCGCACATGGTGCCACGCAGCACGGCCGCCAGCACGTAGGCCATATAGAACTCCCGGTAGGAGATCGGCGGAAGCAGCACGAACACGATGTTGCCGGTGATCTTGCTCTGAATGAGAGACGAGGAACTGTTGGCGAAGGCGTTCTGCAACACCGTCATCATCACCAGCCCGGGCACCAGGAAGGCCGTGTAACTGACACCCGGATAGGGCTGGACGTGATCCTCCAGCACATGACCGAAGATCAGCAGGTAGAGCACTGCGGTGAGCACCGGCGACAACACGGTCTGGAAACCCACCTTCCAGAAACGCAGGCACTCTTTGTACAACAGGGTCTTGAAGCCTTCCATGGATCCTCAGTTCTGATTCATCACGCCGACGAAGACCTGTTCCAGGTCCGGCTTGCCGATCGCCATGTCGACGATTTCCGCCCCGGCGGATTTCAGGCCGGCGAGGAGCTGGCCGACGTCGTCGAAGCGCTCGAAGGCGAGTTCAAGATCGACGCCGTCGCGCTTGACCACCTGGGCGGCCAGCGCCTCGGGCAAAACGACGGCGGCGGCGAGGCGCACCTGCAAATTATGGCTGGCGAAGCGCTGGAGCAGATTGGCGGTGGTATCGAGGGCCACCACCCGTCCGGCCTTGAGCATGGCGATGCGCCCGCACAGGGACTCGGCCTCTTCCAGGTAATGGGTGGTCAACACGATGGTATGACCATCGCGGTTGAGCTTGCGGATGAACTGCCACAGGCCGTGACGCAACTCCACATCGACACCGGCGGTGGGTTCGTCGAGGACGATTACGGGGGGGCGGTGCACCAGCGCCTGAGCCACCAGCGCCCGCCGCTTCATGCCACCGGAGAGCAGGCGCATGTTAACGTCACCCTTCGAGGTCAGATCCAGGCTGTGAAGGATTTCGTCGATCCAGGGGTCATTGTTGCGAATCCCGAAATAGCCAGACTGGATGCGCAGCATCTCGCGCACCGAGAAAAAGGGGTCAAACACCAGTTCCTGCGGCACCACGCCGAGGGCCAGGCGAGCGGCGCGGTAATCATGCACCACGTCGTGGCCCATGACTTCAAGCGTGCCGGAATCGGCCCGGGCCAGCCCGGCCAGCGTCGAGATGAGGGTCGTTTTGCCGGCGCCATTGGGGCCGAGGAGACCGAAGAACTCACCCTGCGCCACTTCCAGATCCACCCCGGCCAGGGCCTGAAGGGAACGGAAACGCTTGGTGACACCGGCAATGCGGATCGCAGGACTCATGAACGGTACGGAAGGCTCAGGGAGCCAGCGGAAGAATGGCGTCGACGTCGTAGAGGGACGCAAGACTGACCAGCGCCGGCGGGGCGTGATCGATGGAAAGCTGCCGCCCGGCAGCCCTGGCGGCCCGTACCCAACTGAGCAGCAGGGCCAGGGCGGCAGAGTCCACGTGGGTTACCGCAGACAGATCGACCACCCGATCGGCCTCGATCACCTGGGCACGGCCCTCCTCCACCACCCCGGCAACCGTGGCGATGGTGAGCGGGCCGGAAAGGCTCAGGCGATTGCCTTCCGCATTGATCATTTCTTGGCCGACACCGCGGGGTCGATCTGCTTGTTCTTGTCTTTGAGGGACTTGATCAGGCCGTCGATGCCGCCGCTGCGCACCTCCTGGCCGAAGCTGTCCCGATAGTTGGTGACCAGGCTCACGCCCGCCACCATGACGTCGTAGACCTTCCAGTTGTCGCCCTGCTTTTCCAGGTTGTAGTCAATCTGCACCGCCTTGGCGCCCGGCTGACGAACTTCCGTGCGGACGATCACGTCGGTCTCTTCCGGCTTGGCCTTGAGCGGCTTGAAGTCGATCTGCTGGTTGCGGTACTGGGTCAGGGCGTTGGAATAGGTGCGCACCAGCAAGGTCTTGAACTCATTGGTCAACACCGCCTTCTGGTCGGCATTGGCCTGTTTCCAGTCCTTGCCCACGGCCAGACGGGTCATGTGAGCGAAATCGAAATACGGCAGCACCTTGGTTTCGACCAGCTCAACGGCCTTGCGGGTGTCGCCAGACTGAATCGCCTTGTCCTGACGAACGATGGTGATGACATCGTCGGTGACGCCCTTGACCAGTGCGTCGGGCGCAATGGCATCGGCAAAAGCATTGAACTGGATACCGATACCAAGAGCCAGCGCGGCCAGCAGGGAAGCAACTTTTTTCATTCCTGATTCTCTTTCTTGTCGGGAGCTGCGGGGACTTCAGCCGTTGCGGCCAGCGTAGCGCCGGCATCATCGACGCGCGCTTCCTCGTCATCGGGATCCTTCACCCGCGGAGGCTGACCATCGTAGATCTGGTTCAGGCGATACTGCATGTAGAAACTGCGCATGTAGCCGTACTTGTCCAGCGCCGCCTGGTCGGCCGTGGTGTCGGCACCAAGAAGTGCAGCGCGGCGGTTCACGAAGCGCAGGCCGGACAGGGAATTGCGCGTGGCGACCTCATTCACCTGCCAGACCGGATCGACACTCAGATCAATGTACAGACCCACGCTATCCCGCAAATTGCTCGAACCGAGAAAGGGCAAGACGATGTAGGGGCCATCACCCACGCCCCAGAACCCGAGGGTCTGACCGAGATCTTCTTCGTGCTTCTCAAGCCCGAGCTCGGTCGCAATGTCGAAAACCCCCAGCAACCCAACCGTACTGTTGACCAGGAAACGACCGCCATCGGAAGCACCGTCGACAAACTTGCCCTGCAGCAGGTTGTTCGCGCCGATCCACAAGTCGCCGATATTGCCGAAGAAATTGCCGACTCCGGTCTTTATTGGCAGGGGCGCAAAGTCATACGCCTGCGCCGCCGGGCGCATCACGTACTTGTCGGCGACTTCGTTGAAACGGAAGGTGGCCCGGTTCAGAGGCTCAAGGGGATCCTTCGGATGCCCGCCAGGCCCGGCACAGGCCGTCAGTCCAAGGCCGAGCGCGAGCGTTGCAACGCTCTGCAGCAGGGCCCTCGATGCAGCTTTCCTGTTTTTCATTTCCTGTTCCACGCACGGAATGACCCGCATCGCGCTCTCTGTGGCCGTTGCCGCCAGCCCTTACTTGGCCGGAGCCGGCTCGCCGTCTGCCGCCTTGTTGAACATGAACTGGCTGATCAGCTTTTCAAGCACAACGGCGGACTGGGTTTTTTTGATGACATCGCCGGGCGCCAGGGTCTTCTCTTCACCGCCCGGATCAAGGCCAAGATACTGCTCGCCCAGCAAGCCGGACGTCAGGATGTTGGCGAAGGTATCGGTCGGAAACTTGTAGCGCCCATCAACGGTAAAGACCACTTCCGCCTGGAAGTGTTCATTGTCGTAGCGAATTTCCGACACGCGACCAACCAGCACGCCGGCACTTTTCACCGGAGCACGCGCCTTGAGCCCGCCGATATTGTCGAAGCGGGCGCTCAGGGTATAGGGCGACTGGATGTCGGAACCGGAAATACTGCCTACCTTCAGCGCCAGGAACAGCAGCGCGGCGATTCCCATCGCCACGAAAACACCGACCCAAAGATCGAGCGTCGTGCGACTCATCATAGACCTCGGAACATGAAAGACGTCATTACAAAATCGATTGCCAGAATGGCCAGCGCCGAACTCACCACCGTACGCGTGATCGCCCGGGAGACCCCCTCGGCGGTCGGCACACAGTCATAACCTTCAAATACCGCAATCAGGGCTACCGCCACACCAAATACCGTGCTCTTGATCACCCCGTTGAGCACGTCATAGCGAAAATCCACTGCCGCCTGCATCTGCGACCAGAAGGCGCCATTATCGACGCCGATGAACACCACGCCGATCAGCCAGCCACCGAACACCCCCATCGCCGAAAACAGCGCAGCCAGCAGCGGCATCGACAACACGCCACCCCAGAAGCGCGGCGCCACCACGCGGGCGATCGGGCTGACCGCCATCATGTCCATGGCCTTGAGCTGCTCGGTCACCTTCATCAAGCCGATCTCGGCCGTCACCGCCGAACCCGCCCGGCTGGCGAAGAGCAGACCGGCCACCACCGGGCCCAGTTCCCGCACCAGCGACAAGGCCACCAGCGTCCCCAGCGATTCACTTGCCCCGTAGCGCTGCAGCGTCTCGTAGCCCTGCAGTCCAAGCACCAGACCGACGAACAGACCGGACACCAGAATGATCAGCAGCGACATCACGCCGCTGAAATACAGTTCGCGGAGCGTCAGGTGCAGACGCGTGAAGGACTGGCCGGAATAACGCAGGATCAACCAGAAAAAGCGGGCGATGAAGCCCAGTTGCCACACCCCGTCGATCGCCATCGACCCCAGCTTGCGGAACACGCCCCCCATCAGGCCGGCCCTCCGGTCAGCGCAGTGGCGTAGTCGTCAGCCGGGTAATGGAAGGGCACCGGGCCATCGGCCTCGGCGTGAACAAACTGGTGCACAAAGGGATCGGTCGTATGGCGAATCTCGTCCGGCGTACCTTCAGCCACCACACGCCCCTCCGAGATGAAGTAGATGTAATCGACAATCAGCAGGGATTCCTGGATGTCGTGGGTAACGATCACCGAACTGGCCCCGAGGGCATCGTTCAGGCGGCGGATCAACTGACCGATCACGCCGAGGGAAATCGGGTCGAGACCGGTAAACGGCTCGTCGTACATGAGCAGCATCGGGTCGAGGGCAATGGTGCGTGCCAGCGCCACGCGTCGCGCCATGCCGCCGGACAGCTCCCCCGGCATCAACTTCGCGGCGCCGCGCAGGCCAACCGCATGCAGCTTCATCATCACCAGGTCGTTGATCAATTCGGGCGGCAGATCGGTGTGCTCGCGCAGCGGAAAGGCCACGTTGTCAAACACCGTCATGTCAGTAAACAAGGCGCCAAACTGGAACAGCATGCCCATGCGCCGGCGCATGGCATACAAGTCTGCCCGGTTGAGCCCGGCGACATCCTGACCGTCCACCGTCACCTGCCCGCTCACGGCACGTTCCTGACCACCGATCAGACGCAACAGCGTGGTTTTGCCGCACCCACTACCGCCCATGATCGCGACCACTTTACCGCGGGGAATCGACAGGGAAATGTCGCGCAGGATCGTCCGTTCGCCATAGGCGAAACGCACGTTCTCAAGACGGACGAGGGGCTCGGACATGGAAAAATGTTGCGACGCGGGAGGCGGATTGTAGCAGAGGCATTCTGGCCTGACATGCGGGAAAGACCTACAACACCTAGAAATACCCCGTCACATCAAGGTCTTGAGCGTGTCAAACCGGCCACGGCAGGACCAGTTTATAATTAGCGGTTTCGTACCATCTGCGCATCCCCAGCCCATGCAGGACAAATACCTCCCCGCCGACATCGAACGTGCCGCCCAGCAGCATTGGGACAGCAGCGAAGCCTTCCGCGTTTCCGCCGACGCCACGAAGCCCAAGTACTACTGCCTGTCCATGTTCCCCTACCCTTCGGGCAAGCTGCACATGGGGCACGTGCGCAACTACACCATCGGCGACGTGCTGTCGCGCTTCCACAAGATGAAGGGCTTCAACGTCCTGCAGCCGATGGGCTGGGACGCCTTCGGCCTGCCCGCCGAAAACGCCGCGATCAAGAACCAGGTGCCGCCGGCCAAGTGGACCTACGACAACATCGCCTACATGAAGCAGCAGCTCAAGTCGCTCGGCTTTGCCATCGACTGGAGCCGTGAGCTGGCCACCTGTACGCCCGAGTACTACAAGTGGAACCAGTGGCTGTTTCTGCGCATGCTCGAAAAGGGTGTCGCCGAACGTAAAACGCAGGTTGTTAACTGGGACCCGGTCGACCAGACCGTGCTCGCCAACGAACAGGTCATCGACGGCCGCGGCTGGCGCACCGGCGCGCTGGTCGAAAAGCGCGAGATCCCCGGCTACTACCTCAAGATCACCGACTACGCCGACGAACTCCTCGGCGACCTGGACGAGCTGACCGGCTGGCCCGAGCGCGTCAAGCTGATGCAGGCCAACTGGATCGGCAAGAGCACCGGCGTGCGCTTCGCCTTCAGCCACGCAGTCAGCGATGAAAACGGCCTGATCGGCGACGGCAAGATGTGGGTGTTCACCACCCGCGCCGACACCATCATGGGCGTCACCTTCTGCGCCGTGGCCGCCGAGCATCCGCTGGCCCTGCATGCCGCCAAGAGCAACCCGGAGCTCGCCGCCTTCATCGAGAAGTGCAAGCACGGCTCGGTGATGGAAGCCGACATGGCCACCATGGAGAAGGAAGGCCTGCCCACCGGCCTGTTCGTCACCCATCCGCTCACCGGCAAGCAAGTGGAAGTGTGGGTCGGCAACTACGTGCTGATGAGCTACGGCGACGGTGCCGTGATGGGCGTCCCCGCCCACGACGAGCGGGATTTCGCCTTCGCCAAGAAATACGGCCTGCCGATCGAGCAGGTTGTCGCCGTCGGCGACAAGGCCTATTCGCTGGACGCCTGGCAGGAGTGGTACGGCAGCAAGGACGGCCACTGCGTCAATTCCGGCAAGTACGATGGTCTCTCCTACGCTGACGCGGTAGACGCCATCGCTGCCGACGTGGCCGCCAAAAACATCGGCGAGAAGAAGGTCCAGTGGCGTTTGCGCGACTGGGGCATCTCCCGCCAGCGCTACTGGGGCTGCCCGATCCCGATCATCCACTGCGACGACTGCGGCTCCGTGCCGGTGCCCGACGACCAGCTCCCGGTGAAGCTGCCGGAAGACTGCGTGCCGGACGGCTCCGGCAACCCGCTGCACAAGCGCCTCGACTTCCTGCACGTCGATTGTCCCAAGTGCGGCAAGCCGGCCCGTCGCGAAACCGACACCATGGACACCTTCGTGGATTCGTCCTGGTACTACGCCCGCTACGCCACCAGGTTCGGCGCCGACAAGATGGTCGACGAGGAAACCGACTACTGGATGACCGTCGACCAGTACATCGGCGGCATCGAGCACGCCATCCTGCACCTGCTCTACTCCCGCTTCTGGACCAAGGTGATGCGTGACGTGGGTCTGGTCAGCTACCGCGAGCCCTTCGCCCACCTGCTCACCCAGGGCATGGTTCTCAACAACGCCTTCTTCCACAAACCCGAAGGCGGCGGCAAGAACTACTTCTGGGAAAGCGAAATCGACATCCAGAAGGACGCCAAGGGCCACATCACCGGCGCCACGCTGAAGAAGGATGGTTCGACGCTGGAACATGAGCTCACCACCATGTCCAAGTCGAAGAACAACGGCGTGGACCCGCAGTCGCTCATCGAACAATACGGCGCCGACACCGCGCGCTTCTTCATGATGTTTGCCGCCCCGCCGGAGCAGACCCTCGAATGGTCCGACGCGGGTGTCGAAGGCGCCTACCGCTTCCTGCGCCGCGTGTGGAGCTTCGGCCACCTGTTCGCCACCGAGATCCGCCCGCAAATCGGCGCCCAGCGCGGCCTCGCCAACGCCAAGCTGCCGGAAGAACTCGCAGCCTTCCGCCGCGAGATCCACCTGCTTCTGAAGCAGGCCAACTACGACCTGGGCAAGCAGCAGTTCAACACCGTCGCCTCGGCCACGATGAAGATGCTCAACGCCATCGAAAAGGCTCCGCGCCAGGGCGCCCTGGCCGCCGAAGTGCTCGAGGAATGCTTCGGCATCCTGCTGCGCGTCCTGTCGCCGCTGACCCCGCACATCAGCCACGCCCTGTGGCAACAGCTCGGCTACGGTGATGACATCCTCGCCGCCGCCTGGCCGGAGCCGCTCGACGCCGCCCTGGTGCAGGACGAAATCGAGCTGATGCTGCAGGTCAATGGCAAACTGCGTGGGTCCCTGCGGGTACCGGCTGATGCAGCCAAGGACGCCATCGAGGCGGCCGCCGTCGCCCACGAAGCGGCCATCAAGTTCATGGAAGGCAAGGCGCCCAAAAAAGTCGTGGTCGTGCCCGGTCGCCTCGTCAATATCGTCTGCTGACAAACGGAGGGTCGCGCCATGCGTCTCGTCATCTGCCTGATTCTGGCTTTCGTGCTTGCCGGCTGCACCAGCAGAGCTTTTTACGAAGGCCTGCGGGAAGAGAACGCCCGGCGTCAGTACGAGCCGGGGCGCGACATCGTCCGTGACCCTCCACCGCCAAGCTACGACGCTTACGAGAAAGAACGCCAGCGCCTCAAGGAGGAACCGCGTAAATGACCCATCCGCTGCACTCACCCGGCCGTCGCCGGGCCCTTTTTCTTCTCGGCGCCGCACCGCTGCTTGCCTCCGGCTGCGGCTTCCAGCTGCGCGGCCCGCGCCCGCTGCCCTTCGAGTCGATCTACCTGGGCATGTACCAGTACTCCGACCTGGCCGCGGCGATCCGTCGCCAGATCCGCGCCGGCAGCACCACCGTCATCGCCGAGAAGCCCGAAGACGCCCAGGTGCGCCTCGAAGTCCTCGCCGACGCCAAGGAAAAAGCCATCCAGGCCCTCAACACCCAGGGCCGCGTGCGCGAGTACCAGCTCCGTCAGCGCTTCACTTTCCGGCTCGTGGACAACAGCGGTCAGGAAATCATGGCCCCCAACGAGATTTTCCTGCGCCGTGACCTGGCCTTTGACGACTCCCAGTTACTCGCCAAGGAACAGGAAGAAATCCTGCTCTATCGGGACATGCAGAGCGATCTGGTTCAGCAACTGATGCGCCGCCTCGCCGCCGCCAAAATGCCCGCGGCCAAACCCCAGCCGTGAACCTGCGCCCCGAGCAACTTTCCGCCCAGCTCGCCAAGCCCCTCGCCCCGCTCTACATCCTCCACGGCAACGAGCCGCTGCTGGTGCTCGAGGCCGGCGATGCGGTACGCGCAGCCGCCCGCAAGCAGGGCTATGCCGAACGGGAAGTGCTGGTCGCCGGCCAGGGTTTTCGCTGGGACACCCTGCAGTCGGCCGCCGGCAACCTGTCCCTGTTTGGCGAAAGCAAACTGGTCGACCTGCGCATTCCCAACGGCAAGCCCGGCCGTGACGGTGGCGACGCACTGCAGCGCTACGCCCGTCATCTGGACGACGGCATCGTCACCCTGATCAGCCTGCCCGAACTCGACTGGGCCGCCCGCAAGGCGGCGTGGTTTGTCGCCCTCGCCGAAGCCGGCGTAGTGGTCGAACTCAATGCGCCCGAACGCGAGCGTCTGCCCGACTGGATCGCCCAGCGCCTGGCCCGCCAGCAGCAGAAGGCCACCCCCGACGCCCTCGCCTTCATCGCCGAGCACATCGAGGGCAACCTCCTCGCCGCCCACCAGGAAATCCTCAAGCTCGGTCTGCTGCATGAGGCTGGCGAACTGTCCCTTGAAGCGGTTCGCGATGCCGTGCTCAACGTCGCCCGCTACGACGTGGACAAGCTGCGCACCGCCCTGCTGGAAGGCGACGCAGCCCGCTGCGCCCGCCTCCTCGAAGGCCTCAAGGGCGAAGGCG
>ERZ724525.280-NODE-280-length-27984-cov-9.870779_pt1 | contig 27984 bp, 27 predicted proteins | sample MGYA00376058_ERZ724525 | MGnify/ENA primary metagenome ERZ724525 (study PRJEB28724, sample SAMN07190888) | wastewater metagenome | isolation source: influent of sewage treatment plant in Hong Hong | place: USA: Christiansburg, Virginia | collected 2016-03-01 ... | reverse complement strand
AAAATAGCAATTCACAAACGCCTTAGGGCTTACAGCGACCCGAGAAGAGAATAAGCGCAGAGCGACATCAAAGCCTGCGGTGCCAATCCAAGTCCGGCAATAGCCAAGCCATTCATTGACAACAATACTCGCATATCAGACGTTGCGACCAAAGGCGTGTTGTCGACCGGCTCGTCAAAAAACATGACCTTAACGACCCGAAGATAATAAAACGCGCCGATCAAGGACATAATCACGGCCAGTACAGCAATCCAGATATAGCCGGCTGCAACGACCGCCTGCAGGACAGAGAACTTAGCAAAGAAACCGACAAAGAACGGAATACCTGCCATCGAGAACATGACCATAGCCATCACACCGGCGAACCAGGAGCTGCGCTTGTTCAAACCCTTGAAATCGTCCAGGGTCTCGGCCTCGACTCCCACTCGAGAAAGAAGCAGAACAACACCAAACGACGCCATGCTCATCAGTACATACGAGATCACATAGAACATTGAAGAACTGTATGCGTTCAGAGCGAAGTGCCGATCTCCGCCGACAACTCCCGACATCAGACCCAACAACATGAACCCCATGTGAGAGATGCCGGAATAGCCAAGCATGCGCTTGATGTTGGGCTGTGCGATTGCCGCAAAGTTACCCAGCACGATGGACAGAATGGCGAGAAACATCAGCATCGACTGCCATTGGTCGGCCAATTCAAACAAGCCGTTAACCAACAGGCGCATCGCCATCGCAAACGCAGCCAGCTTGGGCGCAGACGCAATAAACAGCGTAATTGCCGTCGGTGCACCATGATAGACGTCAGGAATCCACATGTGAAACGGAACGACACCAAGCTTGAATGCGAGGCCAGCAACAATGAAGACCAACCCGAACATCAAGACGGTCTTGTTTCCAGCCTGGTGATAAATTGCCTGCGCAACACCTGAAATTTCGAGAGTCCCGGTCGCACCGTACAACATTGAAATGCCGTAAAGCAAAAGCCCGGAAGCAAGGGCACCGAGAACGAAATACTTCATCGCAGCTTCAGTTGCGCGGGCAGAGTCACGCTGCAATGCAACCATCGCGTACAAAGCCAGGGACAGAAGCTCAAGACCCAGGTAAAGGGTCAAAAAGTGATTGGCCGTAATCATGACCATCATCCCGAGCGTGGCATAGACCGCAAGGACGTAATATTCAGTGGTCTCCATCTTTCTGTCGTTCATGTAGCCGCGGGAATACAGCAGCACGATGGCAACGGAAAAGTACAGAACCAGCTTGAGAAAATCGCCCATCAAGTCATCCACGTACATATTACTGAACGTGAAATTGACCTGCCCATCCATTGTTAGCAATGTAATCGCGGCCGCACCGAACAGCGTCAGCTGAGTCAACACATATGTCAAACCTCGTGAATCCTTGGCAAATGTACCTGCCATAAGAATCACAAAGGACATCGCGACCACAAAAAGCTCCGCTGCCGCAGGGTAAAAATCGGGGATAACAAAGTTCATCTTCAGGCCACAGTCCGCAAGTTTTTATCTCGGTTACATGAAGTTAAAGCTTGCTCACCGCAACATGCTTGAGCAGATCATTCACCGACGCGTGCATCACCTCCGTCACCGGGAACGGGTAAATACCCATCGCCAGGACGCACACAGCAAGAATAGACAGGAAAGCAAACTCCCTGTTATTGAGGTCAGTAAGCTCAGACACGTGATGATTGGTAATGGCACCGAACACGACTCTCTTGTACATCCAGAGAGTATATGCCGCCCCCACAATCAGAGTAGTCGCAGCCGCAAAACCCACCCAGAAATTGAACTGAACAGCACCAAGCACGACCATGAACTCGCCAACAAAACCCGAGGTCGCCGGCAAGCCTGCGTTTGCCATGGAGAACAGCATGAACAACGCTGCGAACTTCGGCATTACGTTGACCACACCACCGTAATCGGCGATCTGACGCGAATGCATGCGGTCATACAGGACACCTATACAGGCAAACATTGCTCCGGAAACGAACCCATGGGAAATCATCTGCACCAAGGCACCTTCAATCCCAACCGGATTAAAGATGAAGAAGCCCAGGGTCACAAAACCCATGTGTGCAATTGACGAATACGCCACCAACTTCTTCATGTCCGTCTGGACTAGTGCGATAAAGCCGATGTACACCACCGCAATCAACGACAAGGTAATGATCAGCGGAGCAAAAGCATGGCTCGCATCCGGAGCAATCGGAAGTGAGAAACGCAGAAAACCGTAGGCACCAAGCTTCAAACCGATTGCAGCAAGTACAATCGAGCCACCTGTCGGTGCCTCCACGTGAGCATCCGGCAACCAGGTATGAACCGGAAACATCGGCACCTTTACGGCAAACGATACGAGAAAAGCCCAGAACAGAAGACTCTGAACGTCCATGCCCAGCTTCAGTTGATGCCAGTCAAGAATGCTGAAACTACCGCCCGACTCCATAAACAGGTAAAGAAGAGCCACAAGCATCAGCAAAGAGCCGGCGAGCGTATACAGAAAGAACTTAATCGCTGCGTAAACCCTGTTCGGGCCGCCCCAGACACCGATAATGATGAACAGTGGAATAAGGGATGCCTCGAAGAAAACATAAAACAGCAAACCATCCAGCGCACTGAAGATTCCATTGATCAGCCCGGACATGATCAGGAAGCCGGCCATGTACTGCGCGACTTTCTCCTTGATCACTTCCCAGCCAGCAACAACAACAATCACCGTGATGAAGCTGTTCAGCAGAACAAAGAGGACCGAAATGCCATCAACACCAAGCGTGTAATTGATGTTGAATCGAGGAATCCATGGGTAGGACTCCACGAACTGCATGGCACTCTGCGTCACATCGAAACCGGTATAGAGCGGAATACTGACCGCCAAACCCGCAAGAGCAGAAAGAAGCGCCACGAATCTGGCGACCGACGCATTACGGTCAGACCCCGTAGCGAGTGCTAATAATCCACCAGCGATCGGAACCCAAATCGCTAGGCTGAGGAATGGAATACCCGTCATCTCTACTTTCCGTTCTATGCGCCACGATGCGGCGCGCAAGTCCTAAATCTTGTAACTTTCCTCAAATCGACAACATCACGAAGTTATCCGCGGTTGAACCAGAAGGTCAGCAGGATGAACACCCCAATAATCATCGAAAACGCGTACTGATAAATATGACCAGTCTGGAAGAGCCGAGAAAGCTGGGCGATCAAGCCGACGACTTTGGCGGAACCATTCACAATCATACCGTCGATGATTGTCTGGTCGCCCACTTTCCACAGTCCGCGGCCCAGAAGACGGGCTCCTCCCGCAAAAACAATTTCATTGAACTTGTCAAAGTAATACTTGTTTTCGAGCAGTGTATGGATCGGCTTGAACGTCCGCATGATCGCAGCAGGGATTGCAGGCGCAATCATGTAGAAGAACCAAGCCAGAATTACCCCAGACATCGCCAAAATGAACGGCAAAGAGGTGAACCCGTGTATGGCCATTGCTGTCGCGCCATGAAACTCCTCCGCCAACTCTGCCATCGCATGGTGATTCTCGGAAAAATGGATTACACCCTTGAAGAAGTCACCAAACAGCATGGGGCTGATCGTGAGGTAGCCAACCAACATCGACGGAATCGCAAGCAAAACAAGCGGAACCGTAACAACCCAAGGAGACTCATGCGGCTTCTGCCCAGGGGCCAAACCGTGATGGTGCTCATCAGCGTGATGTTCGTCGGCATGCTCGTCACTCCCATGAGCCTCCTCTACGTGAGAATGCTCTGCAGCATGCCCAAACCTTTCCTTGCCGTGAAAAACAAGGAAATACATGCGGAAAGAATAGAAAGCAGTTACGAAAACACCAGCGATGACACAAAAGTAAGCATAGTCCGAACCCGGCAGGTGCGACAGTTGCACAGCTTCGATGATCGTATCTTTTGAATAGAAACCCGACATGAACGGAAAACCGATCAGGGCAAGCGAGCCGATCAAAGACGTAAACCAGGTGATGGGCATGTACTTCCAAAGCCCGCCCATGTTCCGCATATCCTGATCGTGATGCATACCGATGATGACCGAGCCTGCCCCCAAGAACAACAGGGCCTTGAAGAAGGCATGCGTCATCAGATGGAAAACAGCCGCCGAATAGGCAGAAACACCGAGCGCAACAGTCATGTAACCAAGTTGCGACAGCGTGGAATACGCAACGACACGCTTGATGTCGTTCTGGACAATGCCAAGAAAACCCATGAACAAGGCCGTGGTAGCGCCAATGACAAGAACAAAAGAAAGAGCGGTCTCGGACAGTTCAAAAAGGGGTGACATCCGGGCAACCATGAAGATACCTGCTGTAACCATGGTTGCCGCATGAATAAGGGCCGAAATAGGCGTGGGACCTTCCATGGAGTCAGGCAGCCATACATGCAGGGGTACCTGTGCAGACTTACCCATTGCACCGATGAAGAGTCCGATACAGATGGCAGTAACAAGCGGCCACCCGGTCTCAGGAACTGTCATGGCGACAAGTTCGGGCGCCTTGGCAAACACTTCAGCATAGTTGAGCGAGCCCGAATAGGCTGCAACAAGACCGATACCAAGCAAAAAGCCAAAGTCACCAACCCGATTCACCAGAAAGGCTTTCATGTTCGCAAAAATTGCGGACGGCCTGGTGTACCAAAAACCAATCAGCAGATAGGACACTAGACCAACAGCCTCCCAGCCAAAGAACAGCTGCAGGAAGTTGTTCGACATGACCAGCATCAGCATCGAAAAAGTAAACAATGATATATAGCTGAAGAAGCGCTGGTAACCAGGGTCTTCAGACATGTATCCAATGGTGTAGATATGCACCATCAAGGACACGAAAGTAACGACAAGCATCATCATTACCGTCAATGAGTCGATGAGGAATCCCACTTCGAATGTCAATGCACCACTACTGGCCCACGTGTAAAGGGTGCCATTGAACACATTCCCCGCCTGTACATCTTGAAAGATGACAAGCGACGTAAAGAACGCAATGGCGACACCGAGAATGGTCACGGTGTGGGCGCCAGCCCGTCCTATGACCTTCCCAAACAGCCCCGCTGCAATCGCACCAAACAAAGGCGCAAGCGGAACCAACAGATAGAGCTTCTGCATCTCCGTCATCGAAACGCTTCCTTATCCCTTGAGGCTGTCCAGGTCATCAACGTGAATAGTCCGCAAATTACGGAACAACGCCACGAGAATAGCCAAACCGATAGCTGACTCAGCTGCCGCTACAGTCAATATGAAGAAAACAAAAATCTGGCCCGCTGCGTCCCCCAAATAATACGAGAAAGCAACAAAATTAAGATTGACCGCAAGCAACATGAGCTCGATAGCCATCAACAGAACAATCAAATTTTTGCGATTGAGAAAAATTCCTACAACGCTGATGGCGAAGAGAATCGCACCCAATATCAAGTAATGAGACAACGAAAGCATCTACTGTCCTCCCTGACGATCGTCACCGAATTCAATCTTTTTCTGAGCGCATCGAAACGATCCGCACCCGATCATCACGCTTGACGGAAATCTGCTCCGCCGGATCAATTTTCCTCACATTCTTTCGTTTGCGGAGCGTGAGAGCAACTGCCGCAACCATTGCAACCAGCAGCACAATGGAAGCAAGTTCGAAGGGATATACGTAATCCGTGTAAAGCAGTCGTCCGAGCTCCTTTGTGTTGCTGTACCCCTGCTGAACTTCAGCGGGATGAGGCATCTCTTCGAGCCCGAAGTTGCGCCCACCGAGCACCATGACCATTTCGATCACCATAAGGACACCGATCAGCGCACCTACAGGCAAATAACTCCAGAAACCCTGACGAATCCGCTCGATATTGATATCAAGCATCATCACAACAAACAGGAAGAGCACCATGACGGCCCCGACATAGACCATGACCAGCGCTATCGCCAAAAACTCGGCGTGCAACAACATCCAGATGCCGCCAGCCGTAAAAAACGCCAAAACAAGAAAAAGAGCTGCATGGACCGGGTTCTTGGAGGTGATAACCGCCAAGGAAGCTAGTACAAGCACTGTAGAAAAGAAATAAAAAATGACCGACTGGAAGTCCATGAGCGTATTCCGTAAGTATGTTTCTGTCCGCTTTCGCTAACCTTACCGGTACTTGGATTCGACTTCTCGATCCTTCGCGATTTGCGATTCGTAGCGGTCCCCAACGGCCAAAAGCATCTGCTTCGTGTAGTAGAGATCGCCCCGTTTCTCGCCGTGATACTCAAACACGCGCGTCTCAACAACTGCATCTACCGGGCAAGCCTCCTCACAGAAGCCGCAAAAAATACACTTCGTCAGATCTATATCGTATCGACTCGTGCGCCGGGAACCATCAGCCCGTTGCTCGGATTCGATCGTAATCGCCATGGCCGGACAAATTGCCTCGCACAGTTTGCATGCAATGCAACGCTCCTCCCCATTGGGATAGCGACGCAAAGCGTGCAAGCCTCGGAAGCGCGGACTTTGCGGCGTTTTCTCCTCCGGGAACTGTACCGTAATCTTCCTGGCAAAAAGGTGACGGCCGGTAAGAGCCAGTCCCTTCACCAGTTCTTTCAGGAAGAGGCTTCCTACGTATTCTTTTATAGCACCCATTTCACGGCCTCACTTCCAGATCGACAACGGAGACATGACCCAGACGGCAACAACAACCACCCAGAACAAGGTCAGGGGAATGAAAACCTTCCACCCCAATCGCATGATGTGGTCGTACCTGAACCGCGGGAAAGTTGCACGGAACCACAGGAACAAAAAGAGAATGAAAGCGGTCTTGATCGCCAACCAGAAAAACCCGTCACCAAGAAAACCGACGGGCGAGAGCCAACCACCGAGAAAAAGGATGGATGTCAGCGCAGAAACCAGAATCATGTTTGCGTATTCCCCAAGGAAGAACAGCGCAAACGCCATACCCGAATATTCCACCATGTGGCCAGCAACGATTTCAGACTCCCCTTCGACAACGTCGAAAGGCGCACGATTGGTTTCAGCAATGCCGGAAATCAGGTAAACGATGAACATTGGAAAAAGCGGCAACCAGTTCCAACTAAGGAAACCTAAGCCCATGTCGGCTGCCTGCCCTTTGCCCTGACTCATGACGATATCTGTCAGATTGAGACTGGAGGATGTCATCAAAACACATACAAGAGCGAAACCCATGGCGATTTCATACGAAACCATTTGGGCTGCAGCACGCATGCCTCCGAGAAAGGCATATTTGGAGTTAGACGCCCATGCGGCAATGATGACCCCATAGACTTCAATGGAGGTCACCGCCAAGAGGAACAAAAGGCCAGCATCTACGTTCCCGACAACCCATCCCTCGTTGAACGGCACAACAGCCCAGGCAGCCAGAGCAGGACCTAGGGCAAGAACGGGTCCAATAATGAAAAGCCCTTTGTTTGCGCCGGAAGGAATAATCACTTCTTTAAGCAAAAGCTTTACACCATCAGCGATCGGCTGCAGCAAACCCATTGGCCCCACACGATTTGGGCCAATACGCACCTGCATGTAGCCGATAACCTTACGTTCGGCCAGAGTCAAATAGGCCACACACAGAAACAGCGGGGCTACGATGCCAACAATTTTAAGCAAGGACCAAACCAGGGGCCAGGCCTCGCCAAAGAACATGGCTACTGGCTCAATGTAGGCTTCCATCACATGCGCTCCAAGCTGATTTCACCATGCAGAGAACCCAGCGCTGCCGTCATCGGATGAGCACCAGCCAAGCGCACACAACCATCAGCGACACCATCGTCTTCAGCAACAACTGCCGACACCTCACCATATGCAGATTTGATACGCACCGCCAAGCCGGCCTGCACACCCAAACGGGTTATGGTTGCCGCACTCAGCCGGGCGCTTGGCGCCACTCCATCCTGAGTTTGCTGCAATGGGGGAGAACGACGAGCAATGGGATCTGCCGAATAAATCGGAATATCTGCAATGCGTTGAACAGCTACCTCCACAGCACGGAGGGACTCTACATTAAGTGCAACAGAATTACCAAGTTTGGCCGGATTAACTGTTCCGTCAGACTCAAGCACCTCAGCACGGACATCCTCGATCTTTTCAAACCCGAAGCCGTCAAGACCAGATGTTTCCCCAAGAACCTTAAGTACCTTCCAGCCGGGACGTGACTCTCCGCGGCTCTTGACCACGGGGAAGAAACTCTGGGCACGTCCTTCGCAATTGACAAAAACACCTGCAGTTTCTGTAAATGGCGCGATGGGAAGCATCACGTCTGCGAACTCAAGCGCGCTGTCCGATTTGAAGGCGGATAACATAACGACCATCTCAGCACCCTTGAGTGCCCCGGCAGCAGCTGCACTGTTGCCCAAATCGAATGCGGGATCCAGTCCAAGCAGCACGTAAGCCTTCAACGGTGCCGACAACATTTCCGTCACATTTTTCCCGGGAACGCCCGCAAACGGTACTGCCCCGGCAATATAACCACCAACACTGTTCGCAGCCTCTCCCAAAAAGCCGAAACTGGCATCACTCAATCTTGCGATTTCCTGAGCAAAAACGTGAATTTCTACAGCATGCTCATGCTGGACGGCGTAGTTACCAAGCCAGACAGCAGAACGACGACCAGAGCCAAGACTGTTCGCAATCGCGAGAGAAGCTTCATCGACCACCAGGCCTGCACATGCGGCGGCAACCTGAACCGACAACTCACGCCCGGTCTGTTCGGAAAGGGCTTTGGCGATCTTGGCCAAAGCAACAATCATTTCTTGCGGCGAAACACAAACACGATTTGCAACAGGCAACTGCCAGTCATCAAACGCGGGATTAAGTGCGCTGACCTTCAAGCCGCGCTTTGCTGCCTGTCGAACACGCTGGGCAACCAGCGGATGATCTTTCCGGAAAAAACTGCCCACAACAAACAAACGATCGAGATTGGCTATATCCGCCACCGGCATCCCAAGCCACGGAGCGCCACTCATTTTTCCATCAGCAGAAAAATCCGACTGGCGCAAACGGAAGTCAACGTTACCCGACCCAAGCCCCTGGACTAGTTTCCGGAGAAGATAAAGCTCCTCGAGAGTGCTATGCGGAGATGCCAATGCACCAATCGTATCTGCACCACTTTCGGCCTTTATCGATTTGAGACCATTCGCAACATATTCAATGGCCGTTTGCCAGTCAGTTTCAATCCAGCGACCACCCTGCTTCAGCATGGGTCGAGCGAGCCTCTCCTCGCTATTGAGCGCCTCATAGGAAAACCTGTCCTTGTCAGACAGCCAGCACTCATTCAGCGCCTCGTTTTCCAGGGGAAGAACGCGCTTTACAGCATCATTCTTGACTTGAACAACAAGATTGCTTCCGAGCGAGTCGTGAGGACTTACTGACTTGCGCCTCGACATTTCCCAAGCACGGGCACCAAAACGGAAAGGCTTTGAAGTGAGGGCGCCAACCGGACAGAGATCAATAATGTTGCCCGACAACTCCGAGTCAATGGTTTTCTCGACGAAGGGCATGATTTCGGCATGCTCTCCACGAAATGCCTGACCCAATTCCATGAGTCCTGCAATTTCAGTGGTAAATCGAACACAGCGGGTGCAATTAATGCAGCGCGTCATATCAGTTGAAACAAGCGGACCGAGATCCTTGTTGCCGACAACCCGCTTCTCTTCCTGATAGCGTGACTCAACACCACCATAGCCGACGGAGAGATCCTGCAACTGACACTCACCGCCCTGATCGCAAATGGGGCAATCAAGCGGATGATTGATCAGGAGGAACTCCATCACACCCTTCTGAGCCTTCACTGCCTGCTCAGAATGAGTCCACACTTTCATCCCGTTTGTCACAGGCGTCGCACAAGCCGGCAAAGGCTTCGGCGCCTTTTCTACCTGGACAAGACACATGCGGCAGTTAGCCGCGATTGAGAGCTTTTTGTGGTAGCAGAAATGCGGCACATAGGCGCCAACTGTATTGGCGGCCTCCATGACGGTAATACCGTCAGGAACCTGCAACTGCTTTCCGTCAATTTCGATTTCTAGCATGTCGAGCCTACGCTACGTAAATCTTACTGCCTTCGCGCTGAACATCCTTCGGCACGAGGCACTTCTTGTGTTCAATATGGAATGCGAACTCATCACCGAAGTGCTTGATGAAACTCTGGACAGGCATAGAGGCCGCATCGCCCAGCGCACAGATGGTACGCCCCATGATGTTGGTCGTAATGCTGTTCAACAAGTCCAAGTCGTCGGAACGCCCAAGTCCGTTTTCAATGCGATGTATCACACGATACAACCAGCCGGTACCTTCACGGCAAGGAGTGCATTGACCGCAGGACTCTTCGAAATAAAAGTACGACAAACGCTCCAAGGCTTTGACCATGCAGGTAGATTCGTCCATTACGATCACTGCACCGGAACCCAGCATGGAACCGGCCTTGGAGATCGAATCGTAGTCCATGGTGCAATCCATCATCACAGAGCCCGGCAAAACCGGCGCAGATGATCCACCAGGAATCACAGCCTTCAGCTTTCGACCGCCACGAACGCCGCCAGCCAATTCGAGCAACTCGGAAAACGGAGTCCCCATCGGGATTTCGTAATTGCCAGGCTTATTTACATGACCAGACACCGAGAACAGCTTGGTACCGCCGTTATTCGGCTTGCCAAGAGCTAGGAACGCATCCCCCCCTTCACGGATAATGTAAGGGATTGATGCAAACGTCTCTGTATTGTTGATGGTCGTTGGTTTACCGTAGAGACCGAAGCTCGCTGGGAACGGTGGCTTGAAACGTGGCTGCCCTTTCTTCCCTTCGATGGACTCAAGCAGTGCAGTTTCTTCGCCGCATATGTACGCGCCGTAACCGTGATGGGCAAAAAGGTCAAAGCTGAAATCTGAACCGAGAATATTCTTGCCCAGCAATCCGGCGTCACGTGCCTCTTGGAGAGCTTCTTCAAAACGATCGTAAACTTCGAATATTTCCCCGTGAATGTAGTTATAACCACGCTCACATCCCATTGCATAGCCAGCAATGATCATCCCCTCTATAACAGAGTGGGGGTTATACCGAAGGATATCCCGATCCTTGAATGTGCCGGGCTCCCCCTCATCGGAGTTGCAGGCCAGATACTTGGCACCGGGGAACGCCCGGGGCATGAAGCTCCACTTGAGCCCCGTCGGAAAACCCGCACCACCACGCCCACGGAGTGCTGATTTCTTGACTTCGCTGATGACCTGATCGGCGGAAATATTCTCCGCGATGATCTTCTTCAGCGCTGCATATCCGCCTCGCTGAACATAGTCAGCAAGCCGCCAGGTGCGGTCGCCCTCGAGGCCGGAAAGAATAATCCCTTTAGAAGTCATTTTTTCAGATCAGCCAACAGTTGATCGATTTTTTCCTCGGTCATCCAACTGCACATCTGGTGATTATTCACCAGCAGCACCGGGGCATCGCCGCAAGCGCCCATGCACTCACCCTCTTTGAGGGTGAATTGTCCGTCCGCCGTCGTCTCGTTAAAGTCAATGCCCAACTTCTTCTTGACATATTCGGCTGCATCAACCCCACCCGAAAGAGCACAAGGGAGATTGGTGCAGACGGTAATTTTCTTGGCTCCAACAGGAGCCAAGTCATACATATTATAGAAGCTTGCCACCTCAAAGACGGCAATCGCTGGCATTTCGAGATACTTTGCAACGAACTCAATGGTCTCGTTTGCAAGCCAGCCTTTCTCCTCCTGCGCAATTCGGAGGGCGGACATCGAAGCGGACTGTTTTTGATCAAGCGGATATTTCGCTATCTCTTGATCAATTTTCTTCAGTGATTCGGAACTCAGCATTTTCGTCTCTACTGCCTGCAGAATGTCGATAGGGGAAATCGTTGAGGCTTTTTAAATAGGCACTTCAGCGATCCACGTCTCCGAACACGATATCCATTGTTCCAATGATGGCTACCACGTCAGCAATCATGTGCCCGCGCGACATTTCATCAATGGCCGAGAGATGCGTAAAACCAGGTGATCGCAATTTAATCCGATAGGGCTTGTTTGCCCCATCGGAAACCGCGTAGACACCAAACTCACCCTTGGGATGCTCAACCGGCGCGTAAACTTCACCAGGTGGTACGTGCATGCCTTCGGTGAACAACTTGAAGTGGTGAATCAGCTCTTCCATGTTCCCCTTCATCCGCTCTCTGGAAGGAGGTGCAACTTTATGGTTGCTGGAAATCACGGGGCCCGGATTTTTTCTCAACCAGTCAATACACTGCTTGACGATTCGATTTGATTGACGCATCTCTTCAATCCGACAGAGATAACGGTCATAACAGTCACCCTCCACGCCAACCGGAATGTCGAAATCAAGCTGATCATAAACTTCGTAGGGCTGTTTTCTGCGGATATCCCACTCAACACCCGATCCACGCAGCATGACACCGGAAAAACCAAGGGCTAGTGCGCGCTCGGGCGAAACAACGCCAATACCTACAGTTCGCTGCTTCCAGATACGGTTATCGGTGAGTAGCGTCTCGTACTCATCAACATAACGCGGGAATCTGCTAGTGAAGTCTTCGAGAAAATCAAGCAGGGAGCCTTGCCGATTTTCATTCAATTGGGAAACTGTCTTAGCGTTTTTCCACTTTGAGACTTCGTACTGCGGCATGCGATCCGGAAGATCGCGATAAACGCCACCAGGCCGGTAGTAAGCAGCGTGCATCCGCGCTCCCGACACAGCCTCATAAGCATCCATCAAATCCTCCCGCTCACGGAAGGTATAAAGCACCATAGTCATGGCGCCGATATCAAGTGCGTGGGTCCCGACAGCAAGCAGGTGATTCAGAATGCGTGTAATTTCATCGTACAAGACACGGATGTACTGGGCACGAATTGGAACATCGACCCCCAAGAGCCGTTCAATCGCCAGACAATAAGCGTGCTCATTGCACATCATTGAAACGTAGTCAAGACGATCCATATAGGGTACAGACTGTACCCAGGTTCGTGTCTCAGCCAGCTTCTCTGTACCCCTGTGAAGCAGCCCGATGTGCGGATCAGCCCGCTCAACCACTTCGCCGTCCAACTCGAGAACCAAACGCAAGACCCCGTGCGCCGCGGGATGCTGGGGGCCAAAGTTAATGGTGTAATTACGGATCTCAGCCATGGCCGACATTCCCATAATTTTCGTCACGCACGATACGGGGTGTATTTTCCCGTGGTTCGATGGTAACTGGCTGATAAATTACGCGACCCAAATCTTGGTCATACCGCATTTCCACATACCCCGAAATCGGAAAATCTTTGCGGAACGGATAACCAACAAAACCATAATCGGTAAGAATCCGACGCAAATCCGGATGCCCAACAAACATGACACCGAAAAGATCGAAGGCCTCGCGCTCAAACCAGTTGGCACTGGGCCAGAGTTCGCACAAGGAATCAAGAATCGGAAATGAGTCATCTTCCGCAAACGCCCGAAGCCTCAGGCGCAGATTATTACTAACGGAAAGCAGATGAGCAGATACCGCGAAGCGGAATTCAGTTGCTTCACCAGCAAACCCCGAATAATCAAGTCCGGTAAGATCAACAAGCTGCTCAAAACGGAACTCGGGGTCGTCCCGAAGAGTGCGGGCTACCGACAGATAGTCGGAGGCCGAGACGACCACAGTCACCTCGTCACATGCAACGACCGTACTCCGCAGTCGATCACCAAATTTGTCCGCCAAAGACTGGCTGAGACGGTCAAGTTTCTCACTCATGATAGTCGGGAATCAGCGAGCAATCGTACAGTCACGTTTGATCTTGTTCTGCAATTGAACAATGCCATATAGCAGAGCTTCTGCTGTGGGGGGGCAACCGGGAACATAAACATCCACCGGAACGATACGGTCACACCCACGCACAACAGAGTACGAATAGTGGTAATACCCACCACCGTTCGCGCAAGACCCCATTGATATCACCCAGCGCGGCTCCGACATCTGATCATAAACCTTGCGCAAAGCCGGGGCCATTTTGTTGCACAAGGTGCCAGCAACAATCATCAGATCGGATTGCCGCGGACTCGGACGAAAAACAACACCGAATCGATCCAGGTCGTAACGCGAACAACCGGCGTGAATCATCTCGACCGCACAGCACGCAAGACCAAAAGTCATGGGCCACAGCGAACCAGTGCGAGTCCAGTTAATTACCGTATCAAGCGAAGTAGTGACAAACCCTTCCTTGAAAACACCTTCGATGCTCATAGACACCCTTCAAGCAACAATTCACTCGCCAGAGGAACTCGACAGATCACTCCCAGTCGAGCGCGCCTTTCTTCCACACGTAAATATAACCAAGCAGAAGAATGCCGAGAAAGACAATCATTTCAAAGAAACCAAAAAGCCGGATGGACTCATTGGCTGCAATTTCCCGAAGAATAGTTGCCCAGGGAAACAGAAATGCGATTTCCAGATCAAAAAGGATAAACAGAATGGCGAGCAGGTAGTAGCGAACATCGAACTTGATGCGCGCATCTTCGAATGGCTCGAAACCACACTCAAACGGGGAAAGCTTTTCGGCGTCAGGCTTGTTGGGCCCCAAGACCCAGCCTGCAATTATTGGAATAAAACCGAAAGCAGCCGCAAACAGGATAAAGACAAGAACTGGAAAATAAACTTCCAACATCACTTGAGCTCCCGCAACCGATAGCAGTTATTAGCGCTGCCTGCAAGCAAACGCCCGCTGAGTGCGGGCGGCTTGCTTATTTTATGGTGCCGACGATGAGACTCGAACTCATACGGCTTTCGCCACTACCCCCTCAAGATAGCGTGTCTACCAATTTCACCACGTCGGCTTGTTCGTTTGATGCTGCGCATTATAAGACAATCGACCCGCAGCGCCAAGCATTACATTATTTTATCGCGGAATATCCTTCGCTTTCGACCCATCATCCGCAGGCGCAACAGGAGCCGGAGAAAGACCGGACGAAGGCGCAGAAACAGGCGCAACCCCCTCCATTACACTCTTTGACGCAGGAGCCCCGGAACTGGCCAGATAGCTCAACCCGAGGCTCGTCACAAAGAATACTGCCGCCAAAGCACCGGTTGTCCGGCTAAGAAAATTTGCAGACCCTGAAGACCCGAACAAACTACCGGAAGCCCCACTCCCAAAGGCCGCACCCATGTCAGCCCCCTTGCCGTGCTGCATAAGGACCAGTCCGATTACACCCAGACCAGCAAGGATATGCACCGTCAAAACTATAGAAAAAACCACACCACCCATGACCATCTCCGATGAACCAACTTACGACGCAGCAGCTGCTGCACAAATGGCAGAAAAACCTTCCGCAACCAAGGATGCCCCACCCACCAAGGCACCGTCGATATCCGGTTTGCTGAACAACAGGGAGGCGTTTACTGCCGTAACGCTACCCCCATAAAGAATTTTTACACCCTGCGCAGAAACACCACTCCGCACCAGGCGATCACGAATGAATGCATGCATTGCCTGTGCCTGCTCAGGCGTTGCAGTCTTACCAGTCCCGATCGCCCAGACAGGCTCATAAGCAAGCACAACAAAAGAGGCCGCCTCGACACCAAGCGCTGAAACCATAGCATCAACCTGAGAGCCAACCACCTCTTCAGCGACACCCGCATCACGCTGCTCCAGTGTTTCACCAACGCAGAGAATCGGCCTCACGCCTGAATCGAGAGCCGCCTGCACCTTGGTTGCGACAACAACATTCGTCTCACCATAACCACTTCGCCGCTCCGAATGCCCCACGATAACCCACGAGCAGCCCAAGTCCGCCAACATCGATCCGCTAACTTCACCAGTGTAGGCCCCCTCCTTGGCAGAAGAGAGACTCTGAGCCCCCACAGCAATAATCGCATCCTTGATCAAAGCCTTCACTTGAGACAGGTAGACGAAAGGCGGGCACACCACCACATCCACGCCATCCGGCCTTAACAGCTTCCTGAGCTCAGCGACCAAAGCTTCGTTGCGAGCAAGACTGCCGTTCATCTTCCAGTTACCGACTACGAGCTTTTTGCGCACCTTGGATCCAGAACCAAATCCTTTAATTCTATCTTGACGGAATGATCAGGTCAAAAAAAGAGGGCCGACACCAAGTCAGCCCTCTTTGCATGCACGGTTCAGAACGATCAGCCAAATCTGCCTGTGATGTAGTCCTCGGTTTCCTTCCGCTTGGGCTTGATGAAGATCTCGTCAGTGAGACCAAACTCCACCAATTCTCCCAGGTACATGTAGGCGGTGTAATCGGACACCCGCGCAGCCTGCTGCATGTTGTGAGTCACAATCGCAATGGTGTACTCACTCTTCAGTTCATGAACCAACTCTTCAACCTTCGCCGTGGAAATCGGATCGAGCGCAGATGTCGGCTCATCGAGCAGCAGAACCTCCGGCTTGACCGCAACACCTCGTGCGATGCACAAACGCTGCTGCTGCCCACCGGACAAGGACAGACCACTTTGATTGAGCTTGCTCTTCACTTCATCCCAGAGAGCGGCCTTCCGCAGCGCCCACTCGACCCGGTTGTCCATATCTGCCCTGGAAAGGCTCTCATACAAACGCACACCGAATGCGATGTTCTCATAAATGGACATCGGAAACGGCGTGGGCTTCTGGAAAACCATCCCAACCTTGGCTCGAAGGGCATTCACATCCTGATCCGGACTCAGCACATTGCGACCGTTCAAAAGTATCTCACCCGTGGCACGCTGCCCGGGGTAAAGGTCGTACATGCGGTTCAGCGTCCGCAGAAGGGTCGACTTTCCGCACCCGGAAGGACCGATGAACGCAGTCACCATCCCCTCCTGGATGTCCAGATTGATGTGCTTCAGGCCCTGAAACGACCCATAGAAAAAGTCGAGGTTACGAATCTTGATCTTGGGCGTCGCATCGCTACTGACCACAGACGTCGGTTCGCCCCGAAGTTGCGAAAAAGGCATGTCACGCTTGGTCGCTACAGGAGATTGCATGATGGATTTCCTAGATCTTTTTGCGGAACAGGGTCCGAACAACGATGTTCAGGCAAAGAACACCAAATGTAATGATGATCGCCCCACCCCACGCCAATGAATTCCAGTTTTCATAGGGGCTCATTGCAAACTGGAAGATCACGACCGGCAAATTGGCCATCGGTCCGTTGAGGTCAAAGCTGGTGAACTGATTGTTAAGTGCAGTAAAAAGCAGCGGGGCCGTTTCACCACTCACTCGCGCAACCGCAAGCAGAATCCCGGTCAGAACACCGGCCTGAGCAGAGCGAAGAACCACGTGAAGCACAACCTTCCAGCGCGGAGCCCCCAAGGCTGTCGCAGCCTCCCTGAGGGTGGCAGGAACCAGATTGAGCATGTTTTCAGTAGTCCGCACGACAACTGGGATGGCGATCAAGGTCAGCGCCATCGAGCCGGCCCAACCGGAAAAATGCTGCACCTGAGCCACATAAACAGCGTAGATAAAGACACCGATAACAATCGATGGCGCAGAGAGCAGGATGTCGTTGATGAAACGGGTTGCCGGCGCCAACCAGCCCCTGCGCCCGAATTCCGACAGATAAACACCCGCGAGAATGCCAATCGGGGTGGCAATGAAGGTCGCCGTACCGACCATCATGAGACTGCCAAGAATCGCGTTGGACAGCCCTCCCTCAGAACCGGGGGCCGGAGTCGGCTGAGTAAAAAGGGTGAGGCTAAGAGCGCCAAACCCCTTGTACAGAAGCACGACCAGAATCCACGCCAGAAACCCCATCCCGATAGCCATCGCCACCAGAGACAGGACCAACGCGGCGCGATTGGTCCGCATGCGCTTGCGGTAGAGCACCGAAGAGTCACTCATCAGGTTTTCTCCCCTTCAAGACGGCCAAGACGCATCAAGAGGATCTTGGAGAGCGCCAGAACCACAAAGGTTACAAAAAACAGGATCAAACCCAAGGCAATCAGTGAGGACACATGCAAATCGGACGACGCTTCGGCAAACTCGTTCGCCAGCGTGGAAGCGATGCTGTTGCCCGCCTCATACAGGGACGGACTAATCCGATGAGCATTGCCAATAACAAAGGTTACCGCCATCGTCTCACCCAGTGCTCGCCCCAGGCCAAGCATCACGCCACCGATCACGCCCACCCGGGTGTAAGGCAAAACAACGTTCCACACGACCTCCCAGGTAGTGGCTCCCAGGCCGTAAGCCGACTCCTTGAGAATCCCGGGCACAACCTCAAAAACGTCGCGCATGACCGACGCAATGAACGGAATAACCATCACGGACAAAATCAAGCCGGCAGAAAGGATGCCGATTCCGTTCTTCGGCCCCTGAAAAAGACCACCAATGAAAGGAATATTTCCCAGAGTGGCCGACAGGAGCGGCTGAACATAATCCGCAAAAAGCGGTGCAAAAACAAACAACCCCCACATGCCGTAGATGATGCTGGGCACAGCAGCGAGAAGTTCCACCGCAATCCCCAAAGGTCCACGCAAGCTGGGGGGGCAGAGCTCGGTTAGGAACAGCGCAATACCGAAGCTAACGGGAATAGCGACAAACAGAGCGATGAAGGACGTGCTGAGCGTGCCATACACAGAGATCAGGCCACCAAACTTGTCGGTGACAGGATTCCAGTCGGCGCTAAAGGGAAATCCTGCACCAAACTCCTTTAGTGCGGGCCAAGCTCCGTAGAGCAAAGCCCCAAGGATGGCAACAAGAATGGCCAGAACCGAGAACGCAAAAAAACGAGTGACCTGATGGAAAAGCGCATCCTGAAAACGCTGAGCCTGCATCCGGTCGCGAGGCGGACTCGGCGGCCTCACTCCGGTCGCAGCGCCAGCCAGGCCGGCTTCGCCTATTTCGAGGGCGCCCCCCGAACCGAGAACTGAGCTATGGGAAGACATTGCGGTTCACCGTTTGATTAACCGAAGAAACAAAACACGGATGGAAGAACGACACCTGGCCGTTCACCCATCCGTTCGAGAAACAAAAGCTTACTTCAGGATGGGATTTCCAGATGCATCCTTCAAGGAAGTGCGCCAGGCAGCATCGATCTGCTTGACCAGAGCTGCCGGCAGCGGAACGTAGTCGAGCTCCTCGGCCGTCTTCTGGCCGTTCTTGAAGGCCCAGTCGAAGAACTTGAGTACCTCAGCGCCCTTGGCAGCATCAACCTGCACCTTGTGCATCAACACAAAACTAGCACCAGTGATAGGCCAGCTAGTCTTGCCGGGCTGCTCGGTCAGGATTTCACCAAAGCCAGGAACCTTGCTCCACTCGGCGAAAGCGGCTGCAGCCTGGAATGTCAGGTCATCCGGCTGAACGTATTCACCCGCCTTGTTCTTCAGCGCGAGATGGGTCATCTTGTTTTTCTTGGCGTATGCATATTCCACATAGCCAATACCGCCCTTGATACGCTGAACGTAAGAAGCCACGCCCTCGTTACCCTTGCCACCCACCCCTTCAGGCCACTGAACAGCCGTACCTGCACCAATCTTGTCTTTCCATTCAACACTCACTTTAGACAAGTAATTGGTAAACAGGAAGGTCGTACCAGAGCCATCGGCGCGACGAACCACCGTAATATTTTCGTCAGGCAGCTTAACGCCTGCGTTCAGGGCAACGATCGCCGGATCGTTCCACTTCTTGATCTTGCCGAGATAGATGTCAGCGAGCAGTGCGCCATTCATCTTCATCTGGCCAGGCGTAACACCTTCTAGATTAACAACGGGAACAACGCCACCGATGATGGCCGGGAACTGAACCAGGCCGTCCTTTTCAAGGTCTTCAGCCTTGAGCGGCATGTCGGAAGCACCGAAATCTACCGTTCGTGCCTTGATCTGCTTGATGCCACCACCTGAACCGATCGACTGATAGTTGAGACCAGCACCGGTCTTGGCCTTGTAAATCTCAGCCCACTTTGAGTAGATGGGGTACGGGAAGGTCGCCCCGGCACCAGTAATGTCAGCAGCCTGTGCGACAGCAGCGCCACTCAGGGCAACAACGAGGGAACAGGTGCGAATGAAACCTTGCATGAAATTCTCCATCTGAGAGAGGAACCGCAAAAGCAGCGGACAGCCTACAAAACAAACCCGGCGGCAAACTGGACTAAACAGTCTGGCACCGGGTTGGATTCTACGACTTGAAAATTTCAGATTTGTTACATGTCGCACCGCAACAACATTCAGACAGCCACGGACCTCACGACTTCAGCCAGACCGTGGGCAATCCGGTCAACCATGGCAGGATCACTCCCCTCAACCATCACTCGAAGCAATGGCTCGGTTCCCGAAGGACGCAGAAGAACACGTCCGCTACCCGCCAACTCCGCTGTCGCGGCTTGAACAGCGTCAGCAATCGCAGCACTGCTCGACCATGCAAATCCAGCCTTCATGGGAACATTGACCAGTTTCTGAGGATAAAAAACCAGATCGGAGCACATTTCCTTGAGCGTCGCATTCTCTTGGCGCAACGCTGCGAGCACCTGCAGGCCAGCGATGATGCCATCTCCGGTCGTATGCCGATCCAGGCAGATGATGTGACCAGAATTTTCTCCACCAAGCCTCCAGCCCTTTTCGTGCATCATTTCAAGCACATAGCGATCTCCAACTTTCGCGCGAGCAAAGGGAAGACCAAGGCGCCCAATCGCATGCTCGAAACCCAGATTACTCATCAGCGTGCCAACCACGCCGTTTGCTGAACCTGCGGCCTTGGCAGCCTTGGCGATCACATAAAGAAGCTTGTCACCGTCGTAAATTTCTCCTTCGGCATCGACCATGACAATACGGTCGCCGTCACCATCAAGAGCAATTCCCAGATCTGCACCACTCTTCAGCACGGCATCCCTGAGAGCCTGGGGTGCAGTCGCCCCTACCTTGTCATTGATGTTGATGCCGTTTGGCTCAACGCCAACCAGAACCAACTCGGCGCCCAACTCGTGAAAGACCTTCGGAGCAACCATGTAGGCCGCGCCATGAGCGCAGTCAAGGGCAATTTTCAAACCGCGCAGATCGAGTTCGTTCGGAAACGTGCTCTTGCAAAACTCCACGTAGCGCCCTCGGGCATCGTCGATCCGCTGCGCCTTGCCCAGACGGGACGAAGGCTCACAGCCCATCGGCTCATCCAGCCGAGCCTCCATCTCAAGCTCGACAGCATCCGGCAACTTCGTCCCGGCGGCCGAGAAAAACTTGATTCCGTTATCCTGAAACGGATTGTGCGATGCAGATATTACGACCCCAGCCTGAAGGCGCAGAGCCCTGGTCAGATAGGCAATTGCCGGAGTCGGCAGCGGTCCGGCAAGATACACATCCACACCTGCAGCAGAAAATCCGGCCTCCAGCGTTGACTCAAGCATATAACCGGAAATCCGTGTGTCCTTGCCGATGATCACGGCGGGACGTTCACCTGCACGCAAATGCTCATGGGCAATCAAGGTCTTCCCCGCTGCGTAACCAAGACGCAGGCAGAAGTCCGGCGTTATTGGCGCCTCCCCGACACAGCCACGCACGCCATCCGTTCCAAAATACCGTCGAGACATTTTTCCCCCTCGCTTAAGCTTCACAACTTGTCATTTTTCCGCACCAAACCCGCTCGACGTTCTATCCAGCGCACTCCAGAGACGAACCACATCCCGGGTCGCCCTGACGTCATGGGTACGAACAATGCGTGCACCGCGCTGAATTGCCACAAGCGCAGCCGCTGCACCGGCAACCACCCGTTCATTCACATCGCGCCCGGTGATCGCACCCAGCATCGTCTTTCGCGACATCCCTACAAGCACGGGATAACCCTCTCCGCCAAAACGTTCAAGCCTGTCCAGAAGCGTCAGATTGTGCTCCAGCGTTTTTCCGAATCCGAAGCCTGGATCCAGCAGGATGCGATCCGGCGACACGCCAGATTTGACCAGCAAGCTTACCCGCTCACAAAGGAAATCTTTCACCTCCACAAATACATCACCATAGTGTGGAGCGGCCTGCATCGTACCCGGCTCACCCTGCATATGCATAACGCAAAGTGCGACATTGCTGGCACAAACGGCCTGCAAAGCGCCGGGGAGACGAAAAGCGGCAATATCGTTTATCAAATCGGCGCCCGCACGAATCGACTCGCGCATCACCGCAGCCTTGACGGTGTCAACCGAGAGCGGCACACCGAACCCGGCTAGCGCCTCAACCAGCGGGACGACCCTGTCCAACTCTTCCTGCTCCGATACCGCTCGTGCCCCAGGCCTTGACGACTCACCACCGATGTCCAGCAGATCCGCCCCCTCCTCCACCGCACACTCAGCCGACCGAATTGCGGCATCCAGACTCCGGCAGCCATCACCGGAAAACGAATCAGACGTCACATTGATAATGGCCATGATCTTCGGTTGAGAAAGATCCAGGCGAAAACGACCACAGGAAAGAATTGAATGCATCATGCGCTTTATCAAATGAAGAGGCCGGCGTTTCAGCCGGCCCAAAGATGCGTTGGAAGTGCCTGTTAAGCTACAGGCGCAGCTGCCGTTGGGGCAGCTGGAGGAGAGTCGTCACTCGGGCGACGAGGCGCTTGCGAAGAAGGCTTTGGAGGACGCGGTGCGTTACCCGCCATGATGTCGTTGATCTGGTCCGCATCAATGGTTTCCAGCTCAAGCAGCGCCGCAGTCATTGCCTCGACCTTGTCGCGGTTTTCCTCGATCAGGCGGCGCGCCAACGCGTACTGCTGGTCGAGCATCCGGCGAATTTCTGCATCCACCTTCTGAAGCGTGGCTTCGGACATGTTCTTGTGCGTCGTCACAGAACGCCCGAGGAAGACTTCTCCATCTTCCTCGCCGTACACCATCGGCCCAAGGTTGTCGGACATCCCCCACTGCGTCACCATGCGGCGTGCCAGATCGGTTGCACGCTGAAAATCATTCGACGCACCAGTGGTCATTTGATTCATGAAAATCTCTTCCGCAATACGGCCGCCGAACAACACGGCGATCGTCTGCAGCAGACGCTCACGGTCCTGGCTGTAGCGGTCCTGCTCGGGCAGTTGCATGGTCACACCCAATGCACGACCACGCGGAATGATGGTGACCTTGTGAACCGGGTCGGTTTTGGTCAGACACTTGGCAACCACTGCATGACCCGACTCATGGTAGGCAGTATTCCGCCGCTCTTCCTCGGGCATAACCATCGAGCGCCGCTCAGCACCCATCATGATTTTGTCCTTGGCGCGCTCGAAGTCGTCCATATCGACGACACGCTTGCTTCCGCGTGCGGCAAAAAGAGCAGCCTCATTCACCAGGTTGGCAAGATCCGCACCGGCAAAGCCGGGACAGCCGCGAGCCAGAATCATCGCATCGACGTCAGGAGCAATCGGCACCTTGCGCATGTGCACACGCAGGATCTGCTCACGCCCGCGGATATCGGGCAAGGGCACAACTACCTGACGGTCGAAACGACCGGGACGCAGCAAGGCCGGATCGAGTACGTCGGGACGGTTGGTAGCCGCAATCACAATGACACCGGAAACGCCCTCGAAACCATCCATCTCGACAAGAAGCTGGTTGAGCGTTTGTTCCCGCTCATCGTTGCCGCCGCCCAGACCTGCACCACGCTGACGGCCCACCGCATCGATTTCATCGATAAAAATGATGCATGGCGCCTGCTTCTTCGCTTGCTCGAACATGTCGCGAACGCGGGCAGCACCTACGCCAACGAACATCTCGACAAAATCGGAACCCGAGATGGAAAAGAACGGCACCTTGGCTTCACCGGCAATGGCCTTGGCCAGCAAAGTCTTGCCCGTACCCGGCGAGCCGACCATCAGGACGCCCTTCGGAATATGGCCGCCCAACTTCTGAAACTTGGACGGGTCCCGCAGGAACTCAACCAGTTCGGCGACCTCATCCTTGGCCTCGTCACAACCGGCCACATCAGCAAATGTCACCGTGTTGGCCGATTCGTCGAGCATCTTGGCTTTCGACTTTCCGAAGGAAAATGCGCCACCACGCCCGCCACCCTGCATTTGTCGCATGAAGAATACCCACACGCCGATCAGCAGGACCATCGGGAACCAGGAGACAAAGATGTTCATCAGGAAGGACTGCTCCTCCTCTGGCTTGGCTGCAGTGACCTTGACGCCAAAACGCATCAGATCGCCAACCATCCAGATATCCTGGACGCCCGGCGTATAAACAGTAATTTGCCGTCCATCCTGCGTCGTGGCGCGAACAGTCCGGCCATCAACGACAGCCTTGGCGACTTTGCCCTGCTTCGCATCCTCCATGAACTGGGAGTACTCGACGGAGTTCTGAGCCGCCTGACGATTATTGAACTGATTGAAAACGGTCATCAGAACGACGCCGATTACCAGCCAGATCGCAAGATTCTTGAATAGATTGTTCAACACGATTCCTTGAAGGCCCGACAGGGGCCACAGCCTAGTGGACTGATTCTATGTCCGATCGTTCGCTGGATCAAATCATCATCGCCATAGAAAGCAACAATGTCCGGGCAAAATGCCTCAACCACGCTTGCCAGAACCAAGCAGATAGACCTCGGCGCTACGCCCCCGGGAAGCCAAAGGCTTGCGTACCACTACCGACTTGAACTCCCGCTCCATCTGTTTGCGAAACTCATCAAACCCCTGCCCCTGAAAGACTTTGACCAGGAACTTGCCGCCGGAGGTCAGATGCTGTTGAGCAAAATCCAGTGCGAGCTCAGCTAGGTAGATACACCTGGCCTGATCGACGCTAGGGATTCCCGAGATATTGGGGGCGATATCCGACATTACAAGGTCTACATTTCGACGACCGAGCAACTCTTCGAAGCGCGCCACCGATTCCTCATCGTGAAAATCCCCCTGCATGAACTGAACCTTGTGGATCGGCTCCATCGGCAAGAGGTCAAGAGCAAATACGGCCCCCGCCTCTCCAACGCGGGTTATGGCAACCTGGCTCCACGACCCGGGTGCAGCCCCGAGGTCGACCACCACCATCCCGGGCCGTATCAACTTGTCCTTGTCGTCGATCTCCATGAGCTTGTAAGCCGCGCGGGCGCGAAGCCCGTCGGCCTTGGCGCGCTGAACGAACGGATCGTTAACGTGCTCCGTCATCCATGATTTACTAGTCTTGGTGCGCTTCATCGCGGTACAATTACGCCCTTTTTTCAATGGGTTGTAAAATGATTGATCTCACGCCCGCACAGCGGCGAGCGTTTCGCGCGCAAGCCCATCATCTTCATCCCGTGGTCAGCGTTGCCGGCAACGGGTTGACCCCTGCGGTGCTCAAGGAAATCGACCACGCGCTTCAGGCTCACGAACTCATCAAGATACGCGTTTACGGGGAAGATCGCGTCCAGCGGGATTCAATATTGGCAACCGTTTGCACCGAACTGGGCGCTGCTTCGGTTCAGCACATCGGGAAAACGCTGGTCGTATGGCGGGAAAAACGTGAGGAAGAAACTTCCAGCGGGATCCCGACTGAACGGCCGAGAAAAGCCCCGTCCAAAGCGAAATCTGCCAAGGCTCTGTCTTCCCATCGGGGCATGGCATCCCTGAAGAGCAAGGCTGCCAAAAAGCCCCGTTGGTTCCCTACCCCGGCAAAACCGCCCCGCACCTCGGAGCGCTAAGCCGCGCATGACCTGACTCAGCGCAGGCCACGGCCTTGCAGGGCCACCAACATCAGGCCCAGCAAGCTCTGAATCAGGTATACCACACTGGAAACGCCGTGCCAGGCCATGAAACGGTCCCGCATGGCGCTTTCCATTACCTCGCGCGGAAACGAATCGGCCTTGAGCTGCGCCAGAATTGGCTGAATACCGAAGTATCCCGCCACAGCCAGCAGCAACATCACCAGCACCAGCCAGAAAACACTGCTCTTGAACGCAGCACCATGTTTTCGCAAGGCGAGAAACACCAGCAGATAGGCTGCAGCAGCTATGCCCAACCATGCCACGTAGGTAAACATTTCACCAGCAACACGCCCGGCCAATGCCCTGTCATCCAGGACACGGAACAAGGTTGGTGCCGCGAGATAACCGATTGCCCACAGTGCTCCGACCCAGAGGGTTATGAGAACGCTGTAAAGATTTTCGGCAACTCGCGACATCGCAGACAGACTCAAACGTAACGGACGTTGATCAGTTCCAGTTCACGTACGCCCCCAGGGGCCCGAAGCTCGGCGACATCACCGGCGAATTTACCGATGAGAGCCCGGGCAATCGGAGAACTGATGGCGACCTTGCCTTCCTTGATATCCGCTTCGTCGTCACCAACAATCTGGTAAGTAACGGTATCCCCGGTATCCAGATCCTCAAGGTCGACGGTCGCACCAAACACACAGCGACCATCCGCATCGAGCAATTTCGGATCAATGATCTGTCCGTTGGATATCTGGCTTTCGACCTCCCGAATACGCCCCTCAATGAAGCCCTGACGCTCCTTGGCTGCATCGTATTCAGCGTTCTCGGACAGATCGCCGTGAGAACGGGCCTCGGCGATAGCGGCAATCACATTGGGACGCTCCACCGTTTTCAGGTGGTGCAGTTCCTGCCGGAGCATTTCTGCGCCGGTTACGGTAAGCGGAACCTTGCTCATGCCTTGCCAAGCTCCGCATGAAGATCTTGCAGGGAGTAGGCTTCAAGCCCGGACAGATGACGCATACCCATACAGGCTGCACGCGCACCTTCGATGGTCGTGTACACCGTGACCTTGGCTGCCAGCGCGCTGGTACGGATCGAGCGGGAATCCGTAACGGCCTGACGCTTCTCTTCAACCGTGTTGATGACCAGCGTGATCTCGTTGTTCTTGATCATGTCCACAATGTGCGGACGACCTTCATTGACCTTGTTTACCGCTGACACCGCAAGTCCAGCAGCCGAGATGGCCGTTGCCGTACCGCGAGTCGCGACCACGGAGAAACCGAGATCGATCAGCTCACGGGCCACTTCAACAGCCTTGGGACGGTCAGTGTGCTTGACGCTGATGAAGGCCTTGCCAGAAGTGGGCAGACGAATGCCGGCACCCAGCTGACTCTTCACAAAAGCCTCGGCAAACGTACGGCCTACGCCCATTACCTCACCGGTGGACTTCATCTCGGGCCCGAGGATGGTATCCACGCCGGGGAACTTGACGAAGGGGAACACCGCTTCCTTGACCGAGTAGTACGGCGGCACGATCTCGCCCGCAATCCCCTGATCATCCAGGCTGCGGCCAGCCATGCAGCGGGCGGCGATCTTGGCCAAGGGCAGGCTGCTGGCCTTGGAGACGAAAGGAACAGTGCGGGATGCGCGCGGATTCACTTCCAGCACGTAGACCACCGCATCGTCGCCCTCGCCCTGGATGGCGAACTGGACGTTCATCAGGCCGCACACATTAAGCGCACGAGCCATTGCCTCGGTTTGCTGACGCAACACATCCTGCAGCTTGGCAGACAGCGTGTAAGGCGGCAGCGAACAGGCGGAGTCGCCCGAATGCACACCAGCCTGCTCGATATGCTCCATGATCCCGCCGATCATCACGCGTTTGCCATCCGACAAGGCATCCACGTCCACTTCGGTCGCATCGTTCAGGAAGCGGTCGAGAAGCACTGGCGAGTCATTGGAAACCTTGACCGCTTCACGCATGTAGCGCTCGAGATCCTTCTGTTCATGGACGATTTCCATCGCCCGACCGCCCAGCACGTAACTGGGACGGACAACCAGCGGATAGCCGATTTCGGCGGCCAGACGCACGGCATCTTCCGGCGTGCGGGCAGTGCGGTTAGGAGGCTGCTTGAGACCCAGCTCGAACAGCAGCTTCTGGAAACGCTCGCGGTCTTCGGCAGCGTCAATCATGTCAGGGCTGGTGCCGATGATCGGTACGCCGTTGGCTTCCAGCTCACGCGCACGTTTCAGCGGGGTCTGGCCACCAAACTGGACAATCACGCCAACAGGCTTTTCGACCGCAACGATCTCGAGGATGTCTTCCAGCGTCAGCGGCTCGAAGTACAGGCGATCGGAGGTGTCGTAGTCGGTGGACACGGTTTCCGGATTGCAGTTGACCATGATGGTCT
>ERZ724525.276-NODE-276-length-28093-cov-6.742171_pt1 | contig 28093 bp, 28 predicted proteins | sample MGYA00376058_ERZ724525 | MGnify/ENA primary metagenome ERZ724525 (study PRJEB28724, sample SAMN07190888) | wastewater metagenome | isolation source: influent of sewage treatment plant in Hong Hong | place: USA: Christiansburg, Virginia | collected 2016-03-01 ... | reverse complement strand
GAAAAGCGGGGAGAGCAACAATAAGAGCGGCTAAGACTTACGTTACGCCACTTTTATTGCAAAACAACACGTGCCACAGCAGCACGCCTATTAAATGCAGCGCCCCAAGCGGGCGCACGGAGAATAGAAATGACAGATATTGTTAATAAAAATCGGGTTTACTGGGCAGATGAGCGATTTGCTAATTTTGGCTCATACATTGCGGTACCTGCGGGCAGAAAAGTTGGTGACATTCTTGGCGAAAAATTTATGCAGTCCATCGACTCCCACTTGTTCTTGATGGGCGAATACGACACCATTGAGGAAGCAGAGGCCGCCGCTGTAAAATATGCACGCGCTGATCGACGTAAATACAGTATTCAGCAAGCGGATTGCGCCATCTCGGCTTTAAACGCAGACGGCGAGTTTATTATTGATGAGTTTATTTAATAAGTGCCGTGTCAATTAAAACAAAAGCCCCAATTAAGGGGCTTTTGTAAAAATTAATAAAAAGTTTTACCTTTTTCATTGGGGTCAGGCGGCTTGATCGCCACCGTGTTTGCACCCGCTGCGCCTCACCTTGCAGGGCAACCTTACCGCGGGGACGTTTTGCCGCTGGTTACTTTTTGCCTGATCAAAAATCAAAAATACGCCATCAAAACATGGGACAGCCTTAAAAATGCATTTGGGCATCTAATGCACAAAGATTTAAAGCTGCCCCACGCACCTTGGCTTGCTGTGGCTGTGCACCCGTCAACACCAGCGATGACGGGAAATTATCAGGACACCATGAGCTGGCTGGCTGATTTCGAACGCTGTGTGGCTTGGGCGTGGATTGGTCAAGTCGATTAACCAACACACACCCTATACTCAGCCTTACGGCGGATCGTCAACCCACGCAGAACCTTACCTTTTTGGCGATCCCATCGTAATATTTGCTCGCACGCGCCCGCATAGTCCATCGTGTTGAGCTTGCGCACCAGCGTCGAGTGGCAAAAATTAAACGATCCAATATTGTAAGCCAGCGACGTGTAGGCATCCCACTCACCCTGCGTCACGGGCACTTTGACGCACCCGCGCATCTCTCGCTCAAACTTACGCACATCTTTGATCAACCAACGCTTGGCGGTAGACTCGCTAATGGGCGGATCGGTCAATCGGATTTTTTTGCCCGTGTCAGGGTTGATGGTTGAGCCGTAACCAGCAGTAGGCACATCCTGCGGGGTTGGCATGTACGGCTTGGAAACAAATCGCTCGCTGCTTGCGATTGAGGCAATGGCCACAACCGAGGCCACCGCAACCGAGGCCCAAAGTCGATTATTTGACATCAGGCACCTCACACTCCCCGCGCAGCTCTTTCATGCGGATTTCGTGTTCCTCTTGAGCTCGTCGGTCTTGGTTCTCTTTATATTGATTTTCCAATGCCTTGTAAAATTCGTTCGTTTTTGTGTCCTTTCGGCGATAGTAACCATTTACCAAAAAGCCGAGCACTGCGACCAATATCCCCGCCACGCTTATAAATTCTTGGCTACTGATCAGACCAACAAAACTCACGCCGCCACCGACGACAGCGGTTTTAATGCCGCCCGATGCGCTCAATGCGCCATGCGCCCCTGTTGCTGCGGCTGGATCAGCAACATTTTCTAAAATCCCCACGCTCACCCCTCAATTTTAATTAAAACACCACCAGCCAGACGATGCGTCCCCACATCCAAATCCGCTGGGAGCTCACCATCAAACACTTCAAACCCGATTTCTTCGCTTTCATAGCTGTTTAAAAAATCAAGGACAACGCCGCCCTTACCAACCTTGATCCAGTTTTTTATTGTGTTCATTTTTTAACCTTTTAAGATAGTGTGAATGTGCCCGACCGAACAACATTATCAGTACCGCGCATCTTGACTTTTATTGTTGAGTCATTAAACCATTGGAAAACAATTTCCTTTTGTTTGACTGGATCGGCTACGCTGTCCCCGTTGATCGACTTGACTGACGACAATGATGCAACCGCGCTACCCAATTGACTAAAACCTGTTGATGTTGATGTAGACAATGAAGCAACGGAACTTCGTGTTATTGTGGACAATGAAGCCACTGCCGAATAAGCTGTTCTGAGGCCAGTTGAGACAGAGGACGACAACGAGGCCGTTGAACTTTTTGCTGCACTCAATACAGTTGATGATGTCGTCAATATTTCAGTTGACAAAGAAGCGATTGAACTACCCATCACTGTTGACAGCGAAACAGTTGAGCTGCCGAGTGCGCTGATGCCTGTTGATGATGCCGTTGACAACGACGAAACCGTCTGAATGATTGCAGCACTGCTTTTGATAATGTCCGAGTCAAGCGAATTTACGAGCCGAGCGACCTCTTTACCTACCGTTGATGACCGCGCTTTAGAGTCTTGAATTGACATGCAAATCCTCTCCTCTACGTAAGCATTAAAGTCGTCGAGCGGACAATGCTGTCCGTCCCTTTTACCTTAATTTTTAACGTGAAATTGTCGATCAGCTGAAATACCATTTCTTGTTTCTGCTCAGGGTCTTCTGCTGCCCCAATAAAATGCTCAATAAGCCCAGACCCTCGTACTGTCAATGCATTTTTAGCGACACTTGAAGATGTGCCAATGCCGATTTGAGCGAGAACCTTATTTGTCTGCGGCGTTTTGTACTTAGAAAACGTACCAAAAGCCGAGCCACCATCATCAGATACGGTGTGGCCTCGACCAGTTGCAAATCCATAGTTAGAATTCAGTTGGTTTTGATAGCCGAATGCGCCTGAATAGTTTGCAGATGCCGATGCTATGAGGTCTCGACCCCACACATTATTGTATCGCCCTGCCGCATCCACCGTGCAGGTGTACCCACCAGCCAATGAGTACCGACCCACAGCACCGCACAACCAGCCCCAGCTAATTGAATCTAAACCAACAACGCCATCCGTTGGAAATTCACTCGTTTTAGAGTTCCATGATGACATGCCAGAGTACGCTAAAATTGCAGTGTTTTCGCCACTCCACCGCCCCGTAGATCGACCGTAAGCCATCGGCACCCCATCACCACGATGGGTAAATGCGCGGTTTTTAAATGCATACCATGCCCGATGGTAGCCCGCCTCCCACAGGCTAGAGCCTAGGAAGTGAGTAGCATCACCCGTGCCGTCGACATCCCATTGTGTCTTGAGACCAGCTGAATTGACGTAGATGCAATTGCGATCGATGTTCTCACAGAATGCCATTTGCGCCCAGCCGACGTAGTAACGAGTGTGCAAATTTGACATGCCCATCACCAATATTGGAGTTTCGTTCTCCATCCATGCGGCTGATCTGAACTGTGTGATTAACGCTTTGAATTTCCATGAGTACGCGCTCACACTGTCCGTCAGTGCATTTTCTTCGCCTTGTGCCCATACAACTGCATCAACATGTGTCACGCCCCTGCTTGCAAGCTCAGGCGATGCAAGGGCTGCGTCAATTTTTGATTGCAACGAAGCCCATCTCACTGATGTTGTTCCTGTACCCATCCAATCTTCAATCGGACGGCCACCAACTGCATCGTAAATAATGTAAACAGGGCGCCCTTTTTCCTCAGCAATGCGGTGCGCTAAAGCCAACGCGACGTTGTTGTTGCCCATGTTGCCGTTTGGAGACGAATCAACCCATGGCGTTTGCGTGTAATCAGAACTGCCCCACACCCCACGGTCACCGTCCCAAGTCTTGACCATATCGGACGCTGGGTTTTTACCACCCGCACGCGCACCACAAGCATTTGACTGCCCAACAATGGCTAATACAAAAGGTTTGTCATAATCAATAGAACCGTCATAAACCCCAAATGCAATCCAATTCGGAGATTCCGGGGCAAACTCAGATGATGATGTGTGCGGTGTGCTACAAAAATAAAGCAACGAGCCATGCGCGACCACGTCAGATTTGTTGTACTGCGTGTCACGCGCCCAATTGCCGCGCAATGTATATCCGCCGATCAGCATCAAAACCTCGCGGCTTAATGTATTGATCTTGACCGATGCATCTATTAAATTGCCATCATCACGCTGCAACAGCTTTTGATTTTCAATGATTCGATTAACGGACGTTGACACCGAACGCAATTCAGCATCAAGCGCAACCGCATCTACAGTAGAGCGGGCAGGCTCATTGTTTTGGGCGGCATCTGAAAAATCTTTTTGTGGGTTGTATTCGTTTGCGTGCGGCACGGCTCACCTGTTTTAAATTGATTATTTAAAATAGCAGTGATGAACCTGCACACATCCAATGTACGAATTTTATGTTTTAAATATTGCCTATTCAAGCCCGCGAACGGGCTTTTTGTTTACTTATTGAACAACTTATCTAATCGATTGTCACGATCTTTCAAATACTGTTTATCTGCCGCAGCCCTACGCTCAGCAAGCGAGTCAATCGCAGGGCTTTTTGGGTCGGTTTTTCTGATGACATTGTCGCGTTTTGAGTACGCGCCACGAATATAATCAATGCTCATATCGCCACCTGTCAGTTCGTTCAATTGTTTGGTGACTTCTGCCGCCCGCTTGTTATTGCCCTCTTTGACGTAGGCTTTAACTTGCGCTTTCATATCCTTGGACTCAGCCATAATCTGACTGACACGCGAAGAATTGCCGCGTTCAATCGCATCGGGTGAGGCGAAGAAATCAGCAACAATCGGCGCATCAAGCATGCCTTTTTTGGGATTATCGATTGCATCGTAACCATTGAACAAAAACGCACCAATGCCGCCAGTGTAGGCTTGCACTGTGTTTTTAATGCTTTCGGGCGATATGTCAATTATGCCGCCTGAATGTTTGTCGCCGCCAGTCATGTTTGACATGCCAATCGCGATAGATGAAGCCCAGCTGTTCTCAGTTCTGCGCCACATCTTTTGCGAATCGGGCATGGTGTCATCCCATGTGTTCTCAGGCATCAAAGGCGTGCCTGTGAAGCTCACATTCAATGCAGATTGCGCCAAAGGCTTGACCAATGACGGGGCTGCCAATGCCACGGTTTTTCCGCCATTTTTCAAAGGATTAGCCGCCACAATATCGCCAATAGGGGGGGGCAAAAACGACTTGCCAAAGCCCATGCCTAAAGCTTCAAAGCCACGCGCCACAGAGTTGCGATCATGATAAATACCGTCCGCGATAGACGCGCTAACGCCAGCAATCCAGTACAGATCTGGGGGCAATGGGATTTTCAAATATGGCCGCTTATCGTCACCCGTTGGGATCAAAATATTTTGAACGCGGTCACGCTGGAATGTTGGATTATTGAGTAACAGTTCGCGCTCATCGTCATCATCAACCGAAGCCAAAGACATGGCTTGACCAAGCACGCCCAAAGCCGCAACAGGGACAAGCGACAATAAGACACGCTTATCTTTCAGTGCTTTGCCTTGAACCGAAAGCCCTTGCACCGAAGCGTTGTAGAAAACGAACAAGGTATTTAAAACCTGCGCTTCTTTACTCGCCCCCTTGCGGTTAAAGTTAATTGTGATCTCTTTGGCGATGTTTGAAGCTGACAGATTGTCCAAGCCTTTGTCCTTGGCGGCTTGGTACGCTGCGAATCGAACCGCACTTTCAAATGACGAGCCAACATAAGTCATCCACTCAAGCGCACCTTTCAATGCTTCTTTGATTTTAACAGGCGAGCTTTGCAAGGTTAAATCACCCATTTGCAAAAGCTGTTTTTCAATGGCTTGGCGGCGTTCAGTTAAGTCACGATGTGATTCGATGAAGCCAGTGCGACCGCCAGCAAGGCGGAATTCTTTAAAATTCGCATTTTCATTTGAACCGCCACGACGATTATTGAACTCAGATGCAAACGATACTTGCAGGGCTTTCGGTAGGTTTCGCAATGTTGAACCCGTCAGCCCAAACCGCTGCCCAACCGTTGCGACCGTCCAAATGTCACGGATAAATGCCTTACCCCAAAATAACGGGCTGGCACCTGTGTACATCATCGACAATGTTGATGTCCCTTTTTTCCACCACTTCAACAAGCCGCCCAATTGTGGCGCATCCAAATTGCGCACAGCCTCTGCCAGTGCTGCATCATTCACACGCACAACAATATCCTTGCCTTTGTGCCGTGCTGTCACCACGTTGCGTCCAATCGTATCAGGCACACTGCGCCATTCCACTTTACCGTTCTTCATGTAAGGCTTCATATCAGCAGGGTTTAGCTCATACAGTGGTTGACCGCTGGCTGTCATTGGCATGTCCGCGCCGCTCATGGCTTCCTTGGTGTTGACCACAAATGCACGGGCAACAAGGTTTTTCTCGCCACGCATGAGGACATCCTCGCGTTGGCGTAAAACCTGCTCCAAGATGTTCGGCGCAACCGATGAGCGACCCATTGCCCGTTTTTTCCCACCGCGAACACTGAAGCCAGACTGTGCGCCAGCCACACCCATGAACTCATTTGCGCCAACAATCCCCGCCAAAGGCACGTAATGCTTATACATGCCCGTCCAGCCCGCCACATCCTGCGCCGATTCCAAGCCATAGCCTACCGTCAGTTTGCGATTATCTGCCGTGATTGCATCAACCATTGTGCCAATGTCGCGCATTTGCGCCAACTCGCGGGCATTAAACCCTGTCACAATCACATTTTGCTTTGTGACCTTGCCATGTTTGTCAGCTATTTGCACCGACATGCTGACATCTTTACCAGTCAATAGATCACGCGCCTGTTGGTTCATCATGCCACTGCCGCCGTCGGGCATTTGATCATTTATCTTGGCGATTTGCGCATTGCGTTCGATGGCATGACGTGCGAGTAAATACCAATCGACACGATCCGCCGATGTTTTAACCGCAACCATTTTTTTAAGCAATTGGTTGATGTTCTTCTCACGAAAATCATGCAGTCGTTCAGTTAATCGACCATGATATGCAACCGACTGACTCGACGCGTCAACCGATAACGTGATTCCATTATCTTTCAATTGTTTTTCAACATTCGTCAAGCGGTTCATGCTGTTCACCTGTTGTCGTTCAAAGTGTTGCAGCTTGGTTTCGGGTTCGACAGTGAACTCATTATTGGTTTTTGAGAATCTTACGCCACTAGAGTCTCTTTGCGGCTCAGTGTTTTGCACTTCCATACCCGCCAATCCATAAGCCACATGCACAAGGTCTTGAGCATTGAATTTACCCTTGTAACCTGGCACCAGCTTTTTCATGGCATTACTGAATAACTGCATCACCCGCGCAAGGAAGCCTCGCGCATCAGTTTTACCAATGTCGGCTGCTTTTGGCTCAATACCAGTGTTTACGGTCTCTTCGATCGCATATGCAATTAACTCATCATCATAACGCGAACCCGTTTCACCGCTTTTATCTGCACGTGATTTGGCGACATCAAAGATACGCTTCTCAACTGTGCCAGCCTTTGAGTTTTCCCAGCCGTCAACTAATGATTTAAGGCGTGAGTAGTTGTCACCCAATACTTCTCGACCGCGCTTGTGGAACAATTCATGCAGCAATACGGCGCGTTCTTCGCCCTGCTTGATGTTGTCAGCGAACAGATAAATACGGCCTGTTTTGCCGTCATACGCGCCTTGGATTGAATCATTTTGTTGCTTTGAGTACTGAGCTTTAATTGCCACATCGTCATCACTAAAGATGACATAGTTATATGAGCCTTCGCCAGCTTTGCGGCTTGAGCCGTCTAGGAACTTAATGCCTTTGATGCCGTTACTGTATAAATATTCGCTTGCCTCTTTTTCAGTCCCATTAAGCCCTATGCTTGCACCAAAAGAACCGCTTAAACCATTATAAAAACCAGCTACAGATTCGTTCGGATTGAATTTGTACTTCAAGATTGATTTTAAAGCACTTGTTATGTATTCGCCTTGCTCTCCAAGCGGCTTATCCCAAAATATCATTTCAGATTCTTTAGGGGAAAGCTCAACCTCGTAAAGATTCCCTATTTTATTAACCGCTGACTTTGTGGTGTCAGACACGTCAAAATTATCAAGGTCGCTCGTAAGAATCGCTTTAACAGCCTGTGCAGGATTGTCAAAGCCAATCCAATCCTCTTCTTTTAAAGATTTTAATAGATTGAACTGCTCATTTGGGATTGCATCAAAAACACCTGTTTTTCTAAAATCACCAACCATTGCATCGCTATTTTCAGACGTGAATCTAACCAAAGCATTTGCTGGTATGTTTTTTTTATACGTTTCAGCGACATCACGCTTGCTTGCAAAATAAAGCCCATACCCATAAGCCTGCGCACCCTCGCCAGTGCCAATTTTATCATTGCTGAATTTATCTACAGTATGCGGCGTACCATGCCAAGCAATAACTGACAACTGCCCATTCTCAAGCTTAGAAACAATCTCAGGCGTTGCCGTTTGCAGGATAGACACATTCGGCAATGACTTGGACGCGTCAACGCCCAGCATTTTAGAAATACTGGCTTGAATGACGGTTACTGTGTTGCCTGTAGGTGTTGTATTTTTAGAAATACTTTGCGTTGGCTGTGTTTTTCTGTAGCCATCAAGCTGTTTATCTGTTAAAATTTTTGCACTTCCTTGCTTATTTTGCATGTCTTTCTCGGATAATTGAAATCCGACACGATGTGCAAATGCAAGGAATTTTTGTTTATTCGCGTATTTTAATAACCCGTCACGAATCCATCTAAAATAGGGCTTATTGGAACCAGTTGTGCCATAAGCATTTATCATCAGGTGAGCATTCAAACTGCCACTGATTTGTGCGTCAGGCTCAACAATAACAATGACTGGGACACCTGCAACCATTTCAGGCGCAACAAAAACCAATCGGTCACTGACTGTGTCTGATTGAAAGACAGCAACAGGGTTTTCAATCCAATCAGGAATATTTTTCCATACGTCCGCAGTCATTTCAGGGTGTTTATCCATACCTTGAATGACTTTAGATTCTTGTAAAACAATGGGCTTCCCACCATAACCGAGCAAATCTAAAACATCTGACTTATTCAGTACAGTTACACCGACACGACCAGCCTTCTTGTCAGAAAACAACTCATCGATGCGTTTTTCATAATTATCTTTGGTTTCAGCACTGCGGCTAAACATCGATTCTTGACCGTGCGCCGCCGCCACATCCGCATCCCGATCACTGCCTGATAATGTGAAGCTGTCAGCACTCGGCGCATTGTCCTGCTTATCGGCCTGCTCTAATTCTAAGCGCAACTTTTCATCGTGAGCTGCTTGTGCCGCTTCACTTGGGCGCTCACCCGCAAAATCATGGGTAACATCTTGGCTTAATCGGTCTCTTTCACTGCTTTGAGTGCCGCCGTCAGTGCCGCCTTGTGCCGTGGATCGTTGTTCAGTTTTTTCAACAGCTTCACCAGCGGATCGGTCAATTTGGGCTGGCTCTCCACGCCCTCCTCGGTCTGATTGTCCACGGGCTCGATCTCCTCCGAGGTCACTGTCATTTGATTGTCTTGATTGCTCATTGATGACCTTATTTAAAAGTGTTGGTTTGTCGACGGTGACCGCATCACCAAAAATATCATCCTGCTTTGGTGAGCCTTGCGCCTCCAATGCGTCGTAATACGCACCGATGAATGTGCGAATGTTTTTAGCACTCTTGATGTTTTCATTAAAAAACTTGAGCAACTGACGTGCTTCAACGCTCAAATCCTCGCCAAACATATTACGCTGCGCCAAATATTCGCGCAAGCTTCCACCCTCCGAGCGAATCTTCTCAAGAACACCCACAGCATCCACCATGTCTTGTGAAATATCGGCATCGTGAACATCGCCCTTGGCAATGTCATTCTTTGCGTCCGCAATGCGTGGCGCGGCTTGTGTGAGCGCATTGGCAATGTTTCTGCTGCCATCATCGGTTGATTCAATCATGCGCTGCAACTGCGGTGTGTCACCGTATGCTTTGTACAGCACGGCATTACGCAATCGTTCAACGCCTTGCTTACTCAATTGCCCGTTGCCATCGGCGAATGCAGACTGTTGATTAATTGGCAATTGCGCGATAAATGCGCGGATAAAATCACGGTTTGCCGCCGTGTTGATGTTGCCATCTTCATTGGCCTGCATGCGTTTTAAATCGGGCAAACGAATGCCGTCAGCCTTAGCCTGTTCCAATGCCGTCATCACCAAGCCGCCACCCTCATTACTGGCAATGGCCGCCTTGGTTGTATCAACGAAGTTCTTGAAACGACGCACCAGCACGGGCTTTTGCATCCCAGCCACATCGTCAGGCGTGAAGCCAAAGCGCCCTGCGTTTTCAGCGAGTTTCGTTTTATAGCCATCGGCTTTGCCTGATGAATAGGCGCGAGTAATCCCAGCCACCCGACCATTACCACCAATGATTTTGCCATCCATGCCAAGTGTCGGCGCGCCATAATCCATCATCGGCGATTCGCCCAGTTTGCGAAAATCGAGATTATTTGCAATACCATCGATCTGCAGCTCGCTTGCCATCCGCGTACGGTCACGCAGTTGATTGTCGGCTTTTTTCATGGTGGGGTCTAAATCGTCCGCCTCCATGAGCTGCCATTGTGTCGGTTCGTACTTGCCCGACACCTCCACCTCACTATCCAAGCCTGCGCGGGCTTCGCGTGTGATTTTGCGCGTGGCATGTTCAGCCTCGGCTTGAGCGTCAGCCATCGCCTGCATTTGCTCGTCGAGCGCGTCTTGTGCATCGGCACGCTGCTGTTCAGCGTAAGCGCGTGCATTGTCAATTTCATCGGCAATGGCGTTTTGATTGTCGAAAATACTACCCGTTGAATCGCGGCCTGTGTTGCCTACCGAATTGGTTGGCATTGAGCCATCATTGACCGCGTTGTAAACTTTGGCAAATTTGTTTTGCCACATCGACAAGAATTGCGACGGTGACATGCCTTTCCCGCCGTTCACATCCATGTTATCGCGCAGTGATTGCTTACCAACCATCACGCCGTCCGCACTATCGCCATTCTTCGCAGCACGCAACAAAGCAGCCACGCCGCCAGCGCCTTGCTGGTGAGCCATGTACAACAAATGCGGCTCTTTACTGCCAATGATTCGCGCATTGTCTTTGGCAAGGCGCGCAGTTGCATCGACGTTTAATGCTTCGTTGCCGCGCAAATCTTGACCGCCCTTAATTAAACCATAATCAATGCCTGTGGCACGCGTGAACTGCCCAATACCGCGCGCACCAGTTGGTGAAACCGCGTTGGCATCGCCTTTACTTTCAATCCACGTGAGGGTTTTCATGTAACCCAAATCAACGCCGTGCTTTTGAGAAGAAGCAGCAAGATTGCCAGCCAGCGTTGGCGACATATTCGGGGACCAGCCATGCCCTGACAAACGAGACGATGCATTTTTTTGTGCCAATTGTGGTGATGCCGATTGTTGAGGTGACTTTCTGCCTGCAAGCCTGTTCAATCCACCAATCGCACCACCTTGAATGCCTGAGCCTACAATCGAACCAATGACGGACTGCGCCACATTGTCATAAATATTGCCAATATAATCGTCCCAATTGCCTTTTTTTGAGCCATTAAGACCAAGTTGTGTATCAATGGCGGCATCAGACAAGCCAGCGACAACTTCACCAGGCACATCGGTTAACATTTGCTTGCCCACGGTTTTTAGTATGCCGCTGCCTTTTGCAACATCACTGAACAACATATGCGCTGGAAGCTTTTCAGTCAATGCCTCAATTGCACCACTGGCCGCGCCTGCGGTTGTTGCTGTGGTTGTGTCATACCCTGCCTCGCGGGCAACTCGGTATTTATCAAAACCTGACGAACCAGCACCATAAGCCATCATGGGCGTTGGGCTTTTCAATGCAACCGATGCCGCCATTGCGGGCAGCTGTTGTGCCGTCGATTGCAAGCCGTTGTAAGCCATTTGACCGTACTTATTATTAAAGTGCGGCGCCATTGCATTCAATTCAGCATTGCGACTGACCACATCAGCATTTGCCTGACGTTTAACATCCTCGCTGCCTGCGCCAAAAGCAACATTAGACAACGCTTCATTTATTCTGACATTATCATTGCGTGTACTGCCAATCAACCGATCGACCAAAGAAACGCCTACCTCGCCAGTCATTGGATTGCGAACATCTGCTGCGCCATTGTCAACCATGGCATATTTTGCGTTATCCACAAGGTTATGCATGCCAACCGCACCACTCTCCAACAGATGGTTTGGTGCAAGCTTTAGTTTTTCCCAGGTGCTCATTGGCTGCACGTTTGACGACATACTGCCAATTGATTGTAGCGCACTGCCAATCACATCATTATTTGCGGCATAGTCATCCCATGTTTGGCCTCGCTGGGATTGTTTTTGTTTTGTTAATTGCGCACCATCGATAAAATCATCCCAGCCTGCCATTTTTATTTCCCTTGTGACTTGTAGTATTGAGCGATTGCTGATGCTTCAACTTCGTTGATCTTTCCTGCACTTAACAGTTTTCCTATGTCCGATGGCGATTTGACCGTACCAGATTGAATGACTTTCGCCACATTCATACCAATGTTTAAAAGACCACCGGTGTTTGCACCGCTAAACATTGCGCTGAGCGAATTGCTACTACCACCAATAGAGCCGCCATTTCCGCGCGCCCATGCTTGAGAAACTGATATGCCGTTTTGGTTTGCAAAGTTAATATCTGCCGCCAATCTACCTTGGTCAATGGTATAAACTGGCTTACCATCAAGTCCAATTTTTTGAGTTCCATCTGCATCAATAACAGGCGTTTTGTATAAGTCTGCTGTTTGTGCATCCAAATCACTGATACTTGCCAAGGCTTTGTTTCTATTTGCCGCGACAAGACCACGCTGTACACCCTCAGTTTTACTCTGTTCATTGCGCAAGCCAATGAGCGCACTTTCAGCCGCGCCACGAGATTGATTTAGCCCAATCTCAGATTGCGCCATTGGATTTCCTACGTCCACCACGCCCGTCGCTTTGTTAATGACGACCCCGCTTGAATTAGTTGCATAAGGCGTGTACTGCTTGCCCGATAGAGCCGAGATAATCATGTTTGCACCATCAGCTGAGCCAGCATTTAAAGCCGCATTGCGCATGGCTGATTCTTCATCTCGCTTTTCATAAGCGATTTGGTTTGCGCCAAAATCACGCATATCACCACCAAATGCTGCGCCACTGGCTGCCTGCATCATGCCGCGTGCAAGCTTTTGTTGAGCCACCTCATCGTAAAATGATGGCATGGCCTGCGCCGCCGCCACGGCCGAACCCGCGGGCATATTCACGCCATTTGCACCCACTTGTTGAGCCCGTGCCAACCCTCCATTTTTATTAAAGTCCTGATATTGTTGCGCCTGATTTTGATCGAACCCCGCAAGCAATGCCGATGTTTGTGCGAGATTTGGATAATCGAGCATGTCATTTTGACGTTTCAATGTGCGCATTTTCTCTGCCGCAATGCCAGCGTTGGCCGCATCCATTTGTCCGCGAAGTTGGTTACTTCCATCAAACAGGCTTGAAATATCATTCAACACACCAACAGGAAATGCTTGTCTCATTTAAAACCCCTTAACCAAATAATTTACCAAGACCGCCAGCTTTGCCAACCAAACCGCCAAGCCCTTTTGCACCAGAGTTAAACAGCAGTCCACCAATTGCCCCCTCTGCTTGCCCTGCATTGGTGTCGAGCTGAATCGCGCTTTGTTGCTTGCTGATTAAATCCTGTGCATTGTCGTAACCACGCCGTGCTTGCCGCGCACGAAAATTCAGCGATTGATCTTGGAGTGTGTTATCAATCGCACCGATTGCTTGATTTTGCATGGCATTACCCACCGCGCCTTGTTTGGCAAACAGACGAGCCATGGCTATTGCTTTACTGGTTTGATCCGATGCAGCCTGAGCGCGCGCCTTTAAATACGCATCAGATTGCCCACCCTCATATGACTTGCCAATGGCATCACCGCCAACGGCTTGTGCCTGTTCCAAGGCCGCCACATTGCTTGCATTTGCTGTATTCTCGGCCTTCTGCATGGCCTCTTGACGCGGGGCGGCTGCGCTTGTTTTGCCAGCTTCATCAATGATATTTGCAGATTTTTCCTTCCACACAACATCCTCTGCTTGCTGCTGAGTCAGGGCTAACTGTTTTTGCTTTGTTTCAAGCATTTTTTGTTTGTTGTTGTAATCATCTTGGGCTTTTTGTTGCTTGCTTTGCCCGTACAAAGACATTCCAGCACCCGCCACAGACGTAATGATCGGCACCAAGGTTGCCAATGGAGCACACATAATTAACCCCTAAGAAAGTTTACCGCCTGTTGACTTCGTGCTGTAATAGCTTCCGACAGAACCCTGTTGAGCAGAGTTACTGCCATTTGCATACTGGTATGCACCAACACCGTTTGCGATACCGTTAAAAAAGTTCGAGAGAAGATTGCTTTGCCCATCCACACGCCCTTGAGCTTGATTATTTTGAATTTGAGAAAGCGCGGAACTTGTTGCACTGTTTGCATCCATGCCTGCATTGATGCGGCTGATTAAGTCCGCGCGTGTTGATTCATCTTTGGCCTTGATGTTGTTGACAATGCCGTCGGCATTTGAGTTGGAGGTTAAAACACCTTCTGCATACTTTCCAGCCAATTCAGCATTTTTATCCACGTCCACAGATCCACCCGTTAACCCACTACGGGCAACGTTGAATTTCAAGTCACGTCCCGCAACGTCATGTTGCTTTGAAAGATCATTCAAGGCCACATCAAGCGCGTTTTGTCGAACCGAACCATAACCCGCATTGCGCTGGGCCAACTCATCTGCACCGTCATAATTTTGGGTTACGCTTTGGGTATCAAAAATACCATTTGATTCATTAACCTGCTTACCGCTCACAGTGCTGTTGACACCGTACATCTCATTGACCTTGGCAATGGCCTGCATTCTGGCAAGGTCGTCATTCTGATTTTTGGCATCTGTTCGCTTCAATGCCAAATCCTGCTCTTTTGCAAGTTCATCTTGCGATGCGCTACTGCTACTTCCACCACCGAATCCGCACATATCACACCTCAATCATTAAATTTTTCAAAGAGAATAAAATCATCCCCATTTCTTCCCCATGATTTTAATTTATGCGCTTCTACGAATCCAATCCGAGAAAGCCATTTATGCGAATCACTATGAAACGCTGCACTCCAAGCCTGAACGCGTCTCCATTTTTTGCCATTGACCAGCTTAATGCCAAGCCTAGTGACTTCAATCATGTGCTTGTAAACAGCATCTGTGCCGACCATCCACGCATTGCCAACACCCTCCCATTGATATGCCACGCCACCCATGCATACCGCTTTACCCGTCGAATCTAACACCGCAAGTCCTCCGTGATATATGCACTCTTTGGCAAACTCAATAGGCGTATTTGAGCGACTGCTTGCATACACCTCGCGCCTGTCAATGTCGCGCATGTTAAAAGCCACTTCAATGGCGTGGCGTGGGGTGAGTTCAACGATCAATTTGAAAAGTCCGACATGGGGTTAAATGTAAGCGACACCGCCGCCAATTCAAACGATTCAACAGCTGAATGGGTCATGCGCACCGCAATATTGGTAGCACATACTTCAATCGGCATTCGTGCCAATGACCTCGTGTCACCGTTAAAAGTCATGGGCTGGGTGATTAAATCAGGTGAACGAGGGTTGTACCGATATGAGATTGACGGCGACCCTGTGCATGCCACATCTGCGGCAATGAACTGTTTAAAAACGCCAATCATCTTGCAGTCCGCATAGGGCAGTTCAATATCAACATCAATGGGCACGCCGTCATCAGTGAACGCCTCATCATCAAGCGCGTACACCACATCACCACTGCGGATGTACATCACACCATTTAATTCAGCCACGGCATCGACCGTAACGGGCAACGTCCAAATCGCCCATGCGCTAACCTTTGCAGCACGGCTGAATGTGTAGGTGTAAATGTCATTGCCCACAAAGCAAAACAATTGCCCACCGCCACGAAAATACACCGAACGCGGCTTGATGCCAGACTTTATCAACGGCTTGACAATCAAATCGATGGGCGAACCCACATCCATATCCATCAGGTTTGTGCTGTTGGCTTGCACCGACACAGAGCGAAATCCCGCTGGACTTAAAAAATAAATGTCACTGCCCATGTTGGCATGGCTGTGTGCAAACGGCGTACCAATGGGCGTGCTGTTTGCAAACGCGTGAAGCTTTGGATCAGGATCAACAATCCACACTTGCGCTGAATCAGGAAAAAACACAACCAAATTAGATTGATACTCGCCCAACGCCGTTGGATAACTTGCCCCCGTTTGCTGGATATTGACGGGCAAAAATCCTGCGTCCTGTGTTGCGGACCAGTCACGTGCATCATTCGTCGCAGAAAACCGCACCACATTGTCTTGAATGCTAAAAATCTTAGATGCTTTTTTTGCAATGGTGGGCGTATGCGGGCAATTGGGATCAGTCACCAACGTTGATACACCGTCTAAATAATGGTGCTTTGTGACCCCGTTCTCATACCTGGCGCACAAATAAAAATAGTTGTTGAAAATCTCCACGTGCTCAATGGTGTCAATCCCTGTACCCGTTGGGTCATCGATTGTTTTATTACCAACCAATGAGTTGGTATGCGCAACAGCAGAATCCGAAAAAGTCCACAGCTGATTCATGCCGGCAGTCAAGCCTGTTGAACCCGCTGTTAATTGAGCAATGCGCTTCAACCCTGCACGCTTACGGATAGAACGACCAGTCGTGATGTACGCATTCTTCAACACGCGCAGGCGGTTCATATCCGCGTTTGTGGTCAACTGGCGTAAATCAAGCCCGCCATCAAAGCGATCAAATGTAATGGTAGGCATCGTACACTTCCGCTTTACTGTCAAATCCACGCGAATCATCCACACCAAAGTTGGCTTCTTTGGCGTAACGCAATGACTGTTCGTACTGCCCGTTAACCGCCTGTAAATCAGGCTGGCGATAATGCGCCTTGGCAGACACCAAAGCATGCAAAAAAATCAAATCATCTGGCAAACTTGCACGGTCAGAACCAGCCGTGAATCGGCTTGGCTTGGCGGTGTACTCGATTTTTGCAGTGACTGGATCCACTGGCACAGGCCAAAAATGGAGCTGTATCACGCCTTGTTCATGCGCAATCATTTCGTACCGCATCGGCACGCCTTTCTCATCGTGCGCGTACGTTGGAATGCCAGCCTCAATGCGCCGCCAATAATCGCCAACTTTCACCCAAACGCGCTTTATGCCCGATTGATCAGCATCATCAGGCAAATCAAGCACGCGCTGCTCAAACCCAAGATTCTCAATGTGCACCTTTTGTAAGTGCCGCCAAGATACAATACGCCACAAATGTTGTTGTGCCGTCTGTAGAAAGCTGTCGAGAATTGGTATTTGCAATGTGATGACCTCAGCCTGCGCACCAAACCCAAGGCGAATCGCCAAGTTCTTGCGCATGCTGTCTAGGGTGTTGAAAGTTTGCACGCTCATGTTTATTTATCAGCTTCAGGTTTTGCTTTTGTGTCTTTGATTGCCAAAGCTTCAACCGTTTTACGGAACGCACCCACTGCACCGTATACTTTTGTCACGATAAAATCGCCACTTTCATTCTGTCCAAACTTTTCTTTCAGCCGAGCATACTCATCCGCGAACGATTCGATTTCATGAATGTATTTAGTGTCGGCGTATTTGGTCACCGAGCCAATATAATCACCATCATCACCTGCATCTTCATCCATATCAGAGCCATTTGCCGCCTGCAACAACAGCAATTCATGCTCAGGCACATCGGTGTGAATGATGCTTGTCATGTCTTTGACGACTTTCACATTGATAAATTTGATTTTAATGCCCATGTTAAACCCCTTAAATATTGAGAAAGCCCACCCACAAAGGCAGGCTTTCGTTTTTGATGTGCGCTACAAAGACCTACGCGAGTGAAATGACGCCATGTGCAGACGGCAAATTACACGTCAATGCACCGCGCCACAACAATGCCATGTACACAATGTACTGAGTGGCTGGACGTACTGGCGTACGGTTTGACCAATCAGAACCTTCAATCGGGCGCAATGTGATGTGGTTTGTGTTGAGGAAGTAGCAACGCTTAGACCATGGGATGGTTGGCGCTGTACCACCGAAGTTGACATCAAACTCAGGTGAATACTGAATTGACACGCCCTTGTAGAACAATTCGTTAACCGAATTATCAATGTTCACGCCACCTTTGCCGTCAGTGGTCACTTGACGCACAATCCCCGTTGACGCGGACAAGCCCGATTTGCGATAAGCATCAATGAAGTCAGCACCCGCCACGATCAAATCAGGGCGGCCTTTGCCACGTTTAATGCACGCACGCCACAACGTTTCCATGTCATCCGCCATGGTTGCAACAGTTGAGCCAACCTTAACATTGTGCTGCCAGTACGTATTGGTACGGGCAATGCCGCCCATCGTCCCCGTGTTATTCGCCCCAGCAGGTAACAAAGCATCTAAGCCTTGAATTGCATCGGCGGCTTGCGTGCCATCGAAGTGCAGGGCTTTGCTCATCGCTTCATACGCACCAAGGGTCAACACTTCGCTTTGTTCTTCAATGAGATTCGTGATTGCGATTTTCTCATCTGCTGATGGGGACGCTTTTTCACCCACGATTTTGATGCCGTTGGCAACCAATCGATCTTCCTCAAGCTGCAAACCGTCGTGAAAATTGAACCATTGAAACTTAGCCTGTTCAACGGTTTTGCGGTTGTTGTAAGTCACGGCACCAGCACCCACAAACCATTGGCCATTGCCACCGTAGTTCGTGCGAATTTGCTCAACTACGTACTGAGCTGCGCCGCTGAACAGCTTTTTCTTAGACATTAAAGCCTTAAAAAGCGGACGTTCAACTGCGATTTGGTCAACAGGTGGTTTATTGCGAAGATAAAAATCCAAGCCGACTTTCAAGCGGTCTTGGAGGTCAGCGGCCAAAATAGGCATAATATGCTCCTTAGAATTAATAACCGATTGCAAAGACGACTTGCGATTACGTCAATTAATTCGGGGCACGAAGCCGATTACGTGCAGGCACAACAAGGTACAACATGGAAAATCTTAAATCTTAATCATCACCCCACAACGCATCTGCCATGCTTTGAGCCGCTTTTCCGCCATTGTTTGACCCCATGGCATTGGGGCGCAACGAGTTGGGCGCACGTTGGCGGTTCTGTGCTGGCACTGTTTGCAACGCTTTGTAATAAGCACTCACAGCATCGACCCAAACGGACGGCGATTTACCGCTTAACTCTGTCGAAATGAAGCTGGCAATTTGTTGCTCGCGTTCAGCCCACATCACATCACTGGTTGACCATTGGCGTGTTAAGTTGGTTAATTGGCTAATCGCCTGACCACGCACCGCCTCAAACTGCGCCGCCTGCTGCTGCTGTTGCTGCAACTCACTGGCATGAGCCGCTTGTTTTTGTGCCTGAATGTTTTCAAGGTAACGGTTTTTGGCGATTTCATTCGCATGTGCTTCATCCAAGCTCATGCCATCGACCGATTCTTTTAAGTCAGGATAGGCATTCAACGGGTCAACGTTCAATTTTCGACCAGTCAATACAGCGAATTGATATGCCGCTTCTTGCAAAAATTTCTCTGCACCGTCCCAATTGCCCGTTTTAACCGCTTTGGTGTACTCAAAAACCTTATCCAACTCGTCGGGCTGCATTTGACAATCAATAATTCTGTCGCGAAACACATGCAAAGTCTGCGCTTCTTCACGCATGACCTGCAACTCTTCGGGCTTGCCAAACTCGCGGTACGATTTGTTCTCATTCGCCAAACGCTGAAAACGTTCAGACGCTTTCGGACTTAAACCGTCGGGCGGCGTTAAATCGACTTCATCTGTTTCTTCAGGCTTGACCTCAGCATCAGCTTTAACTTCGGGCTTTGATTCTTCGCCGCCAGTGGCTTCTTCTGCTGGCTTTGGTGGCTCGTCATCGTCAATCTCAGACGGCACGGCATCATCACCGAACAGCGCATCATGCATGTTGGTGGGTTCATTGCTTTGTTCGGATGTTGCGCCTTCTGCTTCTTGACTGATTACGTCAGCAACTTCGATTTCGGGATCCATGCTTTTTCCTTGTTTTACATCGTTGGCGGCTGTGCCGCTGGTTGTTGTTGACCGCCTTGTCCTGCCTGCATTTGTTGCATTTGCTGGGCTTGAACATCAATTTGCGGTATGAATTGATTCAAATCAATGCGCTCATCGAAACGTGTCAAAGTCTCTTCAAGCAAGTGCTTGGCGGCATCTGCCATGCCCTGCTGCCCCTGTGCCACGAACTGCGCAATTTGCTGCACACCTTGCTGCAAAACGGGCAACAGCTGCATCCACTGCTCACGGTCTTTGAATTTATTTGGCTTGCTCATCGACCCTGCTCGAATGTTTAAGCTCAAATATTTAAAAGCTGTATCAATCGGAATTTGCTGCCAAAATGCGGAAGCCCCTACAATTTGTCGCACATCTGATTCTGTGTAACTCAACAGCAATATTTCAAGCGCGTACTTCGCCATATCCGTGAGCATGTCCTCAACCGTATCTTGACGTTCAGCCGTGAACGATTGCAGCCCCATGTTCATGATTTCGGCTTCTGTCGCTGTCTTGGCTTTGTTGATATAGCCTCGCGCTGCATCACCTGAGCGCAATGCCATCTCTGAATCGCGCATGATCATCGCAGGGTCAAACAGCTGTAAATTCAGCTGTGGACTTGGTGCTTGCTGTAGATCTTGACTGATTGGAATCTCAGGATTACCCCCGATAAACACAATGTCGATTCCCTCTGATGCATTGATGCGCTCAAAGTCAGTGGCTTGCATATCGCCAGCCTTGCGGCCAACCATCGTTGTTTTTTGCTTGTCGCGCGTGTCTTTGATCTTTGAACGTAAGTGCGCATACTCAGCTTGCAAATCAATCTGCGTCTCAACGTCAGAAATTGGGTCAAGCGAGCCGTCAACATCGTTAAACCACAATGCAAAAAATGGGTACCATCGTTCGCCAGTCCACTCAGGACAATACGGCTCACGAGCATATGACTTTGCACCCTTTGCAAACGTGTAAACGGTTTGGCTGTCACCATCCCACAACTCCCAGACTTGAACCAACGCGTCGGGTTGCTGTGTTTTATCCTTGCCTTTGTACATGTCAGATGCACGTTCATAGCCCTCACCACTGGCAGCCTCACGATTTGCATATGACACTGCGCCGTCAGGTACGGCATGACCAAAGTTCCGACGGTAATCGTCTCGCGTCATCCAGACACGTTGCGCAATGCACTTAGCACGCTTGTAATCTGACATTGAAACCAACGTAGGGTCAAGGATTAACACGTCTTCAGTTGGAATGCGATCAATGACAATGCCCTTTTGAATGACGACCTCGCCGCCGCCATGCATGGTATTTTCAATGCTTTTAACCTGAGCTTCCAACTGAGCGCGCTTTGCATCGTTGCTGGCATCATCAGTAACATCACCGCGTAACGCCTCTAGCGATGCAAGATTATCTTGAGCGTCACGCAATCGCGTCATAATCAACGGGTCTTCGCCAAACTCCTCTTGAAGCGTGACCTTGACCCAACCCAAGCCAGTGACCAATGCGCTGCCCACATTCGCTTTCATTGCATCTTTTAAGCCAGACTCAACGAACTCTTTGTTAAGCAATGCCTCGCACGTATTGGCCATTGATCTGAGCGCGTCATAATTAGGCAAGTCGCCTGCTTGTTTGGAAGGCGAAATCTCAATCTCAGGGTTTTTAGCGTAAATGTTTGGCTTGAGTGCCGACAGGTTTGAAAAAATGAAAAACGGATTGACTCCACCATTGTTCTTAGCACGCCACTCTTTGCCGCAACGAACTGCATCACGCCAAGTTTTGTAAAGCTTGAATTGCTCCTGTTTTTCCTTGAGTTTGCGGTCAACCTGATCGTTGAATTGGCTTAACAGTGCTTCGTCCTGCGTTGACATTTCAAACGCAGTACGCGTGCTGTCGTCACGTTCGAGACCCGCTTCAACAGCATCATCGTCACCCTTTGCAAATTTAGTTAAAAGTGTGTTCACGATAACGCCCATTCTCAATGACATCGATCGACGTTGTGAAGCCGACATTGTTTACTTGATTTTTTATTTCAGCAATCGACTCATTAAGGATCGTTTGCGCCAACTCTTCGCGATCTGGCAATGCTTTGCGCACCATGATGACCGTGCCGATGCGGTAGCCGTCTACTGAGTAAAACGCATGATCGACACCATCAACAATGTCAGAGAACTCATAACGCACCTTAGGGCTTGAGCTTGCGCATAAGTCCTCAAGCGTGGCGTTGGGCAATGCTTCGATTCGTTTAAAAATGCTCATGTTTGGCCTAGTTAAATGTGATGCGTGTATTTAACCAAAACAAAATGAGCATTTCAAACCCGCGAAAGCACTTTTTTATGCGTACGGATCAACGTACCGAGCCGATGGCTTTTTAACAGCCTTTTTGATATACGGGCGAGACATGCAGATGTAGCGCACAACGTCCGCCGCATGGTCTTCCATGTTGGTGTCCAAGTCTTCAATATTCACATCGTCATGCTGCAACAAAGGCAATGTGCGAATGGTTTCGCGCATCGTGTCAAAGAAATAGATCATCGGCAAGCCCTCAGATTCCGCCGATCCGTTGAGCCGTTGATGCACTTGACCCCAGCCAGCCACACGCTTATTGTCCGCCTTGCGCCAAGTCACGCCGTTTTTGCGGTGCGTCTCAGCGATTGAAACGCCCGTGACAACGTTGAAAATGGACGGATCAGCCACTGAATATGCAATCTCAAACTTCTCGCCAGCGGAGCGACGTGCAATGCCCGTTGCGACAGCGTCGTCTTCCATGTGCAAACCCTTGCCGATTTGTTCTTTATCACCGCCGTACCACTCACGATAAAATACCAATGCGCCACGAGGAATCGTAAATTCTCCGCCCATGTGCTCAATCTCCTGAGTACCATCCGACACCGCAGCCCAAAGAGCTGCAAACGGCGACGCACGCCCCCAGTCAAACCCTCGTATGCGTGTCCAACTTGCAGGTACATCGAAGGGCTTGATGACATGCTTATCCCGCGTGAAGTTATGGAAAAAAGCCCCCGCGACAACATCCCAATCGCCATTTAGCCAAGCCTTGCGCAATTCGGCATTGCCTCGCGTTGCAGCAACCAACCGCGAGCGATAACTTGGGTCTGTTGTGTTTAAAATATTATTGTCGGCCAAGCGCGACGGCACCCACATATAAGTAAGCAAGTCCTCTTTATCAACCCATGGCGTTAGTGGTGGAGACTTATCAATAAACCGCTGTTTAATCCATGAATTACCAACGCCGCCCGGGTTTCCAGTTAAGCGCATTGAACAAGGCACGCCGTGCGCCGAGCGCATTGTCGAGATCATCTTGTCCATGCCTGAAGGCGAATAATACTCTGCGGCCTCGTCGAGTGAAATGTGAGAGTATTGATGCCCGTGGTATCGGCCATAATCGCGTTCATGCTCAAGATAGCGCATTTTAACGCTCGCGCCATTCGGCCAATACCAACAATTTGAGAATGGATAGTGCTCACTTGGTTGCTTCTTATAAACGCCGCGGCTTGCCGTGAAAACCTCCATTGCACGCAATTGCAACTCCTCCAGCTCGGTTATTGTCTTACGAATCATGATACCGCGACTTTTTCCGTCATAACGCAGTGCCGCGTCTTCTTGATAGCCAAGCTGGAAATCACTCTTTCCACCGCCGCGCTCACCGCCATAAAATAAAATATCGCACCAGTCCGCAAGAAATGCGCTTGACTGATTACCCGCCTGTGGATTCCAAGCCATGTGCTTTTAACCATTCTTCTTTTGTTAATTGTGGACGCGTTGGCGTTTCAACTGAGCCGCTTAATTCGACTTTATCCTTGAACATGCCAAGGTGACGGGCAACCGAGTCGAGCGCCCCTTTTTTGTCAATGATTTTAATTTTCTTGACCGTGCCAACCGCTTCACCGTCACCGCCAATCTCTACCAACTCAATACCGCCGATTACAGCCGCCACATCATCGTCAAGCTCACCAATCTGCTTTAACGTGCCATCACCGTTGAACATCTTTTTAGGGTCAAAGAACGCAATTTTGGCGTACTCAGCAAGCACCCGCTCTTGTGTGATTCCAGTTCGTTCGGACAGTTTTTTTTGCCCAGCTTGAACCGCCTCTTGGATCTCAGGTTTTTTCAGGAGGTCAAAGGCTTGAGAGCCTGCTGTCTTAGCACTGTAGCCTGCACGAATAGCCGCCTGCGTTGCATTTAAGTCGACGAGATATTCGCTCACAAACCGCTTTTGTTTTTCGGTTAACCCATCTTTGTTTTCCACATTTATCACCAAATATTCAAATTATCATGTCTTAACACAAGACTCAACATCTCGTAAGATTTGTTTCGTGCATCAATCGACCGAGCCAATAACTCTTTTCGACAGTCGAAAAAAAGGCTCATTAATTCTTCGTTAGATAGACCGTTGCTATCTTTTGAGATACGCTCAAAGACACTTAGCTTCTCTTTATGTCTATCACCGAGCATTTTATTTAACTTTGGGACAGCTTCTTTCAGAATCTGCTCAAAAGAATTGATAAGCTCAACGTTTCCACTTCGGTATAAAAGAGTCCTTACACCAGATTCTCGAATCAATAGTTTCCAGCGGACGCCGTCAGAATAGCCAATAACGTTGCCCGCAAAAAAATCTTTTTTAGGGCGTAAAAAGTCAGACCCTCTGAGAACAGCAAGCTCATCAGAATCAAGGGAAAAGATTGCGCTGGAAGAAAAAATCACCGGGTCAAAGTTGCTGAACTCATGACGTGCCGCAAACCAAATGGAGCCATCAAATAAACTTAAAGCAATATCCTCGAATCGCCCAACTGTACAAACAAATGCATTAAAAGTATTCTCATTTCCATCAATCATTTCCATCCCCTCTCAGCACCTCAGAAACCACAAAACGTACATCCTCAATAATCTCGCCAGCCCTTGAACTGACCGAGTACACTCCCACCATCACAGCATCGTCACACATATCAAGCCTCACCCCTCTAAACTTTGAAAAAAACCGAGGCAACACCACCAGTCTTTTTTTATGATAAAAAACCCAAGCCAAATTTTCGATGAGCAATAAATCTTGCACAGTTGACACAAAAGTCTCAATGGCATCATTTAAATCAACACCATCGATTGATTGAGAGCAATACGTAATTCGTTCGGCATTTTTAGACATTCGCCACCTCGTACACCCTGACCTCAACACGCGCCGTTTCGTTGTAAGCCTTGGCAACTGACAGGCTGCAAATCTGTTTATCATCCAAAAACACAATGCCGTTCATCGCGTCAAAAACGCCTTTAATCACGTTATCAATGTCTGGTTTAGTTGATGGCTTGATGTCACCCAACAACGCCGAATTGCGCTTGATTTTGCTCCACGACTTGGGCGGCTCAACATAGATTTGCATGTTGACTTGTATCGACCCCGAGCATGGCGCCACACCCCTCATTGCTTTGGTCGCTGCTTCTTGCACCAATGCTTCGTAATCTTTTGTTTTGGCTGGCGTGTAAGCTGTGACAAAGTTCCCACGTCGTGCAAACTTCGGGCGGCCTTTGCCTACGGCTTCGCCCATGACGGTGAAATTGGCTAAAGGTTTCAACATGGCTTATCCAGTTCAAAGTATTTTTTAGATGTGGCCAATAGTTTCTGTTTGGTTTGTTCGTTCATTTTTTTACTGCCTTTTTCTTCTCAGGTGCCAGCGACTTCTTCGCCACTTTCAAAAGCACATCGAGCGCCTGCGTGGTGTCCGCTGGCTTGCCCATTGAGCAGTCACAGCCATCATCCATACAGCGCCGCCAGTGGGCATGGTTTTCGATAATCTCGATTGCTTTAGTGGTGTTCATCGTTGTAGTCCTCCATGACTGAAAAAAGGCTAAAAACGACAAAAATGATGGCCAAAGAAAAAACGATCATTCCAACGATTGAAACCGCGCTCATGCTGCCACCTCGTTAGATTTTGCAAGCAAAAGGGTTGCGAATTTTAATGACGGTTTTGAAACCCTCAAGCCACCACCCTCCCCACCGTTTTTAAAAACTAAACTTGCCTTGTCAGGGTCGCCGATAAATTGCGGCAAGGCGCATCTAAAACCATTTGCAGCGTTGTAAAGGTTGCTCGTGCCCGTCAAAGCACGTGGATACTCAGGAAACTCGCCGTGCTTGTTGCGATATGCTTGGTACGATTTGATAAATTGCAAACGCTGGAATGGCACATCGCCGTCTGTGACGCTGCAAAACTTTATCCAGCCGCCCATGTCCTCAACGACAACGTGGATCAGCGCATCATCGAAAACAACATCGTTGCTTTTACCAGCGCGACCAATCGCTTTTAACGCCTTGCCCCAAGCCAATTCCGACGAGTCGGTTGACGTACCAACAATTTCGCGCAAAATCTCGTTTGTAGACGGCATAAACCCGCTTGCGTCAGGATTCGTCGCATAAGAATCGAACGCCTTGCGGATGGTTTCCATGTCGTAGTTGGCCAAGCAACGCACCCAAACATCGAAGAAAAATTCAGACGTGTCCTTTCGATAAAACGACGCGACGTTGTTTAAAAATTCGACCAGTTGCTTGTTTTTGTTGTTGTTTTCCATTTTTCTATCCCATCCTGTCAATGTATGCCTGCGCTCTCGCTTTGTTGGCTTGTTCCAATTTTTCTTGCTTGTTTGGTGGCAACCCTGACGGTGATGCCCGCGCATTGCCGATGTTTGATGCGGCCTGTAATTCGCCGTCAACCACGCTCAGCATGTAGGCAAAAGGCTTGCCTGCGCCCGCATCCTTGGCCTTGGCAAACGCATCGACAAAATGGTCAATCGTTGCTCCAGCGGCGATTAGCTTGATAAACTTCGGATTGCTCGGGCTTACCTCGGTTGCACCTGCACCGTTGGCACGTAAAGCCACGCACACGGCTGCCGCCAATGTCGGCGAGTTTGTGCTTGCCGCCACAGGCACAGCGTCCAAAATTTCAACCGATTCAACGCGCACCGTTTTTTCAGATTTTTGCGGTTGTTCTAAAATTTGACCATCTGTGTGAGATTGGTTCTTGGTTATTGGTTTATGGTTATTGGTTATTGGTTCTTGGTTAGGGTTAGTTTCGCTTTGATTTGGGTTATCAGAAATAACCGAGGGGTTTTGTTTGGGTTTAGTTTCGCTTTGATTTGGGTTGTTTTTTGGAGGTCTGCCACCCTTTTTGCCGTTTTCTCGGTTTTTTTCGTTTTGAAAGTGATAGCTTTCAATGATGGAGTCAATTTTTAAATGGTGAAATCCGTCATCCTGCTCATCAAAAAAATCACCCAGCACATTTAAAAGTGCTTTTTGGTCATCATCAGAACCCAAACTTAACCGACGCATAACCACTTGGGTTATTTTGGGTATTGGGGTTTCGTCGAGGTAATACCAATCAATTAGCGTACGGTAAATGTAATGCTCGATTGGTTTAAGATGAGCGGTGTCTTTGCGGTAATCGGCAATATTGAAGTCGTAGTAATGCATATCAAGCCACCCTCTTTGCAAGCTCAAACGACGGCTGGTATTCCATCGTTTTTAAAAATTTGGTTGCTGCGCGGATTTGCCCACACGTGGCCAATTGGATAATCGCATCGTGCAAGTCAAGCGCAGGCTCAATCAATTGCAACTCATCGCCCGTGAAGCGGATCGACCCAGTAAGTGCCCCACGCGCTTTGCACACCAAAACACAGCGCAATCCATCCTCAATGACATCAAGTGCGGACTCACCACCTGTTGATTGCCTGTCCGCAATTTGAGCGGCCACCTCAAGTGCAACCTTGATGGTCATCAAGTCATCTTTGAGCGGCTTAGGGTCAAATCGGATGCGATATAAGTCGGCTCTCGTGCCATCAATCAACTCGGATTGTTGAGTTGCATCCAGCGGGTGCTGAGCCACCAAGACAGCATTAATCGCGCTGTATTTGATCGGTCGGGGCTGGTATTTTTTGCCGCTGCGTTTGGTTTTATTGCTCATGTGCTGGTCTCTTTATGTGACATTGCAAAATGCTCTTTTTCATGCCCGCATATTGCC
>ERZ724525.262-NODE-262-length-28676-cov-12.080605_pt1 | contig 28676 bp, 28 predicted proteins | sample MGYA00376058_ERZ724525 | MGnify/ENA primary metagenome ERZ724525 (study PRJEB28724, sample SAMN07190888) | wastewater metagenome | isolation source: influent of sewage treatment plant in Hong Hong | place: USA: Christiansburg, Virginia | collected 2016-03-01 ... | reverse complement strand
AAGGCACTGGACGATGTGTACCTCTATACCGTGGACGACCTGGCTTCGGTGGTACAAACCGGCAAAGAAAACCGCCAGGCTGCCGTCGCCCAGGCCGAAGCCATCATCGACGCAGGTGTCAAAAGCTTCATGCACTGGATGGATCAACGCAACCCCAACCGGGGCGGCGTGGTGCCACTGATCCAGCAAATCAACGCCCAGACCGATGTCTGGCGTGAACTTGAACTGGCCCGCGCCCGCAAGCTGTTGGCCAAGGGCGAGCCCGTCGAAGCTGTGCTCGAAGCACTGGCCCGTGGCCTGACCCAAAAAATGCTGCACGGCACCCTGGCCGAGCTGCATACAGGCGACCCTGCCACCCGGGAAGCCACCGCGCACACCGTCTCGCGCCTGTTTCTGCGTTCAGACCTGCGGGGCCAGTCCCCTCGCCAGGTGGCCGGGCAGTCCAACACGCCCCCCCCCCCTCAGGCCAGGCCACCCCGCTAGCGGCCCAGCCAGCCCAATTTCCGCAGCCATTCATTGGCCACGCTTTGGCCATGCGTGCTGGCGAAGGCTGGATCAGCCCGCCATCAGCACGACGACTTGAATTCAACCGCTTCTCTCGCCTCTTCTCCCCCCGCACACGCCATGAAACCGTTCATCCGCCAAACACTGGAACGCCACCGCCTGCGGCTGCAAGAGCTGGATGCCCTGCTGAGTGCCCCCGATGTGGTGCAAGACATGGATCGCTTTCGCAAGCTCACCCGTGAGCACGCCGAAGCCCAGGACATTGCCGACAGCTTCACCCGCTACCTGCAATGTGAGGCCGACTTGGCGGCAGCCCAGATCATGTTGGCCGACCCCGATCCCGAAATGGCCGCGCTGGGGGCCGAAGAACAAGCCAGTACGCAAGCCACTATGGAAGCCTTGGACACCCGCCTGCAAATGCTGCTGCTGCCCAAAGACCCGGACGATGAGCGCAATGCCTTCCTTGAAATACGGGCGGGCACTGGCGGCGATGAATCGGCACTGTTTGCAGCAGACTTGGCGCGCATGTACCTGCGCTATGCCGAGGCCAACGGGCTGGGATCGGAGCTGATCAGCGAATCACCCAGCGAGCTGGGTGGGTACAAAGAGGTGGTGTTTCGCATCGTGGGCGATGGTGCCTACGGCAAGCTGCGCTTTGAATCGGGGGGCCACCGGGTGCAACGTGTGCCCACCACCGAAACCCAAGGCCGCATCCACACCAGTGCCTGCACCGTGGCCGTGATGCCCGAACCCGATGAAACCCAAGCCGTGAAGCTCAACCCCAGCGAGCTTCGCATCGATACTTTCCGAGCCAGCGGTGCGGGGGGGCAACACATCAACAAAACAGACTCAGCCGTGCGCGTGACCCACCTGCCCACCGGCCTGACCGCCGAATGCCAGGATGGCCGCAGTCAGCACAGCAACAAGGCCAAGGCCTTGCAGGTACTGCAAGCCAGGCTACAGGAAAAAGAACGCAGCGAACAAGCCGCCAAAGATGCGGCCTTGCGCAAAGGATTGGTTGGCAGCGGCGACCGCAGCGACCGCATCCGCACCTACAACTTCCCCCAAGGCCGCCTGACCGACCACCGCATCAACCTGACGCTGTACAAACTGCTGCAAGTGATGGAAGGAGATTTGGGCGACGTGATCCACGCCTTGCAGGTGGCTCGGGGGGTGGAGGAGTTGGCGGCGTTGGAGAGCAACTTATAGCAATGAACGTCCGCGCCCCAAGGGGCAAGGACGTTCATTGCACTTCGGTACTTCGGTACACCCGCTTCACACGGCGTACCTCCGTTTTACAATGCCATGCGGACACTGTATAACTCGAAACCGGGGAAGAAATACCGCCCGAAAGGGCGGGGGAGTTTACCCAAAGTGATTTAATTAATTGACCGTCAACGTAGAAGTTGCCATATTGTTTGCCGAATCAACGACAGTGATGGTGACCACTCCTGCCGCAAAAGTATTAACGGTCACAGTGCCAGCTGTCACTGTCGCATTTGCAACTACAGGGTTTGAGCTAAATACACGAACGTCTCCAACAGCACCGTATACACCCAATGTAATTGAAATGTTTCGTGAGATATTCAGTGCAGCGGGAGCTAGACGGATACCCGTGGTTCCTGCATTGATCGTAATCTTGGCTGTTACCGACTTTCCGACGGAGTCAATCACCACTACATCCAACCCATCAAGGTAGACCAACTTGGGGGTCAGCACCACTTCGTAGGTTGTCACCCCACCGGTCACCGTGGACTGCACCACCGCACCCAAGACAGCTGGAATAGCAGATGTCACCGTAAATGGCGCGGATCCGCCAATAATGCGAATGCGAGCCCCTCCCGGCAAGGCGACAGGGATGGTGATGGCATCTGAACCCAATGTCAATGGTATGGATCCTGAGCTGGCTGTAACCTTAAATTGAACCTTTTGTCCGTCGCCATCAGTGACAACCACATTGGCATCCCCTGCTGCATCCACGGGGGTTCTCAAAGTCAGGACGGTACCTGCTACATCAACGGTCACCACCTTCAAATTAGTGCTGGTTACTTGGTAAGGTGCGACCCCTCCGCCAATTGAGACCATCCTGGAAGAATTGGGAGCCACTGTCATTGAATCTGGTGCTGTGGTAAACAGCTTCCCAGCTGGGCCTACAGTCACCTCGCGAGTAACAGGTTCGGATTCACCCGAATCGTACACACTGATGGACGCACTTCCTACGAGCTTGGCTTCGAGCGTGATGCCCTCCGTGCCCGTAGTCGCTACAACCACATTTGGATTGGACGACACCACGCGGTAGGGAGGAACACCGCCAGATGCGAGATAACTCACCTTATTGCCGGGCACCAATGCGATGGCAGAAGGCGCTTGCAATGTCAGGGGTTTGATACTGGGAATGACTTTCAGACTGATGGCTTTGCTTGCACCACCCCCGGCTGGACTGACGGTGATGGTGGTTTCTCCGACTGCGTAGCCCCCCACCATAACGGTGGATCCGCTGACCACCGCCGTGCCGACACCTGGATCAGTGGCATTGGAAGCGTAAGGAGGCAAACCACCACTGATCTGGTATGAAACGCTTTGCCCCACAGCCAATACCAATGATGCGGGTGCATTGACCAAAAAATTATTCGGACTCAGTGAACCACCTGGTGTTCCAGTGCTGCCACCGCCGCCGCCGCATGAAACCAAGAATGGAAGCAGAAACATCCAAAACAGGTATTTGAAGATTTTTTTCATTTGAAGTTTCCAGTTCCAGTCTGTATTTTCTTAGGAAAAATTTTAAAACGGGTGCCACATTTGGCTTCATGCACATAGACCGCTGCCCATGCAGCTCTGATATTTGATACCGGCATCAGAGTGGCTCATGCACCCGGCAACCTCGCTGAGGTCAACGCCTGAGTGCTGATAATAGGCCAAACGGGAACTCCGATTGGCAGCTGGGCAATATTGAATTGTAGTGGCATTCACCCGCCCCTAACGCCTATACCAGGCCCACCGCACTTGTACAACAGGCAGACATGTTCGACACACTTTCATCTTTGCAGCATGCCGCCAACAATTTGGGTATAAACGCTCTCGATGCTGATCGGTTACTGCTGTCTGTGCTGCGCCGCTCAGCTTCAGAGCGTACATGGCTGCGTGTACATGGCAGTGAAGCTGTGTCAGCCAACACGACCACCAGATACCTTGCGCTGTGCCAGCGTCGATTGGATGGTGTTCCCCTCGCCTACCTCACCGGTGAGCGCGGCTTTTACGGCTTGACACTGCACGTTGACTCCAGAGTGCTGGATCCGCGCCCAGACACCGAAACGCTCGTGGACTGGGCCCTGGATGTGTTGCAGTCACAGGCTGCCCCCCGTGTTGCTGATTTGGGCACAGGCAGTGGGGCTGTGGCCCTGGCCATCCAACACCAGCGGCCTGATGCGGTGGTGTGGGGCGTGGATGCCAGTACACAGGCTTTGGAGGTAGCCCAGGCCAATGCAGTCCGGCTTGGCTTGACCATTCACTTCACCCAAGGCAACTGGCTGTCGCCACCACCCGACCAGTTGCAACACCTGATTGTGTCCAACCCCCCGTACATCCCCGAGAACGACCCGCACATGGCGGCACTGCGGCACGAACCCAGACAAGCCCTGACCAGCGGGCCAGATGGCCTGCATGACATTCGCTCCATCATTGCACAAGCCCCGGCATGCCTGCGCAATGGTGCCTGGCTGCTGCTGGAGCACGGTTATGACCAAGCCAGTGCAGTGCAGGCGCTGTTTACACAACGGGGCTTTGTGCATGTGGAATCGCGAAAAGACCTGGGTGGCCATGTGCGTTGCACGGGTGGTCAGTGGGTTTTGCCAGCAGGCGGGGATAATGTCTGCCTGTCGGGTTAACCCCATTCCAACTCAGCATGCACGCTGCCATGTCTCCAGGGCATGTCTGGCATGCACCACACCAACCACGGAGATTTCAGCATGAGCAACACACAACAACGCATTGATGATCTGGTCAAACACAACGACATCGTTCTGTTCATGAAGGGCAGTGCCAGCTTCCCCATGTGCGGTTTTTCCGGGCGGGCTGTTCAAATTTTGAAAGCCTGCGGCGTGGAACCCAAAACCCTGAAAACCGTGAATGTGCTGGAAGACGATGCCATCCGCCAAGGTATCAAGGAATACAGCAACTGGCCCACCATCCCGCAGCTGTATGTGAAGGGAGAATTCATCGGCGGGTCGGACATCATGATGGAAATGTACGAATCGGGTGAACTTCAACAAGCCATCAATGGCAAAACAGCCTGAGCATCCACCGTCAGCGCCTACCCCTCCAGGGTTTCATCCATCTATGGGCCTGCATGGCCCCATCGACGGGCAGCAGCAAACACTGCATTGGGGTATTCGGGCTTGCCACGGCTACCGTTGTACCGGCCCAGCGCCATGAACAGGCTGCCGTTCTCCCTGTCCAGGTAGTGCCGCAAAATGACGCATCCAAACCTCAGATTGGTTTGCATGTGAAACAGTTTGCCGGCATCACCATCACCAATCAAGCGCGACCAGAACGGCATGATCTGCATGTAACCACGAGCACCAACCACCGAAATGGCGTGCTTTCGGAATGCGCTCTCCACTTGAATCAGCCCCAGCACGAGGCTCTCGTCCAGCCCGGCCCGGCGGCTTTCATACCAGACGGTTTGCAGAAATTCGATGCGGCTTTGCAAATCGGGCTTGTAGCGGCGGAGGAGTTCGCTCATCCCGGTCAGCCAGCGCAGGTAACCCAACCGCGCCTCGGTGCTGGTGAACTCCGGGATGGGTGGAGAGCCATTGGCAATGGCCGAAGACAAAGCAGATCTCACCGAATCCGCCAGCGGCTCCTCCAATTGACCGCCCGCGACCGTTGGCTTCGAAACGGAAGCCAACGAAGTCAACATGAGAAGGCGCGAGAAACACCTTCGGCGTGTCAAGCCGACATCTTTCATGCCCCCAGGCGCTCCTTGAGCAAAGCGACCACATCACCCAGCGGCAACTTGGTGGCACCGCTGTCTCGGCGATGCTGGTATTCGACCAAGCCCTCCTTCAAACCACGGTCGCCAATGGTGACGCGATGCGGTACGCCAATCAGCTCCCAATCGGCAAACATGGCACCGGGACGTTCATTGCGGTCATCCAGAATCACATCGATGCCCAGCGCCAACAGTTCTTCGTAAAGCCTTTCTGCTGCGACTTTGACTTCGGGGCTGCGGTCTGGCCCGATAGGGCACACCACCACAGTGAACGGAGCCAGTGCATCGGGCCAGATGATGCCGCGCTCATCATGGTTTTGCTCAATGGCAGCAGCCGGAAGGCGGGTGATGCCAATGCCGTAGCAACCCATTTCAAACGGAGTGGGCTTGCCGTCTTCATTCAGGAAGGTGGCATTCATGGCTTTGCTGTATTTGGTGCCCAAATAAAACACATGGCCCACTTCAATGCCACGCTCAATGGCCAGCACGCCTTGACCATCGGGAGACAAGTCGCCCTCGACCACATTGCGCAGATCGGCCACGTGTGTGGGCTCGGGCAAATCACGCCCCCAGTTGACACCACGGATGTGAAAGTCTTCAACGTTGGCACCGCATATCCAATCGGCCATGACAGCCACCTCGCGGTCAACGATCAGTTGCACAGGCTTTTTGAGTCCGATTGGCCCCAGGTAGCCGGGTTTGCAACCGAAATGTTCTTCGATTTCACCAACGGAGGCAAAACGGTAACCTGCTGCGAACGCAGGCAGCTTGCCGACCTTGACTTCATTCATGTCGTGATCGCCACGCAGCAGCAGCAGCCAGATTTGAACGGCAGTCACCGCGCCCTGTTCATCCAGTGTCTCGGTGGCCAACACCAGTGATTTGACTGTGCGCTGCAAAGGCAGCGCCAACAGAGCCGCCACATCGGCACAGGTACTCTTTCCGGGCGTGGGTATTTGCAGCATGGGCTCGATTGCGTCGGGACGTGCCCCTGCGGGCGCCATTGCCTCAGCCTTTTCGAGGTTGGCAGCGTATTCACTGGTGGGGCAGTACACGATGGCATCCTCACCCGTGGCGGCAATCACCTGGAACTCTTCACTCAGATCGCCACCAATGGCACCGCTGTCGGCGGCCACCGCACGGTAGGTGAGACCGAATCGGTCAAAAATGCGCCGGTATGCTTGGGCCATGACCTGGTAGCTGGCCTTGGCACTGGGCATGTCACGGTCGAAGCTGTAAGCATCTTTCATGATGAACTCACGGCCACGCATCAGTCCGAACCGGGGGCGGCGTTCATCACGGAATTTGGTTTGTATCTGGTAAAAATTCTTGGGCAGCTGCTTGTAGCTGCGCAGCTCTTGTCGGGCAATGTCAGTCACCACCTCTTCACTCGTCGGTTGCACCACAAAATCACGACCATGACGATCTTGGATGCGCAGCAACTCTGGGCCCATTTTGTCGAAACGACCCGTCTCTTGCCACAGTTCAGCGGGTTGAATCACGGGCATGGTCAGCTCCACCGCTCCCGCTCGGTTCATTTCTTCGCGCACGATGGACTCCACCTTGTGAATCACCCGCAACCCCATGGGCATGTAGGCGTACACCCCGGCACCCAGTTTTTTGATCATGCCTGCGCGGGTCATGAGCTTGTGGCTGACGACCTCGGCATCGGCAGGGGCTTCTTTGAGGGTGGAAATGAAGAAACTGGAAGCTTTCATGGGCAGCAAGGAGGCTGAGGGACAGCCATGATTTTGGTTTGAAAGGAGGCGTGATCCGCAATAAATCGGCAGTTATCTGAAGCCAATCAACCCTCAAATGCTGCAAAAGTATTCGCAAATGCACTGCGGGTGTGCATAATGACCACAGTTAAAAATTTAGGATTGATTATGCTTGACAGAGATGGCTTCAGGCCCAATGTCGGCATCATTCTGCTCAACCAGAAGAATCAGGTGTTCTGGGGCAAACGCATTCGCACGCACTCGTGGCAGTTTCCACAGGGAGGTATTGACCGGGGGGAGACCCCTGAGCAAGCCATGTTCCGGGAACTTCACGAAGAGGTTGGACTTCAACCCCACCACGTGAGCATTGTGGCCCGCACCCGCGACTGGTTGCGCTACGAGGTGCCAGACAGATTCATTCGCCGTGATGCTCGCGGTCACTACAAGGGACAAAAGCAGATTTGGTTTTTACTCCGGCTGGAAGGGCACGATTGGGATTTGAATCTCAGGGCGACCAATCACCCGGAGTTTGATGCATGGCGTTGGAACGATTACTGGATTCCACTGGAGGTGGTGGTGGAGTTCAAACGCGGTGTATACCAGATGGCATTGACCGAATTGTCGCGCTATCTCCCTCGCATCGACATGCGCAATCGCTATCTGCGTGGGTTTGTGCGTCAGCGTGATGGTGGTTGCGATGGGCTCTCATCCAGCCCAACATCCATGATCATGCCAACAGGCATGGAACTCCCCCCTGGTGCCAGCTTTGACCCCGATCCACAAGCAGGCTGAAGACGCTCTCACTCTCGCATCACCAACCTCTGCGCAGCTTCTGGATATTGGCAGAGCCCATGACTTGTGAAATTCACATGAGCTTGGTCAACACCAGATTGGTGCGATGGATCATCTCCGGTTCGGCCACATAGCCCAGACAGCGTTCAAACTCAGAGGATGGCTTGCGACAAATCAGCCTGGCCTCTGAGCTCGCATAGTTGGCCAGTCCACGGGCGATTTCCTGCCCGGCAAGAGTGAGCACGGCAATCACATCGCCACGCGCAAAATCGCCATCCACAGAGACCATACCCACCGGCAAGAGGCTCTTGCCATCTTGAATCAGCTTGTCCGCTGCACCGTCATCCACCGTAACCGAGCCGCGCAGCTGGAGATGATCGGCCATCCAGCGTTTTCTGGCTTGGCTCTTGGGTGTTTGCGCCAACAGCCAGGTGCCAATCGCTTCGCCCTGAGCCAGACGCAGCAGCACCTGCGGCTCGCGGCCCCAGGCAATCAGGGTGGACGCACCTGAACCAGCCGCCCGCTTGGCAGCCAAAATTTTGGTGATCATGCCGCCCTTGCCAATGCCACTGCCAGCACCACCGGCCATGCGCTCCAACTCTGGGTCGCCCGCACGGGCCGCATGAACAAAAGTGGCCCCAGGGTCTTTGCGCGGATCAGCTGTGTACAACCCTTTTTGATCGGTCAGGATGATGAGCACATCCGCCTCCACCAGATTGGCCACCAGCGCCCCCAAGGTATCGTTGTCGCCAAACTTGATTTCGTCGTTCACCACCGTGTCGTTTTCGTTGATCACGGGCACCACGCCCAGTTGCAACAGTGTCAGCAGGGTGGAGCGTGCATTCAGGTAGCGTTCGCGGTCTGCCAGATCGGCATGTGTCAGCAACACCTGGGCACTGCCCACTTGATGTTGGCGCAGTTTGGTTTCGTACATCTGCACCAACCCCATCTGACCCACAGCTGCGGCAGCTTGAAGCTCATTGATTTCTTTGGGGCGGGTCGTCCAGCCCAAACGCTTCATTCCCTCGGCCACTGCACCACTGCTGACCATGATGACTTCTTTACCTTGCTGCACCAACACGGCCAGTTGCGCACACCAATGGCCAATCGCCTCTTCGTCCAGGCCCTTGCCATCGTTGGTAACCAGGCTGGAGCCAACCTTGATCACCAAACGATGCGCTTGCTGCAAGAGGGCAGGATTTTGCTCAAAATTTATCATCAAAAAGACCTTTTATTCTTGTTTGAAATGCATAAGAAGCTATCAATAAAAGAACATCCGGTATGGGTCATGCAGCATCACCGCCCGACTCGACAAACCGGGGATCCACCTCCACATCAGGCTGCAAAGCACGCTGTGTTTTGGCCACATGCTCATACACGGCTTGCACCAGACGTTCGCAGCCTTCACGGGTCAGGGCGGAAATTTCAAACACCGGCCCCTTGTATTTGAAGCGCTTCACAAAGTCTTTGATCAGGGCTGCACGCTCTTCTGCGGGCACCATATCCAGCTTGTTCAGAACCAGCCAGCGTGGCTTGTCGTACAGTGCTTTGTCGTATTTTTTCAGCTCGCCAACAATGGCTTTGGCTTGGGCCACCGGATCAATACTGTCATCAAAAGGTGCCACATCAATGATGTGCAACAACAAGTGGGTACGCTGCAAATGGCGCAAAAACTGGTGCCCCAACCCCGCACCCTCTGCCGCACCTTCGATCAGACCCGGCACATCGGCGACCACAAAGCTTTTTTCCATGGCTACGCGCACCACCCCCAGATTGGGATGCAGGGTGGTAAAGGGATAGTCTGCGATTTTGGGGCGGGCGTTGGAGATGGCAGCAATCAACGTCGATTTACCCGCATTCGGCATACCCAGCAAACCCACATCAGCCAACACCTTCAGTTCCAGTTTGAGCTCCTTCTGCTCACCAGGCCAACCCGGCGTTTTCTGGCGGGGCGCACGGTTGATTGACGACTTGTAATGCATGTTGCCAAAACCACCATCACCCCCTTTGGCCAGCAAAACCTGTTCACCAGGCACCAACAGTTCGTGCAACACTTCGCCGGTTTGGGCATCCGTTACGATGGTGCCCACTGGCATTTTCAGGACGATATCGTCGCCTTTGACCCCGAACATGTCGGATCCCTTGCCATGCTCACCCTTTCTGGCCTCATAGCGGCGGGAATAGCGGTAGTCCACCAAGGTGTTCAGATTGACATCGGCCACTGCATACACATGGCCGCCGCGTCCGCCGTCGCCACCATCCGGTCCACCGAATTCTTTGTATTTTTCATGACGGAAGGACGCGCAGCCATTACCACCGTCGCCAGCAAAAACATCAATATAGGCTTCGTCAACGAATTTCATGGTGGACTCTTCAGAAACAGCAAGGAAAAGCAAAAAAGGCCCGCATGGCGGGCCTTTGAACCTCAGAACCTGGGTTGATCAGGCTGGGATGATGTTGACAACCTGGCGATTCAACTCACCCTTGGTAGCGAAGTTGACATGACCATTGACTGTTGCGAACAGAGTGTGGTCTTTGCCGATACCAACGTTGTTGCCGGGGTGGAAACGGGTTCCGCGCTGACGCACGATGATAGAACCCGCTGAAACCATTTCACCGCCGAATGCTTTCACACCGAGCATCTTGGGCTTGGAATCGCGCCCGTTTCGCGTGGAGCCGCCGCCTTTTTTCTGTGCCATGTTGCTTTACTCCTTATGCAGAGATTGCAGAAATTTGCAACTCTGTGAAGTTCTGACGATGCCCTTGGCGCTTTTGATAGTGCTTGCGACGGCGCATTTTGAAAATATGCACCTTGTCGTGACGACCATGAGCCAAGACAGTGACTGTGACAGATGCGCCGGACACCAGGGGCGTGCCAATCTTGATTTCGCTGCCGTTGCCAACAGCCAAAACCTGATCCAGCACGAGCTCCTGGCCCACATCCGCAGCAATCTGTTCTACTTTAATTTTTTCGCCCGCAGCAACACGATATTGTTTGCCGCCGGTTTTTATGACCGCGTACATATGAACCTCTACAAGTGATTTCGCCTAACGAATTTCAGACGAACTTTAGATTGTATCAGCTCACTCAGCCCCTTGATACGGGGATGCATCCCTGAACAGCCTTCGGATACTCCGGCGGAGGCGGCTCAGCAGCTTTTATAATCCCTTGATTTACAAATTGGTATCCATCTTGTCGTCCACAGCCAACTCCTCTGCCAGCACCCTCTTGCTCATTGCACGCGACATGGCCGAGGTTGACAAGGTCATTTCGACCAAGCTGGGTTCCGATGTGCCCTTGGTAAGCCAGGTCTGCGAATACATCATCTCGGCTGGGGGCAAACGCTTGAGGCCAGCCCTGCTCCTCTTGCTCAGCAATGCGCTGGGCTACACCCATCCACATCGCCACACACTGGCTGCCGTGGTTGAATTCATTCACACCGCAACCCTGCTGCACGATGATGTGGTGGATGAATCCACTCTGCGACGTGGTCGCGACACCGCCAATCAACTGTTTGGAAATGCAGCCAGTGTGCTGGTGGGCGACTTTCTTTATTCGCGCGCATTCCAAATGATGGTTGAGGTTGGTCAGATGAGGGTGATGGAAATCCTGGCAGAGGCCACCAACACGATTGCAGAAGGCGAAGTGCTGCAGCTCATGAACATGCACGATGCCAATCTGACCGAGGACGACTATCTCAAGGTCATCCGATCCAAAACAGCCAAACTGTTTGAGGCCAGCGCACGCCTCGCCCCTGTCATGGCCAATGCGGGGGCAGACATGGAGAATATCTGCGCACGCTACGGACAAGCACTGGGCACCGCATTCCAAGTCATTGACGACATACTGGACTATGAGGGCGATGCCGCAGTTTTGGGCAAAAACCTTGGCGATGACTTGCGGGAAGGCAAGGTGACCCTGCCAATCATTTTTGCATTGCAGAGAACCCAAGGCCGTGACCGAACTCTGTTGGTGAATGCAATTGAAAATGCAAGCGACAACAATCTGCCTGAAGTGCTGTCCATCATCCAGACCTCGGGAGCACTTGAGGATGCAAAGCATTCCGCCTGGCAAGAAGCCAACCGCGCAGTGGAAGCAGCCAAAGAACTCCCAGTTAACACATACAGCAGCGCATTGATTGCCCTCGCCGCCTCCCTGCAACACAGAGAAACTTGAGCGCAGACACCACCTGAGCGGCATAAAACAAAAAGCGAGTCATAAAAATTACGCACACTTCGATGCCTGTCGTGTGTTGACTGGTTCACATTTGAGCTAGATTATCCAGCCATGGCAACCAACGACTCCACCATCGCCCAATCCACACCCGTTGCGCTCCCGGGCCTCGGGCGGGCCCTCATAGCGGCAGGAAAACTGGATCAAACTGCAGCTGAAAATCTGGTTCGAAAAACCCTGACCAGCCGCAATAGCTTCATCGCTGAATTGGTTGGCTCTGGTGCGGTTTCCCCCACAGACCTTGCCCATGTGGTTTCTGGAGCATTTGGAGCCCCCTTATTGGATCTCAATGCGATTGATGCATCCCGACTGCCCCAGAACATTCTCGACAATAAATTTTGCAGCGAGCATCGAGTCCTCGTTCTGAGCAAAAAAAGCGGCCGACTGACAATCGCGACCGCTGACCCCAGTGATCAACAGGCCGCAGAAAAAATTAAATTCTCCACCCAAATGGGCGTGGACTGGATCATCGTCGAATACGACAAGCTGCTTAAGCTGGTGGAAGCACAAACTGCCACAGTGTCACAGGCGATGGACAACATCATCGGCGATGACTTTGAGTTTGCAGAAGAAACCGCAGCAGCGGCAGCAACGGAATCAACAGATAAAAACACCAGTGAAGTCGAAGATGCACCCGTTGTTAAGTTTTTGCAAAAAATGTTGCTGGATGCCTTCAGCATGGGTGCATCTGATTTGCATTTTGAACCTTACGAATTCACATACAGAGTTCGATTTCGCATAGATGGCGAATTGCGTGAAATTGCTTCACCGCCAGTCGCCATCAAAGATAAACTGGCATCGCGTATCAAAGTCATATCCAGAATGGACATCTCGGAAAAAAGAATTCCGCAAGATGGTCGCATGAAACTCAAAGTCAATGCAGACAAAGTCATCGACTTTCGTGTCAGCACCTTGCCAACGCTGTTTGGGGAAAAAATAGTTATTCGTATTCTCGACCCCAGCAGTGCAAGACTGGGCATTGATGCCCTGGGATACGAGCCGCAAGAGAAAGAGCGTCTGCTCAAAGCAATTGGTCGTCCCTATGGCATGGTTCTGGTAACCGGGCCAACCGGATCAGGCAAAACAGTTTCCCTTTACACCTGCCTCAATATTTTGAATCAGCCAGGGGTCAACATTTCCACAGCTGAAGACCCATCAGAAATCAACTTACCAGGCGTCAATCAAGTCAACGTGAATGACAAAGCCGGATTGACATTTGCTGCTGCATTGAAATCTTTCCTTCGGCAAGATCCTGACATTATCATGGTTGGCGAAATTCGGGATTTGGAAACCGCAGACATTGCCATCAAAGCAGCCCAAACCGGTCACTTGGTCTTATCTACACTGCACACAAACGATGCCCCAACAACATTGACACGGATGTTGAATATGGGCATCGCCCCTTTCAACATAGCCTCCAGTGTGATTCTGATCACGGCGCAGCGACTGGCTCGCCGCCTTTGCAGCAATTGCAAGGTTCCCGCAGACATTCCCACGAAAACTTTATTGGAAGCTGGCTATCCTGCCGATGAGATAGATGGAACATGGGTACCGTACCGCCCTGTTGGATGTGATCGTTGCAACAATGGGTACAAAGGTCGCGTTGGCATCTATCAGGTTATGCCCATTACCGAAGAAATGCAACGCATTATTCTGAAAGGTGGCAGCGCCATGGAAATTGCAGAACAAGCGGAAAAAGAAGGCGTAAGGAGTTTGCGCAAATCGGGTTTATATAAGGTCAAACTCGGGGTTACTTCACTGGAAGAAGTACTGGGTTGCACCAACGAATAACCTTGCCATCCATAACACTCATTGAAAAATCATGACAAAACCAGCACCTTCAAACAATAAAGAAGCACTCTTTGAATGGGAAGGCAAAGACCGCAATGGAAAAATGGTTCGTGGCGAAACACGGGCCATGGGCGAAAACCAAGTGCAGGCCTCACTGCGTCGCCAGGGGATTCTTCCTACCAAAATCAAAAAGAAGCGCCTTTCTGGTGGAAAGAAAATCACCCCAAAAGATTTGGCAATTTTCACCAGGCAATTATCAACAATGATGAAAGCTGGCGTTCCACTTCTGCAAGCATTTGACATTGTTGGAAGAGGAAATGCCAATGCCAGCGTTGCCAAGTTGCTCAATGACATACGTACCGATGTCGAAACGGGCACATCTCTGAATGCCGCATTCAGAAAGTATCCACTGTATTTCAATAATCTGTACTGCAATCTGGTTGAGGCCGGTGAAGCTGCGGGTATATTGGATCAGTTGCTAGACAGATTGGCTGTCTATATGGAAAAGACAGAGGCCATCAAAAGCAAGATCAAATCCGCTTTGATGTACCCAATGTCAGTGATTGTGGTGGCATTCGTAGTCGTGGCCGTCATCATGATCTTTGTGATTCCAGCATTCAAAGAGACTTTTACGTCATTTGGAGCGGACTTGCCCGCCCCCACTCTTTTTGTGATGGCCATCAGTGAATTTTTTGTAGCCTACTGGTGGTTGATTTTCAGCACAATAGGAGGAACCATCTATTTTTTGTTGCAAGCATGGAAGCGCAGCGAAAAGGTACAGATGTTCATGGACAGATTGATGCTGAAAATGCCCATCTTCGGTGTTTTGGTGGAAAAATCCGTGATTGCTCGCTGGACACGCACATTGGCCACTATGTTTGCTGCTGGCGTTCCGCTGGTTGAGGCACTGGATTCTGTTGGAGGCGCATCCGGCAACCATGTATTTCAAGTTGCCACTGAAAAAATTCAGCGCGAAGTTTCAACAGGAACCAGCCTGACAACTGCGATGATCAATGCAAACGTCTTTCCAAGTATGGTGCTTCAAATGTGTGCAATTGGTGAAGAATCTGGATCAATTGACCACATGCTGAGTAAAGCAGCAGATTTTTATGAAGCCGAAGTGGATGACATGGTTGCGGGCTTATCCAGCCTGATGGAACCCATCATCATTGTTTTTCTTGGCGGATTGATCGGTGGTATTGTGGTTTCGATGTACCTGCCAATTTTCAAACTCGGACAAGTTGTTTAATGTTCATTTCACACTCAATCGATCTGATACTGATTGGTATCTTTGGGATGCTCGTTGGCAGCTTTCTGAATGTGGTCATATACCGTTTGCCCAAAATACTGGAAAAACAATGGGCCGCAGAGTGTGCCAGCCTCTCAGGCAAGGAATTGCCCACAGCAGAACCATTCAACCTGATGGTTCCTCGTTCTCGTTGCCCGCAATGCAGCCATCAAATACAGTGGTACGAGAACATACCCGTTATCAGTTTTTTGCTGTTGCGCGGACGCTGCTCGTCTTGCGGAGCCTCGATTGGATGGAGGTATCCCCTGATTGAGTTGGCATGCGGTCTGGCTTTTGCAGGATGTGCCTGGCGATGGGGGCTGACTCCATCAACGGCAGTGTGGTGTGGATTTTGTGCCACCGTTCTGGCTCTGGCCGCCATTGATTGGGACACCACGCTGCTGCCCGATGATCTGACACTGCCGTTGGTTTGGGGGGGACTGTGCTCGGCCGCGTTGTCATGGTCAGGAACAGCCCTTCCTGATGCTCTTTGGGGTGCTGTTGCCGGGTATCTTTCACTCTGGCTGGTGTATTGGAGTTTCAAACTTGCAACCGGTAAAGAAGGCATGGGTTACGGGGACTTTAAGCTGTACGCAGCCTTGGGTGCATGGTTTGGCTGGCAGGCATTGATACCCATCATCCTGATGGCATCGATCATCGGAGCCATTATCGGAATCGGCATGAAACTGTCATCTGGCCTGCGTGAAGGCGGCTATGTCCCATTTGGCCCCTTTCTCGCGTTGGCCGGGTTAACCGCATTGGTGGTCACCCCCACAGAAATGATGAACTGGATCGGACTGTGACCACTGGCCGAACGCAACGTCTCACTGTGGGTCTGACAGGGGGCATAGGCAGTGGAAAAACCACCGTAGCCCACATGCTGGCCGGTTGTGGGGCCACAATCATTGATGCCGATGCCATTTCCAGATCACTGACTGAGGCTGGCGGAGCCGCCTTGATGCCAATCAAGCAGGTGTTTGGCGAAGAAGTCATCGGTGCAGATGGTGCCCTCAATCGAGGTGCCATGCGGGAAATCGTGTTTGCACAACCCGCGAGCCGAACCAAACTGGAAGCCATCATCCATCCCTTGGTTCAAATGCGCATGTCAGCGGCCATTCAAAATGCACCAACCGATGTGGTCGTTCTTGACATCCCGCTACTGGTTGAATCGCCCCGCTGGCGCAAGCAAATTGACCTTATCGTGGTTGTGGATTGCAATGTGGAAACACAAGTCAGCCGTGTCATGCAGCGCAATGGCTGGGCCGCCAGCACAATTGAAGCCATTATCCAAAGCCAAGCCACACGTGGTGATCGCCTGAAAGCCGCAGATGTGGTCATATTTAACGAGAAATCGAACCTATCTATCCTGAAAAACCAAGTCAACTCACTTGGCAACCAGCTGGGGCTATGATCGTCAGCCCATGCAACCTGTTGTGACCAAGCCCCCCTCTATCCTTTACGAATACCCATTCAATGAACGGGTTCGAACCTATCTGCGCGTAGAACATTTATTCCGCCGCCTGATGACGCTGGTTAACAGAGATGATGCACTGGATCACCACTTTGCCCTTCATACCCTGTTCGAAACCATTGATGTCGCCTCTCGGGCAGACATGAAAGCCGATGTCCTGAAAGACCTTGAGAAGCAAAAGCAGTTGCTCAACAGCTACCGGGGCAATCCCGCTATTTCCGAACCTGTACTTGACCAGGTGATTGCCCAAATTGAGCTTCACTATTCAAGCTTGTCGCATTTGCTTGGCAAGACCGGACACACACTCACCGAAAATGAATGGCTGATGGGGATTCGCAGTCGGATCGTCATTCCTGGTGGGACATGCTCCTTTGATGTGCCCACCTATTTCGACTGGCAACACCAAGCCGCTGAAGACCGAAGGAAAATGCTGACCGAGTGGTGCTCTACCGTGAAGCCGCTGGCTGATGCCATCGCCATGCTTTTGCAAATGCTGAGAGACTCAGGCATCACACAAAGAGTGGTCGCAATCGGTGGACATTTTCAGCAAACGCTTCCACAAGGCCGAACGTTTCAGCTTCTGCGCTTAAAAATGGATCAAAGCCTGGGTTTGATCCCCGAAATCAGCGGAAACCGCCTGATGGTTTCGGTCAGACTGGTCAGGATGGGTGCCGATGGCAGATCCCACAGTCATGTTGAGAACAGTTCTTTTGAACTGGCCTTGTGCTCGTGAGCACAATCAGGTGCAGTCAGTCAGCCCTCATTTTCAGACAACCAGTTCAATACAGGCAACGTACCCGCCAACACAGGGTGAACCGTGACGGGCAGTTTCTGCCAAGAAAAAGTCTGACCTTCGCGCATTTGCAACTCACCATCCCAATGTCTGACCTTGCAAAAATGCAGGCGAACCAGGGCATGGGGGTAGTCCACCACTTGCTCACGCCAGAGTTCGGGCTCATAGATACGGATACCCAGCTCCTCTTCCAGCTCCCTGGTCAAAGCCTGAGCCACCGTTTCGCCTGACTCCAGCTTTCCCCCCGGAAACTCCCAGTGGCCAGCGTAGGCTTTACCTTGCGGCCGGGTGGTCAGAAGAAACTCGCCTGACGACCGAATCAGTACACCCACAGCCACAGCGGTCACAGATCGATATTCAGACGCAACCCTTGGCACATTGGCATCCACCCGCAGAGCCGCAGCATCGGTACAGGCGGTCACAGCTGTGGGCCCTGGCTATTCAATGCATCTGGATTGAGCGCCCCCAAAGCACCGGCGTGGTCACGGGCAAACTGGTAGGCCACCCGGCCACTGCGCGATCCACGCTCCAGCGCCCACACCAAAGCCAACGGCCGGGCAAGCTCGATTTGGCTGGCCGGTACACCAAAATGAGCGAGCCACTGAGCGACGATGGCCAAGTACTCGTTCTGGCTAAACGGGTAAAAACTCACCCACAAACCAAACCGCTCTGACAGAGATATTTTTTCCTCAATCACCTCACCCGGATGCACTTCACCATCGTCTGTGTGGGTGTAGCTCAGGTTGTCCTTCATGTATTCAGGTAACAAATGGCGGCGGTTGCTGGTGGCATAAATCAGCACATTGGCGCTGGTAGCAGACACCGACCCATCTAGAATCGACTTGAGCGCCTTATAGCCGGACTCACCCTCGTCAAAGCTGAGATCGTCACAAAACACAATGAACCGCTCAGGACGGGCACTGACCAGATCAATCAGATCGGGTAAATCCATCAAGTCCGCCTTGTCCACCTCAATCAACCGCAACCCATGTCCAGCAAATGCATTGAGGCAGGCTTTGATGAGTGAAGACTTACCCGTTCCCCGTGCCCCTGTCAAAAGCACATTGTTGGCCGGTCTGCCCTGCACAAATTGCCGGGTGTTGCGCACAATTTTTTCTTTTTGAACATCGACCTCGCGCACATCTTCCAACGTCAACGGGGCCACATGCAGAATGGGCACCAGTTGACCCACACCCCCTCCTGATCGGCGACGGTAACGAAAAGCCACAGAAGCAGACCAGTCTGGAGCAGCCAAAGGCGCACCAGGCATCACGGCCTCAATGCGTGAAACCAGAGCTTCCAGCCGTGTGGCCAAATGCGCCCATTCCACCCCACTCATGAGCGGTAATCGGCGTTGATGGTGACGTAGTCGTGACTGAAATCGCACGTCCAGACTGTGTCGGCACAGTCACCCCGGCCCAAGCCAATCTTGACCAGTATCTCAGGCTTGGCCATGACAGCCACACCCTGAGGCTCGGCGTAGTCGGGATGCCGACCACCCCGGGTGGCCACATGCACGTCGTCCAGATACATTTCAATCAATGACTGATCCAGGTCGGCTATGCCTGCATAGCCGACAGCAGCCAGAATTCGCCCCAGGTTGGGATCGCTCGCAAAGAAGGCCGTTTTAACCAATGGGGAATGGGCAATGGCATACGCAACCTGCAGGCATTCATCCTGTGTGCGCCCCCCCTCCACACGCACGGTAATGAATTTGGTGGCACCTTCACCGTCGCGCACCATCGCATGCGCCAGATACTGCGCCACCTCAAGCAGGGAGGCTTTCAGCCGCGCTGCATCGGAGCTGTCCCAATTGGTAATGGGAGTGTGCTTGGCCTGGTGCGTGGCCATCAGAATGAAGGAATCGTTGGTAGAGGTATCCCCATCCACCGTAACGCGGTTGAACGATTGATCGGCGAGCTCGCGGCACAGTGACTGTACCAGATCAGGAGCCAGACAGGCATCTGTGGCCATGAAACCGAGCATGGTGGCCATGTTGGGGCGAATCATGCCTGCCCCTTTTGCCATGCCTGTGACAGTGACGGTTTGACCGCCAATCACTACCTGACGGCTGATGGCTTTGGGTTGGGTATCGGTGGTCATGATGGCTTGCGCCGCCTGCAGCCAATGGTGGGGTTGGGCATCGGCCAATGCCACAGGCAGACCAGCCACCACACGTTCGGCGGGCAACTGCTCCATGATCACGCCAGTGGAAAAAGGCAACACCTGTTCGCAACCGATCCCCAGCTGGGAAGCCAACGCCTCGCACACGCCCTTTGCACGCAGCAAGCCCTCGGCTCCGGTACCCGCATTGGCATTGCCGGTGTTGATGACCAGCGCACGCGTACCTGTAGCACCCGTGGCCGCAAGATGCTCACGACAAATTTGAACTGGCGCAGCACAAAACCGGTTTTGCGTGAACACGGCCCCCACGGTGGTGCCTTCATCCAGTAGCAGCACGGTCACGTCCTTCCGGTTGGCTTTGCGCACACCCGCTTCAGCGACCCCCAGACGCACACCAGCAACGGGCAACAAGGTCTCAGGCAAGGGAATGGGAAGGTTCACAGGCATAGGGAAATTTCCAGAACGGGATTGAATTCAGGCAAGCTTGCCGTGGCAGTTTTTGTATTTTTGTCCACTGCCACATGGGCACGGATCATTGCGTCCCACACGTGGTACGGCGGCCTGAGCGGACACAGCCTGTTTACGGTGTGCCGTATTGGCATCCACCACTGTTTCGACCTCACCGGTTTCGGTGGGCGCGGTATACGTGATGTTTGAAATGTTTTCGGCTTCCTGCTCCAGCTGTTGGGCCGCATCGGTCAGCTGATCGCTGGACTGAACACGCACATTCATGAGCACGCGGGTCACCTCATTCTTGACCGCGTCCAACAATTGACCAAACAGTTCAAACGCCTCACGCTTGTATTCCTGCTTGGGCTGTTTTTGCGCGTAACCGCGCAAATGAATGCCCTGACGCAGGTAATCGAGTGAGCTGAGATGCTCCCGCCAATGGGTATCGATACTTTGCAGAAGCACCATTCGCTCAAATGGCAAGAACCCGGCCTCGCCAACAGCTTGCAATTTTTCATCAAACGCCTTGTGAGCGGCCTGAACCACTTGGGCCACGATGTCCTCATCGGTCAAGGTATCTGCGGCATCCAATTGACTTTGCAACGCCACATGCACCGACCATTCATCACGCAGCACACGCTCCAACCCGACCAAGTCCCACTGTTCTTCCACACTGTCGGCGGGTACAAACTGGCGCACCAGATCGGTGAAACACCCTTCGCGCAAAGCTGCAATCTGTGCTTGCAGCTCGGTGGCATCCAGTATGTCATTGCGCTGCTGGTAAATCACCTTGCGCTGGTCGTTGGACACATCGTCGTACTCCAACAATTGCTTGCGAATATCAAAGTTGCGCGCTTCGACCTTGCGTTGGGCCGATTCGATGCTCCGCGTCACAATGCCCGCCTCAATGGCCTCGCCTTCGGGCATTTTCAGCCTGTCCATGATGGCTCGCACCCGGTCGCCAGCAAAAATACGCATCAGCGAATCGTCCAGACTCAGGTAAAAACGGGAGGATCCTGGGTCACCCTGGCGGCCTGACCGGCCCCGCAGCTGGTTGTCAATGCGCCGGGATTCATGGCGCTCGGTGGCAATGATGCGCAAGCCACCCAGTGATTTGACCAGCTCATGGTCTTGCTTCCATTGCGCTTTGACAGCCTCAACCCGCTGTTTCCGGGTTGCATCATCCAGTGTCGCATCCTGTTCAACAGACTGGATCATTTTTTCCAGATTGCCGCCCAGCATGATGTCGGTACCACGACCGGCCATGTTGGTGGCAATGGTGATCATTTTGGGTCGCCCAGCCTGGATGATGATGTCTGCTTCACGGGCATGCTGTTTGGCGTTCAGCACCTGGTGAGGCAATCCCTCCTTCACCAGCAAGCCTGAAATGATTTCAGAATTTTCAATGGACGACGTGCCCACCAGAACAGGCTGGCCGCGCTCATGGCATTCACGGATGTCGGCAATGGCCGCTGCGTACTTTTCGGGCGTGGTTTTGTACACACGGTCAAGCTGGTCATCCCGGCCACTGGGGCGGTTGGGAGGAATGACCACTGTTTCCAGGCCATAAATTTCCTGGAATTCATAGGCCTCGGTGTCTGCCGTCCCAGTCATGCCTGCCAATTTGGTGTACAGGCGGAAATAATTCTGAAACGTGATGGAGGCCATTGTCTGATTTTCGGCCTGAATCTGCATGCCTTCTTTGGCTTCGACCGCTTGGTGCAAGCCATCGCTCCAACGGCGACCACTCATCAGGCGACCGGTAAACTCATCGACAATGACGACCTCACCGTTCTGCACCACATAGTGCTGATCGCGGTGGTACACATGGTGTGCCCTGAGTGCCGCATTCAAGTGGTGCATCAGGGAAATATTGGCTGGGTCGTACAGCGAAGCGCCTTCTGGCAGCAAACCCGCCTGGGCCAGCAAACGCTCTGCTGTTTCATGGCCTTGCTCGGTGAGGAAAATCTGGTGCGATTTTTCATCCAGCGTGAAGTCACCCGGTTTGGTCACTCCTTCGCCGGTGCGGGGGTCGGCTTCGCCTTCCTGGCGCGTCAGAACAGGGGCAATTTGGTTGATGGCCACATACATGGGAGTGTGATCTTCCGCTTGCCCACTGATGATCAAAGGTGTGCGGGCTTCGTCGATCAGGATGGAGTCCACCTCGTCCACGATGGCATAGTTCAGCCGCCGCTGTACCCGGTCCGCCGATTCGTACACCATGTTGTCGCGAAGATAGTCAAAACCAAATTCGTTGTTGGTGCCGTACGTGATATCCGCGTTGTAGGCTGCCTGCTTTTGTTCACGGCTCATTTGTGGCAAATTCATGCCAACCGTCAAACCCAAAAAGCTGTAAAGCCGCCCCATCCATTCTGCGTCGCGGCTGGCCAGGTAGTCATTGACGGTGACCACATGGACACCTTGACCAGTCAGTGCATTCAGGTACACAGGCAAGGTTGCAGTCAAGGTTTTGCCTTCACCTGTGCGCATTTCAGCCACCTTGCCATGATGCAAGGCCAATCCACCCACCATCTGGACATCAAAGTGCCGCATCTTCATGATGCGCTTACTGGCTTCGCGCACCACCGCAAAAGCTTCGGGCAACAACGAGTCCAAAGTTTGTCCGCCAGCGATGCGTTGTTTGAACTCTTGTGTCTTGTTTTTGATTTCCTCGTCCGACAGTCGCTCAAACTGCGCTTCCAACGCATTGATTTGTGCAACAGTTTTGCGGTAAGTCTTCAAAAGCCGGTCATTGCGGCTACCAAAAATTTTGGTCAGGAAATTGGTTGCCATGAGCTTTGCTGCATCCGTCTGACGTTGTATGCGCCAACAGGATGGGGGGTCTTTCTGGTGTGGGGAATGGCCAGCACATTGCCGACCACATAACAAACGGAAACTGGGGATGCACCCGGAATTTTAAACCCCGGCAAACCAAACATGATGAACCCCACCACAACCCGCTGCCAAACAGAAAGCCCACTCAGTTTTGAGTTCTGCTTGCAGACTTGCTCCACTGCCCCAGGGCAGTGTTCGGGCGGCCTGTGGCCCGGTCTCCCGCTTGGAGAAAAATCTGCGGATTTTGTGCCACCCCTGAATGCCAAACCTCAAAATGCAAATGCGGCCCGGTCGAACGCCCTGTGGAACCCACTTCGGCAACCAGTTGCCCACGTTTGACAATGTCCCCTGTGTTCACCAGTATTCTGGACGCATGGGCGTAGCGTGTAACAAGCTCATTACCGTGGTCAATTTCGAGCATGTGGCCATATGCAGGATGGAATTCACGGTTCACGACCATCCCCCCCGCAGCAGCCAGAATGGGTGTGCCCACATCCGCTGGAAAATCCAAGCCCGTGTGCAATGCACTTTGCCCGGTCAACGGATCAGAGCGCCATCCAAACCCTGATCCAGCGGATACGCCCACCACTGGCAGCGATGTTGGAAGCATGAATTGGCGGATTTTTTCACCGAACAACCGTGACTCCACGGTCGCCAACTTGACCGATTGCCCCTGTGCGTAAGCATCGGCAGCCTCCATGCTCAGCAGCAAACTCTCCAGTGAATGATCCTGCGGCGACACCAGGATGCCACCTGCTCCATTTCTGATCTTGACCTGATCTTTGGGCAAACCAGCCAAGGAAGCCACCCGCTCCCCCAGCGACTCCACTTGCACCAACCGTGCCTGCAACTCACCCAGTTTGCGGGCCATCACATCCAAATTTTCTTTCAGGTACCGCTCTTGATTTGCCCGCTCTTTGCTGGCAATCATTTCTACAATGGGCGTGATGATGGGCCAACCTTGGCGTGCACCATAAACAAACAGGGAGTGATAGGTCAGCAAGGCTGCGGTGATCAAAATCAACACCGTGGCAACGATCATCCCGAGGAGCTGCCAACCGCCCAACTGAATGGGACGCTGTTTCGCCAACCAAGGATCCGTGATAATCAAGTGCAATTGACTCTCCCAAATTATTCACATACCGATGAGGCACAAAACACTTCAAGCAGCCAAGTCGATACGCGATGCCGCCCGTGAGTCTCCGGAGTTGGCGCGGCTGACCACATTACTGAATCAGTCCAACAGTATGTTGGCATCCGTCCAGCATATTATTCCCATTGGATTGAGGTCAACAATCCAAGCTGGACCGATTGACGGGGAAACTTGGTGCTTACTGGTATCAAACACGGCTGTGGCCAACAAGATACGTCACCTGGCCCCCGATATTGAGCGTCACATCCGCCAAACAAGGTTGGCAGAACTGAAGCTCAGAATCAAGGTGATGAGCTCCTGACAGAAGAAAAGGCTTAGAGCAGGCGATTTCTTCAAAAATGGTGCCGATTGTCTGACTCGAACAGACGACCTATCGCTTACAAGGCGATTGCTCTACCAACTGAGCTAAACCGGCATCCTTTTATTCTACCCCAAGCTACTTGATGCGCCTAAGTGCAGGCTTCGATTTCGAAGAAGAACTTGGTGGCAAATCTGGTGGCGGCACAACGTTGTCACCATCCGAATCAGGCTCGGACTCCATCGGCTCCACTGGAAACGCCATTCCTTGCCCATTTTCCTTGGCATAAATAGCCTGAACCCGTTCGATTGGTACGCTGATGTCTTGTGGAACCCCACCAAAACGGGCTTTGAAATCGATGAAGTCATTGCCAATCACAAGCGAGCCCGTGGCATCTGTGCTGATATTCAGCACAATCTGACCATCTTGTACGAACTGTTTCGGCACGCGCACAGAGGCATCCACCAAAACTGACACATATGGTGTGAATCCGTGATCCATGCACCATTCGTGCATGGCTCTGATCAGATAAGGGCGGGTAGACGGCAGTGACTTCATGGTGCAACCGACGCAATCACTTGCGCATGACTTTTTCAGACGGGGTCAATGCTTCAATGTAGGCGGGGCGGGAAAAAATGCGCTCCGCATACTTGAGCAAAGGTGCTGCATTCTTACTCAATTCAATGCCATAAAAGTCCAGCCGCCACAACAGCGGTGCGATGGCGACATCCAGCATGGAGAAGTTGTCGCCCAGCATGAACTTGTTTTTCAAAAACACCGGCGCAAGCTGTGTCAGGCGGTCACGGATGTAAGAGCGTGCTTTTTCAAGTGCCTTTTCATTGGCTTTACCTGTTCTGGATTCCAGAACAGCGACCTGCGAAAACAGCTCCTTTTCAAAATTCAGCAAGAACAAACGGACTCTTGCCCGATCCACTGGGTCACCTGGCATCAGTTGTGGATGGGGGAAACGCTCATCGATGTACTCGTTGATGATGTTGGATTCATACAAGATCAAGTCCCGCTCCACCAGAATCGGAACTTGACCGTAAGGATTCATCACTGCGATGTCTTCAGGCTTGTTGAACAAGTCAACATCCCTGATTTCAAAGTCCATGCCTTTTTCAAACAGAACAAAGCGGCAGCGGTGGGAAAAAGGGCAAGTTGTACCCGAATACAAAACCATCATGACAATGAATTCCTCAATAAAAAACAGTGGCAGAGCGGGGTGAGCCGCATCGCCACTGCTGAAAATCGGCACAGAGCCGATTCAATTCCAAAATTTACTTGACATCTTTCCAGTAGGCCGCATTCAGTCTCCAGGCGATCACGGTAAAGAAACCCAAGAAGACCAAGACCCAGACACCCAGCTGAACACGGGCATTTTGCACTGGTTCAGCCATCCATTGCATAAATGAAACCAAATCACCCACTGCATTGTCGTATTCAGCAGGGGACATGCTGCCAGGAGTGACTTGCTCCCAGCCTTTCAAACGCTGAACTTCATGTCCATGCTCGGTAACGGTTTCAAAAATGGGCTTGCGCTCACCTTGAAGTTCCCACAAAACATGGGGCATACCAACGCTGGGGAACACCATATTGTTCCAGCCAGTGGGCTTGGCTGGATCACGGTAGTAGGTACGCATATAGGTGTACAAATAATCCGCACCGGTTCCGTTGCCACTGGCACGCGAACGGGCCACCAGAGTCAAGTCAGGTGGATTGGCACCAAACCAGTCTTTGGCCTGCTTGGGATCAATGGCTGCCTTCATGTGATCGCCCACCTTGTCGGTGGTGAACATCAGGTTTTCCTTGATCTGTTTTTCTGTGAGGCCAATGTCACGCATGCGGTTGTAGCGCATGAACGCAGCCGAGTGACAGCTCAGGCAGTAGTTGGTAAACAACTTGGCACCATTTTGCAAGGCTGCCATGTCGTTGGTGCGATTCGGTGCTTTTTCCAGAGGAAAGCCACCGCCCGCAGCATGGGCACCGCCCACCAAGGCCAATACCAGCGAAAAGGCTGTGATGATTCTTTTCATAGTGTTACTCCACAACTCTTTCAGTGTGCTGCAAACGTCACGCGGGTAGGCACAGGTTTGCATTTACCAATGCGACTCCACCAAGGCATGAGCAGGAAGAAGCCAAAGTAAATCAATGTTCCGACTTGAGATACCAACTCGCCAACAGGGCTTGGTGGTTTGACACCCAGATAACCCAAGATGAAGAAGTTGATCACAAACACCGTATACAGCCACTTGTTCCAACTGGGGCGGTAGCGGATCGACTTGGCTTCACTGTTGTCCAACCAAGGCAGGAAGAACATGATGATGACCGCGCCACCCATGACCACCACACCCCAGAACTTGGCATCAATGGAGAGCATGAGAGCAGACAGAACAACAGCACCACCCACAATACCCATCTTGATGGGGGCAGCCAACTTGGTTTTGATCACGGCCAACACAGCTCCGATGACCACAACGGCCACCAGCACATACATCATCTGGCTGGTCACGGCACGCAGCATCGAATAGTACGGCGTGAAGTACCAGACAGGAGCAATGTGCAACGGCGTTGTCAGCGGATCAGCGGGGATGAAGTTGTTGTACTCCAGGAAGTAGCCACCCAACTCTGGCGCAAAGAACACGATTGCGGAGAACGCCATCAGGAACACAGACACGCCCAGCAGATCATGCACGCTGTAATAGGGGTGGAAAGGAATGCCATCCAGCGGAATGCCATTGGCATCCTTGTTGGCCTTGATTTCCACACCATCGGGGTTGTTGGAGCCGACTTCGTGCAGCGCAATGATGTGCGCCACAACCAGGCCCAACAGAACCAGGGGCACGGCAATCACGTGGAACGAGAAGAAGCGGTTCAGGGTGGCATCGCCCACCACGAAATCGCCACGGATCAACAGAGCCAGATCAGGGCCGATAAAAGGAATGGCGGAAAACAAGTTGACGATCACCTGCGCACCCCAGTAGCTCATCTGGCCCCAAGGCAGCAGGTAGCCCATGAAGGCTTCGGCCATCAACACCAGGAAAATGGCGCAACCAAAAATCCAGACCAGCTCGCGTGGCTTGCGGTAGCTGCCGTAAATCAGGCCACGGTACATGTGCAGATAGACCACCACAAAGAATGCCGAAGCGCCTGTGGAGTGCATGTAGCGGATCAGCCAACCCCAAGGCACATCACGCATGATGTATTCAACAGAAGCAAACGCCACTGTCGCATCGGGCTTGTAATGCATGACCAGGAAAATACCGGTCACGATCTGGATAACCAGCACCAACAGCGCCAGCGAACCGAAGAAATACCAAAAATTGAAGTTTTTGGGCGCGTAGTACTCAGAGAGATGCTCTTTGTACAGCTTGGACAGTGGGAACCGGTTGTCAATCCAGTTCAACGCCTGGACACCCATTGGGGCACCGGCGGGGAGTTCTTTGAATTCAGCCATGATGAACCTTATTTCGCATTGAGCCTGAGGAGCGTTCGGATCACGCTTTTTTGTCGTCACCAATCAGCAGCATCGTGTCTGACAGGTACATGTGTGGCGGCACTTCCAGGTTATCTGGCGCGGGCTTGTTCTTGAATACACGGCCAGCCACATCGAATGTGGAACCGTGGCAGGCGCAGAGGAAGCCGCCTTGCCAATTGTCGGGCAACGAGGGCTGGGGGCCGGGTGTCAACTTTTCACCGGGAGAGCATCCCAGATGGGTGCAAATGCCGATACCGACAAAGACATCTGGCTTGATGGAGCGGTGTTGGTTTTTGGCGTATTCGGGAATGGGATACGCAGTGCGCTCTGATTTGGGGTCAGCCACATCAGGCTCGGTTTTTTCGAGAGAGGCCAACTGCTCAGGTGTGCGGCGCATGATCCACACAGGCTTGCCTCGCCACTCGACGGTGATTTTCTGCCCCGGAGGGATGGCCGTGATGTCCACCTCCACAGAGGCTCCTGCGGCCTTGGCTCGCTCGGATGGAGCGAACGAACTGACAAAGGGAACGGCCACAGCAGCTGCACCCACTCCACCTGCAGCACATGTTGTGATCAGCCAGTTGCGGCGACTGTTGTCCACGCTTGCTTCGCTCATGTAGATCTTTCTTGGGCTTGTTTCGAAAAAAGGCAACCCTGATGGGTCAACCTTCCAATTGTAGTAAACCCTGACGGCATCTGCCCATTAACCAGAGCGCGATGCTTGACTATGGCTGCCCAACTGCATTCCATGCTGATA